>OJDW01000011.1_pt1 | contig 366566 bp, 359 predicted proteins | sample 1593131 | NCBI WGS metagenome assembly OJDW01 (sample SAMN05416874, study PRJEB24817) | seawater metagenome | isolation source: Sea water | place: Canada:Atlantic | collected 2013-11 | reverse complement strand
ATTAACTGGGAAAATAACTCCTAAGCAGGTTGTCCTAATTAGTGGAACCACTTCTATATAAAGACGGCAAGCTGGTGTAAATTAATGATTGGAATTTCACCATGGGTTTTTTTGAAGAGCTACGTCAACAGCGCTGGGATGATCACCGTTACTATCATCATAATAGGGTAAACCAAGCGCTACATCTTTTTAGTGCAATGAGTTTTCTATTTAGTTATTACTACTTGTTTAAAGACCCAGTTGTTGCGGTTATGGTTGGTTGGTTAATTGCAATGGTGTTAAGGCAGATAGGGCACTTCTTTTTTGAACCTAAAACCTATGATGATGTTAATAACGCTTCACATGAATACAAAGAGAAAGTGAAGGTGGGTTATAACCTAAATCGTAAAATAATTTTATTGAGTGTTTGGCTGTTGTCGCCTCTATTTTTATTGATAAGCTCTAGTTTTTTCGGCTTATTTGAACACGCCTCATCGAGCTATGATTATTTATACAACACCTCAATTCTTTGGTTGATTGTTGGTATTGGCGCTATTTTATTTAGAACGATTCATTTGTTTTTTATTATGGGCGTTCAATCCGGTTTGGTCTGGTGTAGTAAAATTATGACAGACCCGCTTCACGACATTTATATCTATTACAAATCACCTTACCTTTTATTAAAGGGCGATATGTATGATGAAATGAGTGATTGGTATGATGAGGCATTACAGGGCAGCCTAAAGAAAAGTGGCCGTGTGAGCTAACAGGTGAAAATAGCGATAGCAGGTGCAGGCTATGTAGGCATATCGTTAGCTCTGCTACTGTCACAACGTAATCAGGTTGTTATTTTTGATATTTCAGCAGAGAAAATTGCCTTATTAAAACAGAAAGAATCGCCTATAGACGATGCAGACGTAAAGCAGTTTTTAAAGGATGAAAACCTTTCCTTGCTGGCTACCAACGATCAATATGAGGCGTATAACGAGGCTGATTATGTCATTATTGCCACGCCCACTAATTACAATGTGGATACCAATGCTTTTGATACCTCTTCTATAGACGCTGTTGTTGGCGATGTTTTGAGTATTAACCCTGAGGCTGTGGTGGTTATTAAGTCAACGATTCCAGTTGGTTATACCTATAAAGTAAGGGAGCAATACGGTACAAAAAACATACTATTTTCGCCTGAATTTTTACGCGAAGGAAAAGCACTGCATGATAATTTATATCCTTCTCGCATTATTGTTGGTGAAAAATCAGAGCGAGCAAGAGTGTTTGGTAAGCTGTTGGTGGATGGTGCGAAACTGTCGGCTGATGAAATACCGATATTATATACACACTCAACGGAGGCCGAAGGGGTTAAGCTGTTTTCAAACACCTATCTGGCAATGCGGGTTGCCTACTTTAATGAACTGGATAGCTATTGCGAGCTACATCAATTAGATACGCGTCAGGTGATTGAGGGCGTTGGTCTAGACCCAAGGATTGGTAAGCATTACAACAACCCGTCATTCGGTTATGGTGGTTATTGCTTACCTAAAGATACCAAGCAATTATTATCAAACTATCAACAAGTGCCGAATAATTTAATTAAAGCCATTGTTGATGCCAACAATACGCGTAAGGACTTTATTGCCGAGCAAATTATAAAAACCCAGCCAAAGGTAGTGGGTATCTATAGGCTTATTATGAAGCAAGGCTCCGATAACGTTCGTTCTTCAGCCGTGCAGGGTATTATGAAGCGTATTAAAGCCAAAGGCATTGAGGTGATTGTTTATGAGCCAGTGCTGGAGGGGACGAGTTTTTTTAATTCGCCGGTCATAAGCAATTTGGATTCTTTTAAAAGCCAAGCGGATCTTATTGTCGCCAATCGATTATCAAATGATTTACACGATGTGCTGTGCAAAGTGTATACAAGGGATTTATTTGGTAATGATGCATAGGTGAGAGCAGAATCGTTGCAGCCAATATAAGCTTATTTATAACGCACAGTTCTTTCAAATAAAATTAAGCACAGGTAGCTTGCCGAACCGTATAGTTGCGGGTAAGTTGCCTGCTTCAATTGATCAAAAACGCAAAGGGTTTGGAGCTAATATTGGTTTTCGCTGAGAAGAGGCTCTTTTTTATGAAAGAGCCGATAAAAAGCTGGCTACGTACTCTATGAGTAAATACATATCAGCTATTTATCGGCAAGTATGACGGTTTTAGTTGTATTGAGCGTCTTCCATAAAGGCTTCTATCCACATTTTGCATAGTGGTGAGCGAACAATGTCTTCAACTTGAAACTCTATAATAGGAACAGGTAAGTTTAATTTGTTGATCAGTTGTAGAACTTTGTGTAAGCCATTGGAGCCCATGATGTCAGATTGCATAATATCGCCATTGATGATGACTCGTGAATTGTCGCCAACACGGGTAACAAACATTTCCATTTCTTTCGGACTAGTATTTTGTGCTTCATCTAAAATAACAAATGCATCATTAAACGATCGTCCGCGCATGGTTTCAAAAGGGGCTATTTCTAAGTTGCCGTTTTTAAGCATGGTGTCATAGGTTCCGTCGCCTAATTGCTGCCGAATAACATCGGTAAATGGGGCCACCCAAGGCGCCATTTTTTCAGTTAACGTGCCAGGGAAAAACCCCAGTGACTCCGATGCAGATACATTAGGCCGTGTTAAGACAATTTTGTTAATTTCGCCATCAAAATACATACGTGAAGCTAGCGTAGCCGCTATGTATGTTTTACCTGTACCGGCGGGGCCCATCACGCAAACCATATCATTTTCAAAAATGGCTCGAATATACTCTTTCTGGGTGAAATTTTTAGCCAATATTTCCGGGCGGTTATCAACGACATAGAACTTTTCCTTTTTACGACGGGCGCTCATAAAGTTATCTCCAGATCATTTAGGGGGGGGTAAAGCGAGTGATGATTAAGTATTAGGTCGAAAATAAGTAGATGGCTTGCTACAACACATATGAAAATACTAAGGAAGTTGAAGAGCGCGATTAATGCACCCTTATCCATATTGTTTAAGCTTATTAGACGTATATGCCTGTCTGTATTTTTCTTTGGTCTATTAAATACACCGTGATGGCTTATCGGTTGAGGCTTGTTATCTGCGCGCAAGTTTTTAGCAAAGGTGGCACTGTGAGCTAATGATGAGGGAGCATTAGCGACCAATGTCATCGACCTTGGTTTTTTTGAGTTTTGCTACTACCTGACGCAATCACGCTATTCATTCGAACAATCCCTGAAGCCAGTATTAAACTTAAATAGCTAATGTAGTGATGTTTTATCACAGTTCTTTAAAGCTGTATAGCCGTCATGACGGTTGATTTTGGGCTTATTTAGGTTGAAGGTTTTTTTTGCTAGACTAAGAAATAAGCATGGTCAGCTTTAGTATGGGTATTCTAAGCATTATTCTTGATATTTTACTGAGTAAGCATATAGAGCAGCCGTTAAACTGCACGATTAGTAACGAATATAAAATTGAGATATCAAGATGATGAAAGCATGTACAGCGGTATTGCCCAGTAAAAAACTAGTTTGGTTGATGCTTATTGTCTTCAGTCTTCTTTTGGAATCGGTTGCGTTAATTTATCAGTATGTTTTGGATTACCCTCCTTGCGTTGTGTGTATTCAAATACGAATTTTACTTGTTGCGATGATTGTCATTTCGTTAATAGGGCTGTTATTAAGGGCTTATATGTTTTCACGCTTTGTTGGTTTATTGGCCTTGTTAGCTGTGTGTGGTGTTTCTATCGAGCGCTCTTGGATGTTATTGGGCACAGAGCGGGGCTTTATTTTTGGCAGCTGTGGTTTTGATTTAGGCTTGCCAGCTTGGTTAGCGCTTGATGAATGGCTGCCGTTTGTTTTTAAAGTACAAACGACATGTAGTTATACACCTGAAATAGCGTTTGGCATTACGATGGCGGAAGCCTTATTGGCCTTTTTTAGTGTGATGGCCTTATTTATTGTTTATTTATTATTTGTTATTGCGAAACCAGCTGAATAGGGCTTTATCAACAATAGTGTATCGTTTAGAGCAATATTGCGATGCTAAGCAACAAGGGTATCGATACTACAACGGCAACATTGCTTGCTAGATAAAGTGGGTGTTTGCCGATGCGCTCTTTATGTTTTATCGCACCATATAAAGCAACGCATGCCAGTGGCATAGGCGTTAAGGCAATCCAACTTTGGCTGGGCAAATAACCAATAAAAACATTAGCAGTAATTATTAACATTGTTAAAAGTGTGAATAAACCGTAAATAAAATTACTTAGGTTAAAGCCGTAGGCAATTGGAAAGTGGTTGCGCCCTATTTGAGCATCGGCTTGTATATCGGGGTATTGATTAAGCAGTAATAGGTTATTAGCGAGTAAAAAAGGAATTACGCCAATGACAAAGCTTTTAGCCAAATATTCGCCGGTTAATACAAACTGGGTGCCCACGACCATCAAAATGCCAAAGCCTATCCCCGGTGTGAGGAGGCAAATGATGGGGCGTTTATTGATGTATTGAGTATATGTCAGTATTAAGCCTATTCCAATCAGCCCGATCGGCAATAATCGAAGGCCACAGTGCGAGAGGAAAAAACAGCCGATCAAAGTGGTTAGAAGGAGAGAAAAAATGCCAATATAGAAGACCATATTGGCATTGTCAGGGTGTTGAGGTAAGGCACCACTGCCACCTGAAAAAGGTGTTTTTATCGTGATTGAATCTAGCCCGCTTTTGAAATCAAAATATTCATTAAGGGTGTTGACGCTGATGTGGGCCAATAAAGCGCCGGTTAGTGCCAGCAACAGAATGGGAATGCTAATGTCTGGCTGGCTAGAGATCGCAATACTGGCTCCTAGGAACACACAAGCCATCGTTAAAATCAAGAACGGCAACCTCATCGATAAAGTGGCGACGGCGAGCATCATGGATTAAGAATGCTAAATTAGACGCAAGATTTTACAACACCACCATCAACGCGTACGGCAGCGCCGGTGGTTGCCGAGGCTAACGGGCTGCATAAATAGGTGACCATGTTGGCGACTTCTTGTGTATCAGCAAAACGTTTGATCAGTGACGAAGGCCGCATAGATTGGAAAAACTCTTTTTCGAATGCTTCAAACTCTTGACCGCCGCTGACCTGATCGACAAATTCAACGACACCTTCCGAACGTGTAGGGCCAGGTAACACGGCGTTAACAGTAATGCCAGTACCTGCACACGTTTCAGCTAAGCCGCGTGAAACAGCCAGTTGGGCTGTTTTGGTGGTGCCGTAATGAATCATTTCTTGCGGAATTTGTATGGCACTTTCGCTACTAATAAAGATAATTCGGCCCCAGTCTTTTTCTCGCATATAGGGTAAATATGCACGTGACAGTCTGACACCGCTAAGTACGTTAACGTTAAAAAACCGTTCCCAGTCCTCATCAGGAATATCCATAAAGTCTTTTGGCTCGAAAATACCTAGGGCGTTGACTAAAATATCTATGTGAGGGTGCTCGGCGGTTAGTTGATCACAGCCTTTGCTGGTTGAAAGGTCAGCGCTTATATATTCAACCTGTGCTTGCGGATATTCAGACAGAATTTTTTCTTTAGCTGTGACCAATTTGGCCTCATTTCTGCCGTTAATGATAACCTTTGCGCCTTCTGCCGCGAGCGTTTTAGCGATGGCAAAACCAATGCCCTGGCTAGAACCTGAAACGAGGGCTTTTTTATCGTTAATTTGTAAATCCATTATGTGTTTTCTCCAAGAGTTTTTGCTTTTTCCTTTGCTATCGCAATAGCGCTATTCACCGAGTCTGGGTCGGCCAGTGTAGGTTCTATTAGCACACTTTTTATTTCCCTAAAGCCAATAAAGCCTAAAGCCATTTCTAGGTAAGTTTTTTGAAAATCCATGCCCTTCGCCTCAGGAGTGCTGTATTCGCCACCACGAGAATAAATGGCGGTAACCGGTTTTCCTGTCACTAACCCAAAGAAGCCGGTCTCGGGGTTAACGCTAAAAGTAAGGCCAGGTTGAGTGATGATATCAATATAGTGTTTTAACTTATAGGGGATGGAAAAATTCCACATAGGAACGCTAAGCAAGTAGCAGTCAGCGTTTTTAAATTGCTCAATAAGCGTAACGATCTGTTGCCATGCAAGGGCCTCAGCTTCATTGGGGTTTTGGCCGTGTAAGACACTGTATTTGGCATTCAGGCGATCGCCATCAAACTCAGGCAAGTTCATATCCCAAATATTTAAGGTGGTAACAGTATTGTCTGCTGAAACTGATTTAAAGGCACGAATGTATGTATTCGCAACATCAGTAGAACTTGAGCGGTCACCGCGTGGTGATGCTTGAATATAAAGTAGTTTGCTCATGGTGTCCTCGTAAATTATTGAGTTGATATTTACCCTAACATCCCTTTACGAAGCTGTGAATTTTTTCATATTAGATGAAGCTAATTTGCGACGGGGTTTACAAAATTTATTTCAGTCGAACGATTAAAAATCTCAGAAATAGCATGGTGTTATAGGTAAAAATTAGATGACTGAAAATATAGCTTGCCAATAGAAAATTTTCATAGACAGCCACGAAGCATTATGATTTACTAATTAACGTTCGTTAGAATTTTGCGGGTAAACATAAACCCCACCTTCATAGGTCGGAGAAACTTCGGAGAAAGAGAATGGGAAATGCAAGTGTTATGGCGATACCGCCACTGGGCTCACATGAACTTGGTACGGAAGCTATTCCGTCCGATCATTATTCGTCGCAAGCCTTTTTTGAGCAGGAAAAGGAAAACATATTTAAGAAAACATGGTTGATGGCAGGCAGAGAAAGTGATGTTGCCGAGCATGGCGATTATATTACTTATTTTATTGATGCCTTAGAAGTCTCCATCATCATCACTCGAGATAAGCATGGGCAAGTGAACGCTTTTTATAATGCGTGTACACACCGAGGGGCGCATGTTTTGACTGAACCATGCGGTAAAGCAAAATTTATGACCTGTGGCTTTCATGGCTGGGTCTTTGACGCTGAAGGTCAGTTAGCAGACGTGCCGGGTGAAGATCTTTTTGGTGACTTTAATAAAAGTAAATTGGGCCTTAAGCCAGTATCTGTTGATGTATGGGGTGGGTTTGTTTTTATTAACCTTGACCCCAAGCCAAGTGTTCCTCTGAAAGAGTACCTACAGCCGCTTAATGAGTCTTTTGACAAGTACCTAGGCAATAAAGATTGGACGTGGAGCTATGGCTGGCGCTCTACATTTAATGCCAACTGGAAATTATTGGTGGATGCACAAATCGAAGGCTACCACGTTGATCAGACACACCGTAATACCATCGCGGGTGCTATCCCGGGTACTTATGCGCCAGCTGATGTTTATCCAGACAGTATTGGCGTGCCGGCAAGAGTTTGTGCATACCGGCCGGAGGAAATGATGGGTATACAAACAGACGTTGCTCTATTGTCGGCCAAGCACGGAGCCACTTCTTTGTACACAAAGTCTGAAAATGAGTTTAGCGCAGATGATGGCGCGGGTGTTTTAAATGATGATCATCCGTTGTGGATTTTTGATGCTTATTTATTATTTCCTAATGTCGTTTTATTTATCCAGAAAGGCCAAATTCTAGTTCAAAGAACGCTGCCTATTTCGCCCGATAAGTGTCTTTGGGAAGTAGATTTCTTCCACACCGGTGAAATAGAAAACTTTGGCCAATTGTTCAATTCTGAACAAGGTCGTATTCAGATTAGGGATGTATTAACCGAAGACTTGTACACGGCTGAAGGCATTCAGATGAACTTTAATGCAGGCATCATAAAAGAGATCCATATTAATAGGCAGGAAATCCCTATTCGTGCTTATTACCATCGTCTTATGAGCGCAATGAAAGGAACAGGAGAATAAAATGAGCAACGCGATAGCACGCCCAGATACCAGTGATATTGAGGCTGAAATAAACAAATGGGCGCTTCCAACCACAGAAGATAGGCTGGTAAAGCGAATGAATAGCACAATGGATGAGATTAATTCATTCCATTATGCAATGTTACCAAAGCTGCCTGCGATCATTGATTACTTAAACCAATTTAAATTGGCTGACTTATCAGAAGAGGACCTTAAGCTATCAAGAGCAGCTCTTGCCATGTGTGAGGTTGATAATGCGGTGTATAAATGGAAAGCACCGATTTTAAACACCGGCATCGATACGTTGAGAATGGTTAAAAAGTCAGGCTTTAGCGACAGGGTTATCTTATGAGCGGTCGTCTAGCAGGAAAGGTTGCTTTAATAACAGGTACCGCAGGTGGTCAGGGCCGTGCAGCGGCAGAAATGTTTGCCGCACAAGGCGCAAAAATTGTTGGCTGTGACGTAAAAGAAGGCGAGCACGAGGAAACAGTTCGCCGGGTTGTTGATGCGGGTGGTGAAATGGTCAGCCGTGTTGTTGATTTAGGCGACGAAGATCAAGTAAAAAGCTGGATAGATTTTGCAGTAGAAAGCTACGGTGATTTTGATATTTTATATAACAATGCGTCCGCCGTACGTTATGGCAAGATTGATGAATTTTCAACCGAAGACTGGCACTGGCTAGTTCGTAATGAGCTGGATTTGGTGTATTACGCGATCAAACATGCCTTTCCAATTATGAAACGCCGAGGGGGTGGCAGTATTGTCAATACTGCGTCTGCCGCAGGTGTTATTGGGTCTACTTTTGCAGGTCATATCCATCAGTTTGCACATTCCATGACAAAAGGCGGGGTGATTGCGATGACGCGAACATTAGCGGCAGAGTTTGCCGATGCCAAAATACGCGTTAATAGTATTTCCCCAGGATTAATTGAAACCCCCGCATTTGCTGTTTTCCCAGATAAAGCGCTGTTGAAGAAAATGATCGATGACATTATGAAACTACAGCTGATGGATGTATTAGGGCAGCCTGAAGATATTGCTTATTGCGCACTCTATTTGGCCTCAGAAGAATCCCGCTTCGCGACGGGGCAAAATTTTTGTATCGATGGTGGCCTCACGGCTATTTAATTAAACAATCACATAAGGAATGAACATGATTAAGCTTTATCATATAGAAGCTGAAGGGGATCCCTTCGGTGGCTCACGAAACGGTTGTAAAGCCGTTATTGCATTAGAAGAAATTGGTGTGGGTTATGAAATCAATGCATTAGATCGGATGGCTGATTGTCGACCTACCGATGCGCCTTACCGACAAATAAATCCAAATGGTGTCACACCCACGATAGATGATAATGGTTTTATTCTTTGGGAGTCAGGCGCTATTCTTCAGTATCTAGCCGATGCAAATCCGTCATCTGGCTTATTACCAACAGATTTAAAAGAACGTGCCAAAGTTCTACAGTGGGTAGCGTGGGAAGGAGCATCCTTTGCGCCGGCTTTACTCAACTTCTTTTTCGCCATGACCGCGCCTGAGCCAGATGAAGCAACTGTTGCCAGTACCAAAGAAGCTTTCCTAAGCACGTTAGGTATCCTAAATAAGCAATTAGCAGGGCAAGACTATATCTGTGGTTATTACTCCATTGCCGATATCGCTATTGGCGCGATTACCTCGCTATCTTTTCTTCTTGGTCTTGATTTATCACCCTACCCGAACATTTTATCTTGGTTAGCTCGTTTGCGTGAAAAACCATCTTGGCAAGCAGCGCCAGCGGTAATGTCGGATATGGAGGCTGGTAAAGAACAAATTGGTTAATAGTCAATTCGAGTGCTTAGCCAAGGTATAGCGCTTAGGGAGGATAAGAGATGAGTAAGTTTGATTACAATAAATTAATAGATAATGAAGCAGCGCTGCAATCACGCAGTATTTTTTGGGAACCAGAGATTTATCAAGAAGAGCTAAAGCAGATCTTTAATCGCTGCTGGCTTTTTTTGGGACACGATAGCCAATTACCTGAAGCAGGCGACTTTTTAAGAACTTACATGGGCGAAGACGATGTGATCGTTGTGCGTGGTGAAGATGGTGAGGTAAGAGCCTTTTTGAATGCCTGTAGTCACCGAGGTAATAAAGTGTGTCATGCGGAGTGGGGTAAAACAAAAGCCTTTACGTGCTCATATCACGGTTGGGCGTATGACAATATGGGTGAGCTGGCTGCCGTGCCGCTAGAAGAATCAATCTATGACAATTTAGATCGCAGTAAGCTGGGCTTGGTACCGGTGGCTCGGGTACAAAAATACAAAGGAATGATCTTTGGTACCTTTGCCGAAGAAGGCCCGGACCTAGTGGAATACTTAGGCGACATGGCCTATTACCTAGATGTTGTACTCGATGCTTCACCAGAAGGGATGGAGCTTATCGGCACGCCATACCGAGTAGAAATACCCGGTAACTGGAAGCTACCTGTAGAAAATGCGATTGGTGATGGCTATCACGTTGCTTGGGCACATGCGGGTGCTATGCGAGTGGTGGGCACCATTGGTCAAGGACGGAGTGAATCGGTTCTTGGTATTGGCAAAGATAACACCGGCTTTGATGACTCAGGGCAATTACAAATTGCAATACCGCCACATACTATCTTATCCACACTCGATGGGCAGTCAGGCTATGCACTATATGATAATCCCGGGCCGTGCATTGAGCACCTTGAGCGAGTGAGGCCAAGTGTTGTGGAGCGTTTAGGTGAGGTGCGTGGTAAACAATTACTAGGCTCAGAGACGCATATGGGGGTTTTCCCTAACTTGCAAATTATTCAGGGTTTAAACCTGCTGCGGGTTATTCACCCGAAAGGCCCAGGTGCTTTTGAGGTGGCAACCTATTCTATGGCAGATAAAAACACACCTGATGAGGTGAAAGATATTATTGTCAAACATGTCGGTCAAACATTTGGTTCAGCGGGTATTTTAGAAGGTGATGATGGTGATTTTACCGAAGCGATCACACACTCTCCCAATGGGTATGCAACTAGGCAAATGAAGGGTTGGCTGGGTATGGCTAAGGGGCGAACAATGGATTGGGATGGGCCTGGAGAAGCCTCCCCGGGTATTGTTAATGAGCTTTGTCAGCGAGAGTTTTATGCGCAGTGGCAACGAACTATGTTGGCTGAATCAGCCAGCGATATTTTGCCGCAAGCACCGATCCAGAAGGAGTCTGTCAATGGCTAGAAAACAAAAAATAGAGCCAGTGGGCAAAGACACAGATATGCAAACAGCTTATCGAATAGAACGGTTTTTGGCAGCTGAAGCACGTGTTTTGGATGAAGAACGTTACGATGATTGGTTGACCATGTTGGATGAAAACATTGCTTATAAAATGCCTATTCCAATGAATACTTATCGAAGGAACAGGCTAGGCAAAAGTTCCATTTGTGAAACGATGATCTATGATGAAAACTTTGAAAAGTTAAAGCAACGGGCAGCCAGAGAAGATACCGGCATGGTTTGGCTAAACGACCCAGCGACCCACCATGTTCGTACCGTAACAAATATTGAGTCGTTTTGTACCGATGAGGCGAGTGTTTACGATGTACGAAGTAAATTTACCTTATTACGTGCAAGACGCGATAAAGACCATATTAGCCATACCGGTACACGTAAAGATTTGTTGCGTGATACTGGTGATGGCCTGAAGTTAGTCGCAAGAACGGTGTTTTTACCTGCGCGGGTGATCGTCGACAAAAACTTAAACATGTTTTTCTAAGCATAAAACTAATTTAATTAAGGAGTCATAATGACAGCACGAATGGAAGGGCATAATGCCATAGTGACAGGTTCATCATCGGGAATGGGGCGTGCAACAGCACTTCGTTTAGCTTCAGAAGGGGCCAGTGTGTGCTTGGCAGATATTAATACAGAAGGTAATGCCGAAACGCTGGAATTAATTAAACAACAAGGTGGGCGTGCCATAGCACAATACTGTGACGTGTCAGATGAAACACTGGTAAAAGAAATGACCGCTTCGGCAGAAGCGGCTTTTGGTTCTGTCTCTATTTTATTTAATAATGCCGGTTTTGAAGACGGTGATGGCAATACCGATGAGTTGGACGTTGATGCTTGGGAAAAAGTGCAGTCGATTAATACACGAGGTGTATTTTTGGCCGCTAAATATGCACTTAAAAGTATGATAGCGGGTGGCAAAGGCGGCTCGATCACAACAACATCCTCTATTGGTGGGCTGATAGGTACACCTGGCGGTCTGCATTCTTACTGTGCTTCAAAAGGGGCGGTTATCTCATTAACTCGTTCATGGGCCGTCACGTATGCGAAGCATAAAATAAGAGCAAATGCTATTTGCCCCGGCCTTGTGTTAACCTCTATGGTTAAGAGAATTGGTCCAGAGTTTATAGAGGCAGCCTCTGGTATGACACCGTTAGGTCGGGGGGCGGAGCCAGAAGAAATTGCCAATTTAGTGGCGTTTCTTTCAAGTGAAGAATCACAGTTTATTACTGGGGCGATTATCCCCATTGATGGTGGGTATACGGCACAATGAGTCAATATCCAGCCTTCTCGTTAGATTTATTTCGCCTAGATGGGCAGATCGCGCTGGTTACTGGCGCGGGCTGCGGGTTAGGTAATGTATTTGCGCGCGCCTTGGCTTCAGCAGGCGCAACGGTCGTGTCGGCAGATATTAATTTGGCATCAGCGGAACAAACGGCTGAAGAAGTTCGCCTGTTGGGTGGTAAGGCTTTATCAGTTGAGGTTGATGTCAGTGATGTTGATTCAGTGGCGGCAATGAATAGGGCGGTACTTCAGGCATATGGCAGGCTAGATATTTTAGTGAATAATGCAGGTATCGCCAGTCCAGCAGATCGAATACATGAGATGCCAGTAGAAGACTGGGACCGTGTGAACGCGGTTAATACTCGGGGGGTATTTCTGTGTACTAAAGCAGTGCTTCGACAAATGATGGCACAAAAGAAAGGTTCTATTATTAATATTTCTTCGGTGGCTGGTTTGGGTGGTGTATCAAATGATTTGTCTGCGGTGGCTGCGAATTACTCTGCTTCTAAAGGGGCGGTAGCAACGTTGACCAAACAGATTGCTGTGGAATATGGAAATGAGGGTATTCGTTGTAATGCGATAGCGCCAGGCTGGCATTTGGGTACGCAGCTAGGCCGTGAAGCATTGCCGTTAAGTGAGGCTGATATTGCTGCGATGGTAGAGAAACTGCACGGGTTAACGCCGTTGAATAGAACAGGCGACCCTGAGGAGTTGGCTGGTTTATTGGTGTACCTAGCTAGCGATGCGGCTTCTTTTATGACGGGGCAAGTGATCGCGCATGATGGTGGTTGGACGGCTTGGTAAATTTAATACGTCGATAATAAAAAAGGGCTGATGGCGCACCCCTTTTTAGTATTCTAATACAGCACTTGTATTGCCTTGTTTGAGTTTTAGCGGCATTAAACGTGCGCTAATAGTTAGTTTAATCAAATTGATAGGCTGAAACGTTAACGCCCATAACATTGTCTTGGAAGATGTTTTTGCCTTGGTTGTTTCCGCCCGCTCCAGCAACGACCATTAACGGCAGTAGGTGTTCTTCCCGTGGGTGTGCTTGTCGAGCGGAAGGTGCGTTGAGCCAGTTGCCAAGTCGTTTGTTTCGTTCGTCGGGTTTAGACTCACAGGTGTTTGTTAGCCAATGATCAAATGTGGCGGCATGATTACCAATATCTTGCCCCCGCATTAAGGTGTCCATATTGTGAAAGCTCATACCACTGCCGAGAATTAAAATATCTTGTTCTCTTAAAGACTGAAGTGCAGCGCCAACTTGAATATGGTAAACGGGGTCTAAGTTATGTTGTAAGGACACTTGAACAACCGGAATATCCGCATCTGGAAACATCACTTTTAAAGGCACAAAGGTGCCGTGATCATAGCCATGATCGGGGTCAAGTGCACAGTCAATATCTGCATTTTTTAAAAGCGCTTGTATTTGCTTAGCAAGCTTTGGCGAGCCTGGAGCAGGGTAAGTCAGTTCGTAAGTATGTGGTGGAAAACCGTAGTAATCAAAATATAGCGGCGGGTGAGGCTGCGAGTTGATCCTAATAACGTCTTCTTCCCAATGTGCAGAAATAATAATAATGGCTTTTGGCTTTCTCGGAAGAATTTTATGTAGGTTTTGTAACCATGCTTTCATGGTGTCCCAAGTATCTGCAGGGCCACGCGTCCAATCCATAAAAAAACAAGGGCCGCCTCCATGAGGGATGTAAATAGTTGGAAAAATTGGGTTGGACATAAGCCTTAAATAACTATTGAATTAGGTAAGATATGATATATCATATAACGCTTAAGTAACTAAAAAAAGAGGGGGTTTAAATGAGTGATTCGAGAGTTAAGCTGTCGTGTGTATCCGTTGCGCTGCATTGGATTGTCGGCATTTCAATAATTATGTTGGTAGCCGTTGGTGTGTACATGACCGATTACAAGGTGTATGCCTTGTATCCTATCCATAAGTCGGTAGGAATGATTGTTTTTATCTTTATATTTGCACGTGTGGTCTGGCGCGTGAAACAAGGTTGGCCGGAGCCCGCAAGTACCTATAAATCATGGGAGCATGCACTGTCTAAACTGGTACATTGGACGCTTATTATTGCGACAGTAGTGATGCCTGTTTCAGGAATGTTAATGTCGGGTCTAGGCGGGCATGGGCTTTCTGTTTTCGGCTTAGAGCTCTTGGCTGCAACACCAAATCCTGATGAGGTTGGAAAAATGATCCCTATTAACGGGCCTATTGCAGGGGTGGCGCACGAGACACACGAAATTGCTGGTAAGTTAATGTTTGTAGCATTTCTTTTACATGTATCAGGTGCACTAAAGCACCACTTTATGGATAAAGATGGTACTTTGAAAAGAATGCTTGGTCAGCGCATAGACTAAACATCAAAAGGGCGGGAAACCGCCCTTTTTTATTTGTTTGATTTTATTTAAACAACACCGATACACTAACGTGCTGTTGATTTCCAAGTCCTGTATAGATGGCAGTTAAACGACCTTTTTTTATAGGTACTGGCGAAGTAAGGCTACCAAGTGATAAGTAAGCGCCTGGCTTTAGAGGGTAATTTAAAGCCAATAGACGATCTCTTAGCCAACGAATAACATTAACTGGGTTGCCCATCAGCGAGGAACAGGCGCCAGTTTTTAAATGGCTGCGGTCCTCTTCGTAGACGATGCCGACTTGACAGAGGTTTAGGTTTTCAATCAATTCCATTGGAATCGGTTCCCCCATCACTCCATAACGAGCGCCGGTATTAATCGCCATCAGCATGTCGGCTGTTAACGGTTTATCTGTTGAAAAAAGCCTATCGGGTACCTCGATAAAGGGAATAACTTGGTCAATAGAGGCGAGTATTTCTTGATCGGTTTTTGCGTTATTGATGGCGGAATCTTTGATTCGTACCAATAAGTCAGCTTCTGCAAACGGGTGAGTGGCGGCGCTTATGTTGATTACGGCCGGGCTTTCTAGCAACATTTTATTTAAAAATATGCCTAGCAACGGCTGCTCAATGCCCATTTTTTGTTGAATGTCCGGGTTTGTTATAGCCGCTTTGTACCCAGCGATGCCGCCCCAATTTTCCGATAAGGCATAGACAACGTGTTTTTGAATTTCTAGCGCCGTTTCTGTTGTCAGTCCGGGAATGGCATCGGCCTCAGTGTTATCAGTAAAGTGCTGATAAATATCCAACGCTGTACGTGGTACAAAGTTTTCTTGGCGCATAAAAAAGATAGCCACGGCGGCCACGGCAAAGATTAAAAAGGTAAATTTAAATTTAAATTTCATAAGCTTTAACTGAAGAATTGAGTAAATACATGAGTGATGTCGTGATGGTCGGCGACCCCTGCGCTTTCGCGGATGCTATGCATTGCCCACATTGGGCAACCTACATCAACGGTTTGGATGCCTAGTTGTGCCGATGTCATGGGGCCAATAGTGCTGCCACAACCCAAGTCGGTTCGGTGGGAATATTGCTGATAAGCGACTTTAGCCTGTTCGCACAAATGAATAAATCGGGATTGAGAGGCACTGTTTGAGGCATAGCGAATATTCGCATTTACTTTGATAACCGGACCCTGATTAACGAATACCTTGTGCTCAGGTTCATAAGCATTAGGGAAATTAGGCTGATAAGCGTGAGCCATATCGGCGCTTATCATAAAACTATTAGATAAAGCGCGTTTATAGTCCTCGGTAGATAGGTTTAGTGAGCCTGCAATGCGTTCGAGTACATCGGGTAAGAAGCTGCCATCGGCCCCTTTATGGCTGTTGCTACCTATTTCTTCATGGTCAAAAAATGCACAAATATTAAATTGTTGCGAATGCAGGGAGGCGTCAGATATTAACGCACTGAGACCAGCGTGACAGGAGGCTAAATTATCGAGTTGACTATTGGTGTAAAACTCATCATTCAAACCGTATAGGGAGCCTGCCTGCGTGTCGACAGCATGTAACTCCCAGGCAGAAATAGTATCACTATTGATGCCCAGCTCCGTTGCTAACAGCTCAACAAGAGCCGGTTGTTCATTATCGAGTGACAGCAATAAGGGCAGCTCGGTTTGTTTATTAAGCTTTAAGCCATCGGTATTAACCTGCGGATTCATGTGTATAGCAAGGTTTGGGAGGCGTAGAAAAGGCTTTTTAAAATATACTAATTTGGAGAGTAAGGTGCCGTTTTGGTTGATATGTACGCGCCCTGCTAGGCTTAAATCGCGGTCGGTAAAGGTGGCTAGCAATGGGCTACCATAAATCTCTACAGCTAAACGGTTGATACCGCTTTGTTGTTGGTCTGGTTTAGGTTTTACCCGTAACCCTGGTGAGTCAGTGTGGGCGCCGATCAGCCTAAACCCCTCTTGAGCAAGGTTATTTGAACCGACGGTAAAGGCGATGATGCTAGAGTCGTCTCGTTTGACATAATAACGCCCATTCGGTTGTAATGCCCATGTATCACCCTCTAATAGTTCACTGAAACCTTTGTTATCTAGGATTTCTTTGCTCGTGTGAACAGCGTGCCAAGGGCTTGGGCTAGCATCGATATATTGCAGTAAGGCTTGGGCGTGTTGTTGGGCAGTTAACATGTTATTTCTTGGGGTCTAAATTGAGTGATGCGGAATTAATACAATAGCGTAAGCCTGTTGGTTGCGGGCCGTCTGGGAAGACGTGTCCAAGGTGGCTATCACATTGAGCGCAGACCACTTCAATACGGACCATACCGTGACTTTCATCTCGGTTTTCTTTAATAGCATTTGAGTGGATGGGCTTCCAAAAGCTTGGCCAGCCACTACCCGAGTTGTATTTGCTGTCGGACTCAAACAGAGGCGTGTCACAGCACTTGCAGAGATAGAGGCCCTCGGTTTTAGTGTCTACATAAATGCCAGAAAAAGCAGCTTCGGTGCCCTTTTGGCGGCAAATATTATATTCTTCTGCGGTTAATTTAGCTTTCCAGTCGTTGTCACAGTCTGTTTGCATGCGTTGACCCTTTGATGTTGATGAATAAATTATACCTGACAAAAAAGTGCTGGTTTATAACCAATCATTCAGTTGGATTCCAAAGCCTAGGCTATTGGTGTGGTTGTTATAGTCGAGAAGGCTCTCGCCGTAACCATTGAACCATTGCACATAGCCGCGAACATTATTATGTATCGGGAAGCTCTAGCCTAGTTCGATAGCACCTTTATTGCTGCTTGTTTTGAGGTTATTTCTGAATAGAAGTGAAAAGCTATGTTGTTGTTTTTTATACACGCCCCTTAATTCAAAGTGACCTAAAAAGTCGTCAATATCATGGTTGTCATCTTGTGATTCACTTTCAGGAATACGGTACCAGGGTTTAAATGACAGGTAGATGTCGCCCTTTTCTAGGATAAAGTCTGTATAGAGGCGGTTCCAGCTTCTTGATAATAAGCCTGATTGGCCATTCGATTGATGGGTGAACCCCGTCAAAATGGCAGAGTTGCGGAACCCTAAAATTGTATAGTCGGTGTCGAACGAAAGCCATGTTTCAGCTTCATGATTGGTGTCACGAAAGGGGGAAGAGTGAGTTTTATTGAACTGCTGCCAGAAAGACCGGTTGGTGTATGCGGCATATAAATCCCCTTGCCCAAAGATAAGGTTTCGAGCGATGGGCAGTTTCATGCTGATTTGAAACTTTGTTTCTAGGTGCTGAAGATCTGGGTTAACGTCTGGGTAAGCGGCTTCAAATGGTGTTGTGCTAGGATCGCTGGTGTTATAGCTGGCAATAATGTAATTAGGTTTATGTGGCAGCAAAGAAAAAGCATTCCAACTGGCAGTTTTTTCTTGCAGTTGGCGACGCTTTAATGCAGAAAAATGCTCCTCCTCTGAAGCCATTGTGTCTTGGCATTGCTGTTTCAGTTCGCCCACGGTCATAGTGTTTTCTGCCGTATTGAGTAAATTGGACAAGCAAGTTGTCATCGGATTGTCTTCGGCAGCAAATAGCGGGGTACAGAATAAAGTCAGTACGGTAAGAAGTTTTTTCATAGTCATGATTTGGGTAATAAAAAAGCAGCTGAAAAAAAGGTCAGCCGCTTTTTTTGTATTGTGAGGGTAGTTTATTGCTGTTTGGGTAGGCTCTTAAAGATTATTTTAATCCAGTTCTCTTCGTTGATAAAACCACCACCCCAAGCGGCCCATTTGCTAGGTAATCCGGCCAGTTGGATTTGATCAAGTGTTTTACCTGAAGCGGCTTGCTGCTTAACGAACTGTGTTGTATCGGTTAGCATTGCGTAATAGTTTTTTAGCCCGTTCACATCCGATAGTTCGCCATGGCCTGGGATAACAAGCGTATCTTCAGGTAATGACTCAATTATTTCGCCGATATTGTGTGTCAAGGTAAAGGCATTGCCTCCGGTGTCTAAGTCTACAAAAGGGAAAAAACCATTAAAAAAATGATCACCTAAGTGAGCAACATTGCTTTTTGGAAAATAGACGACAGCATCACTATCAGTGTGACCATGTGCATGGTGGATAAATTGAATTTCCTCATTATTAAAATGAATGTTAATGGCTTGTTCAAAGGTGATGATGGGCCACGCTTCTTTTGGTGAGGCCGGTGACTTCCCAAAGAAGTTTTCTTGGTCAGTCATTAAACGTTTCCTGGTATTCGTATGCGAAATAATGGTCGCATCTTTTGAAAAATAAGCGTTATTACCAGAATGGTCACCGTGCCAGTGAGTATTAAGAATAAAGCGCAGCTGACCTTTGCTGATATCGTTTAGTGCGGCATCAATTTTTTTGGACATTGGCCCCAGTTGGTCATCGACCAATAAAAGGCCATCTGGGCCAGCCGATACGCCAATATTACCGCCGGCAAAGCCTCCAGCTCCTTCAAGCATATAAATATTACCGCGTACATGCGTTGTTTTAAGTGTGATGTTTGAAAAGACGTCTTCTGTAGATCCTGCATAAGATTGGCTAAAAAGAAATGCAGAAAGGAAGAATAAAAAAATCTTGTTGCCTACGTTCATTTATTGTCTCCGAGATTTTTTGTTTTATGAGTCATCATCCGGTGTTGGATGCCACCCAGAATACCATAAGTCAATAGGGATTATTTCAGGCTCGATACCATTTTTATGGAACCACGAATCAACAGCAAACCGTTTGCCAGAGTCCAACTGCTCGATGACCGCAGATGTATGCGGCCAACCGTTTAGGAAGAAACCGCGGTTAATACGATAGCCTTCTTTATGAAAGCGCATTAGCCCGCGCTCACGAAAGAGTCTTAGGTATAAAGTTGTGTTTGTGGCCTCATCAACGCAGTCCATTTGATGGCTACGGTCTTGAAAAAAAGCGGCAAACGTACCCGGCAAGTCGTCTTGGGTGTGTGTTATCCCACCAATAAAAGTTTCCATTTGAGCAATGGCCAGTGAGAGTTGCTGGCGTTCTATTTTGGCTGATGCTGCTTTAGGTGAAAAAAGTTGCTCAATGGTGAACCATTGAGCGTCGTCGAGCGTTACAGTCTGAACTGTTTTGCAACCATAGCCATAACACACCTCAAAGGCGTCAGCGGGTACTGTCACCAGTTCTTTTTTTGGCAAGGCGCAACCGGCCAGTAGGGTTAAAAAGCCAAGCCCGATAATAAAAGAGGTAAGCGCAGGTTTGTGCATTAAGCCAATGCCTTAGCGACTAATTTTTCTAAATGAGGCGGTAAGGTTAAGGCTAACGCCGCTTGGCGGCCCTTATCCGACATTTTCCCCCAAGTTTTTTGCACAATGTCAATTATTTTTTCTTCACTATGTTTGTTGGCAAAGGCATCGAAATAATGGTTTAAAAAAACCAAGCAAGACACGTCTTCCAATGTTTGTGCCTCAGGGTCAGATTTAAGCCTCTTTTTTTGAATAATACTGTTTGCTCGTTCAATGTCGGCGTCGTCATAGCCACTTTCTTGCATCGCGTCGACTAAAATTTTTGCATGTAATTTCGCCAGCTCTGTGCGCCACGTTAAATAGCCCGTTAAACCGGCAGGGTAATCTTTTCGAGCTAGTTTCCAACGACACACATGCTGGGCATAGCAAGCTAAGGTGAGAGCGTCAGATGCGTTTGGTTCAAAAGCCTGAAGGGTTTTTAGCATGCGTTGTGAATATAGCGCTTCTGTGCCGTTTGTTGGGTCGTTAGCATTAGCGAGGTCAATACGTTGCAGTGTTTGTTGTAATTTAGTTGTCATAGTGTGTTGAGTTGCTGTTTGGTGGAGTTAGCGTAGGTGCCGATCGTAGGCGTGTATTCTTACTTCTCATAAAGGTAATATAGCAAGAAAATTCAATTTAAATGGGAGAAGCTGATGAGATCTTGGGTGATGCTATATGGGGTGGTTAGTTATGCTCTATTTTGTGCGGTCTTTGTCTATTTTATAGGGTTTGTTGGCGGCTTAGGTGTCTCGAAGAGTCTCGCAACACAGTCGACAGAATACTCCCCTTATGCCTTAGTGGTGAATATTGGCTTACTACTCATATGGGGAGTGCAACACAGTGTTATGGCGCGTGGCTGGTTTAAAGACATGATATCGTCAATGGTGCCGCATCAAGTAGAGAGAAGCACCTATGTATTGGCTTCAAGCCTTGTGTTGGCGATGCTTATGATTTGTTGGCAGCCAATGAATGGCATTGTCTGGCAAATAACAAACAAAGCTGCCATAACACTAGTGTGGTCGGTGTTTGCTTTGGGTTGGGTGGTGGCTCTTCTTTCAACATTTTTAACCAACCATTTTGATCTATTTGGCTTGCGTCAAACGTGGTTGTTTTTTGTTAATAAAACATACACTCAGGTTAAATTTAAAGAGCGTTTATTTTATCAATGGGTTCGTCACCCAATGATGTTAGGTTTGTTAGTAGTATTTTGGTCCTTACCAACGATGACTATTGGGAATATCGTGTTCTCAATTGGCATGTCAGCCTACATTTTTATTGGGATTTACTATGAAGAAAAAGATCTGGCTAGAACCTTGGGTCGGTCTTACACAGATTACCAGCAAAGAACAGCGAGAATTCTGCCAACAATTTATTAGCAAAGGTGGTTTAAGGGCATTGCTAAGCTAAGCCCTTGAAATTTTTAATATATGATCTAAAATAGCTTCACCTTGAATAAGGAACGCTGCGACAGGATCTTCCTGCTAGGCTTATTCAAGCAGTCAAATTTTAACTGCGTTCATTATTAACAGGAAACTGAAATAATGAGCATGGTGTCTAGATAAAACGGTGAGTTTTTATCATCTGCCTAACTGGCAACATCCATATAGCCCAACTTTTAGTGCCTATTTTTAAACCGAAGAGGCGAGTTTACTATGAGCAAGAATTTTATTTTTACATCTGAGTCGGTATCTGAAGGACACCCAGACAAAGTAGCTGACCAAGTGTCAGATGCGATGTTAGATGCCTTATTAGAACAAGATGCCTCATCGAGAGTCGCCGTTGAAACAATGGTTAAGACCGGAATGGTGATTTTAGCCGGTGAAGTAACGACAAATGCATGGGTCGATACCGAAGAGCTAGTACGTCAAGTCGTTAAAGATATTGGTTACGACAAACCAGAAATAGGCTTTGATTGGCAAAGTTGTGCGGTGCTAAATGCAATCGGTAAGCAGTCTCACGATATTGCTATTGGTGTGGATGAAAGCGAAGAGCATGAGCAAGGCGCTGGTGACCAAGGGCTGATGTTTGGTTATGCCTGTGATGAAACTGATGTTTTAATGCCGGCACCGGTCACCTATTCTCACCGATTGGTACAGCGCCAAGCAGAGGTGCGTAAGAATGGCGTATTACCGTGGCTGCGCCCTGATGCGAAAAGCCAGCTGACCCTGCGTTATGAAAACAATAAACCAGTGGGTGTAGAAGCGATCGTGTTATCGACACAGCATGCACCCGAGATCAGTTTGGCCAATTTACGCGAAGCGGTGATTGAAGAAATTATTAAACCGGTATTGCCAGATGCGTGGTTTGCCAGTTGTTTGTCTGAAAATATTCATATTAACCCGACAGGCCAATTTATTATTGGTGGCCCTGTGGGGGACTGCGGCTTAACAGGTCGTAAAATTATTGTAGATACCTATGGTGGCATGGCACGCCATGGCGGCGGCGCATTTTCTGGAAAAGATCCTAGTAAAGTAGACCGATCTGCTGCTTATATGTGTCGATATGTTGCTAAAAACATTGTTGCAGCGGGTTTGGCGAAACGTTGTGAAATACAAGTTTCGTATGCGATTGGGGTCGCCAAGCCAACATCCATTGCGGTTGAAACATTTGGTACTGGGCTTATCGACAACGACAAAATAGCTGTACTGATCGGCGAACATTTTGATTTGCGCCCGAAAGGCTTAATTGCAGAATTGGACTTATTGCGTCCGATTTATCGTCCAACCGCAGCCTATGGACACTTTGGCCGTGAATTACCCGAATTTACTTGGGAGCGCACAGATAAAGCCGAGCTATTAAGAGATGCGGCTAAATAGTCAGGCGCACCGACACACAACAATTTAGAGAGATAAAAAAATGAGTTTTACAGATTATAAAGTAGCTGATATGTCATTGGCTGAATGGGGTCATAAAGAAATAGCCATTGCTGAAAGCGAAATGCCGGGTTTAATGGCCTTACAAGAAGAGTTTGGTGAGAGTAAGCCATTAGCAGGTGCGCGCGTTGCAGGCAGTCTACACATGACCATACAAACGGCGGTACTGATCAAAACCTTAGTGGCTTTAGGGGCTGAGGTTCGCTGGTGCTCTTGCAATATTTTTTCTACACAAGATCACGCAGCAGCGGCGATTGCCGATCTTAATATTCCAGTGTTTGCTTGGAAAGGCGAAACGATTGAAGAATATTGGTGGTGCACAGAGCAGATGATGACTTGGCCAGAGGGGCAAGAAGCGAATATGATTCTTGATGACGGTGGTGATGCGACCTTGCTACTGCATAAAGGCGTTGAGTTTGAAAAAGCAGGCGCTGTACCGGATGCAAAAGAGGGCGATAATGAAGAGTGGGTCGCCATTCTTGATGTCTTACGTCGCAATTTGCCGGTAGCACCGACTAGATGGCAAAACATGGCCAGCAGTATCAAAGGTGTGACAGAAGAAACGACAACGGGCGTACATCGTTTATACCAAATGCAAGAATCAGGTGAGTTGCTTTTTCCAGCAATGAACGTGAATGATTCTGTGACGAAAAGTAAATTTGATAACCTGTATGGTTGTCGTGAATCATTATTAGATGGGATTAAACGTGCAACAGACGTCATGATAGCTGGCAAAATTGCGGTTGTTATTGGTTATGGTGATGTCGGTAAGGGCTGTGCTCAAGCCTTCAAAGGCATGGGTGCAAGTGTGTGGGTGACCGAGGTTGACCCTATTTGTGCATTACAAGCAGCGATGGAAGGTTATCGCGTTGTACGAATGGACGATGTGGCCGACCAAGGTGATATCTTTGTGACAACAACGGGTAACTTGGGTGTAATTAATCACGACCATATGCTGGCGATGAAAAATGAAGCGATTGTTTGTAATATTGGTCACTTTGATTCTGAAATAGATATTGCGTCGCTTGAAAAATACGAGTGGGAAGAAGTAAAGCCACAAGTGGATCACGTCATTTTCCCCGATGGCAAGAGAATTACGCTGTTAGCAAAAGGCCGTTTGGTTAATCTTGGCTGTGCAACAGGACATCCAAGTTTTGTGATGTCGGCATCATTTACCAACCAAGTCATGGCGCAAATTGAGTTTTTCTCAAATGGAGATAACTACAAAAATGAAGTCTATGTGTTACCTAAAACCTTAGATGAAAAAGTAGCGCGTTTGCACCTAGAGAAAATTGGCGTAAATTTAACCGAGCTTACGCAAGAGCAAGCTGACTATATTAATGTCCCTGTTGAAGGACCGTATAAACCACATCACTACCGTTACTAACTATGAGTTTAGAGTCATATCAAAAAATTAGCTTTGAATTCTTCCCACCAAAAACCGAAGAAGGGCGAGTTAAGCTGTTAAACGTCAGTAAAGAGTTGGGCCAACTTGACCCAGCATATTTTTCTGTCACCTTTGGCGCAGGAGGTAGTACTCAGCAAGGTACCATTGATACCGTGCTGGATATTAAAAAGCAAGGTTTCTCAGCGGCACCACATTTGTCTTGTGTGGGGTCTACAAAAGCAAGCATCCGTAAAATTTTATCAAATTATAAGGATAACGGCGTAGACCGCATTGTTGCCTTACGTGGGGACATCCCATCAGGCACCTTGGATATTGGTGAATTTCGCTATGCCAATGAGCTAGTGGCTTTTATTCGTGAAGAAACAGGTGACCACTTCCATATTGAAGTGGCCGCTTATCCCGAAGTTCATCCGCAAGCTGCGAATGCTCAAACAGACTTAGCTAACTTTAAACAAAAAGTAGAAGCAGGCGCAGATAGTGCCATTACACAATACTTTTTTAATTTTGAGGCGTATGTCCGGTTTGTTGAAGATTGCGACAAAATGGCTATAAATGTACCGATTGTGCCGGGAATTATGCCAATAACAAACTATTCACAGTTGGCGAGATTTTCTGATATGTGCGGTGCTGAAATCCCCCGTTGGATACGTAAACGCTTAGAAGGCTTTGCCGATGACCGCGAATCGATTAAAGCATTTGGGACAGATGTGGTCAGTGAGTTAAGTCAAACATTGCTTGACTATGGTTGCCCGGGACTGCATTTTTACAGCATGAATCAGGCAGAAGCGAGTTTGGCTATTTGCCGTAATTTAGGGATCAGCGCGAAATGAGTCGTGTAAAAGAAATATCCTGTGCCATTTACAAAACGGCTAAGCGTGATGGTTTATATTTATATGTCAAAGAGCAGGATGATTTTTCAGATGTTCCTGTTGAAGTGATGCAGCAATTTCCAGTGCCTGAGCATGTGTTTGATTTAGAATTATCTGCGGAGCGTTCATTAGCACGAGAAGATGTATTGGTCGTGATGAAGAACCTTGAAACGCAGGGTTTTCACTTGCAAATGCCGCCTAAAAATGAAGACCCGATCGATACCATAACATTACCGGATAGTTTGCACGGTTAGCGATGCGTATTTCACGCCTTTTTGTTGAGCAAGATTTAGTCGAAGGAGCCGCTGTAACACTCGAAGCAGATGCGGCGCATTATTTACGCAATGTATTGCGTTTAAAAAAAGGTTACCAACTAACCGTTTTCAATGGCCAAGGCGGTGAATATTCTGCGATAGCGGTCGAGGTCCATCGTAAGGCGGTGGTGCTAGAACTGGGTGCTTGGCGAAATGTAGAATTAGAGTCGCCGCTTCAGATTGAATTGGGCCTGAGTGTTTCCCGGGGCGAACGGATGGATGTAGCAATTCAAAAAGCGACAGAACTGGGCGTGGCGGTTATTACCCCCGTTATTACGCAACACTGTGTTGTTAAACTCACCGAAGAACGTCGTTTGCAGCGCCATCAACATTGGCAAAACATTGTCTATCGGGCTTGTGAGCAGTGTGGTCGAAATAAGCCACCGATCTTAAATGTAACGATGGACTTAGCGCAGTGGCTAAATACAGAGTTGGCGGCAAGCCGTATTATATTTGAGCCGGGTAAGGTAGATACGTTAAGAAATTATCCAAAACCAAATGATGCGGTAGCCGTGCTGATTGGGCCAGAAGGCGGTTTTTCAGAACAAGAAGTGTTGGATGCGCAAGAGGTAAATTTTTCGGCCTTGGGTTTTGGGCCAAGGGTTGTCCGTAACGAAACAGCAGCGATTGCTTCCATTGCAGCGATGCAAGTTCTCTGGGGAGATATGGGGTAGGTTTGCATTTTTGCTGCCGCTAGGGTGTTCATTTCTTTTTGCGACAAAAAGAAACAGAACCAAAGAAAAGGTCGCCCAAATCGCAGTAATGAATTATTTTCGGGTTCGCGCTAAACTCGCTATGCTCAGACAACGCGCTCTCTTATCCGAAAAGAAATAATTCCTAGCGCGATAAAAGGGTACCAAAGTCAAAAGTGAGTGATTTTGATTTTAAACCCTCTTGCTCTCACTGAAAAACTAATCAATAAAATAGAGCTTTCTACTGTGGTTGTTCGAGCCTTTTTTTAGGCGAGTTCCACAGTAGCTATTTTAATGATTAGTTTTGAAGGCACCCTTCAGGGTGAGAGCAGTGGGTGGCATTTTTCTGGTTACTCTTTTGTTGCTACTGACAAAAGAGTCACTCGCCTTTCAAGGCGAAACAGATGAAGAAATCTGGTTGTGTTTAAATGACAACGATAATTTACTATGTTTTGAGGTTGTTATTTGAATTGTAAGAATGATATGGGGAATGCTATTTTTAAATTGATGCTTAGGCAAAACCTTGGTTGTATAGCAAGGTTTCATGACTATATCGATGATGCTTTAAGAGCAACTTTAATAGATGAAGACGCGGACTCATCTGGTGTAGATAAAGCTTATTTGAGGATTAACCTAGAAAAACACTTCCCTGAAAAGCTTCGTGAAACATCTTTTCTGTTAATGTTTGGTCATCTAGAAGAAATGTTGTATTTATTATGGAGAGATAAAAACCCTCGTTCGGTTCAACAAGACGGAGGTTATGGGATAAAAAAATTCAAATCTTATATTAAAGATATATTGGGGGAGCTGGGAGATAATTCTACGTATTCAATAATAATCAATGCTCAAGAAGTTAGAAATGCTTTGTTACATATAGCTGGTAGAGTGCCTTTATCTAAACACAAAGATGCTTTGAAGCGAGTAGCTATTAGCCATCCTGACAGCTATAAAATTGAAAATGACCGTATTAGAATTGAATTGAGCGGACTACTTGAGTTTCGAAATGCAATTAGTAACTTAACAGAAGAAATTCATAACAAATCTATATGTACATGACACGTTATAATATTAGAGAAAACACTTACAAGCGGAGAGACCCATGCGTTTAGGCGTTGTAATGGACCCTATCGGGTCAATCAATATCAAAAAAGACACCACATTTGCTATGTTGCTTGAAGCGCAAAGCAGGGGCTGGGAGTTGTTTTATATGGAACAACAAGACCTGTACCTGATAAATGGTACTGCGAAGGCGACCTATAAACCATTAACTGTTCAGCGCGATGAAAAAAGTTGGTTTACATTAGGTGAGCCTATTGATGATGTTATGAGTCAAATGGATGCTATTTTAATGCGTGTTGACCCGCCTTTTAACATGAACTTTGTCTATACGACGTATGTTTTAGAACAAGCCGAATCCGATGGTGTATTGGTGGTGAATAAACCGCAGTCTTTGCGTGATGCCAATGAAAAGTTATTTACGGCATGGTTTCCAGACTGTTGCTCGCCTACCTTGGTGACTTCGCAAACTCAACGGATTAAAGACTTTTTGCTTGAGCATGAAGATATTATTGTTAAACCTTTAGATGGGATGGGCGGCGCGTCCATTTATCGACTTAAAAAAGCGGACCATAACCTTGGCGTTGTGCTGGAAACGATGACTAATCATGGAAAAGAATTGACAATGGTTCAGCGCTATCTACCTGAAATTAAGCAGGGCGATAAACGTATTTTAATTGTTAATGGTCAACCCGTACCGTACGCCTTGGCTCGTATTCCTGCCGAAGGTGAAACGCGAGGGAACTTGGCCGCTGGTGGGACAGGTGAGGGCCGAACATTAACCGATAGAGACCGTTGGTTATGTGAGCAAATTGGCCCTACGTTGGTTAAAAAGGGGCTATTTTTTGTTGGCTTAGATGTGATTGGTGATTATGTGACGGAAATAAATGTGACAAGCCCAACGTGTGTACAAGAGTTGGACAATCAATTTGGTTTAAACATAAGTGCTTTACTGATGGATTGCATTGAGGAGCAACTAGCATAGAGGTGGCTGCTCCAGCTGCCATATCATCAGCGGATAAGCTGGGTTTAACGTTATTTATGGCGGGCATTATTCATGCCTTGGTTATTTTGGGTATTAGTTTTGATGTTGATATCTCGCGTTCCGTTAGTCAAGCACTAGAGGTTGTGTTGGTGGTATCGCCGGATAAAGAGCGGCCTGAAAAAGCTGATTTTTTAGCCCAAGAAGATCAAGTTGGTAGTGGCGAAGCGGAAGAAAAGGCAGTTAATCAACAGCAAGCAGCGTTGCAGCCGAAAAAGCAGTCAGCACAATCTGAGCATACGAAAGAGCAGCAAGCGCTGGCTCAGGCTCAAAAGGCGCTCTTGCAAACTGAAGCGGATGTGGCAATTGAGGCTAGCAATAAAAAAGTGCCAAAGCAAAGCAAGGCACTAACGACGGCTGATTTATTGCGTCAAAGTGAGGAAATTGCAAAACTTCAGGCAGAAATTAATGAAGCGGTTACCAGTTATTCACGACGGCCTCGAAAATTACACATCAACTCAATTAATGCGCATAAATACAAAGCGGCCAGTTACGAAGCGGCTTGGCAACGCAAAATTGAGCGAGTGGGCAATTTGAATTATCCAGGGGAAGTGAGGCGTAAGCGTTTGTCGGGCACATTAGTAATGAGCGTTGAATTATATGCCGATGGTAATTTAAAGAAAATCATAATTAATCGCCGTTCTGGTCATAAAATTATTGATGATGCAGCAGTCAATATTGTTAAACTATCGGCACCATTTGCCCCGCTCCCTATTGATCTGCAAAAAGATATTGATATTTTGGTCATCACGAGGACCTGGCAATTTTTAAATGAAGGCTCTTTGCTAACACGCTAAAGACCACAACGATGAAATTTTATTTATGAATAAAAAAAACTATCTCACTAATAATTTCCTAATTGCAATGCCAGGAATGGAAGGTGATGACTTTTCTAAATCGGTCACCTACCTATGTCAGCATGATGAAGAAGGGGCGCTGGGTATCGTGATTAATAAACCACACACGATGACCATGAAAGCCATTTTTGATCAATTATCAATTACTGCAGTTAACCCAGCAGTAGCGGCAACGCCTTTATTTATGGGTGGTCCTGTTCAACCTGAGCGAGGGTTTGTGTTGCATACGCCGGTAGGTAACTGGGATTCTACGTTAACGGTGAATGATGAGTTTGCGCTGACCAGCTCAAAAGATATTTTAGAAGCAATTGCCGAAGGTAAAGGGCCCGAGAAATGGATGGTTGCGCTGGGTTATGCGGGCTGGGCTGCAGGGCAATTGGAGCAGGAAATTCAGCGGAATTCTTGGTTACATGGCCAAGCTGAACCACATATTATTTTTGATGAGCCTCTCCCGCAACGCTGGGAATTGGCGGCGCATAGAATAGGTGTTGATATTAGTTTGATGAGTTCTGATGTGGGTCATTGCTAATGGCGGTATGCCTAGGTTTTGATTATGGTGTAAAAAAAATAGGTGTTGCTGTGGGTGATACACAGACACACATTGCCAATGCCTTAACAACGGTTAAAGCAGTGAGACAAAAGACCGGCTGGGACGAGTTAACAAAAATTATTGAGACCTGGCAGCCAACAAAAATGATAGTTGGTATTTCTCGCCAAGAAGATGGTAGTGATAATACAGTTACGCCAAAAATGGAGCGGTTTTCTAGACAGTTAGAAGGGCGGTATCAATGCCCCGTTGAATTATTTGATGAGGCGCTGACAACATTTGAAGCAAAACAAATATTGTTTGATGAGGTTCAGGTGAGTGCCGATAAGTTATGGGAAGTTCAAGACCAAGTCGCTGCGCAGTTGATTTTACAAAGCTGGTTAAACACACAACAACACAAGCAATAAGTATGGATACAGAGTTAAAAGCTATTGATATTGATGCCATCATAAACACAATGGCAGATGAGTTGGCACAAATGATGGAGCGCAAGCAAATAGTTGAGCCACTGATGATAGGGGTGCATACCGGCGGGTTATGGGTGGCAGAAAAGTTACATCAGAAACTAGGGTTGAATAAACCGCTTGGTGAAATTGATATTTCATTCTACCGGGATGACTTTTCACGCATAGGCTTAAATCCACAGGTTAAGCCAAGTAATATCCCTGCTAAGGTTGAAAACGAGCACATTATCTTGGTGGATGATGTTCTCTATACAGGTCGAACGATCCGTGCAGCATTAAATGAAATTTTTGATTACGGTCGCCCTGATAGTGTTACGTTGGCGGTTTTAGTAGACCGTGGGGCGAGAGAACTGCCGCTTCATGCAGATATAGTCGGTGTGAAACTGGATTTGTTACCTGAAAAGCAGGTAAAATTGATCGGCCCGGCGCCTTTAGCGCTAGAAACTAACCGGAATTGACTGATATGAGCTCTAGCAAGCAACCTGCTAGTACGTCCTTCAAAGCACCCGATAGTTCCCGTTTACAACTTGATGAACAGGGACAACTCCGCCACTTTCTAACCACCGAGGGTCTTTCTAAAGAAACCCTGATAGAGATTATGGATGTCGCCGAGTCATTCTCGAGCGTAGGTCATCAGGCGGTAAAAAAAGTCCCCGTACTGCGTGGAAAAACGATTGTTAATTTGTTTTTTGAAAACAGCACGCGAACACGTACGACGTTTGACTTAGCTGCAAAACGCTTATCTGCGGATGTGATTAATTTAAATATAGCAACGTCTGCAACCTCTAAAGGCGAAAGTATTCTCGACACGATTCGTAATTTAGAAGCGATGCAGGCCGATATGTTTGTGGTGAGGCACTCCGATAGTGGCGCGGCACATTTTATCGCGCGACATGTAGAGCCACATGTCAGCGTTATTAATGCTGGCGATGGAAGCCACGCACATCCCACTCAGGCGATGCTCGACATGTTTACTATTCGTCGAGTAAAGAAGGAGTTTAAGCATTTGAAAGTCGCCATTATTGGCGATATCTTGCATTCGCGAGTTGCTCGCTCGCAAATTCATGCGCTTAATACGCTAGAGGTTAAAGAGGTGCGAGTTATTGCTCCGAAGACGTTGTTACCGAGTGATGTTAATTCATTAGGTGTGCACGTGTATGGCGATTTACGTACAGGGCTTGATGATGTAGATGTGGTGATCATGCTGCGTTTGCAACGTGAACGAATGGGCGCTGCACTCTTACCCAGTGAGCACGAGTATTTTGAGTGTTTTGGCCTGACGGAAGAAAAGTTGGCGTATGCCAAGCCGGATGTCACCGTGATGCACCCAGGGCCGATTAATCGTGGCGTGGAAATGGAAGCTGCCGTTGCTGATGGTGCCAATTCGGTTATTTTGCAGCAAGTGACGAATGGCATTGCTATCCGCATGGCGGTGATGACACTTACGCTGGGTCAAAATAAGGTAGTTAAGGGATGAATATACACATCAAAAATGGCCGAGTCGTTGACCCAGCTAATGCCTGTGATGCAGTTAAGGATGTCTATATTGCCAACGGTCAAATTCAATCGGTGGGTGAGAAGCCAGCGGGCTTTGTTGCACAACAGAGTATAGATGCCAGCAATAAATGGGTGTTACCGGGCTTTGTAGATTTAAATGCCAGTCTAAGAGAGCCGGGTTATGAACATAAGGCAACAATACAGAGCGAAACAAAAGCTGCTGTATCGGCCGGTTATACCTCAATTTGTTGTTTGCCAGATACCCAGCCAGTATTAGATACCCCTTCTGTTGTGCAACTGATTTTGGACAAAGCGGCCTTGGCTGGTTCGGCAAAAGTACTGCCATTAGGCGCTTTAACGGTTGGGCTACAAGGTAAGGCGCTGAGTGAAATGTATGCCTTGAAAAAAGCAGGTTGTGTTGCCGTAAGCCAAGCACCCAATAATACGATTGATAACCAAATATTAAGGCGTGCTTTACAGTATGCCAGTACCCATGACCTGCTGGTGATACTCAAACCAGAAGATATATCGATTAAAGATGATGGTTGTATTCATGATGGCTCGGTGAGTTCTAAATTGGGTTTATCGGGCATCCCTGTTTCAGCAGAAACAGTAGCTATCGCACAGATGATTGAATTAGCCGAAGAAACGGGTGCGAGAATTCATTTAACGGGCGTGTCTTCAGCAAGGGCTGTGACGATGATTGCAAGAGCGCAGGCTACTAATGATGCCATTTCGGCAGATGTACATGCATACCAATTAAGCTTAACTGAATTTGATGTGGGTACGTTTGACGCAAACTATCATACTTCACCACCACTGCGTTCAGTAGAAGACAGAGATGCGTTAGTGGCGGGTGTTGCAAAAGGAATATTGAGTGTTAGCTCAGGTCATCGACCGCATGAGGCAGAAGCTAAACAAGCCCCCTTCCCATCAACTGAGCCGGGCATTTCAAGTTTAGAAACGGTGTTACCATTAATGCTGACACTGGTAGATGAGGGAATATTGGATTTATCTCAAATGGTGAGTCGTTTAACGGATGGGCCATCAGTGACACTGGGGCTGGCAACAGGGCGTCTGTCGGAAGGCGCTCCAGCAGACCTGTGTATTGTTGACCCTGATAAAACTTGGCTAGTTGATGAGGAACATTGGTTTAGCCAAGGAATAAACACGCCTTACCTTGGGCATCAAATGAAAGGCAAAGTAACGCATACACTGGTTAATGGCCACTTAGTTTTCGAGGAATAATGCAAGAAAATACACGAAACACCATCTTTTTAGAAGATGCTGAAATTTTGGCGCAGCAGGCGTTTGAACAAGAGCAATACGTTTTACGCGTGAAGGCGCCTAAGTGTGCAGCCTCAGCACAGCCAGGACAGTTTGCACACATTCAATGTGACCCCCAACGTTTAATGCGTCGCCCATTATCGATTATGCGTGCTTGCGCTTCAGAAGGTTGGGTTGAGTTTTTATATAAGGCGGTGGGTGCTGGGACAGAATTGCTCGCAAAACGCGCAGTGGGTGAGACAATTAACGTGATGGGGCCAATTGGTCGACCATTTGAGTTAAACACCAACAAACCTAGGGCCTTGCTGTTGGGTGGTGGCGTCGGTATTCCTCCCATGATTTGTTTATCAGAGTATATAAAAGACAATCAAACTGAGATAACACCGGTTGTTTTTATGGGCTCAGAAGTTCCTTTTCCGTTTCAAAGAAAGGCATCGGCATTGGCGCTTGATGGTATTGAAGCAAGCGTTAGTGATGGTTTACCATTATTAGAAGAGTGGGGGATTCCCAGCCGTTTAGCCAGTTTGCAAAATTATGATGGTGTTTATCAAGGTTATATTACCGACCTAGCACGCGATTGGCTGAATGCCCTTAGTGAAGCACAGCGGCAACAGGTAGAGATATATTCCTGTGGCCCCACGCCGATGTTAAAAGCAGTGGCTGCATTGGCCAAAGAATTTAATATTTCATGCCAAGTGTCGCTTGAAGAATATATGGCATGCGCCGTTGGTGGTTGTGCCGGTTGTGTTGTTAAGGTGAAGACAAAAGAGGGTGAGGCGATGAAACGAGTCTGTGTCGATGGCCCCGTGTTTGAAGCCAGTACGGTATTCGCCTAACGTGAAAGGCGTTTGCTTGGCCTTGTTGGTGGGCTATTGTGGGCTTATTTTTTACTTATCCCATCAGTCAGCGTTACCAACGCCAGTGCTATTTGCACATCAAGATAAGGTTATTCATGCAATTGCCTATGCTGTTTTAGGTTTCTTTGCGTTAGCTTATTTCACCCAAGTAATCAAAAACGAACAACGAGCGCTCATTGTGGCCTTTATTTTTTCAGCGCTCTATGCGGCCAGTGATGAATGGCATCAGTCATTTATATCAGGGCGTGAGTCGGATTTGTATGATTGGTTTGCTGATATCTTAGGGGCCGGTTTGTCCTTGCTAATCGTTACTCGGTGGTGCTTTTTTAAGGTGAAACCAAGCGGGCGAAATCCCTAAGGGTAATAGCTTGGCTAAAGTAGATAAGGCTTGGAAAATACTAAAACCCACTGAAAGATAATAAAAAGAACCGTGTATAAAGGCGACGCGTGTCTTAAACGTTATGGCATGATTAATTACAGGTGCTCTATCAAAATAAGTTCTGGTGGGCTATTTTTTGTTGCACTAGGTATTTGAATAGTCACCTCGTATTGTTTTTTTGGCAGTGTCTTCGCCCAACTTTTTACAGACTCAGTTTCCTCTCGACCACCAGTATGTCCTGTGTAAGCCAGTATAGAAATAATACCTGGCTGTGCCAACAGGGCAATCGCTGACTCTAATGCCTGAAGCGTAGAGTTTGGCGTCGTTTGCAGTAATTTATCACTACCCGGTAAATAGCCTAAATTAAACATCGCACAACGAATCGAATGAACATCGTCCTTCGTTAAGTAAGCTGATAATTGTGAGTGATCATCTTGTATCAGGCAAACCCGGTGTAATAGTTTTTCTTTGCTTAGCCGTTGCTCTGTTGTGTGCAAAGCGGCGGCTTGTAAGTCGAACGAGTAGACTTTCCCGGCCTCTCCAGTTTGCTGGGCTAAAAAAAGCGTATCAAAGCCATTACCCATTGTGGCATCAACGGCAATATCGCCCTCTGAAAGATAATTCGCAATATTGTTATGTGCTTGGTTAACGAGTGAAATAGTCATGTGTATACCTATTAATATCAGCGGATGTTGGTAACGGCTTAGCGTGAGTTAAGTAACGTAAAAAGCGTTCTGCATGCCACGGAATGAGGAGTGAGCCCTTGGAGCCGAAACCGTTAAAAACGAGTAAGTTAGACTGCTCAGGATGCTGGCCTAAAAAGGGGTGCTTGTCGCGAGTACCAGGGCGAATACCAACGTTGTGTTCTAGTCGTTGGGCTTGCCTTAAGTGCGGAAAATACGGGTAACAGGCATCGAGTAACTCAAGAGCAGCTTTTTCGTTAGGTTTCTCATCCAGTGGTTGCCATTGCCAACTGGCCCCCAATTTGAGTTGCCCGTTAGCAAGGGGCAGTAACCATTTGCCAAACTGCACAATTTCATTTGGCAAAGGCTGATCTGTTTTCAGGGTTAAAATATCACCTTGTACAGGCTGCAAAGGAAGCCATGAAAACCATGGGTTATATTGTAAGTGGTAGCCATCACAAAAAATTATTTTATCGGCAGTGTGGCCATGCCATTCAACAAATGATGAACTGATGTTAAGTTCACTCAAGTCCATTTGTGCCTTGATGAAGCAGCCTTGATGCAGGAAAAAATCACGCAAATGATCGAGTAAAACAACAGTATCAAGGTAAGCACATTGCTGTTGCTTGAAGCCACCCAAGGATGTTTCTTTTAGGTATTTTTTATCTTTTGCATTGAAACGTTCAGCCAAGAAAGGTGCATACTCAGCCTGATTTTTTCGCTTGTTCCACTGGTTTAGCTCAGCGTCTGATTGGAATAGGCGAACCTGTTCCCTTTCATGCAGAAAGGTGAGAGCAAAGAAATTAGCCAGTTCTGCATAAAGTTCCTTTGCTGCTGTAAGGTATTGTTCGACATGGTCAGTTTTAACTAACCTTTTGCCCGTTACCGGGTTAATTAAGCCAGCCGCGGTGCGCGATGCGGTGTGCGTAAGGCAAGGGTCAAGGAGTAAAACAGAGTGACCTTGTTGAATAAGTCGCCAGCCCAACAAGCTACCGGCTAGCCCTTGGCCAATAATCAGGAATTCAACTTTTTTCTTAGGGGTCAATTTAGCCTTTTTTAAACTTGAATAGTGTCAGCGGTGCCTACCTTTCAATTAGGCTGGAATGGGGGCTATTTGCAGTATCTAATAGGAATTATTTTTTCCAAACGCTATTTTGTGTTGCAAGGTAAAGCGTCTCCACTTTTTTCCTAGCCCAAGGTGTTTTGCGAAGAAAATTAAGGCTAGATTTAACAGATGGATCACTGGTGAAACAACGAATGTTTATTTGCTGGCCTAAACTCTCCCAGCCATAATGTTCAATAAGGCTAGTAACAATCGCCTCAAGTGTAAGGCCGTGTAGAGGGTCTTTGTTAGTTTTTTCGTTCATTCCAATGTTGTCCATTCACTTAATAGGTGGTGATGTTACGCATTTGTAAGCGTTAATCAAGCTTGCCCAATATAAAATTGAGGCTTGTTATGCTTAGTTAACTGTTTTTTCGGCCACAAACTGGGCTAGGCTCTTTAACTGATTATATAAGCTCTTCGAGCGCTTCTTGTGCCGTCAGCCAAGCCTCTTCGGTTTTGGCTAGTTGCTCATCAATGCTGTTCTTTTCATTAATAATGTCAGCTAATTGTTGCTTCTTATCTTGATGGTATAAATCGCTATCAGCCAGTTTGGCTTCAAGCTGTTGTTGTTTCTCCTGTAATTTATCGAGTTGTTTTTCTGCTTTTCTTAGGGCGTCGCGTAGTGGTTTTTGCTGTTGCCTGTTATTTGCCTGTTGTTGTTTTTGTTCTTTACGAGCATTAACGCTTTTATCGCTAGAGGGGGCGCTGTCATTTTCTTTGGCTTGATTTTTTACCCAGTCGGCGTAGTCATCTAAGTCGCCATCAAAGGGTGTTATTTTGCCGGTAGAGACGAGTAAAAACTGATCAGTGATAGTGCGAAGCAAGTGTCGATCATGGGAAACAATAATCATTGCGCCACTAAATTCTTGTAAGGAGGCACTTAAGGCATGGCGCATTTCTATATCTAAATGGTTGGTCGGTTCATCAAGTAATAATAAATTAGGTTTTTGATAAACCAGAAGTGCGAGGGCTAGCCTTGCTTTTTCGCCTCCAGAAAAGGGCGCGATGGCTTCTAGAGTTTTGTCACCATGAAAGCCGAAACCACCAAGAAAGTTTCTTAAATCACGTTCGGTGGTTTTTTTATCTAATCGCTGCAAATGCAATAAGGGTGATGCATTAGGATCTAATTGCTCTAACTGGTGCTGTGCGAAATAACCAACTTTAAGGCTTTCGGCACATTCAATGCTGCCGCTTGTTGGCTTGTTTTCTTCTGCGAGAAGCTTAATTAATGTCGATTTACCGGCGCCGTTTGGGCCTAATAATGCAAGGCGATCACCGGGTTTTATAGACAGAGACACATTATTTAAAATGACATTGTCGCTGTAGGCCAGTGTTGTCTTTTCAACTTTGATCAGTGGGTTTGAGACTCGTTCAGGCTTGAAAAACGCAAAGTGAAAAGGAGAGTCAATGTGTGCGGCAGAAATCAATTCCATCCGCTCCAGTGCTTTTAAGCGACTTTGTGCTTGTTTGGCTTTGGTAGCTTTCGCTTTAAACCGATCAACATAACTTTGAATATGTGCGCGTTCTTTTTGTTGTCGTTCAAAATTAGATTGTTGCTGCGCCAAGCGTTCAGCCCTAGCGCGTTCAAATTGAGAATAATTGCCGCTATAAAGCATCGCACTTTGTTGCTCAATATGTAGAATATTGCCGACAACGGCGTCTAAAAAGTCCCTATCGTGCGAAATAAGTAACAGGGTTCCAGCATAACTTTGTAACCACTCTTGTAGCCAAATAACGGCATCTAAGTCTAAGTGATTGGTTGGCTCGTCCAACAGTAGCAGATCGGAGCGGCACATGAGTGCCTTTGCAAGGTTTAAACGTACGCGCCAGCCACCCGAAAAGCTGGTAACAGGGTTGTTTAAATCGGTGGCTTTAAAGCCCAGTCCATTCATTAAAATAGCTGCCCGCGAGTTGGCGGTGTAGCCTTGAATGGTTTCTAGTTCAGCATACAGCTCGGCGGCACGGTGGCCGTCGTGTTGTTCTTCTGCTTGGGCTATTTTTTGCTGAATATCGCGGAGTTCTTTATCGCCATCGATCACAAATTCAATAGCCGCTTGCTCAGTGGCGGTCAACTCTTGGGCAACGTGTGCAATCACAAAACCCGATTGAATAGAAAAATCACCGCTATCGGGCTGGAGACTATCTAACACCATCGCAAATAAACTGGACTTACCACAGCCATTGGCACCGCTAATGCCAACGCGCTGACCTGCGTGCACGGTAAAGGAAACATTCTCGAATAATACTTTAGTTCCTCGGCGGAGCGATACGTTGCTTAACTTCAACATGTTTTGGGTCGTACAGATGGGAAAGATGGCATTATACCTAAAGCCTGAGAGCGCTGCTTAAACGACAAGTAAGCACCGCCTAATTTGCTTCTGGTATTGATAATGTCATTGAATGTGAGCCGATTCGTTTAGCTGCGGATAGGCTTGTTTATGCGATAATTATATTTTTTATTAGCCCTTGAATTGATGAATCGCGCGCAATCTATTTTACAGTCAACGTTTGGTTACGACGCTTTTCGTGAGCCACAAGGTGAGATTATTCATGAGTTAGAGCAAGGGCGCGATGCCTTTGTGCTGATGCCCACTGGCGGCGGTAAGTCGCTGTGCTACCAAATTCCAGCCTTATTGCGTGATGGCACTGCGATTATTGTATCGCCATTGATTGCGCTGATGCAGGATCAGGTGGATGCGCTTAATCAACTGGGTATTAAAGCAGCCTATTTAAACTCAACACTCGATGTCGCTGAGGCGCGAGAAGTGGAGGCGCAATTATTAAATGGCGCTTTAGATTTATTGTATGTAGCGCCAGAAAGGTTGTTGAACCCTATTATGCTGTCGTTGTTGGAGCGCTGCCATATTGCCTTGTTTGCGATTGATGAGGCGCATTGTGTATCGCAATGGGGGCATGACTTTAGGCCAGAATATCAAAAGTTACGTGTGCTGCATGAGCGTTTTCCACAAGTGCCGCGTATTGCATTAACCGCCACAGCTGATCAACGTACGCGCGATGAAATTATTGCGCAATTACAACTTGAAGGGGCGCGGGTATTCATCAATAGTTTTGATCGGCCGAATATTCACTATGCTATTTCTGAAGGTAATAACCCGAAATTACGGTTGTGGCGCTTTATACAAGAAAATCATGCGCAAGATGCAGGCATTGTGTATTGCCTATCACGCAAGAAAGTAGAAGCGACTGCCGAATGGTTAACAGAACAAGGGCGTATCGCATTGCCTTATCACGCGGGCTTATCGCAAGAGCTTAGGCAAAAAAACCAACAGCGTTTTTTACGCGATGAAGGGGTGATTATTGTCGCTACAATCGCCTTTGGTATGGGCATAGATAAGCCGGATGTACGTTTTGTAGCGCACTTAAGTTTACCAAAAAGTATTGAGGCGTATTATCAAGAAACCGGTCGTGCAGGCCGTGATGGCGAGCCTGCAAATGCCTGGATGGCGTATGGCCTACAAGATGTATTGACGCTGCGACAATTTATGCAAAACTCCAAGGCCGATGAGGCGCATAAGCGTGTCGAGCATAATAAATTAGAATCTATGCTGGGGCTTTGCGAGCTGATTGCTTGTCGGCGGCAAGCCTTGTTAGGCTACTTTGATGAGCGGTTAGAACAGCCATGTGGTGCCTGTGATAATTGCACAACACCGCCTGAAAAATGGGATGGTTCTGAAGCGGCGCAAAAGATTTTATCGAGCATTTATCGTACAGGGCAACGCTTTGGGGTTAATTATATTATTGATGTCTTAATGGGCAAGGCTGATGACCGTATCCGGCAAAACCAGCACGACCAGTTAAGTACCTTTGGCATTGGTAAAGAATTCTCAACGATGGAATGGCGAACTATTTTTAGGCAGTTGATAGCGCTTGGCTTTATTAATGTTGAAGCAGAAAGCCATGGCTCGCTAACACTGACAGAAAAATGCCGACCAGTGTTACGTGGTGAACAAAAACTGGCGCTAAGAAAGCAAACAAAAGAAGAAAAGCTGGCAACAGAAAAAAAGAAGAAAAGCCCTGTTCGCCCACAAGACGAGCCGTTATGGGACGCTTTACGAGCCTTGAGAACGCAACTAGCGGAAGACAGTGGTGTGCCGCCCTATGTCATTTTTCATGATGCAACCTTAATGGAAATGATTAAAAAGCGCCCGGTTGAGATTGGCGATATGCGGTATATCAGTGGCGTGGGTGATCAAAAAATAAAGCGTTATGGCCAGGTTTTTTTGGCAGAAATTGCAAAGTACCCGTTAGCAGAATTATTGAATAATCGGCTTAGCGCAACGGTTAATGAGACGCTCATGTTGTATCAAGAGGGTTTAGATATAAAGGCGATTGCAACACAGCGCGATATGAAAGAAAACACGGTATATGGACATTTAGCCGATGCAATTGAAGTAGGGCTACTGGATGTCAAAGAGGTACTCGATTTAGACGACAGTGAATATCAAGAAATCATCATGACCATAGAGTCTTTGGAAGATGAGTCAAAAGGCCGCATTAAACCTATCTATGAGGCCTTGGATGAAGAGTATGAATACGGCATTATTAAATGCGTTCAAGCCTCTATGTAAGGCAGGCTAACATTGTTAGCCTAGTTCATCATCAGCAATTGAATATTTTGGGTCTTCAATCACGTTAACTTCAATTAGCTTTCTAGCCTTGTGTAATAATTTGATGCACTCTGGGCTTAAATGACGTAAATGCAGTGTTTTGCCTTGCTTCATATACCGCTCTGCCAAGGCGTCAATGGCTTCAATGCCTGAATGGTCAGACACGCGTGAACGTGCAAAATCAACAATCACTTCTTGTGGGTCGTTAATGGGGTCAAACTGATCACGAAAGTGGTGGATTGAAGCGAAAAAGAGTGGTCCAGTTGGCTTATAGATCTTAACGCCATCTTTTTCTTCAATATCAAAGTGCATGTTTTTGGCATGTTTCCAAGCAAACACTAAGGTAGACATTAAGACTCCCACGACAACCGCAATGGCTAAATCAGTTAGCACGGTAACAACCGCAACAGTAATACCCACAAGCGTATCGGAAGTTGGGATGCGGCCCAATAAGCGGAAGCTGGCCCATTCAAATGTACCCAGTACCACCATAAACATCACGCCGACTAACGCGGCAACGGGGATCATTTCAATCAGTGATGAGCCAACTAAAATAAAGGCGAGTAAGAATAGCGCAGCAGAAATGCCTGAGGCGCGTCCACGGCCGCCAGAATTAATATTGATCATGCTTTGACCAATCATCGCGCAGCCACCCATACCACCAAAAAAACCGGTAGCCACATTGGCAACGCCTTGACCAATGCATTCTTTATTTCCACGGCCACGTGTCTCAGTTATCTCATCAATCAGAGTTAAGGTTAATAAAGACTCAATTAAACCAATGGCAGCAAGAATCAGCGCATAAGGGAAAATAATTTTCAGCGTTTCAAGATTTAGCGGCACGCTAGGGAAATGGAATTGCGGTAAGCCGCCAGCAATAGTCGCCACCGGATCGCCAGTCATATCGACAAGCACATCTTGAACGGTACGTAAGTCCATATCTAAGCCAATAGAAATGGCAACGATGGTTAAGATCGCAGCCAATGATGATGGAATGGCCTTCGTTAATTTGGGTAAGAAATAGATAATGGCCATGGTCAGTGCCACCATGCCTAACATTAATGTCATCTGCTCACCTTGTAGCCAAGCAAGCTCGCCGGTGACCGGATCAAGGAATTGAAATTGTTGCAGCTGGGCCATAAAAATAACAATCGCTAAACCATTCACAAAGCCTAACATCACGGGGTGTGGCACTAAGCGAATGAATTTTCCTAAGCGAAAAACTCCAGCCAGCACTTGTAAAACACCCATTAAGACAACGGTTGCAAATAGATATTCAACCCCATGAGTTGCCACCAAGCTCACCATAACAACAGCCAGTGCGCCGGTTGCGCCAGAAATCATTCCCGGACGGCCGCCAATAGCGGCGGTAATTAAACCGACCATAAAAGCAGCATATAAACCGACTAAGGGTTCAACCCCTGCTACGAAAGCAAAGGCAACGGCTTCGGGTACTAGAGCTAGTGCAACGGTAAGGCCAGAAAGAAGGTCACTTTTTAGGCTTTGAGAACGAGAAAGGATAAGTTGAAACATAGGGATTTGCAGACAGTTATATAAGGAGCATTAACATAATGGAAACATTCAATCGAACATTATAGCAGAGAGTGTGCATTTGCAGCATTCATTAAAGCGTCAAGCAATTGTTATAAAACGTTCATAAACAAAGATTATTCTAACGATAAATTAAAAACTAAATAGTGATATGAACTAGGAAAACTTCATGAAAACGGATCAAGGTTTGATGCCATCGCTAATGCTTTATAAGCACATTTTTGCTGGCTAGCCCTCGAAAATTTTAGTAAAAAAATAACGGACGATTAAGTAGTATGCTAAATATTGAGCAAACAATAGAGCAAAAATTCCCAAATTTTGAGCAACGTGGCTCATGGCTTAAAAAACCAACGGTTGGTTTTTTAAAAAAACTGATGCATGAAAATGAAGTGAATCAATTCCTAGAAGATCATCAAGATGACGAGGGGTTTGATTTTATTGATCAAGTATTTGCATTTTTTAACTTTAGTTACTCAGCATCACACAGTGACAGGGCTAATATCCCCGCCAGTGGCCGCGTAATTATTGTTGCTAATCACCCACTGGGTGCGCTCGATGGATTATCGCTGTTAAAGCTTGTTGGTGAGGTGCGCCGCGATGTAAAAATAGTGGTTAATGACATGTTAATGGAGTTTAAGGCGCTAGACAGTCTATTATTACCCGTTGATAATTTAAGAAAATCAACGCAAAAGAGTAGTATTTCGCGTATTTTGCAGAGTTTAAATAATGAAGAAGCCGTTATTATTTTTCCTGCAGGCGAAGTGTCAAGAATGAGACCGAACGGAGTACGTGACGGAAAATGGTCGAGCGGATTCTTAAGTTTTGCTAAGAAAACCCAAGCTCCTATTTTGCCAATTTACGTTAAGGCGCGGAACTCATCTCTTTTTTATAGCAGTTCAATGTTCTACAAGCCTTTATCAAGCATGTTGTTAGCGCATGAGGTTTTTAATAAAAACTCGAAAACGATAAGCTTCAAGGTGGGCGCTCCCATCCCATACCGTTTTATAGATAGTTTGCCATTAAAACGTAAAGAAATTGCGCGATTGGTTCGTCGCCATGCTTACTTGCTAGGTAAAGGAAAAAAGAGCCTGCTGGAAACAGAACAGACCATTATTCACCCGCGTGATAGAAAGGCCCTGAAAAATGAGTTAAAAGAGGGTGAGTTACTGGGCGAAACAGCCGATGAAAAGAAAATATACTTATTTGATTATCGACCGGACTCTGCGGTCATGAATGAAATTGGGCGCTTAAGGGAAATGACTTTTCGGCGTGTCGGTGAAGGCACAGGCAAAAGCCGAGACCTTGATCGGTATGATAAGCATTATCGCCATATTATTTTGTGGGATGAGCAAGAGCTTGAAATTGTAGGCTCTTACCGACTTGCTGAAGTAAAACGATTAATGGATTTAGACAAGGGTCGTGGTATTTATAGCCAAGAACTTTTTGACTATAACATGCAGAAAGTTGCTCCTTATTTTGAACAGGGTATAGAACTTGGCCGTAGTTTTGTCAGCCCTAAGTATTGGGGTAAACGCAGCTTAGACCACTTATGGTATGGCATTGGCGCCTACCTTAGAAAGTACCCCTCAACACGCTACTTATTTGGCCCTGTTAGCTTAAGTGATGCTTACCCTGAACTAGCTAAAGCGCTGATTGTGACGTTCTATCAGCATTACTTTCCTGATGGCGATTGCTTAGCCACCTCTCGAACGCCCTATATTATGAGGCCAGAAATAAAGCAGCAGGTGGCAAATGTGCTGACTGGCAATAATCAAAGTGACGACTTTAGAGTCATGAAAGAACACTTAGCGCATATGAATGTCACCGTACCAACCTTATACAAGCAATACGCCGATTTATGTGATGAAGGCGGTGTTCGCTACATTGATTTTAATGTAGATGCGAACTTTGGACACTGTATAGATGGGCTGATCATGACCGATATGCATAAACTAAAAGCTAAAAAGCGTTTACGTTATGTAGGCGGTTAATGCTACTAACCGCTCTACAAGAGTAGACATCCGTTTTAATTAGCGAACCTTCCGTGCTTTAGCCGGGCGGCCTTTAATTTTCCCATTGGCGAGGTAGTTCAGTGCTTGTCGCACAGCCTCATGTTCAAGCGCCACATAACTAGAACGGTCAAAAATATCTATTTTGCCGATTTGCTTGCCTTCTAAGCCAGCATCGCCGGTTAGTGCCCCTAAAATATCGCCGGGGCGAATTTTATCTTTACGGCCGCCATCAATTTGAATGGTAACCATTGGCGGGTAGAGCTTGTAGCTACTATTGCGGTCCAACGATAAAGGGCTGTCTATTAAACAAGGTTTGTGTTGATATTCTTCAATTGCTTTTACACGCACTTGCTCATGTTCAGCAAATAAGCTCATGGCGAGCCCAGTTTCGCCGGCACGGCCGGTTCTTCCGATACGATGCACGTAAATTTCAGGATCGCGAGGCAGTTCGTAATTGATGACCATGCCGATGGATTTAATATCGAGCCCACGAGCAGCCACATCGGTTGCAACCAGTACGGAGCAACTATTATTAGCAAAGCGAACAAGCACTTGGTCACGCTCACGCTGGTCAAGGTCGCCGTGTATCGCTAATGATTCAATATTATGCTCGCGTAAAAACTCAGCCATCTCACTACACTGCGCCTTGGTATGGCAAAAAACAACGGCTGTATTTGGGTGGTAGTGCTCAAACAGTGCAAGCAACGTATTATTACGCTCGTGTTTTTTAACTTGGTAGAACAACTGCTCAATCACATTTTGTTGATGATCTGATTCAACGGTGATGGCGACAGGGTCACGTTGAATAGAGCGGCACATGGCCTTAATTTCATCTGGGTAAGTGGCTGAAAAGAGTAATGTTTGACGAGACTTAGGCGTGTGCCCAATGATATCTGTCATCACGTCGGCAAAGCCCATGTCTAGCATTCTATCGGCTTCGTCTAATACTAAGGTTTTCAACTGACCGATATTTAAAGTACGTTTTTTCAGATGATCCTGAATACGGCCGGGTGTACCAACAACTATATGAGCGCCATGTTCTAATGAACCGACTTGTGGTCCAAAAGGTTTGCCTCCACACAGCAGTACCAGTTTTATATTAGGCACACTACGGGCGAGTTTACGAAGCTCTTTACCGACTTGATCGGCTAATTCTCTGGTAGGGCAGAGTATTAAAGCCTGAGTGCCAAAAAATCGCGGATTTATTTTTTCCAGTAAACCAACCCCAAAGGCAACGGTTTTGCCGCTACCTGTTTTAGCTTGGGCAACAACATCCTTGCCTTTTAAGACCTGAGGCAGGCTTTGGGCTTGTATGGGTGTCATCTGTTGATAGCCTAGGCTCGCTAAGTTTTTAAGCTGAGCAGGGGCAATGGCTAACGTGGAAAAGTTTTTATTTGGCATGAGTTTTTATTTTTCAGTTAATGCGGTGCCTGAGAAACTGACGCCACCCCAACTATGTTGCATAAAGTTACGAATATTTTGGTGATCATCCGCATCAGGGGTGTTGAGAACATCTTGGTAGTAATGCCCGAAACAGGCAAGGGTTTGCTCTTGCGTGAAGTCATTGAGCTTTGCAAAAGCAAATAATTTGCAGGTAATATCATTGGTGCCGGCTGCATTAGAGACCTCTCCATTTTTAAAATCCACAGGGTGGTAATCATAGAGGGTGTCGATCAGCTCAATGACGGTTTCAACATCAATAGAAGGGTTGTTTTTGATAGCTTCAATACGGTTCATTGGTTTCTCCTTGTTAAGCACGTGACATAAATTTGCCGGTGCTGGTATTTATTTTTATAAATTCGTCAGTGTCTATATATTCCGGTACTTGAACTTCTAACCCAGTGCTTAGCGTAGCTGGTTTGGTTCGTGCAGAGGCAGAGGCGCCTTTTAAACCAGGCGCGGTATCCACTATTTGTAAGCTAATGGTGGCCGGTAACTCAATGGCGACCAGTGCTTCTTCTAGTAAAATGCCTACTAGGTTATCGAGCCCTTCGCTTAGGTATTTAACTTGTTCTTCAATGTCTTCAGCATCTAGTGTGTATTGATCATAGGTGTCTAAGTTCATGAAGGTATAGGCGTTACCATCTTGATAAGAAAACTGTAAATTGGCTTTTTCGCAATCGAGATCCTTCAGAAAGTCATCGCCTTTTAAGGTTTCATCACGTTTTTGCTTGCTTTTAAGGTGATTAAAGCGAACCTTATAAAGGGTAGAGGCTCCACGAGATGATGGGTTGCGTACGTCGATGCTTTTAACCGCATAAGGTTCGTCATTGACTTCAACAACCATTCCGCATTTTAAATCGCTGGCTTTAGGCATGTGTGTTCCATGTGTTTGATTAGGCGTAATTATACGCCAACATGAAAAGCGCAATGAAAAACTCTTTTGTTTGATTTACGGGTGACTAAGGTTTGTTAAACGGTCTTAAATAGACAGGAAATCGATAGCGCCCTTTTTTGGTTAGGCCATAATATTTAAACGTGATTTGACTGCCTATAAGGGGCGGGTCAGTTCTGTCTTTATTTGAAAAGCCAGAACCAATGGTTAACTGTTTGCCCTGTGAAGTCAGGCAGAGTATAGAGCCCATTTTGCCTTGATATTGTCCTTTGCCGGGGAGGACTTTTAGCACGGTACATTCTGTGTCGGTGTATTCCTTTAGTTTCAATGCTGAAGATAACCGACCTGTTTGATAGGCTTGATTAGGGTCTCTAACTACAACGCCTTCACCTTGGTTAGCAGTAATAGAGTGTAAAAAGCGCTGTAATTGTTTTTTATTGTTAACGGTTGTTTGCTGAATGATCTGAATGTACGGCGTAGGGTTCTTATCTAGATAGTTTTGTAAAACCTGTAGCCGTTTATGTAAATTACCTGTTTGATTGGGCACATCAAATATTTGATGGGTAATCTGTTTCCATCGTTCACCAGCCTCTTGGCTGTTAACAATGGAGCTGATGTTTTCAAAGTCGGCTCGCTGGGTCCATAGCTCGCCATCTATTGGAAAAGGTGGGTAGTTCTGGGTAAACCATGCTGGTGGGCTTAGTATTTTTCCTCCTCGACTAATGAGCTTGTTGCCATCCCAATAGCCGCGTACACCATCGAGTTTTTCGCTCATAAGCCAACCCGTCACAGGAATATCTTGATGGTAGTTTTTAAGTAAAAATATAGCCGGTTTAGCAGCGTAAGCAGTTAGCGATATAAGGCTTATTAATATAAAAAAGATCCGTTTTTTCATGTTCCATTGCTTCGAAGCGTTGGTGATATTGATGTATGGACGATGATTCTGCCCATATACTCTAGTATTTATAGTAGATACACTGCAAGTGAGGTTGTTTCTGTTTAGCAAGATATAGCTGTATATATGAAATATTACAACCTTGATCGGCTGTGTACTTGGAATGGGGGTATTGATTAATTATGAAAAATCTTTAATTAATGTGCCTTGTTTGAGTTAGCAGTACACACGTATTAAAAATACATTTTCTACGTTATTATTTAGTATGACTGACAATTAACTCAAGGTCCAAATGAACAGGCTCTCCTTACGAATCAACCCGCTATGGAAAACGTATTTTTTTATTGCTTCCATGTCTGTTTTATTTACTGCAGCGGCTACCTTTGTTGACTATCAACGCATTGAGGAGAGTGCTAGAAATGAGCTTAAATATTCGAATGCCCTTGTCACGCACTCAATTCATAATTTGCTCGATAAGCAGGAACTATTATTAGACGCACTAGGTAAGAAACTAGTAAAAGCAGGCATTATGAATAAAGCTAAGTCATCCACTCTACTGGATGCTATGTTGAAGAGTAATCCTGAGTTAGCAGGCCTAGGGCTAGCGCTTCCTTCCGGTCAGCTGATTGTAACGAGCTCGAACTTTTCCTCAGGCAAGCTACCAAACTTGTTAGATAAAGAAGATACGCGTAAATCATTTAAGGCAGCCCGGCATTCGGATGAAATGGTGATGGGCCGGACCTATTATATGACATCCTTGAAGCAGTGGCTTATCCCATTAAGAAAACGAATTTTAGATGCAGATGGGCGCGTTGTCGCCGTTATGACGAGTGGTGTTAAATTAAGCTTCTTAAAAAAAATGCTGGCTGGCCAATCAAGTGTTCCTGGTGCAGATGTGACCCTTATTAGTGATGAGTATTATCGTTATTACGTTTCATATGCTGACGAAAGTGATTACGACTACTTATTTAAAATGCCTGTGTCGGAGCAAATTATCCAGCATTTTACGGAGGGTATGATAGATCAAGTTGGTTATAACTTCATCAAAGGTGAGGGCAGCGGCAAACCTGTAGTGTTGCAGACAAAAAATTACCAAGGGGAAAAGGTTATAACGTCTTTGTCTTATAATGATAAATACCACTTCTTTTCAGCTACAAGCCTTAATAAAACGCTTGTATTAAATAAATTATGCCAGAGGCTTGCTTGGTATATCTCCCTCTTGTTGCTTTTCAACCTCACTTTGTACTTTCTTTTTAGGATGAATATTTCTAGTCAAGGTAGGTCGAAAAAAGCACTTGAGTTTCAAGCGACGCACGACCAATTAACAAAACTACCGAATAGACGCTATTTGTTAGAAAGTTTTGATGCATGGAAACAGAAATATCCAAAGGGCTTCGCTATTTTTTTTATTGACCTTGATAACTTCAAAGGGATTAATGATTTATACGGGCACTCTATAGGAGATCAGGTATTACTTGAGGTTTCCGCTCGAGTAACAGCCAACTTTGATGATTGCCTGTGCATTAGACAAGGAGGAGATGAGTTTATTGTTCTTACACGCTCAGGTGACAACGTACACAACCTTAACTTATGCCGACACTTTTTAACTCAATTGAATAAGGCCTTTGTGCTGGATGGGCTTGAGTTTTCTATTCAAGCGAGTATAGGAGTGGTAAAACACTCCAAAGATGGGGATAAGCTGGATGAGTTATTGAGTAAAGCGGATATGGCAATGTATGAAGCTAAAAGATTGCGGTGCGGCTTCTTTTCTTACTCCGAAGGCTTGCAAGAAAAAATGCAACGCACAGCCATGATTGAAAAAGAACTGCTTCATGCGGTAGAACGAGAAGAGCTCTTTGTCGTGTATCAGCCACAGGTTGATGCTTATTCAAAAGAAATTATAGGGGTTGAAGCGTTGTTGCGTTGGGATAACCCCAGTTTAGGCTTAGTTCCTCCTGATGAATTCATTATGATAGCCGAATCAATAGGGCTTATTCATGAGATTGGTTTATTTGTATTTGAAACGGCACTGGCCGAATTTATTAGTGTTTGTCGTTCAGTTCAAAAAAATAAGAAGAAATTACGCTTGTCGATTAATGTGTCGGTTCAGCAACTTTTTCACCCAGCTTTCTTGATGTCTATATTCCAGCTACAGAGACGACATGATTGCTCTAGTATAGAGCTGATGATTGAAGTGACAGAGAGTTTGTTCATCGAAGATGTTGGGCAGGCAAAAAAAATTCTTTTAGCATTAAAGGAAAAAAACATCCTCACCTCTTTAGATGACTTTGGTACGGGCTACTCATCCTTAGGCGTACTGAGCGGGCTGCCCATTAGTGAGCTGAAAATAGATAAAGTGTTTGTTGAGAATATCCTTAATAACAATCAAGACCTCCAGTTAATAAAAAGTATTATTAAGCTTGGGAGCGGCCTGGGCATGTCGGTTATCGCTGAGGGTGTTGAGGAAGTGGAGCAAGTGGACGTTTTAAGTGAAAATGGTTGTGACCTTTTTCAGGGGTATTACTTTTCAAAACCACTTAATAAAAAGGATCTTATTGTATTTATGTCAAAGTGAGCACGGGCTATATTAATAGCCCATCGTGTATGAGATGAATGACTTTTGGTGATTAGAAAGGATAAGGCTGAATGCTAAACCAATGAAGCCATCACAGCTAAAGAGGACGCCAACCTTTAAATTAAACGTTATGTGTATCTAAAAGGCATGCTGTGATATGAAAGTCTCTTTTACTAAATTGTATATCTACTTTTCATGGTTATCTCTTCCTATATACTTTTTAGCATCTAAGGTAATTAGGTATCGCCACATGCTCTTGTGTAGCCCGTTTATAAGCATGTTTAGGTTGCTGGCAGCTATTAAATTGATAGGGCTTCATCAACCGATCTGCACGATAACGGCTAAGCGGCTGTTTTCTATTCAGTAAGACCTGTAGTAAGACAATAAAAAAACACTAACGTCAACGTTTGGCTTGAGTTAAAAGTTTATCGAGTTGATTTGCAAATACTTGTCGGTCGGTATTATTTAAAGGCGGTGGGCCGCCACCAATTTCTAAGCCACTGGAACGCATGGTTTCCATAAAGTCGCGCATATTAAGACGGTCTTTAATGTTTTCTTTTGTGTATAGCTCACCACGCGGGTTTAAGGCCGTGCCACCTTTTTCTATGACATCAGCAGCTAACGGAATGTCGCCGGTAATCACTAAGTCTCCCGCTTGCATTCGTTTAACAATTTCATTATCGGCCTCATCAAAACCCTGATTAACGCGTAAAAAAGAAATATAAGCAGAAGGCGGCACCCGGATGGTTTGGTTGGCCACCAAGGTCATTTGAGTGTTTGTGCGCTCTGCGGCGCGGAATAAAATGTCCTTTATGACAACAGGGCAGGCGTCGGCATCTACCCAAATAGTGTTAAGCATCGTTATTATCGCTTCTTAGTGATCGTGAGCGGCAGCGGCTGCATTGGGCAGCCGAATTCGTTCAACCATATTCTGTACACTTTGAGGCGGTGCAGGCGTTAGGCTGGACACAATAAAGGCGACGGAGAAGTTCAAGCACATACCAATCGCACCAATGCCTTCCGGTGAAATACCAAACAGCCAGTTTTCAGCGGTATTAGCCGCCATTGGCTCTATAAAAATGCCTTTAAAATAAATGATATAGCCCATCGTGAACACCAGCCCGGTGAGCATGCCGCAAATGGCGCCGTATTTATTCATGCGCTTACTAAAAATACCCATAATCAGCACCGGGAACAAGGACGATGCAGCTAAGCCAAAGGCAAACGCAACGACTTGAGCAACAAAAGCGGGTGGGTGCAAGCCTAAATAACCAGCAACGAGAATCGCGAAGGCCGAGGTAATTCGACTAGCGCGTAATTCATTTTTCTCGCTGATCTTGTGCATAAAGGTGCTTTTTAATAAATCGTGCGAAATACTGGCGGAAATAACTAATAATAAACCAGCAGCCGTGGATAAAGCAGCGGCAACACCACCAGCAGCGATTAATGCAATGACCCAATTGGGTAATTGGGCGATTTCTGGGCTAGCCAATACCATAATGTCGCGATCAACGTAAATTTCATTAGCAAATGGTGCGTTATTCACTACCTTGCCTTCAGACGGATTAGTAATGATGCGTTCACCTAAAGCGCCACGTTGTTCAGCATCGAATACAGGCTTACCTTCGCCAGCAAATGCCTTACCTGCAGCATATTGCAATTTACCATCGCCGTTATGATCAAACCAGCCGAGTAAGCCTGAGCTTTCCCACGTTTGGAACCAACTAGGCATATCAGTGTAGGCGGTGCCGCTGTTATCAGGCCCATTAATACTGTTGATAATGTTTAAACGGCTTAAGGAGCCAACAACTGGCGCGGTGGTATATAACAAGGCGATAAAAATAAGCGCCCAGCCAGCCGATTTTCTTGCATCAGAGACTTTAGGAACGGTAAAAAAGCGCACAATAACATGCGGTAAACCAGCCGTGCCGACCATTAAGGCTAAGGTAATAGCGGCAACGTCGATCATTGATTTATCGTTAAACGGCTCGGTGTAGGCACCAAAACCTAAATCAAGCAGTGTTTTATCCAAGGCATCTAATAAAAACCCAGAGCCATCTGACATTTGACTACCAAACGCAATTTGTGGAATAGGGTTGCCTGTAAATTGTATGGCCATAAAAATAGCCGGTACAGAATAGGCAAACATCAACACAATATACTGTGCAACCTGCGTGTAGGTGATGCCTTTCATGCCACCAATGACCGAATAGATAAACACAATGCCCATGCCAAGGTATAAACCTTGATCTATAGGTAGTTCTAAAAAGCGCGAAAAGACGATACCAACACCGCGCATTTGCCCTGCGACATAGGTAAAAGAAATAAAAATTAAACACAGGACAGCAATGACACGAGCGGCACGTGAATAATAGCGATCACTAATAAATTCAGGCACAGTAAATTTGCCGAATTTACGTAAATATGGCGCTAGTAACATGGCAAGAAGTACATAGCCACCTGTCCAACCCATTAAATACACACCGGCTTCGTAGCCTAAATATGAAATTAAACCAGCCATTGAGATAAACGACGCCGCTGACATCCAATCAGCTCCGGTCGCCATGCCGTTAACGATAGGGTGAACACCTTTGCCGGCAATATAAAAATCGCCTGTTGTTTTTGCATTGGCCCAAATAGCAATGCCGATATACAGCGCGAATGTGGCCCCAACCACTAAGTAAATAAGTGTTTGTAATTCCATATCAATCATCCACGCCGTATTTAGTATCTAGTGCGCTCATTTTTTTAATGTAATAAAAAATTAAAAAAACAAAAGAAATAATGGAGCCTTGCTGAGAAAACCAAAAGCCTAACTTAAAGCCAGCAAATTCAATGCTATTAAGTGGTTCAACTAAAATGATGCCGAACACAAAAGAGACAAGAAACCAAATAAATAGCAGCTTCAAAATGAGACGAATATTATCCGTCCAGTAATGGTCAGTATTAGCCGACATAACACCCCTCCAAGTTATTTTTAATGACACCGTGTGTGAATTGATTGGTGTGTATACCCTTTGTAGGGTAAGTGTTTTTATTGTGTTGTATTATTGAGGATTAAGCGGTGCGATGCAATGAATGAAGAGAGTGTCATCACTGGAGTGTTTCTCTCATCATTTTGGTAGACCTTTTAATGGCGGAACCTGCAATATAGCAAGGCGCAATTTAGAGTAAAACGAACCAACAGATGGCTGTTATAACAAGGGTGCCAAGCAAGTTTAATATAAAGCCTTCTTTTGCCATCTGATCACCATGGATGTATCCACTACTAAACACAATGGTGTTCGGGGCAGTAGCAACAGGGAGTATAAAGGCGCAGCTGGCGCTGAATGCGGCGGGAACCATTAATAATAAGGGGTCAATGTCAGCGTTAATGGCGGTGGCGGCGAGTATGGGCATCAGCATGGCTGTGGTGGCGGTATTGCTGGTCGCTTCGGTCATAAAGGTCACGCTTAACGCAATAATGGCTATCATCACTATAAGGCTAAAGGCGGTGACAGCGGATAGTTGTTCACCTAGTTGGTTGCTTAGACCCGAGGCAACAAAAGCTTTGGCCAGACAAATGCCTCCGCTAAACAATAATAAAATACCCCAAGGTATTTGCTGAGCTGCTTTCCAGTCTAAGAGTTTTTGCTTGTTGCCATTTGGGGTAATAAATAAGACGATAACGGCCAGTAATGCGATAGATGCATCATTAGCGTGCGGTAAATTTAGCCAACCACTCCAACCACCAAAAGGCTCTCGGCGAGTGATCCATAGCAACGCGGTAAGCCCAACGACAAGTGTGACTCGTCGTTCGTGTGTTGTCCATGCGCCCACAGCAGGTAAGGAAAATTCGCCTGTACCCTGTAGGTGTCGGGTGAGCCAAAGCCAGACGATGGGAATAAAAGTGATCACTAACGGTAGCGCCCAGCTCATCCATTGGGTAAAGCTAATTTGCAAGCCGGTGTTCTCTTCATAAACCTGCATGAAAATTAAATTTGGAGGGGTACCAATGGGTGTGCCGATGCCACCGATGCTGGCAGAATAAGCGAGGCCTAGTAATAAAGGAATGGCTAGCTTTTTATTGTCAGTGCTATCAACGATGGCTAGCACAACGGGAAGTAGCATGATCGTTGCAGCTGTATTGGAAATCCACATGCTAAGTGTGGCCGAGGCGACCATAAACCCCAATACTAATCGTTTCGGGTTGTTGTTACCAAACCAATGGACCATGGTAAGTGCTATACGGCGATGAGCGCCACAATGAGAAATAGCCGTAGACAGTAAGAAGCCGCCGAGTAATAGTAAGATAAGCTTATTGCCATAAGCGGCAGCTACTTGCTCACTTGTTAAGACGCCTGTTAGTGGAAAAATAGCAATTGGTAACAGTGACGTGATGGGGATCGGCACTGGTTCAAAAATCCACCAAGTAATACACCAAACAGCGATAGCTGCTGTAATGATAAGAGGCTCAGGCAGCTTTCCATGAAAGCTGAAAAACAGCACACAAGATAGAATTGGGCCAGCGATTAAGCTTAAGGTTTTTAACGATAAGGGCGAGGTCAATGTATAGATATTAGGCTGATTAGTGACTGAGGATTAGTTTGTTATTAGGGAGCGTCGCCGAGGGCTTTGCTATATGGTAGCCTTGAGCATAATCAATATTATACGATGCAAGCAAATCTAAAATGGTTTGATTTTCAACAAACTCAGCAATGGTTTTTAATCCAGATAGTTGGGATATTTCAGACACTGCTTTAACAAACACTTGATCCTCCTTATGTTTTTCAAGTGTTTGAATGAAGGAGCCATCTATTTTTATATAATCAACGGGTAATTGGCGTAGGTAAAAGAAGGACGCATAGCCAACGCCGAAGTCATCAAGTGCAAACTTAGCACCGGTTTCCTTGATATCGTTCATTAGGTTGACGGCTGTATTGATGTTCGCCACAGCGGTGGTTTCGGTGACTTCTATGATTAGTTTTTTAGCGTCAATATCGTGCTGCTTGAGCTCCTCTTTAAGGGTGCTGATAAGGAGGGTATTGTTAAAAGCTTTGCCCGACAGGTTAATCGATAGTTTTAAAGGGTTGTTTTGTGTCTGTAAGAAACGTAATGTTTCAAAGGCCAGCTGTAAAACAGCTAAGTCAATTTGGTTGATGAGTCCAGACTGTTCGGCAATGGGGATGAAGCTGTTAGGCATAATAATTTCACCGTCCAAATCGATCATTCGAACGAGAGCTTCAGCATGAGAGATTTGATTAGTTTTAATATCTAAAATTGGTTGAAAATGTAGGCAAAGCCGCTTATCTGCAAGAGCCGCTTCAATTTTTTCTTTCCATAAAATGCGTGTTTTTAGTAATTCTTTGGTTTGTTCTTTTTGGGAGTATAGGTGTGACTTGCTACGGCCGCTTTCTTTAGCCTGGTACATTGCGATATCGGCATTTGACATAAAATTCTGAACAGTCAAACCATATTCGGGGAACATAGCGATACCAATACTGGCGCTAATATTATGTTGCGTGCCACTGTATTCAAATCGCATTAAACGCAGTTTTTCTATAATTTTTTGAGCGAATTGAGTGGCGCCATGAGCATCAATATTGGGTAACAGTAAGGCAAATTCATCGCCCCCTAAGCGAGCTAATATATCGGATGAGCGGATAGTTTGTTGTATGGTCTCAGCGACTTGTTTTAATAAAAGGTCGCCGGCGCCATGGCCACTGGTGTCATTAATGTATTTAAACTGATCGAGATCTAAATAAAGAATAGCGCCGTTGCTTCTATAACGTTGAGAAATCTTTAATTGCTGCTCAAACTCAAGTTGGAAGCGGCGGCGATTAAAGAGCTTGGTGAGAGAGTCATGGTCTGCGAGCCAAACAAGGTTTTGTTCTTTTTCTCTAATTAACTGACTGCCTTTTTCTAATTGATCAATCACCATAGTGGCTGATTGCTCGAGTGTGACTAACTCGTCTTGAGTTTTATATTTATGCCTACGCGTTTGTTGCAAATAGACTCTTGCTTGATGGAAGTTCCCTTTAGATAGAGCAGGCAATGCATTGCTGACCGTTATTAATCGATGAGTAGCCTTCAGCAAAATAGGTAAAAGAATCACAACAGAGGCGATTAGCGCCAGTAAGATGGCATAAAGCGCTTCTTTTTTAGATTGCTCAATTAAGAGATAGTCTTCAGAAAGGTCGGTAGCGATTAGAAGCTGTGGGCTATTTGAATGAGAAGGCTCGACTAAATTAAACAGGCGTAAGCTAAATTGCTGCTGCCCTAGGTCTAATTGACTGCCGTTGGTATCGGCAAGGTTTTGCTCTGGGTGGGCCTTATAAAAATTTGTAAGAAGTTGCTTAAGCTTATTTGGGTTAGTACTAGCCACAATGTTGAGCGGCCCGTATTCATTGTCCTCAGTAGTTGAAGAGCGGCTTAGGATGGCGATATCTGTACGTGTTGCTTCTTTAAATGTAATGATAATGTCGGCCAACGAGCGAACAAAGACAAATAAAGCGTTCTGCTCGCCCATTGAATCAGCAAGGACAGGAATGTAGACAATTTGGTAGCATTGGATTTGGCAAAATAGCTTATAACTGGGTTTTTCTAGCCTTAGGACGTTCGTTAAGTCTTCATTGGGTATGACCGCCGTCACGTTTGACCCCCAGAGTGCCTTTAGTTGGCTTTCTTGGTTGTAAAACGATATAGACACTAAGCCCCAGTTGGTTTGTAGGCTCCCCCATTGTTGAGTGATAGCTTTAATAGCCTGTTCTTCAAACTGAGTGGGAGTGTTGCTACGCTGTGTGGTGTTCAATTCTGCTATTTGTTCGATAAGCCTTGCAGATTGGCCGATGAGTGCTTTAACGATAGATAATTGGTATTGTTGTTCCTGATGATGCTGGCGTTCAAACTGCTCAGTAATTTGCTTATAACTGGTGCCATATTGGATGGCATGGGTAATGCTAAGCAACAGGCCGAAAAGTAATAGAGCTTTCCATTTGATGCTAAAAAATAAGTTATTTTTTCGACGCATAAGATTTTGGCTGTTTTGCTAATTAAATTAGAAGCGATACGAGACTTGCAGCGCAAACAGGCTCCAATGCTTTTTTGTGGCTAGTCGGTCTGGGTTGTCGGCAAACGACAAAATGGCGGTGCCATTGAGGCGATGATACTCTGCTTGAATCATCCATTGGCTTGAGGGGCTCCACTCTAGGCCGAGCATATAATCTTTAGTAAAAGCAGCACTGCGAAGTGAATTAGGTACGCTGGTTCTACCGTTTCGGTTATCTTTGTCTAAGAATAAAGCATCATAACGCGCATAGCCTTTCACACGGTTGGTGAAATAATAATCCCCTTGAAGGTAGTAACTTTCAGTTACTGGCGATGCATCAGGGTAGAAAGGGCCAAAGTTTTTAAAAGTATTTTCTTGTCTAAGGTATTCCCCAGTTAAGGTAATATCGCCAAAACGTTGTTGGGCAGACAAGATAAACTGTTCAAAATCTAAATCACCATTGTCAAAAAAGTCGCTTAGCCCGCTGGGTTTGTACTCCATATCAGCATTCGCATAACTAAATGCTAAACGTGTTGCGCCACTGATACTTTCATAGCCAATTTTAGTGATGTAGCTAGGCATATTTTCTAAGTGGCCGGGGGCATCGAATGTCAAAATAGCGATTTCAAGCTCGTCTAAATCATCACCTAATTCTCCAGCATTAAGTTGAAACGAAAAGTAACCAATATCTAGAGTTTTATCGACATAAATTTGAGCACCATCGGTGCTTAGAAGTAGGTTACGAGAGCGTTCGTAGTTTATGCCGGGTAAGGTTATTGAAGGTCGTGTAAAGGCTACGTCACGCGTTTCATTATAAAAGCCAAAAGGGTTTTTGATGCGCCCTAAGCGAAGACCCATGCGCAGACTGTAATTATCTATAATCGTCCAGTCGATCAAGGCAAAATCGATCCCCGCTTCTTCGCTTACATCACCAGCATGTCGATATATCCCTTGTGCAGCTACTCGTATGTTATCTAGGGGGCGAAAGGAAACATTAATGCCAGTTTCTGTAAGGCCTAAGGTTCCAAGGTGTTTACTACTTTGACCATATATATTATTTGCAGTAGTTAAAAAATAACCTTGACTCGCAAAGCCATGTATTTGAAAGTCGTCTAACGGCTCAAAAGAATGAGCGGGGCTGAAACTGGTTAGCAGTTGGCTACTAATAACCAGTAAAGCCCAGCAACGATGTTTAATCGATTTTAATAATACGCACATTATCATTTCCTTTGTTAGCGTAGCCAATGGCACCGGGAGAAGAAGAAATGGCTTTCAGCATTTCTTCTTCACTGTCGACGGTGATGGGGGCCTCCTCTGTGCCAGAATAAATGTTTCTATCCCATATACGCCTAAGTTTATAAGGGAAAACATGTAGGCTTGTTTTTGAAAATTGTTGATGAAGAGAGTTTTCATCGCTCAACACAAAAACTTTTATGGGGCGGCCACTGGGCCAATATAGGGTGCGCATGGTAAAGATGTTACGGGCTGCTGTAGCGGATAGCGTATCAACAGGTACGCTAGGGTGCGCAATAAGTTCAACCGCCTGAGAAAGGGGCGATAGTTGGCAAATAAGGCAAAATATAATAAAACGTACTCTTTCCATGAACACGGTTCTTGAAAGTATTAGTTTTCAGTGTAGTACGTTTTATAGATTTGGCAATGCTTGGCCAAAGGAAAGGGGTTAAAGCTTAATTTTTCCTTTTTTAGTAGTCAATGGTTTGTAACCTTGTTTAGTGTGCTTAGTAACAAACTTCTGCACACCTTTCTTTTTAAAGTTCTTTGTGCCAACAGGTTTGCTAGGTATTAAGCAGTTGGGGGCTTCGCCAATGAGGTGTTTTTTGCCAGATTTTAACAGTAAATCTTTGATGACCTTCCAGTTAGCAGGGTCATGATAACGAAGCAATGCTTTGTGTAAACGACGCTGCTCAATCTTTCTGACGGTGTTCACTTTTTCGCTTTTATAGCTGAGGCCTTTAAGCGGATTTCTCCCAGTGTGATACATCGCCGTTGCGGTGGCCATCGGAGATGGATAGAAGGTTTGCACTTGGTCGGCTTGAAATTTATTTTTTTTCAGCCATAAAGCTAGGTTGACCATGTCTTCGTCTTCGGTGCCCGGGTGAGCGGCAATAAAGTACGGAATGAGATACTGTTTTTTCCCGGCTTTTTTGGTGAATTTCTCGAACATGGTTTTAAAGCGATCGTAAGTGCCAATACCTGGTTTCATCATTTTCGATAAAGGCGCTTGTTCAGTATGTTCGGGGGCAATTTTCAAATAACCTCCGACATGATGAGTTACCAGTTCTTCAACGTATTCAGGTGATTCTACTGCAAGGTCATACCGCAGGCCGGAAGCGATTAAAATCCGTTTAACACCTTTAATTTTTCGCGCTTTTTTATATAACTTAATTAACGGGTCGTGGTCTGTATTTAAGTTGTCGCAAATGCCAGGGTAGACGCAAGAAGGTCGCCTACAGGCAGCTTCAATATTGGGGTCTTTACAAGCAAGACGATACATATTGGCTGTTGGGCCGCCAAGATCAGAGATTGTGCCGGTAAACCCCGGTGTTTTATCGCGAATGTCTTCAATCTCGTTCAAGATGGATTGTTCTGAACGATTTTGGATGATACGCCCTTCGTGTTCGGTAATGGAGCAAAAAGTACAGCCACCAAAACAACCGCGCATGATGTTGATGGAGAAACGGATCATTTCATAAGCGGGAATACGCTGCCCATCATATTTTGGGTGAGGGACGCGTTGAAAGGGCAAGCCAAATACCTCGTCCATTTCTTCGGTGGATAAAGGAATCGGTGGTGGATTTAACCAAACGTCTTTGCCGTCGTGGTTTTGTACTAATGCACGCGCATTGCCGGGGTTGGTTTCTAAATGTAAAACCCGTGAAGCATGGGCGTATAAAACAGGGTCGCTTTTTACCTTTTTGTATGAAGGTAAACGTATAACCGTTTTAGCGCGATCAGTTTTGCTGTGTTTAGGTAAAAAGCTGAGTGTGACGACTTGGCTGCCATCGTCGGAATCATTTGTATTGTTGACCTGACATTTTCCGCCGGTTGCTGCGGCCAATTCTTCATCTGACTGATAAGGGTTATTGTGTGGGTCAATTTTACCTGGCCGGTCAATGCGAGTGGAGTCAATGAGTGTCCAACCATCCGGTAATGTATCGCGGACGAACGCCGTGCCGCGAATATCCTTAATATTGGCGATGGCTTCATTTTGGGATAGTCGGTGTGCTAACTCCGCAATAGCTCTTTCCGCATTACCATAGAGTAAAATATCGGCTTGAGAGTCAATTAAAATGGAGCGCCTAACGGCATCATCCCAGTAATCGTAGTGGGCTATCCTTCGTAGGCTCGCTTCAATGCTTCCGAGCACCGTGGGGACATCAGGGAAGGCCTCTTTACATCGCTGTGTATACACAATAACGGCGCGATCTGGACGACGACCTGCCTGATCACCAGGTGTATATGCATCGTCTGAGCGGGCGCGTTTATCCGCAGTATAGCGGTTAATCATTGAGTCCATATTGCCGGCAGCAATACCAAAGAATAAGTTTGGTTTTCCTAGTACCGAAAAATCTTTGGTACTTTGCCAGTCAGGTTGGTCGATAATGCCAACACGAAAGCCTTGTTTTTCCAGTAGTCGGCCAATAACGGCCATGCCAAAGCTTGGGTGGTCTACATAGGCATCGCCGGTGACGACGATAATATCGCAACTATCCCAACCTAGCGCATCCATTTCTGCGCGGCTTGTCGGTAAGAAGGGTGCTACGCCATAGCACTCCGCCCAATATTTTGGGTATGAGGATAAAGGTTCAGCCGTAGGGATCACAGAATAATGCCATGTTGTTTTAATAATGAACGAAGTCTTTCAACGCGACGTCGGTTAACACCAAAATCGTAATAACCCGTACGGGAGGCCGAGCGTACATGAATAATTTGTTGCTCTATATTTATGATTAAATCGAGATCATCAACAAAACCAAAAACACGACTGGTGATTTCTGCATGAATATGGTTCTCATCATGGATAACAGCGATATTGTTGTCGAGCTGGTTAAGCACCTCTAGCAATCGCTGTTGATCAACTGGCTGATTTTGTTTTAATTTAAAGGGTGCAATAGCATGTTCGTCATCTGCTTTACTGGAGACGCAATTGGGTTTATCTGGGCAAGGTTTTAAAGAAGGCATGTTTGCGTATGCTGGTGAGCACATAGTAATAATTAGGAGTAAAAATAGTGTTTTCATTGGGCTGTTTGGTGTTCGGTTGGTCGAGCAAACCTTTTTGACATTAAAAGGCCTATTTCAAAAAGTAACCACATGGGTAAAGCTAATAAGGTTTGAGAGATAATATCAGGTGGTGTTAATAACATGCCAATAACAAAGGCGCCAACGATGATATAAGGGCGCTTTTCAGCCAAGCTTTGTGGTGTTGATACGCCAGTTTTAACCAACAAAAACGTTGCAATAGGTACTTGGAAGGCCATGCCGAAAGCAAAAAATAGCGTTAGGATGAAATCTAAATATTTGCTGATATCAGTCATCACGGCAACGCCTTCGGGCGCGGTTGCTGTCAGAAACTTGAAGATCAGCGGCATGACGACAAAATAAGCGAACAGCATACCACCATAAAACAGGAAAGTAGCAGCGCTAATTAACGGTAAGGCGATGCGTTGTTCATGTTGATAAAGACCCGGAGACACAAACAGCCAGACTTGGTAGAAAACCCATGGAATGCTAATAAAAACGGACAACATTAGGGTCAGCTTTAGCGGTGTTAGGAAGGGTGAAATCACTTCAATTGCCACCATGCTAGTGCCTTCTGGCATATGGGTTAGCAGCGGTTGAGCGACCAATGAGTAGATGTCATTCGCGAAAGGAGCCAGTGGCAAAAAAACGACGAGCAGACCAATGATCGCGTGAATAAGACGCGTTCGCAATTCAACTAAGTGCGAAACGAAGCTGGTTTCTTGGTCGTTAGGGTCAATGTCTGACATAAGGTAAAACGTTATCAGCAATGAACGCCAATAAAGCGTTAATTACTGCGTCGAGTCGTCTTTTTTAGTATCGTCGTTAGCAACTGATTTTTGATGATCAGTGTCTTTTTCTTTTTCGCCTTCCTTCATCGCGCCTTTGAAGCCTTTGATTGCGCCACCTAAGTCGCCACCAAGGTTACGTAAGCGTTTCGTGCCAAATAATAAAAGCACAATAACGAGAATAATAATTAATTGCCAAATGCCGATGCCACCCATGGTAACCTCTAATTGAAAGTTGTAGTAAGAATCATTCTACTTGGTTCTATTGGCTTTTTCATCTAGCCCAGATAGCCCAAAGCGGCGCTCAAGTTCCTTCAGCACATCGTCAGCACTTAAGTCTTGTTGTGCTAATAAGACCAGTGAATGAAACCACAGATCTGCCGTTTCGTAAATAATTTGTGTTTTATCGCCAGACTTGGCGGCAATGACCGTTTCTGTTGCCTCTTCGCCAATTTTCTTAAGAATGGTATCAAGCCCTTTATCATATAAACTGGCAACATAGGATGCTGTGGGGTCATCTTGCTTGCGCTGCTGCAAGATGGTTTCAAGTCGCTTCAGTATGTTACTCATTTGAATAAATATTTTTGGGGTCTTTTAAAACAGGGTCTGTGTCTTGCCATTGTTCATCGACTAATTGCCGATAAAAGCAACGTTCCCGGCCAGTATGACAAGCAATACCGCCTTTTTGTTCAACAGACAGTAGGATAACATCTCCATCGCAGTCTAAGCGAATATCATTGATGATTTGTTGGTGACCAGATTCTTCACCTTTATGCCAAAGTTTATTGCGAGAACGCGACCAATAAACAGCGTGCCCTTGTTCAACGGTAAGCTGTAAAGCTTGTTGGTTCATCCAAGCAAACATAAGTATTTTGCCTGTTTTGTGGTCTTGAGCTATAGCAGGGAGAAGGCCTTTTTCATCCCATTTTATTTCGTCAAGCCAGGTGCTCATAAGCGAACCTCTATACCATTATCTTGCATGTGCTGTTTTGCTTCACCAATACTAAACTCTGCAAAGTGAAATATGCTAGCAGCGAGGACTGCATCGGCTTTACCTTTAGTGACGCCATCGACTAAATGGTCTAAGGTGCCAACACCGCCAGAGGCAATAACGGGTACTTCAACCGCTTCGCTGATGGCGCGGGTGAGTTCAAGATCAAAGCCAATTTTAGTACCATCACGGTCCATACTGGTGAGTAAAATTTCACCGGCGCCTAAGGCAACCATTTTTTTTGCCCATTCGATGGCATCGATACCGGTTTCTTTTCGGCCACCATGGGTGAATATTTCCCAGCGTTTGGGTTCGCCGTTGGCGCTAACGCATTTAGCGTCAATAGCGACAACAATGCATTGTGAACCAAATCGCTCGGCGGCTTCCTTAACAAAGTTAGGGTTAAAAATAGCTGCGCTATTAATGCCAACTTTGTCTGCCCCTGCTTTTAGCATGCGGCTAATATCGGCTAATTCGCGAATACCTCCACCGACGGTTAGGGGAATAAAGACTTCATCGGCAACTTGTTCTATAACGTGCACAATGGTTTCGCGGTTATCCGAGGTGGCGGTAATATCAAGAAAGGTGATTTCATCCGCTCCTTCTTGGTCATAACGTCTGGCAACTTCAACGGGGTCGCCAGCATCTCGAATATCAACGAATTTGACGCCCTTAACAACACGGCCATTGTCTACATCTAGGCAAGGAATAATACGTTTGGCCAGTGCCATATTAAGCAAACGTCTCGGCTAGTTTTTCACCTTCAGCAAAATCAAGCGTGCCTTCGTAAATAGCCCTACCGGTTATGGCGCCCATGATGCCATCATCGGCCACCTTACCTAGAGCATAAATGTCATCCATATTGGTAATACCGCCAGAGGCAATAACTGGAATACGAATAGAGCGGGCGAGTTTGGCGGTGGCTTCAACATTGACGCCTTTCATCATGCCATCTCGACCGATATCTGTATAAATAATAGACTCAACACCGTCATTTTCAAAATGCTGTGCTAGGTCGATAACATCGTGATTAGATAGTTTTGACCAGCCATCAATAGCGACTTTGCCATCCTTTGCATCTAGGCCAACGATAATATGGCCAGGGAACTCTGCGCAGACATCACCAACAAAGTGGGGGGCGCTGACTGCCTTTGTGCCGATAATGACGTATTGTACGCCAGCATTAAGGTAGGTCTGAATAGTATCTTCGTCGCGGATACCGCCGCCAACTTGGATGATTAAATCGGGGTGAGCCTGCGCAATATCGTGAACAACACCTGCGTTTACAGGCTTGCCAGCAAAAGCACCGTCCAAGTCAACGAGGTGAAGCCGCTTAGCGCCTTCATTTACCCAGCGTGAAGCAACCTCTACAGGGTTGTCTGAAAAAATAGTTTCATCATCCATGCGGCCTTGGCGTAAGCGAACGCACTTACCTTCTTTAAGATCAATGGCGGGAATAAGAATCATGTTAGTTGTTCCTGGTGGTGTTAAGGGTTGCGTTTAAAGGGTATCTGTTTGATTGGAAAAATAGTTAAGCATGTCCATTTGATTCAGCTGTACCATCCCATTTTAAGAAGTTTCTAAGTAACTGCAATCCTGCATGTTGGCTTTTTTCAGGGTGGAATTGTACAGCGACTATATTTTTCCACATAAGCGCACAGGGAAAGGGGTCTGGGTAGTTTGTGGTAGCAGAGGTGTGTTCTTCGCCCACTTCGCTAGCATGATAGCCATGAACAAAATAAAATCGTTCGTTTTGAGCTATATCATTAAAAAGTGGGTTTTTATTTGTGTAATTAACTTCATTCCACCCCATGTGTGGAATTTTAATAGCATTTCCCTGTTCATCATATGTTCCTGATGGAAACTTTATAACATTTCCAGGGATAATGCCTAAGCATGTAACCCCATTGTTCTCATCGCTATGTTGCAATAACGCTTGCATACCAAGACAAATACCGAGTAAAGGTTTGTTCTGTGCGACTTGTTTAATGATGTCATCTAAACCTGTTTTTTGTAGTGCAGCCATACAGTCACGAATAGCGCCTACGCCAGGGAAAACAACGTGATCAGCAGATAAAATAGTATTTTTATCGGCCGTTACAATAACAGTAGCGTTTGGGGAAGCAGTTTTTAGTGCTTTTTCGATGGAGTGTAAGTTCCCCATCCCATAGTCAATAACGGCAACGGTGGCCATAATTTAGATCTCGTTTAGTGTTACAAGCAACCTTTTGTTGAAGGGATGATGCCTTCCATACGGGGGTCTCTTTCTAATGAAAAACGAAGAGCCCGGCCAAACGCTTTAAAGATAGTTTCAGCAACGTGGTGTGCATTAAGGCCTTTTAAATTATCTATATGTAAAGAGATGTTGGCATGGTTTACGAAACCTTGGAAAAATTCACGAAATAAATCAACGTCAAAATCTCCAATTCTTGCGCGAGGGAATTCGACATCGTAAACAAGTCCCGGGCGGCCAGAAAAATCGATTACAACCCGAGATAAAGCTTCGTCTAGTGGTACGTAGGCATGACCATAACGATAAATGCCTTTGCGGTCGCCCAGCGCGTCAGTAACAGCTTTGCCCAATGTAATGCCTAGGTCCTCAACGGTGTGATGAGCGTCGATATGCAAATCGCCCTTGGCATTAATGTCCAAATCTATCATGCCGTGACGAGCAATCTGGTCAAGCATATGTTCGAGAAAGGGGATTCCCGTAGAAAAGTTTGTTATACCGTTACCGTCTAAGTTAATAGAAACTGAGATTTGGGTTTCTAGGGTGTCGCGATTAACAGTTGCTGTTCTGCTATCCATTTTTAAAGTATATGCTATGTTGCGAGTAAGCTGGCATTTTCCCAATAACGAGAAAGGATAGCAAGCAGGAAATAGGCGTTTATCTGTTAGCCGCCAACAACCGGAGGCCAGAGACTTAACGTGTCGCCATCTTTAAGCAGTGTGGAGTCACGTTTGTCTTTGTCGATATAAGTGCCATTTAAAATAACTAAATGGAGAGTCTTATGCGATAAATTTTCACGATCGGCAATGCTGGTGATGGTATCACCTGCTTGAATAGGAACCGTTCTAATTTCTCCGCCTATATTTTCAGGTGCTATTTTAGCTAAAGAGGCGAAAAGTTTGAGGGTGATTGTAGGCATGTTCTATATGGTAAAGACAGAGCAGTCACAACGACTGCTCTGTCGGATACAAAGTGATAATTTACAAACTTAGGCGTTGTTTTGTTGCTTCTTTAAGTGTGCCGTCTTGATTCCAACCACGAACTTCGTAGTATTCGGGCAACATTCTATCTAGCTCACAAACTTCACCTTTTGCAGGGCCTGCTTTGACAGGCTCACTTAATAAGCGAGGTGGAAGCGTGTCATCGGCAGCTGTGAAACCAGCATTGTTGTTGAACTCACGCTCAAGGTTCCAAACGCGCTCGCCTAATTGGCCGAGTCTTTCAGCTGTCCAGTCGCCTTCGCAGGCAGCATCAATTTGTTCTGCCACTTCTTCAATGCCTTGTGCGAAGGATGAGAAGGTGCAGATGCCGGCAGAATCAAACACACTGGTTGTATCTTGGAATGCCATCAGTAGTTCTGCTTTTCCTTCATAGGCTAATGGATCTGTTTTGAAAGGTATCCCAGCTGTTTCTGAGCCGTTAGTGTAACCACGTACGTGACAGGCGCCGCGGTTTGATGTGGCATATCCAAGGCCCATGCCTTTTACGGCGCGAGCATCATAGGCTGGAAACTCTTGCCCTTTAACAACAATAGCGAGGTCTGGACGGCCGTATTTTTCACAAAAACGAAGTGAGCTTTGAGCGAGTTCTTGTCCAAAGCCTTCATGTTTTGCAATCAGTTCAATACATTCCACCATCGCTTCAGCATTGCCAAAGTTCATTTCAATGCCGCCGGTATCTTCTTTTGTGAGTATGCCTAGCTCATATAATTCCATGGCTGCAGCAATAGTGGCGCCTGCTGAGATGGGGTCAAGAGCTTGCTCATTACAGACAAAGTTAGCATAGGTCACGGCGTCTAAATCATCAACGCCGGTATCGCAACCCAATGCCCATGCTGCTTCATATTCGTTACCACCAGAGTTGCCTTTAAAGTGCTTGTGGATGTCATCACGGTTTTTAATGCTGAAATGCTCTGGGTCGATTGTTGAGATGCGTCCGCAAGATATAGTGCAGGCAAAGCAGCCGGCATTTCGTGTTAAATTTGGCTTGCCGTCACTTTCTCTTGGCACAGCCATCGCTTCACTTGACAGTTTAGGTGCATTGTCAAAGGTGCTGTCTTGCCAGTTTCTAGCCGGTAAAGCACCCACTTCGTTCATATGGTTCATCATGACATTGGTACCTAAGGCGCTGAGACCTTGAGTCATTTCACTGTCAGCGATAATTTTTTTAGCTTTGTTGGTGGCTTCGAAGAAACGTTTTGGATCTTTTATATTGCCAACACCTTTGCTGCCTCTAAGGGTCACCGCTTTGACATTTTTTGAACCCATAACAGCGCCTACGCCGGAACGCCCAGCAGCACGATGTAAGTCATTAACGATAGCAGAATATAGGTTGCCCTTTTCACCAGGTAGGCCAATAGCAGCGATTCTTAGTTGAGGGTCTTGGTGTTTATTATGAAGCCATTCATCGGCTTCCCAAACAGATTTGCCCCAAATCTCATCCGCCGGCAGGATCTCGCATTTTTCATCAACGATGCTGATATAAACTGGGGAGCTTGCTTTGCCTTCTAGAATAATCATATCCCAGCCAGCACATTTCATTTCGTTGCCAAAAAAACCACCTGAATTTGAGCAAGCCAGAGCATTGGTTAAGGGGCTTTTAGTGACACAAGAGTAACGACCACCCGTTGAAGCCATGGTGCCTGTTAGTGGGCCTGTTACCATATACAGCTTGTTTTCTGGCGCTAGAGGCTCGACGGTTGGGTCCACTTCTTCTGTAAGGTACTTTGTCGCTAGCCCTCTCTGGCCTAGATAAAGTTCTGCCCACTCCATATTGAGAGGTTCTTCAGAAGATGTCCTGTTTGTTAGATTTATGCGTAATACTTTTTTAGTCCAGCTCATGATCTACACCCTGAATATATTAGAATTGGTTTAGTATAGTAAGTCTGATGTGGATGAAAGACAATATGTTTTGATGAAATAAACGTTGTAGGGTGTAAGGATATGCTTACCCTGATTGAGGTTGTAGATGATTATTTACTAGGGATGTCAGGTCTATACTTTTAACGTCGCTAGAAAATTTATGAGAAGGATCTCACCAAACAAGGATTGTTTGCTAGGGAAGTGTAAAGGATTACACAATCAGTATGGATGCTGGTAATGATCAAATTTTTTGCCAACCAAGCAATGCGACCACTTAACCGGCGGAGTTTACTCCGCCGGTTTTTTTGTGCCTGATATTAAGACTTTGGTGCGCGTGAGGCACGTTTACGTTCGTTTTCGGTTAGTAATTTTTTTCTTAGACGAATATGGTGAGGTGTGACTTCAACTAACTCGTCATCTTCAATAAACTCAAGCGCTTGTTCTAGCGTCATGACGACGGGAGGAACGAGTGTTAAGGCTTCATCTGTGCCCGATGCACGCACGTTAGTAAGCTGTTTGCCTTTGGTCGGGTTGACGACTAAATCATTACCGCGTGAATGAAGCCCCACGATTTGTCCTTCGTAGACTTCTTCGGCATGACCTAAGAATAATTTACCTCTTTCTTGCAGGTTGAATAAGCCGAAAGCCAATGTTTTGCCTTTGACCATAGAAACTAAAACGCCGTTTTGTCGAGAGGTGATTTCGCCGTCTTTCACTTGACCATAATGATCAAAGACACTGGTCATGATACCCGAGCCAGACGTCAGCGTTAGGAAGTGACCGCGGAAGCCGATTAAACCACGCGAGGGGCTCATAAATTCAAGTCGTATGCGTCCTTTACCGTCAGGCTCCATATTGGTTAGCTCGGCTTTACGTAAACCCATTTCTTCCATAATGGGTCCTTGGTGCTGTTCTTCAATGTCAATTACAACCATTTCGAACGGTTCCTGCATTTTGCCATCAATTTCTTTTTGGATGACTTCAGGGCGAGCAACACCTAGTTCAAAGCCTTCACGTCGCATGGTTTCTATCAGCACAGATAAGTGCAATTCGCCTCGACCAGATACGATGAATTTGTCAGGTGAGTCGCCGGGCTCAACACGCAGAGCAACGTTATGGATAAGTTCTTGGTTAAGACGGTCTTTAATATTGCGCGAAGTGACAAACTTGCCATCTTGTCCAGCAAAAGGTGAGTTGTTAACAGAAAAGGTCATGCTAACGGTTGGTTCGTCTACAGACAGCGCAGGCATGGCTTCAACATGATCAGGGTCGCAGAGTGTGTCAGAAATTCCAAGACCGTCGATGCCGTTAATGCAAACGATGTCGCCAGCGAATGCTTCGTTAACGTCTATACGTTCAAGGCCTAAATGACCTTTTACGTTTAGTACTTTGCCTTTACGCTGTTTGTCATTGCTATCAATAATAGTAACGGTTTGCCCTGGTTTTAAGCTGCCACGAGTAATGCGACCAACACCAATAACACCCACATAGCTATCGTAGGCCAGTGATGAAATTTGCATTTGGAATGGGGCGTTTACATCAACAACAGGCGTGGGAACGTTGTCTCTAATAATTTCAAATAATGGGGTCATGTCATCGGCTAGCTCATCTGCTTCTGGGCCAGCAATACCATTAATGGCAGAGGCATAAATAACAGGAAAATCGAGCTGTTCATCGGTGGCGCCAAGTTTGTCGAACAGGTCAAAAACCTGGTCAATAACCCAGTCAGGGCGTGCGCCTGGCCTGTCAACTTTGTTGATAACAACAATGGGCTTTAAGCCTTGTTCAAAAGCTTTAGAGGTTACAAAGCGTGTTTGTGGCATTGGGCCATCAACTGCATCAACCAATAATAGGACACAATCAACCATTGAAAGAACTCGCTCAACTTCGCCACCAAAATCGGCATGGCCCGGGGTGTCCACAATATTAATATGAAGACCTTGCCACTCAATCGCTGTGTTTTTTGCGAGGATGGTGATGCCGCGCTCTTTTTCTTGGTCGTTAGAATCCATGATTCTTTCTGTACCAGAGTTTTTACGGTCTAATGTGCCGGATTGTTCTAGTAATTTGTCAACGAGGGTGGTTTTGCCATGGTCAACGTGGGCGATAATGGCGATATTACGGAGGTTCTGTTTCACGAAATTAGGTTCCTTTGATTGGGTGAGTATCGGTTGATATGAATATGAGTTATGTATAGAGCGACGTTAGCTTTGTTCCCAAGGGAGTTGATGATAGCGCCAGCCCCCTAGCTTGCCTCGATGGTTGTTTTTATCTTTATCGCCTTCAAAGCCTTCATTCATGTTGTATAAGGACTGGTAGCCAGCCTCTTCTAATAATTTAGCCGCTTCCATTGAGCGTGCGCCACTGCGGCACATTAAAACAATGGTTGTTGACTTTGAAGGGACGTGCTTTTCAACCTGTTCAACAAAATCGGGTAAAGGTTTCCAGTTAGGTGGTCTTTTAAGCGGTACGTGGATAGCGCCAATGGGGTGGCCTACAAAAGAAAATTCAATAAATGTACGGGTGTCGATCAATACGGCATGAGAGTCGTTGTTAAGAATTTCGTAAGCCTGGGTAGGCGAGGTGCTTTTGATGCTAGTCATGGATTGACCTAAATTAACGTTAGCCGCTTATTATACAATGATATTTCTAGTTGAGTGGGGGTTTCAGCATTGCGGGCTTTTGAGCAATGAGAATGGCTTCATTTCGAAGGCCTTTACTAGCGTCGCCAATAAGGCCCTCCTCATGATAAATAATAGGTGTTAGTTGAGAAAAAAGGGATAATAACTCTCCTTTTTTCAGCAAAAAATCAGGGTTGCTTGGCCCGCCCGGTTGCGCTTTTTCACGCGTAAATGTTTGATAAAAAAGCAGCCCTTGTGGCTTTAGTGTGGTGATGATGTCGTCAATGTGTTGTCGGTCTAGAAAGTATGAGACCGTAACAATATCGTAGTAATTTTTTGCAAACACACCATCGTTAATATTAACAACCGAGGTGCGTATATTGTCTGCAGGCCCTTTGCGCTGATCGATCTGACTGATAGCAACCGGTGAAATATCCCAAGCATCGACAGTTAGTCCTCGTTGAGCTAAAAAGAACGTATTGCCGCCCACGCCACAAGCTAGATCGAGGGCACGTCCTTGCTTGGGCAATAGGTGTGAATATTGAGATAACATAGCAGCCGGTTTAGGATCAGCTGCTTCTCGCTGACTATAGATACGGTCCCACTTGTGTTGTAAATCCGACACTAATCGCGCCAAAAAACAGGGCTAAATAAGACCAGCAAGGTGAAAATTTCTAGTCGGCCAAGCAGCATGGAAAAGCAGGCAATCCACTTGCTTGTGTCTGGAAGGGTTGCGTAGCTACTACTAATATCGCCTAGCCCCGGTCCGAGATTGTTAAGGGTTGCTGCAACGGCTGAAAAAGCGGTGATTTGGTCTAGTCCTGTCATCATCATTAAAATCATTAACAGACCAAAAGATAAAATATAGGCAGAAAAGAAACTCCAAACTGCATTGATAACCGGCCTTGAAACGACACGCTGATCAAGTTTTATTGGCATGTCGGCATGTGGATGGATCAAATGTGTTATCTCTTTGCCAAGCTGTTTGAGCAAAATTAAAATGCGGATAACCTTAATGCCGCCTGCTGTAGATCCGCCGCAACCACCATAGAAACTCATAAAAAGAAGTAACACCGGGATGAATAAAGGCCAGTTAGCGTGGTTGGAGGAAGTAAACCCTGTCGTTGTGGCGAATGAGACGACTTGAAATAGGGTTTGTTCAATAATATCAACATGACCTAAAAAAAGTAGGACTCCCGATATCAACAGAGTGTGTACAACGAGAATGCTGAGATAGGTTTGAAACTCATTATTATGAGTATAAACTTTAAGGCTGAGTGATTTGGCTGCTCTAAAGTGAAGTGCGAAATTTATACCCGCAACAAGCATAAATACAATGCAAATATAATTTAAGGCGGTACTGTCAAAAAAAGCAAAGCTCAGGTCATGGGTTGAAAAGCCTCCAATAGAAACGGTACTAAAACTATGTGTTAGTGCGTCAAAAAATGTCATGCCACCGATCCAATAGGCCAGTGTACATGCGATGGTTAAGCCAAGGTAGATCTCCCATAGTGCTTTGGCTGTTTCGGTGATACGGGGTGTCAATTTTGCATCTTTAACGGGCCCAGGCATCTCAGTTTTATAAAGCTGCATTCCACCGATGCCCAGCATAGGTAAGACGGCAACGGCGAGTACGACAATACCCATGCCACCAAACCACTGGAGTTGTTGACGGTAAAAAAGAATAGACTTTGGCAGCGTATCGAGCCCTGTAATAACTGTTGCCCCAGTAGTGGTTAAGCCTGAAATGGATTCAAATATAGAATCGGTTAATGACAAGGAAGGCAGACTAGAGAAATATAGTGGGATGGCTCCGGACAGTCCAAGGCTAACCCAGAAAAGAGTAGCAATAACGAAGCCATCTCGTGTTCTTAAATCTCCTTTAGCATTTTTGGCGCTTAACCAGAGCACAAAGCCGGTTAGGAAAATAGTAAAAAAACCGATCAAAAACGGTTGGTGGTTTTGTTCGTCGTAAATAAAAGACACGGCAATGGGTGGTAGCATGGTGATGCTAAATAGGCCTAATAATAGACCTGATACGCGTCTAATAACGTTGTAATGCATGTTTAATTAATAAACCGGCGAAGGAAGGATTTTGGCGGCTGAAAAAGCGCCTCTACCTGGTGAATTAAAGACTTATCTGCAACAAAAATAATCAGGTGGTCACCGCTTTTAATAATGACATCCTGTCTTGCTGGAATGGAAATATTCTCTCTTACTAAACCAATAATCATGCTGCCGTTAGGTAGCTTAACATCCCGTATGGCTTGACCATCGAGGTTATTCTTTTGTCCCCTACTTGAGACAATCGCTTCAAATGCTTCGGCTTTGCCCCGCAATAAAGAATGGACACTCGCAATAGCGCCTTGTCTGATATGCGATAATATTTTTCCAATGGTGGTGTGCTGAGGGTAAATGACATTATCAATGGCCCCGTTATCTACCATGCTCATATAGGCATTTCTATCGACTAAGCTCATGACAACCTTTGCGCCAAGGCTTTTGGCCAACATGGAACATAGAATATTCGTTTCATCGTCGCTTGTCAGCGTGCAAAAGACATCGGTTCTGTCAATGTTTTCATCCAGCAAAAAGGCTTCGTCTGTGGTGTCGCCGGACAGTACGATACTATGGTCTAACTGTTCTGATAGCTCGTAGGCTTTTTCGCTGCTTTTAGTGATGATTTTAACTTGTAAGGTGTTCTCAAGCTCTTTAGCTAAACCAAGACCAATACGGCCACCACCTGCAATAATTAATCGTTTATAGGCTTTATCTTGATTGAAGAGTACGCTCAGTACTTGCTGAATATCCTTAGATGGCGCAATAAAGAAAACGCGATCATGTTCTTCAATAATGGTGTGATAGTTGGGAATGATGATTTCGCTATCTCTATAAATGAGCGCTATTCTGGCGTAAACGCCACGTAATAAACGGGTCAAATCATCAAGTGATTTTCCGACTAATGCGCAATCTCGGTTGCATTTTGTTTCTACAAGGCTGAGGACGCCGTTAGCGAAGGATAAAACTTGCTGTGAGCCGGGATGCAAAATGAGGTTTTTTATAAATTGTACGATCTCATTTTCGGGGTTGATAATAACGTCAATTGGGATGGCGTTAGGGTTAAAAAGTTGTTCTTGAACGTCAATGAAGGTTCTTGCTCTTACGCGCGCGATTTTTTTCGGGACCTTAAATAAGTAGTGAGCGACTTGGCAAGCGGTCATATTTGTTTCATCGCTGTCTGTTGCGGCGATGATGATATCGGCATACTTGGTGCCGGCGCTTTCTAAGACATCTGGATGAGAGACATTGCCGCAGATGGCTGAAACATCAAGCCTTTCACAGACAGCGTCGATTACTTTTTGATCTTTATCAATCAGTGTGATATCGATATTTTCGCTAGACAAGTTGCTGGCAACAGTAGAGCCTACTCGACCGGCCCCTAAAATAATAATTCTCATAGGATACAGCGATAGCGCGAGTTAGCGTTTTCCTTTAAACTCAATGCCCAAGGCATGAAGTTTGCGGTAAAGGTGAGTTCTTTCCATGCCAGTTGTTTCAGCCAGTTTAGTAACGCTGCCTTTGTGCTGATCAAGGTGGTAATCAAGGTAGGCTTTTTCAAATTGTGCTCTAGCATCTTTAAGGGGTAAATCATAAAAGATTGGTATGTCGTTTGATGTTATGACGGATCTTGCAGATTCACCGAGCGTTGTTTTGACTTCAGTTAGACCGATCTCGTCCCCAATGCCTAGTATTAAGAGGCGTTGAACCACATTCCTTAGTTCGCGTATATTCCCTAACCACGTATAATCGCTTAAAAATTGTTGCGCCGCAATGGTGAATTTACGTTTTGGTAAGTTTTCTCGCTTTATGTAGTGCTGGAGATAGAAATCTAATAGTAAAGGGATATCCTCTTTTCTATCTTTTAACGAGGGCAAATGAAGGCAGGCGACATTCAGTAAATAGTATAAGTCTTTTCTAAATTGACCATTTTGAATGGCTTCTTCCAGGTCTCGTCGGGTCGAGGCGATAACTCTTACATCAGCTTTAACTTCTTCGTGGCCGCCAATGCGTTGAAATGATTTAGATTCTAATGCACTCAGTAAGCGGTGTTGGGTTTCACTGTCCATGTCACCAATTTCATCGATGAACAAGGTACCGTGGTTTGCTTTTTCCAATAAACCGTAGTGAATAGAGTCGCCGTCTTCACGACCAAAAAATTCTTCTAAGGCATTATGGGAAGTGATAATACCTGTATTCAACTCTATAAAAGGCCCTTGTTTTCTGGTGCTATGTTCGTGAATATATCGTGCGAGTGTTTCTTTACCGCTACCAGGTTCGCCCGTTAATAATATGCGAGTGTCATGCTGTCCGAGCCGGCGTGCCTGCTCAAGAAGTTGTTGAATTTGTGGGCTGCTGCCAAGAGGCTCCTGAATGGTATTTGAATATTGTTTAAGGTCGATATTCTCTTGTTTAAGTTTTTCAGCTTCCAGTGCGCGTTCAATGGTCAGTAATAGTTTGGCAATGGATAATGGCTTTTCTAGAAAGTCATAAGCGCCTAAACGCGTGGCTTCCACAGCGGTTTCAACGGTGCCGTGCCCAGACATCATAATGACCGGGCAAGATAAATCTCCCGATGTAGACCAGTCTTTTAATAAGGTGACGCCGTCGGTATTCGGCATCCAAATATCCAGTAAAATTAAGTCATGGCGACACTCATGACGTGCTTGCTGAGCGGTTACAGCGCTATCAGCAGTAGATACTTCATAGTCTTCATCTTCGAGAATATCCCTAATTAGGCTGCGAATATCGGGTTCGTCGTCAATAACAAGAATATGAGGTTTGTTCATAAAGTGTATCCGTAATGATTAGGTTTTTTTAGGGAGTCGTAATAGGGAGTTGAATAATGAAATTAGCCCCGTGTGGAGTAACCGGCTTGGTAATGATCGTGCCGCCATGTTCCTCGATGATTTTTTTAACAATAGCCAGTCCAAGCCCAGTACCTTTCTCTTTGGTCGTCGCATAGGGCTCGAAAATGCGTTCAATATCGGAATTATCTACGCCTGGGCCATTATCAGCAATACAAATCTCGATTGAATCATTGGCTTTATTGTAGTTGGCCGATATGTTGATTTCTCCAAATTCGTCGTCAGCAATGGCTTCTTGCGCATTTTTTATCAGGTTAATGAAAACTTGTCGTAATCGAACTGGGTCTGCATAGGCGTTGGGTAAATCGTTATCAATAGTTACTATAAGGTGTTGAACTTGGCCTTGATACAAAGAAGCGATGTCATCGATAAGCTGGCTTATTGATATCACTTGGGGTTTGGACTGTGGTGGGCGTGCGAAATTCGAAAAGTCATTGACCATGCTTTTTAAGGCGCTGACCTGTTGTACGATGGTCTCTGTCGATTTTTTCAGTACTTTATTGGCATCATCATTGAGCTGTGAGTGAAGTTTTCTTTGTAGCCGTTCAGCAGATAATTGAATCGGGGTTAAAGGGTTTTTAATTTCATGTGCTAGACGTTGAGCGACTTCGCTCCACGCCGCGTTTCTTTGTGACTGGATAATGGGGGTAACATCATCAAAAATTAACACGTAACCAGATAATGTTTTATCGGCGGCATACAAGGGAGTGCCTTTTAGACGTAGAGTTTTCTTTTGATGGTTAATATAGAAGATGAATTCTCGTTGCCATTCTTTTTCTTTAGCGGAAAAATTATCAATCAGTAAACTGGTAAAGGCTTCTAATTCTGGGAATTTAGCGGCAATGTCGGCAAGTGAGTATTCAATACAGGCCGATAAGGGGTGTTCGAGAATCTGGTTGGCACCATAATTGGTTGTTTTAAGTCGTAACGTAAGGTCAAAGCCTAAAACACCATTAGAAAGGTGGCTTAATATGGTTTCTAAATGAGCATGTTGGTTCTCCGCGTCTCGTTGGGCGTTATAGGCTGCTTGTCGAGAGCTAGATATTCGCAATGTCATGGCATTAAAAGAATTAATGAGGAAGCCAAGTTCGTCTTTTCGATTGGTTTTTAGTTTCTTTTCGTAATTCCCTTCGGCAATAGCTTGAGTGCCTTTGACTAATTGGCGAATCGGTGCGACTAGCTCTCTTGCAAACACAAAGGCTGCCCAGCTAGCAGCTAAAATACTAAATAGTAGAGCAAGAGAGAGTGTCAGGGTGAAACTAAACTTTAAAGAGTCTCGTAAATAACTGAATTCTTGATAGGTCGTATAAGCATCTTCTACCGAGTCGGCTAATTGACTAATATCTTCGGGTATCTCATAGATGGCTTGTAGGTAGCGCCTTGGATTGGTGTTTTTAATTTCCACGATGCTGCGGACAATTAAGCCTTTATCGGAGCTAGGTTCGAAGCCAATAAATTCTCGGTTTTGTTTGGCGAGCAGAAGCGTTGAACTGTCAGGCGTATTGGGAATGAGTACGCTGGGATCAATGTTAGTTGTGGCAATAATCTGCCCTTGTCTTGAAAAGGCGGTGAGTTCATTGGCATTGGTTTGTGCGCGTAGGCCGGCTAAGGTTAGCGATAAAAAGATATCTGGTTCGCTTTCTAGCTGACTAGCTAATTGACGAGTCTCCTTCATTAAGGAAAGAGTACGGTTATCTAGGGATCGGCGGCTCAGTGTTAATGAGCTTTCCATCGCGGTGTCTATTTTTGCATCAAACCAACTGTCAATACTTTGGTGTAGGAGCTGACTAGAAAAGTAAAAAACAATGCCAGTTGGGATCACAGAAATGGCAAAAAAAAGCAGCACAATGTGTACCGTAATACGTGAACCAACGGCTTGAGTTGAAAACTGTTGCCAAAGCCAGCGAATGTTTGAGAATAGCAGTCCGAATAAGAAAATAGTGCCTGCGATATTGATCAGAATAAGTGCAGAAAACAAGCCATTGAATTGAGAGTTAGACTCTGTTGCATGGCTCATCAAGTACAGGCTAAATAGCAGGCTGAGTAACACACCTGCGGGAATAAAATAGGCTCTCTTTTTTACTGGGCTAGTGGCCATTGAAAGGTATTGCTACGTAAGTGCCAGCCAGGGGTTATATAAGCTAAAGGGCGCATTGGAAGTGGTAATGCTTCAATATTTAGGTAGGCGTTTAAAGAAGCATTGGCATTAATGTGAGGGCTGTTTGTTAATGTGTATATAGGGATGTCAGTCAGTGTGCCTAATGAGTGAAGCGCTGCCGAAAGGCTGGAAAAGTTAAGTCGTATATTATTGGTGGTATCAGAGACTTGATAGATTTTAGCTAAAGTATGGTATCTCAGTTGATAGGGTAGGGTGAGGTTTGTATGGTGTTTGTTCCAAAGCCATTTTCTAGGTTCAGTGATTGAAAGGTCAATGTTGAAGGTAAGAGTGACTCCGTTGTGCAAAGCTTCGATGGCTTCATCGCTGAGGTTATAGACTATAAGACTGTTGAGCAAAAAAGTGCTGTCTTGCTGCGTTAGTGTGGCTGTTTTTATGGTGATATTGGGTTTTTCATCGGCCAGTAGGTTTGCTGGTAATAGCAGGCAAGCAAAAAAAAGCATGAAGAAGGAGAGTCGACAATAAAAGCGAATCGCCGGCATTAGATTTTTGTTAAACATGCGTAATAAAAACCATCCATATTGTTATCACCCGGTAAAATTTGCTGGCCATGTTCACAAGTGTGACCCCATTCAGCATTTATTTTAATTTCTTTTGCATCAGGGTGTTCGGCCAGAAAAGTAGATATTTGTTGGCTGTTTTCAGCTGATAATATAGAGCAGGTTGCATATAAAAGCACACCCTTTTTATCGAGCAAGGGCCAGATGGTTTTTAATAGCTTGCTTTGTAGTTCGATAAGAGCAGGAATGTCGGATGGTTGACGTAATATTTTAATGTCGGGGTGGCGTCTGATTACGCCTGTAGCGGAGCAGGGTGCATCTAGTAGAATGCGTTGAAAAGGTTTTTCATCAAACCATTCGTCGGCTTCTAGTGCATCAACGGTCATGACCTCAGCGTTGAGCTTTAATCGTTGAAGGTTTTCTAGAACACGTTGATTGCGCTTTTCATCAATATCAAGCGCTAGCAGAGAAACGGTGCCGGCGGCCTGTTCTAAAATATGGGCTGCTTTACCGCCTGGCGCTGCGCAGACGTCTAATATGCGTTGCCCGCCTTTAATGTCTAACAGTTCAGCCGCTAGTTGAGCTGCGCCGTCTTGTACTGAAGAGGCGCCCTGCCAGAAGTCAGGCAGTTGATCAACATTGACCGGTTTTTCCAGTGTTAAACCTACTGTGTTGAAAGGGTTTTTTGTTGCGTGAATAGCGTTGTCGCTTAATTGCTGTAGATAGTGGTCTCGCGTGACTATTTTTTGATTAACCCGAATGGACATGGGCGGGTACTGGTTGTTTGCGGCAAGAATTTTTTTAGTTTGCTGTCCCCAACTTTTTGATATTTCTTTGACGAGCCAATCTGGATGAGAGAAGCGTTGGTTAGGTTGTTCGTCAACGGTTTTTTCAAGTGATTCTCTGTTGCGTAAAAAGTTGCGTAAAACGCCATTAAGCACACCGTTCGCCCAGCTTTTTTTTCCACGTTTACATTGGCTTACAGTCTCTGATACGGCGGCGTGGTCAGGTGTGCTGAGATAAATGATTTGGTACAAGCCGATTAAGGCCAGTACAGTAATATCCAAGTCTTTAGCTTTAAAGGGTTTCTTCAATAAAAGGTGGAGAATGGCATCGAGACGACTGTGCCAGCGAAGAGTGCCGTAGCAAAGTTCTCGACAGAATGCCTTTTCACGAGGCTCTAAATTTTCACTTAAACTTAAGGCATCGGTGAGTGATTTGCCGTGTTGGATAACGGCGCATATAACAAGAACAGCCGTTTCCCGGGCAGAGTGGCTAGTGTTTTTCTTTGCGTTCATCTTAGCCTAATGTTAATGCGTTGATGTGATGTGCAGATAGATAATCGGACGCGGACATGCGCCGTTTATTAGCAGGTTGAAGCTCGTTAACTTCAATGAAGTAATCGCCACAGGCAACAAATAATTTATTTTTCTCAGTGTTAACCTCTCCTGGCTGCCCGGAAGTGGGAAGTTGGGTGACGGTTGCCTGCCAAATGCGTAAGGGTTTGTTGTTGAGAAGCGTGTGGGCTACCGGCCATGGGTTGTAACCTTGAATACTGCGTTGAACGTCAGCAGCTGGTTTGCTCCAATCTATCAGGGCTTCTTGCTTACTGAGTTTGTGAGCATAGGTCGCTTCATTGTTGTTTTGGCGGCTCGGGCTAAGTTGTTGTGCGTCAACGAGGGGCAGTAAATCTATTAAGGCGTTGGCGCCTAAGGTCGATAATTTATTGTGGAGGCTGCTGGAAGTGTCCTCGGGCTGAATAGGGAGAACAGTTTTTGACAACATATCTCCGGTGTCGAGGCCGGTATCCATTTGCATTAAGGTAATGCCGGTTTCTTTATCGCCCGATAAAATAGCACGTTGAATAGGTGCGGCGCCGCGCCAGCGAGGCAATAAGGAGGCATGGATGTTAATGCAGCCAAATTTGGGTGTATTCAAGACAAGGTCTGGCAAAATAATACCGTAGGCGACAACAATCATAAGGTCTGCCTGATACTGTTCTAGCGTTGTTATCGATGCTGCTGATTTGAAGTTAACGGGCTGTTCAATGGGTATATTAGCGTCCAATGCGCATTGTTTGACGGGGCTAAGTTGAACTTTTCGTCCCCGGCCGGCCGGTCGGTCTGGTTGTGTATAAACAGCGCAGACATGATGCTGACTAGCCATAAGCGCTTGAAGCGTTGGCACTGAAAAATCAGGCGTGCCTGCAAATATAATGTTCATGTTTAAAGGCCAGCTATAGCGAGTTGGATTGAGTTGTTTGTTCGGCCCGTTCTTTATCCATTCGCACTAGCTTCTTTCGAATGCGATTGCGTTTTAAAGGAGACAGGTAATCGACAAATAATTTTCCGTCTAAATGATCTATTTCATGTTGAATGCATACGGCCAATAAATCGTCAGCTGTTAGCTCGAAAGGCTTGCCATGTTCATCTTGAGCGCTAATCGTTACTGACTCTGCTCTTTCTACGTCTTCATAAAATCCAGGGACCGATAGACAGCCTTCTTGCATTACTTCAATGCCTTCTTTATGAGTGATAACTGGGTTAATGAGGCAAAGCTGTTCGTTTTTATCTTCAGAGACGTCAATGACAATGAGGCGTTTATGGTAATTCACCTGCGTTGCGGCAAGTCCAATACCGGGCGCTGCGTACATGGTTTCAAACATATCGCGAATAAATTGCCTTAATTCGTCATCAAAGACGGTGATATCGGTGGCTTTTGTTCGTAGCCGTTTGTCAGGAAAATGCAGAATATTTAATTTTGTCATATTGGAAGGGGGTGAAATATGCGACGGTGGCCAATTGTTTAGAGTGAATTCTAACGAATTTAGGTTAAACTTTGAATAGTCAATATTTTAAGCTAGACTTAGAGTGTTATTAAATCGCCAATAAAAGGAAGATCGTGGCCATGAAAAAATTATTAGTGTTAGTGGTTGGAGTGTTGTTGAGTTGGAGTGTACTGGCAAACGATATTAAGCTGAACCCATCACACCCGGATCGCTACGTGGTTGTAAAAGGAGATACACTTTGGGATATTTCTGCACGTTTTCTACAAACGCCATGGCGTTGGCCAGATATATGGCAAGCGAATGATCAAATTGCGAACCCACACTTAATTTACCCCGGCGATATTATTGAGTTGTCTTTTGTAGATGGCGTGCCAAGGTTGACTTTAAAAAGAGGTGATGGAAAATTATCGCCCTCAATTCGGCGTTCTAGTTTAGCGGATGCCATTCCTGCAATACCGATTGATGCCATTGCACCCTTTTTAAATAGTCCAAGAGTGATGACGGAAGAGGAGTATGAGTCTGCGCCTTATGTAGTGGCATTTGATGATGAGCATATTCTCGGAAGTCCGGGCTACAAAGCGTATGTCCGTTCATTTCAAGACGGCATAGCCGATGGCTACATTATTGTGCGACAGGGCGAAGAATATTTGGATGGAGAAACTGGGGAGTCATTGGGTTTCGAGGCGGTCTATATCGCAGAGTCGACGGTAGAGCTGAAAGGAGACCCAGCGACTGTGATGTTGTCTAAATCAACGCGTGAAGTACGAAAAGGTGATCGTTTGTTACCGGCTATCGAAGGACCGATTGTTCAAAACTACTTCCCTCATGCGCCAAAGAGCAATATTAGAGGGCAAATTGTTGGAATCGTTGATGGTGTGTCGAAAGTAGCAAAATATGATGTGGTGGTGATTGACCGTGGCGAACAAGACGGCGTTGAAGTGGGTCATGTGTTACAAATTGATCGAGCAGGCGAAACGGTTAGAGACATCATTGCTGGTGGTGGCGCAGAAGTGACGTTACCGGATGAAAAGGCCGGCGTGTTAATGGTATTTAGGGTGTTTGACCGAGTCAGCTATGGTCTCGTGATGGAAAGCTCTCGCGTGATACACCGCCACGATGTTGTTCATACCCCGTAGTATTGGATAGCTCCAACGGGGAAGACGGGCGAGTTTCTTCAACGAGCATTCTTGCTTCTGATTATCGTCCTTGGTTAGCTTTATGGCGAATTACTGGCGTTGGTGCTAAAACATATTTATCGTTATTGGAGGTCTTTGGTACGCCGGAAAATGTTCTTGGCGCCTCCGCAGCATCGCTCAAGCAGGCTGGGCTTTCTTCAGCGGTTATTCAGCAAATAAAAAACCTGGATGAGCGTGAAATTGAGCCAGATTTAAACTGGCTCAAACGTGAAGATTGTCACCTTATGTGTTGGTACGATGAAGATTACCCGCTTTTGCTTAAAGAAATTCCAGACCCGCCGCCTATTTTATTTATTCGTGGTAATCGTAGCTTGTTAGGATCTTTGCAAATAGCCATGGTAGGAACAAGAAACCCTTCACCAATGGCCATGAAAACAGCGCATGCATTTTCAAAAAGCTTTGCCACCTTTGGCTTAACAGTAACGAGTGGTTTAGCATTAGGCGTTGATCAAGCGGCGCATGAAGGTGTTTTAGAGGCCGGCGGAAAAACAATCGCTGTCGCTGCTACAGGGCTCGATAGGGTTTACCCCGCTGGTCACAAGCCGTTGGCTGAAGAAATTATTAAATCTGGTGCGTTGGTGTCGGAATTTCCAATTGGCACACAACCAAAACCGGGCTATTTTCCGAGAAGGAATAGAATTATTAGCGGCTTAAGCTTGGGTGTTTTGGTGGTTGAGGCGGCGATAAAGAGTGGAACCTTGATAACAGCAAAACATGCAATGGAACAAGGCCGGGAAGTGTTTGCAATCCCCGGGTCGATTCACAATCCGCTTGCAAAAGGCTGCCATCATTTGATCCGACAAGGGGCTAAATTAGTTGAAACGGCTGAAGATGTACTTGAAGAGTTAGGTAACTTATCGTTGGCGGCTCTCAGTGAAGATGATGGGCAGAACGAAGAGCTTAGGTTGAATAAGACATCAATAACGGGTGATTATGCTGTTTTACTTGAAAAAATTGCGTTTGACCCCACCTCCGTAGATGAACTAATAACAGAAACTAATTTTACAGCCGAAGAGATTTCGTCTATGTTACTGGTATTGGAGCTTCAAGGTTTAGTGTCATCTGCGCCTGGAGGCCTTTTCTATCGGTGTTCAGCCGAATAAATAGAGATAAAATTAAAATAAATGAAAGAAACTATTTTTGAAGTACTTGTGTATTTGTTCGAGCATTATATTGATGCGGGCGATGAAAAGGCCCTTGAGCAAGGCAAGTTAAAAACTGAATTGCTGGAAGCAGGATTTACAGAAAACTATGTTGATCGAGCCTTTGATTGGATGGGTGAGTTAACGACTCAACCATCGCAGGTGATAGAAAACTATGTTGGTCAAAGTGCGATCCGGGTTTATTCAGCCGAAGAACGATTACGTTTTGATGTTGATGCGCAAGGCTTCTTGTTGTTTTTAGAGCAGACAGGGATTATCGACTTAACACGCCGTGAGCTGATCATTGATAGAGCGATGGCCTTGGGTGATGCGCTTCTTTCTGTAGATCATGTGAAGTGGGTCGCGTTAATGGTGCTGTTTAGTCAATCTGGCATGGAAGGTCATTATTCACAAATGGAGGAGCTGGTTTACGGCGATACTCCATTCGAACTTCATTAGGTCTTATTATGTCAGCTCTTGTCATTGTTGAATCGCCAGCAAAAGCAAAAACCATTGAAAAATACTTAGGCAAAGGATTTACTGTTCTAGCGTCATATGGCCACGTGAGGGACTTGGTTCCGAAGGAGGGCGCGGTAGACCCGGACCATGATTTTGCGATGAAGTATTCTTTGGTCGAAAGGAATCAGCGTCATGTGCAGGCGATTACAAAGGCGATGAAAAAAGCCGATGAGCTTTATCTTGCAACCGACCCGGATAGAGAGGGTGAGGCCATTTCATGGCATGTTTCTGAGTTATTGAAGGAAAAAAAACTGCTCAAAGATAAGCCGGTACATCGAGTGGTTTTTCATGAGATTACTAAAAAATCAATTCAAAAAGCGATACAGGAGCCGCGTGAATTATCAATGGATATGGTTGATGCGCAGCAAGCTAGACGCGCACTCGATTATTTGGTTGGTTTTAATTTGTCGCCGTTGTTATGGAAAAAAATCAGACGCGGCTTATCTGCTGGACGGGTTCAAAGCCCAGCGTTAAGATTAATTGTTGAACGTGAATTAGAAATAGAAGCTTTCAATAGTCGTGAATATTGGAGTATTGAAGCGGCAACTAAGGCGGCTAACCAATCTTTTAAAGCCAAGCTAACACATGTGGATGGCGAAAAGCTGACCCAGTTTAGTGTCGAAAACGCGGCGGATGCGAATAAAATAAAAGACGATATTGTGGCTGTTGCCGCCAATAAATTATTGGTTAAAAAGCTACAAAAAAAACAGCGTAAACGTAACCCAGCCGCCCCCTTTACAACCTCCACACTTCAGCAAGAAGCATCTAGAAAGTTAGGTTTTACAACTAAAAAGACCATGCAGATTGCTCAGCAGCTTTATGAAGGGGTAACCATCGGTTCAGAATCAATTGGTCTGATAACGTATATGCGAACAGATTCGGTGAACTTAGCGGCTGAAGCGGTTGATGAAATTCGTCAATTGATTGAATCGCGTTATGGTAAAGAGAATCTACCTAAACAAGCGCCGGTTTACAAAACTAAATCAAAAAATGCTCAAGAAGCCCATGAGGCTATTCGTCCAAGCTCAGCAGCAAGGATTCCTGATGAAATTAGAGGGTCGTTGTCGAATGACCAATATAAACTCTATTTATTGATCTGGAAACGCGTGGTGGCCAGCCAAATGGTTCATGCGTTGATTGATGGGGTGAGTGCAGACCTAACCTGCGGCAAGGGCTATGTTTTTCGGGCCACAGGTTCAACGGTAAATAAACCCGGTTTCATGTCAGTGTATCTTGAAGGTAAAGATGACAGTAAAGAGGATGATGACAATAAGGAAAAAATGTTGCCACCTCTGGAAGAAGGTGCGCTAGTTGATTTGCAAGAGGTGATAGCGAACCAACATTTTACTGAACCGCCCCCTCGTTATGGTGAGGCAAGCCTAGTTAAAGCGCTTGAAGAGCACGGAATTGGCCGGCCATCGACCTATGCATCGATTATTTCAACATTACAAAATCGCGACTATGTAGAGCTAGAAACGAAACGCTTTTATCCGACTGATGTTGGGCGAATTGTAAATAAATTTTTAACGCAGCATTTTACGAATTATGTGGATTATGACTTCACCGCTAAATTAGAAGATGGCCTGGATGCCGTTTCAAGAGGTGAAATGCAGTGGTTGCCATTAATGAAGACGTTTTGGCAGCCATTTAAAACGCTGATTGATGATAAGGAAGTCAGTGTTCAACGTAGCGATGTTACGCAAGAGGCGCTGGAGGAAAAGTGTCCAGAGTGCGGTAAACAGCTATCGATTCGCTTGGGTAGAAATGGACGGTTTATTGGCTGTACAGATTACCCCGAATGCAGTTATACGCGTAACTTGAATGATGATGCCGCTTCTGCAGAGCCTGAAGTTGTTGAAGGGAGAAAATGCCCAAAGTGTGAATCTAATTTAATTATTCGCACCGGTCGATATGGCAAATTTATAGGTTGTAGTGCTTATCCAGATTGTAAGCATATGGAACCTTTGGAGAAACCAAAAGACACGAATGTTGTTTGTCCTGATTGTAAAAAGGGAACAATACTTGAACGTAAATCTCGAAAGGGTAAAATATTCTACTCGTGCTCTAATTATCCTAAGTGTAAATATGCATTATGGAATGAGCCGATTAATGAGCCATGCCCAAATTGTAATTGGCCTATTTTGACATTAAAAACAACTAAAAGACGTGGCACTGAAAAAGTCTGTCCACAACAAGAATGTTCCTACGTAACGCCATGCGAAGAAATGGCTAAAACTTAATAAATTAAAAGGTAAATGATGCAAGATAATAAAACATTTGTAGCCGTTTTAATGGGCTCTGACTCTGACTTTCCTGTTATGCAGGCAACACTGGATGTATTAAAAGGATTAGACATTCCGTATGAGGTGAGAGTGACCTCAGCACATAGAACGCCAGTAGAAACACATGCCTACGTTACCGATGCCGATAAGAGAGGTTGCGCGGTCTTTATTGCAGCAGCAGGTCTGGCTGCTCATTTAGCAGGAGCAGTGGCGGCTAATACCGTTAAGCCTGTTATTGGTGTGCCGCTTGATGCGGGTTCTTTACAAGGGCAAGATGCATTATTGTCGACCGTACAAATGCCAGCAGGTATCCCTGTTGCTAGTGTAGCGATTGGTAAGCCGGGTGCAAAAAATGCGGCTTATCTTGCCGCTCAAATTATCGGCTTGTTTGATGAGGGCGTTGCACAACGAGTACGTGCAGATAGAAAAGCGTCAGGCGAAGCTGTTATTAAGAAAAACCAAGCCCTGCAAGAAAAGCTTCAACAAGGGTAATCCGGTTGTGCCATCGGTTTGGCAAAAAAAACGGTTTGTTGCTCAACTTCAAGCCGGTGGTCTTGTAGCCTACCCAACAGAGGCCGTGTTTGGGTTAGGCTGCGACCCATTGAACGAAGGGGCAGTTTATCGACTGTTAGATTTAAAAGGGCGATCGGTTAGTAAAGGCTTGATTCTTATCGCATCTGATTTTTGTCAACTTGAACCTTATGTGCAGCCCTTATCTGATGACCTTATGTCAAAAATAAAGGGCCAGGTATCGGAGCCAACAACTTGGTTACTGCCTGCAAAAACATCGGTGCCAGCATGGTTGACAGGTGGGCGGAGTAATATAGCGGTTCGTTTGACACAGCATGGCCTAGCTAAAGAGCTGTGCCAGTTAGCTGGTACAGCGATTGTGTCTACTAGTGCTAACATGTCGGGTTGTGAGGCAGTAAGAACGGCGTATCAAGCGCGTCTAAAGTTTTTGTCGAAAAATGTTTATACAATAAGTGGCCAAGTAGGTGGCTTTTTGAATCCCAGCCGAATCATCGACCCCTTTTTAAATAAGCAATTACGTTAACCTAAGAGATTTTATTGATGTCTGCACCCAATCCCCAGCGTGTTAAAGACTACCTGTTGGCTTTGCAAAACAACATTTGTAGCAGTATTGAAGGCCTTGAGGAAGAGGGTGGTTTTAAAGAAGACCTATGGGATAGAGGGGGCGATACAGGCGGAGGGCGTACGAGGCTGATAGAGAATGGCAAGGTGTTTGAGCAGGCGGGGGTTAATTTTTCGCATGTAAGAGGTGACGCCTTACCCGGATCAGCAACACAGAATCGTCCCAAGTTGGCAGGGCGAAACTTTGAAGCAATGGGCGTTTCATTGGTGATACACCCTCGTAATCCTTATGTACCGACATCACATGCTAATGTGCGATTTTTTATCGCAGAAAAAGACGGTGAAGCACCAATTTGGTGGTTTGGAGGCGGCTTTGATTTAACGCCTTATTATGGCTTTGAAGATGATGCAAAGCATTGGCATCGGCAGGCAAAAAAAGCGTGCGAACCTTTTGGTGATAATGTTTATAACGATTATAAAAAATGGTGTGATGAATATTTCTTTTTAAAACATCGTAATGAACCGCGCGGTATCGGAGGGCTTTTCTTTGATGATTTAAATGAAGGGGGGTTCGAACGTTGTTTCAAGCTGATGAAGAGCGTGGGTGACCACTATATTTCTGCCTACCAGCCTATTGTCGAGCGACGTAAAAGCTTGCCGTATACTGACAAGGAACGAGATTTTCAGCTCTATAGGAGAGGCCGCTATGTAGAGTTTAACTTAGTGTATGACAGAGGGACCCTGTTTGGGTTGCAAACCGGTGGCCGTACGGAATCCATTTTAATGTCATTGCCACCACAGGTTAGCTGGCGTTATAACTGGCACCCAGAAGCAGGGACAGCTGAAAGCGAACTGTATGATGTTTTTTTACAGCCTAAAGATTGGCTTGCTTAAACAGAGCTGTTATTAAGACTTGTTGCTCGTTTCTTCTCGAACAAGTTGGCTGTCTGTTTCTGATAACTTGTTTTTTTCGGCTAATTGTTGAATAACCTGATCGAGTCCACCGGCGCTTTTGATGGTTTTAGAAAAGCTCGCTTTGTAATTAGTTACCATGCTAATCCCTTCGATGATCACATCATACGCTTTCCATTCGCCAGCTTTGTTAAGGGCCATTCGGTAATTAACAGCAACGGGTGGACGAGAAGGTTGAATAATTTCAGTTTTAACCATTAGCCTTGTGTCTGTTGGGTCGAAGGTCATTGGTATGAAATGTATGGTCCATTCATCAAATTCTTTAAAGGCAGTAGCGTAAGTATTTACCAATAAGCCCTTGAACTCTTTTTGGAATGAGGTTTTTTGCTCTTCGCTTGCTTTACGCCAGTGTTTACCTAAAACAAGTCTAGAAATTTTATTTAAATCAACACGAGGTTCAAGTACTTCGTTGACCAACTGAAAAACATAATCAAGGTCATCGAGTTTACTTTTATCCTTTTGAAGGATGTCGTGTAACAGGTCAGATGTTTCTTGGATGACTTGTTGAGGAGGGTTTAAGTCTTCAGCGCTTGCAAATGAGCTAATTGTTAATGCAAAGGCGAAGAGCCCGACGGTTAAAAAACCTTTTAGTTTGTTCATTGTCTATATCCTGTTCTTATTTTGTAGTGCCGGGTTATCCCCTGGAATAGATTATTTTCTTGTCCTATTGCAGCTTCATTTATCGTCATTGCCCCTCTCTGGTGGCAGGGGTTGTAAAAAGACGCTAGTGTAGGCATTGTCGGGCAAGATACAATACTTAATTAAAGTTTATTAGGTGTTTAATTAAGCGGCCTTTGATCTGTGTTTGTAAAAAGTATAGTCGATCAGTTTAATTTTTCTACAGTGTTTTGTCGACTAAGTCGTTAAAATGTCAAAAATGATTATAGCTTGAAATGGTGGGTAAAATGAAGATCAATAAAACAAACTCGATTCTAGTCAGAAGGCAACGACGTATGCGATCAAGCCAGTTTAGTCGCCGTTTAATGCGTGAAACAGTGTTAACAACGGATGATCTGATTTACCCCGTATTTGTGATTGAGGGCGAGAGCCAACGTCAAACAATCGATTCTATGCCGGGTGTTGAGCGACTTAGTATTGATTTGTTGGTGGACGAAGCGCGTGAACTCGTGACACTAGGGGTGCCTGCGATTGCCTTATTTCCTGTGACGCCCGCGAGTGTTAAAACAAGTTCAGCAGAGGAAGCGTGGAACCCGCAAGGTTTGGCGCAAAGAGCAGTTCGGGCGTTAAAGGCTGCATTGCCGGAGCTAGGTGTTATTACCGATGTCGCCTTAGACCCTTTTACAACTCATGGTCAGGATGGGTTGATTGACGATACTGGTTATGTGTTAAACGATGACACGGTGGAGGTGTTGGTAAAACAAGCCTTGTCCCATGCAGAAGCGGGGGCTGATGTGGTGGCACCCTCTGATATGATGGATGGTCGTGTGGGTGCAATCCGCGAAGCACTGGAGGTAGAGGGCTATACGAATACTAAAATTTTGGCCTATTCGGCGAAATATGCATCCAGTTTTTATGGCCCGTTTAGGGATGCAGTGGGTTCAGCGGCTCAGTTAGGAGCAGGCAATAAGTACAGTTATCAAATGGACTGTGCAAATACCGATGAGGCATTGATTGAAGTCGGCTTAGATATTGAAGAAGGTGCTGACATGGTAATGGTCAAGCCAGGCATGCCCTACCTAGATATTGTTCGTCGGGTGGCTGAATCGTTTGACACCCCCGTATTTGCTTATCAGGTGAGTGGGGAGTACGCAATGATAAAGGCAGCGGTACAAAATGCTTGGCTTGAGGAGCGAGCTGTTGTTTTAGAGTCTTTACTGGCATTTAAACGGGCAGGTGCGCAGGGTGTTTTAACTTACTTTGCAAAAGATGTGGCACGCTGGCTAACGGAAGAAAAATAATGACGGATCGCTACGCAGTATTTGGGTTTCCCATTGGGCACAGCTTATCGCCTATTATTCACCGACAGTTTGCTGATCAGACTGGGCAGCAATTAAGCTATGAGGCGCAGGAAGTGAAGCCTGACGTGTTTAATGAAGCGCTTGCTGATTTTTTTAAGGCTGGTGGAAAAGGTGTTAATTGCACCGTACCTTTGAAAGAGCTCGCATATGAAGCAGTAGACCAATTAACACAGCGCGCTAAATTTAGTGGGGCGGTTAATACGATTAAGCGTTTAGACGATGGTTCTTTATTAGGTGATAATACCGATGGTATAGGGCTGTTAACTGACCTTTGCACAAATTTAGGGGTGGTGATAGATGATCAGCGAGTCCTTGTGTTGGGTGCTGGCGGAGCATCTCGTGGAATACTAGGGCCGTTGCTCGAGGCAAAGCCTAGGCAACTTTATTTGGCTAATAGAACTGTCTCAAAAGCAAAAGCAATGGAAGTTTTATTTTCTTCATTGGGCCGAATTCAGTCTTCAAGTTATGAAGACTTAGCAGGAAAGCAATTTGATTTGATCATTAATGCGACATCGGCCAGTTTAAGTGGTTCTTTGCCTGAGATAGCAAATGGCTTATTGTCGCCGAACGGGGTTTGCTATGATTTGGCGTATAGTGAGCAGCCGACAGCATTTGTGTGTTGGGGTATGCAAGAAGGCGCCCGCTTATCAGTGGATGGTCGGGGTATGTTAGTCGAGCAAGCAGCGCATGCGTTTCATCTTTGGCGTGGAGTTATGCCTGAGACTTCAGCCGTCTTAAAGGGGCTAAAGTAAAGCGCATTGAAATGCTGTTGAGCTTGTAAAGTTAAATGGATGAGCTAGCATCATCAGCCCATTGGCATGCTTTTAAATAGTCGTTTGAATAGTTATCACCTATGGGCCAATTAAGTTGCTGCTCATGTTTAATGATTATTTTTAAGACCTCACCCATCTCACCTTTTTGTTCAACTAAGGCGTCTATAATCTCACTTTTCAAGGGTAGGGGTTTAACGGCCTCCTTCATTGTCATGTCTAATAAGGCATCCAATGTAGACAGCAGCCCCATTAGAAAATAGCTGTTTGGGTGTGCTTTGTCGTTCTTTACGGCAATGTTTTCTGCCAATTTAGCACGTACTAAGGCATGCTTTATAAGCTCTAAGGGTTTAGAAGGGATGCTGCGCAAGCTAATTAATGTCGCCCACTTCTTTGTTTCATCAATACCTAAGATAACAATGGCTTGTTTAATTCGTTCAATGGGGTTTTTGAACGAGAAGCTGGCAGAGTTTAAATACTTTAAAAGCATATGGGTAAGATTAGGGTCCTTTTCAATGGTGCTTTCGAGTTCAGACATTGAAATGTCCACCTGGTTAACATGGGCTAGAAGTTGGATGATAGCAAACGTGCTAGCGCTAACAGTACGCCCTTTTATTAACTCTGGTCTTGAAAAAAAATATCCCTGAAATAGCTCGCAGCCTATTTGCTTATAGGCATTGAAGTCGTCGAAGGTCTCTATTTTTTCAGCTAAAAATTGTATAGCACAGGGTTGGAGTTTTTCAATTAAGGCTTTGTTGACCTCGATGGAGGTGAGGGTTAAATCAAACTTAATAATAGAGGCTAATTCGATTAAAGGGTCCCATTTTGGGCTGTACACGAAGTCATCAAGAGCGAAAGTAAACCCCTTTTCTGAAAGCTCTTGAGCTCTTTCGATAAGACTAGCGTCAGGTTGAATGTCTTCTAATAACTCTAAGATAACTTGCTCAGAAGGCAGAGCTTCAATCAGAGGGCTAAATAAATCTTCATACGATATATTGATAAAAACAAAGTGGTTGTTTGCTGCTTTTTGTAACCCTAAGTCTAAGGCAGAAGAAGCGATAACCTCAGCAGTAAGAGAATGTGCTTGTTGCTTTTCATCTTCAATCGGGCGATACAAAAATTCATAGGCGTGAAGTTCTAAGGAGCGGTTTAGTATGGGTTGTCGAGCAAACGAGAAATGACGCATGACAGTAGCCCTTAGGATAATTAATGAATGATACCTTTCAGTTTAGTTGAAGAAACGCATTAGGTTGCCTCGTTAAGGTATTTATTTTTCAATCGAACATAGTTCTGCGGTGAATAGGTTAAAAACTGGGCTTCTTTTTCATTAATGGGCCGAGCTTTTTTGACTGGAGAGCCAATATATAAATAGCCACTTTCTAATACCTTTCCCGGAGGGACAAGACTCCCAGCACCAATCATCACTTGGTCATTGACGATAGCGCCATCCATCACAATAGCGCCCATTCCAATCAGGCAACGATTACCAATGGTGCAGCCATGCAGTGTCACCTTATGCCCAACGGTTACGTCTTCTCCAATCACAACAGGGTAGCCCCCCGGGTTAAAGTCACTGGCATGGGTAACGTGTATAACGCTACCATCTTGAATATTAGAACGACGACCAATTTTAATACTATGAATGTCGCCACGAACAACGGCTAATGGCCAAATAGACACATCGGCAGCAAGTTCAACGTCGCCAATAACAACGGCGGTATCGTGGATAAAGGTAGAGTCTTCAATTCGCGGTGTTTTAGAGTCAAAAGATTTAACGTGCATGTGCGATTTCCTGTTCTATACTTTAGTGAGTATTTGTTAAAGGGAGAAAGACATGAGTGTATCAGGATTTATGGCATTGGCCGTTATTGTTGTCTTAGTGGGCTATGGAATAGCGTTGTATAACAGCTTAGTGAGCTTGAAACATAGCGTATCAAAAGCGTGGTCAAACATTGATGTGTTGCTTAAGCAGCGACATGATGAGTTACCAAAATTGGTTGAAACGTGTCGGCAATACATGAAACATGAGCAAGACACCTTGGAAAAAGTTATGTTGGCGCGCTCGGGCGTTTCAAATGCCCTAGGCGAGTCAGATGTGGCGGCATTAGGGAAGGCGGAAACACAGATGCGGCAAGGTCTCATGAACCTATTTGCCGTTGCCGAAGCCTACCCTGAACTAAAAGCAAATGAGTCGTTTAAAGAGCTGCAAAATAGAATAAGTCAGCTAGAGAATAACATCGCGGACCGACGTGAATTTTATAATGAAAGCGTGAATTTAAATAATGTCCGTATTGAGCAATTTCCAGATGTATTGATAGCAAAATTCTTTAACTTTAATGATTTTGATTTATTAGAGTTTGAAGCGTCACAAACGGCCGATGTTAATGTTAAAAAATTATTTGAATAATGAATGAGTGGGCAGAGGCCATTGAACGCTTGTCGGCTGATGAGTTTTGGGTATATTTTATTGCTACATGCCTAATTTCCTTGGCCTGCCTATATTTTTATTTTCGTTATTTGTGGCGTTATCGCATTATGCAGGACACGCCGACGGCACTGATCAGGTCGGCATCACAAGGTTATAACGAGTTTGCTGGCATCGCTAGATTATTACCTGGCGAGCCTATTATTGCGCCCTTAACGAAGCAAAGCTGTGTTTGGTATTGGTATAAAGTAGAAGAGAAACAGTCGCATTATGTGCGGGGGCGTAGCCGTACCAGTTGGAGCCTTTTTGAAACTGGTATTAGTGACGGCATGTTTTCTCTGCATGGTAAAACGGGGCGGGCAATTGTTAACCCAGATGATGCTGAAGTAATCCATTCGGTTTCTGATACTTGGTATGGCAGTTCACCTTTTCCAACCGCAGGTCCAAAAGGCTTTAGTTCAAGTGCGTTTGCTCTTGCTAAGCGATACCGTTATAGCGAAAAACGCATTCATGAAGGTGATCAATTGTATGTTCTTGGTGACTTTAAGTCGTTTAAGGAACTGGCGTTGCCAACAAAGGATGAGTCTTTAGCGGCGATATTAAGGCAATGGAAAAGCAACCCGCGGATGCTATTAAACCGTTTTGATGAAGACCGCGATGGGCACATTGATTCAGCGGAGTGGGAAAAGGCTGTTCTTATTGCAAAACACCAGTTGGCAGAGGAGTTAGCCCGTCAGCACCGTGGACCTGTTGAGCATATAATTGAAAGACCAATGAGTAGCCGCAAACCATTTTTAATTTCAACAAAAAATGAGGCAGTGCTTACCGCGAGGTTTCAATATAAATCTTGGGTGTCGCTGTGTTTGTTTTTTGCCATAAGTGGGGTGGCGCTGTGGATGATGAATGTGCGTATGGGCTAGTTTTCTAAAGACCAGTGTCGGTTTTCTTTGGCAGTCAGCTAGGCTTCTTAGTTTAAGTATTCGTTATGCAAAGTGTTGAGGCTTGGAAGCTGCACTGAAGCATGCGAAAATACTTTATTTTTCAACTGTATAAAAATATGACAAACCCTTTATTAGAAGAATTTGAGCTTCCGCACTTTAGTGAAATAACAGCAGCCGATATTGAGCCAGCTATTAATGAGGTGCTAGCAAAAAACAAAAGAGAAATAGCTTCTTTGCTTGAGGGGGGCAAAGAATACAGCTGGGAAAACCTGGTGCACCCGATTGAATTGATGGATGATTATTTAAACCGAGTGTGGTCGCCAGTCAGTCACTTAAACTCGGTGATGAACAATGACGAGTGGCGTGAAGCGTATTCTAATTGTTTACCTAAGCTCAGCGAATACTCAACAGAAATTGGCCAAAATAAAGAGCTCTACCTTGCTTATCTTTCGATTAAAAAAGGGGCTGAGTATAAGGTATTGAGCACGGCACAAAAAAAGATTATTGATAATGCGTTGCGCGACTTTGAGTTGTCGGGGGTGGCTTTGCCGAGTGATAAAAAACAACGTTATATGGATATATCGCAGCAATTGTCGACATTAACGAACCAATTTGAAGAAAATTTAATGGATGCCACCAATGATTGGAGCCAATTGGTGACAGATGAGGCTGATTTGCAAGGCTTGCCCACATCGGCGATGGATCTACTCCGTCAAACAGCGCAGCAAAAGGACCAAGACGGTTGGATGCTGACGTTAGAGTTCCCGTGCTATATGGCAATTATGACGTATGCAGATAACCGTGAGTTACGCTATGCCATACATCATGCTTTTGTAACAAGGGCGTCTGATCAAGGAACTGGCAAAGAAAGCTGGGATAATTCACAGTTGATGAAAGACATCGTGGGCTTGCGACATGAAAAGGCACAATTGTTAGGTTACAAAAGTTATGCACATTTATCGTTGGCCACCAAAATGGCCGATAAGCCTGAGGATGTACTGACATTTTTAAATCAATTGGCCGATAGCTCTTTGCCAATGGCTAAAAAAGATTATGCGACCTTATGTGACTTCGCTGCTAAGCAAGGACATAAAGGTGCTGTTGAATCGTGGGATGTCGCTTATTATTCAGAAAAGCTACGTCAAGAGAGGTATCAGTTTTCTCAAGAAGAAGTGAAGCCATATTTTCCTGCAAATCGTGTATTAACAGGGATGTTTAAGGTGGTTGAGAAACTGTATGGGCTTAATATTTCAGAAGTAAAAGACGTTAATACCTGGCATAAAGATGTGCAGCTTTTTTCCATTACGGATGAAAAAGGTGTTCACCGAGGTCGGTTCTTTATTGATCTTTTTGCTCGTCCGCATAAGCGAGGAGGGGCTTGGATGGATGAGTGCGTGACCCGTTTTAAAAAGAAAGACGGGGTGCAAACGCCGGTTGCGTATCTAACGTGTAATTTCACCCCACCTATCGGTGAAGACCCATCGTTGCTAACTCATGGCGAAGTAGAAACGCTCTTTCATGAGTTTGGACATGGCTTGCACCATATGCTGACACAAGTTGATTACTTAAGTGTGTCCGGCATACATGGTGTGGAATGGGATGCCGTTGAGTTACCTAGCCAGTTTATGGAAAACTGGTGCTGGCAAGCAGAGGTAATGCCGTTAATTTCTGGTCACTATAAAACGGGTGAGGTACTGCCACAGGAAATATTTGAAAAAATGTTGGCAGCGAAGAACTTTCAGTCGGGTATGCAGATGGTGAGGCAGATTGAATTTTCAATATTTGATTTTCGAATTCATTTGGAATATGACGCAACAAACGATTCGCAAATTTATGATGTGTTGGAACAAGTTAGAGCGGATGTTAGTGTTGTTAAAACACCAGAATTTAATCGTTTTCCGAATAGCTTTTCACATATTTTTGCAGGAGGTTATGCGGCAGGCTATTACAGTTATAAGTGGGCGGAGGTTCTATCTAGCGATGCTTTTTCGTTGTTTGAAGAAAAAGGAATCTTTGATGAGCAAACAGGGCGTTCTTTTTTACACAACATTTTAGAAAAGGGAGGGAGCGATGATGCGCTTGAATTATTTACAGCGTTTAGAGGAAGAAAGCCAACAATAGATGCTCTCTTGAAGCATTCAGGCATTGCAGCATAAGATGTTAAAGCACGTTTTCTTTTTGCTGTTGTTTTTGCCAGCCATGGCGAATGCAGCACATATAACTGATAAATTATTAGCTGGCATGTATGCTGAACCTAATAATAGTGAACAACCTACACAGTTACTCCCAAGTGGCACACCTGTTGAATTAATAGGTGAGGCTAAGGGCTTTGTAAAAGTGCAGTTGGTGGGTGGTGAAACGGGGTGGGTTGAAAAACGGTTTTTATCAGAAGAAAAGCCGGCAAAGGTTAGGCTGCTTTCACTTCAAAGTAAATACAGGCAGCTTCAAGAAAAGCTAGATCGTGCAGAAGCGACATTAACGAAATTAAATCAGCCGACTGAAGAGGTTGTGCCGAATGAGCAAAAGAACGATCAACGTATCACTGAAGAACTACAAGAGGCGTTGGCTAAGGCGGAAAAGACCATTCAACAGCTACAGCAAGAGAATGAGCAACGCCCGTTGGTAGCCAATGTGACAAAAACGGTGCCGCCAACAGATAATGAGCCAGTCAGCTTTTCTTTTACAGGACTAAGTCTGTTGTTATTGGTTCTTAGTATGCTTATTGGCGTGTATCTGGGTATAAAATTTCAAGATGCCCGTCAGCTTAAACGGCATGGTGGGTTTAGAATTTAAGCATTTCCAACAACAAAGGCGCTTTGATTAGCGCCTTTGTTGCATTTTGGTGATGTAAGCAGCAGTTCTATTAATCGGCCACTTTAATGTAAAAGCATTGAATATCATCATCGCGTTCATGTCTTAACATTTGATGGTTTGATTTATCAATAAACACGCCAACATCAAGATGAGAGGCAGGGTCGGTTGCTAACATTTTAATAATGTCGCCCGGGCTAGATTTTTGAAGCTGTTGCTTGAGTCTTAGTAACGGTAGCGGGCAGTTTAAGCCTTTCGCATCCAGTGTTATATCGTATTTCATATCTTAGTTTTTATATTGGTGTTACTTTATAATCTCATCATAATGAACAGTCTAAAGTAAGTATGGATTATAAGGATTTACGTGATTTTATCTCAAAACTTGAACAGTTAGGTGAGTTAAAGCGAGTCAATCAAGAGGTTGACCCTCATCTTGAGATGACAGAGATATGTGACCGGGTGTTGAAACAGGAAGGACCAGCAATACTATTTGAAAACCCTAAAGGTTATTCGATACCGGTTTTAGCTAATTTATTCGGAACGCCGAAACGGGTTGCTTTAGGGATGGGGCAAGATACTGTTAGTGCACTAAGGGATGTCGGTGAAGTGCTGGCAGCACTTAAAGAACCTGAGCCACCAGAAGGTGTAAAGGATGCTTGGGCAAAATTACCGGTTTATAAGCAAGTACTTAATATGGCGCCAAAGGTGGTTAAAAAACCCGTGTGCCAGCAGGTTGTTATTGAAGGAGAGGCTGTTAATTTGGCTGATTTTCCGATTCAAACATGTTGGCCTGATGATGCGGGGCCACTGATTACGTGGCCATTAGTCATCACTAAGGGGCCATTAGCAAAACGGCAGAACCTAGGTATTTATCGCCAACAGGTGATTGGGCGCAATAAAGTCATTATGCGGTGGTTAGCGCATAGAGGCGGAGCGCTAGATTTTAAAGCATGGCAAGCAGAGCACCCAGGGGAGCCCTTTCCAATAGCCGTTGTGTTGGGCGCTGACCCTGCCACCATTTTGGCGGCGGTAACGCCTGTGCCGGATGCGTTATCAGAATATGCATTTGCAGGGTTATTACGTGGTTCTAAAACAGAAATTGCAGATTGCTTAACGCATGATCTACAAGTTCCTTCTAGTGCTGAGATTGTTCTGGAAGGCTATTTATACCCTGATGAAATGGCAGATGAAGGGCCGTTTGGTGACCATACAGGCTACTACAATGAAGTTGAACGTTTTCCTGTTTTTACGATTGAAAAAATAACGCATCGTAAAAACCCTATCTATCATTCAACCTATACGGGCAAGCCACCTGATGAGCCTGCTATTTTGGGTGTTTCGTTGAATGAAGTATTTGTGCCGATTTTAAAAAAACAATTTCCTGAAATTCAAGACTTTTACTTACCACCAGAAGGCTGTTCTTATCGAATGGCGATAGTCAGCATTAAAAAGCAATACCCAGGGCATGCAAAACGAATCATGTTTGGTATTTGGTCATTTTTACGGCAATTTATGTATACCAAGTTTGTTATTGTGACGGATGATGATGTGGATATTCGTGATTGGGAATCAGTTATTTGGGCCATGACCACACGTGTTGATCCATCCAGAGATACGACGTTGATTGAAAACACGCCGATTGATTATTTAGATTTTGCGTCGCCAGTTTCTGGCTTAGGTTCAAAAATGGGTTTGGATGCGACAAACAAATGGCCAGGGGAAACCACGCGAGAATGGGGTAAGCCGATTGAAATGAGCGTACCGGTTAAGCTTAAGATTGACGAACTATGGTCAACCTTAGGGCTAGATTAGCTGGATTGGCTTGTTGATGGAGCCAGGTTTAGTTTGTTTGCGTTTATGCTCAGCTCAAGCCCCGTTTTATAGTGGGCGCTTGCCTCGTTATTAGGGTCACCTAACTGTTCTTGCACTTGGCCTAATAGCAGATAGGCTAAGCTAGACGGTTGCAGTGAAATGCTGTCGTCTAGGTATGATTTAGCTTTGCTCCAATGCTCTTGCTCTATGCAAAGTTGCGCCAGTGCATTAAAAAATTCGCTGCTGGCCCCATGTTTTCGTAACCATTTTTCTAGCTGCTGCTGTTTTTTTTCTGCTGGAATAGTTAATTGCATATACCGAGCCAGTAAGTCAGGGTTTGCTTGTGCATTTAGGCCCTTAATCAATAGCTCTTCAGCGGTGGCATTATCGCCTGTGCGAATCAGTTGAGAAGTGTAAGCGATCAGGTAACGAGGGTTTAGCTTCTGTTTTTTGTCGAGTGCCTTCCAAATCATACTAAGCGTTAATTGGCCAGACTCAAGGTTGTTTGAAAATAACTGTGTTAACACTTTTTCTTCAACCGGCAGCCACTCTTGTGAAGCAATTTTTCGGTTGTTTTTTATGGATGGTAGTAAATGATAAAGAGCTTCCCACTCGTTTAACTGTAGGTGTGTTTTCATTAACAACGTTAAAACAATAGGGTGGTTAGGTGTTGCTGTTCTTAGCTGTTGCAGTGTGGCAAGCGCCTGTTCAAATTGACCAGCGGCGAGTTGTAACTTAGCACGTGTTAGTTGAATGGCATGTATTTGGTCGGGCAACGTCTTGCCTGCCTTAAATAAATATTCATCTCGGCGATTATAAGCGCCTTGAGACTGGGCGGCATGGGCGGCGCTAAGGTAGTTCAATAAAGGGGTGTCACTTTGTTCAGCATGCTTGACTAAGAGTTTTTCAGAGCGCTGCCAATTGCCTTCGGCAGAATTAATCAGGCCTTTATTAATTTCTTTTTGTGAGCGGGTCGTTTTACGTTTTTGGTTCCATCTGCTGATGCTTTTGGGACTACGTTTAAGAGTGAGCAGGGCTCTTAAAGAGAAATAAAAACCAATGAAAATAATCAATGTAACAAACAACAGGACTGCCAGAGACGTCTCAATGGATACGTGCCCATAAGTTAAAAGGGCGTATCCAGGTTCCAGATGTACCTGATAAGCAAGTCCACTAGCGATGACTAGAGCGAGTATGAGAAGAAGTATTAGTTTCATAGTGCTTGCCTCTATTGCTCTGCTTTAGTAGGTTCCGGAGCTGCCGAAGTTGGCATGTTATTGTCTATTGCGAGGGGGGCTGGTTCTTCAGCTGGTGGCTGTGAGCTGAGATCCTTTTTTTCTATGGAAGCAGGGGTAGCAATAGTGATTGAAGGGGCGGTACTGTCTTCGGCTGACATGCTTAATAGGGGCAAATCGCGCAGCATCTTTAACGATAAGGCAATAGAGGGAAGCTCAGCTTTGATGACTGTATTTTCAAGCTTATCAAGTTGCTTAAGGGCCGTTTTTACAGCAGGGTTGTTATTATCAAAGTAATCACCTAGCCAAGTTTTAGCAATGGCGATGTTCGCAGTGTAAAGGGCTTGTTGCTGGTTAATTAAGGCTAGCCTGGCTGATTCAAGCTTTAAGGCTAAATTTTTTCTAATCAGTTCAATGCGCTCTGGTGTCATCAACGCGGCTAAAGGTTTATCGCTGCGCCGAACGACGATTAATTTACTGAAGCTCTCCCAAGCATCGTTAAGGGTGTCTTGAATATTTTCTGGAATAGGGGAGGCATCACCTTTACCAATTTCAGGTGCTTGAGCGGTACCGGCATGAGGCGCTTTAATACCCATGCTAGAAACGGCGTCTTCTAGGGCCAAAAGTTGCGACGAAAGACCTACCGTATCTGGTAAGAAGGTACTGTTGAGAAGGTTTATTTCTTTTGCTATTTGTTGACGAATGGCAAATGTTAGGGGGTCGCCATTTTCTTTAAGTCGTTGATCAGCGGTCTGTAGAGCAACAATGGCGGTATCAACGTCTCCGGCTAATTGTAAGCGGGTATTGGCCACACTCACTAAATACTCAGCTTCAGCAATAAGCCATTGACGCCTATTTTTGCCGACTTGTTGTTGTAATAAAGTGATCCTTTCATCTGCCGACTGCTCGAGCTGCTCAACGTGTGAGTTAAGGTCTGATAACTGATTGCTAACTTGACGGGTTTTAGATTGGAGTTCGTTTGAAGCTCCGGACGTGTCGTTTTTAAGTGCGTCGATGCTGCTCGACAGCTGACTAATGTGTTGAGTGAGTTGCTTAAAGGCGAGGTACCCAGCCATGGTGGCCAGAATAACTAAAAAAATGGCCAGCCAAGCAATCGCGCTTCTTGATTTTTGTTTGGGCTGATTAGTAGATGATGTCTTTGTCACTACCTTTTCAGGCTGCTTACTGCTTGCCTTAGGGTTAGGTTTGTCTTCAGTGTGCGCTTCCTGTTTTGATGAGTCATTCATGACAGATATCCGTGAGTGATAAAGATTAGGTCATTTCAATACATAGAGCCTAATGGTTGTAAAGTCAGTTATGGTCCTTTTCAGTATAGCGCCGAAACAGCTACGATGCTTGAAAAATGTGTTAGCGTTTTTTGTCTTGGCTGATGGCAGAGACTAAGCCTTTATCGCTAGCCCCATGACTAATGAGCAGATGTTGGCAGTCAAGACTGCTGGCGTAGCGGGCAAGTCGTTCGCTAAAGACCACGAAAGTACACTGTTGTTTAAGCTCACCAATAGGCCTTGGCGGGATTAGAAATAGGTTGTCTAAGGCCAGTTGACTAGTGATGGTGATGTAGGCGGGTTTCTTGATGCGGCTTGTCTTGTAATTATTAGGTAATGTGCGTTGGTATACGTCAAGAGTATCAACGGTCATGCCGCGTTTTTGTAGTTGTTCAGCCAATAAAGTACGGCCTCCTTTGCCTTTAATGATGAGCCCTTTTTTTTGCTTAAGGTCGCTTGGAAGCTGTGTAAGTAGGCGCTCAGAATTAAAGGGTTTAGCGGCAGTAATGGCAGGTTTTAAACCGAGTTGGTCCAGCGTGTCGGCTGTTTTAGGCCCAATGGCAATAATGCCAGAAGGTGTTTTTTGCCATTGATGATCTATTAGGCGATCGGCCTGTATAACTGCATTTGCACTGATAAAAATCAGGTAATCGTAGTTACTATGCTGGTATAAAGTGTTGCTAATACGCGCTGTATTTTCAACAGCTTGAATCGCTATGGTTGGGTAGCGAATTGGTGTAAAGCCTGATGCCGTTAACAGGCCACATAGGTGATCTGATTGATGGGCCGGCCGCGTGACTAAGACAGTTTTTTCATTACTCTGCATGATCGTACAGTTTGTCTAGAATCTCCTTAGCACCGGCAGCTAAGAGACGGTTAGCAACGGTAACGCCAATCTTTTCTGCATCCTCAAGGGGGCCTTCTAGTTGTTCAGTGATCATTACACTGCCATCAGGTTCTGCGACCAAACCATGTAGGCGTAAAATATCACCTTTAATTCTTGCGTGCCCCGCGATGGGGGCTTGGCACCCACCTTCCAGTGTGAAATTCATGGCGCGTTCGGCCTGCACACGAATAGCTGTAGGCTTGTCATGTAAGCATTCAATGAGCGCTAGTGTTGCCGTGTCGCCCTGCCTACATTCTATGCCGATAGCGCCTTGGCCAATAGCCGCCAACAATGTGTTAACCGGAAGGGCCATTTTTATTCTGTTCTCAAAACCAAGGCGAATCAGACCCGCTGCAGCAAGAATAATGGCATCATAATCGCCGTTATCTAGCTTTTGCAGGCGACTATTTACGTTTCCTCGAAGTGATTTGATGTGTAAGTCAGGGCGCATTTTAAGTAGCTGGCTCTGACGCCTAAGACTTGAGGTGCCAACAACAGCGCCTAGTGGTAAATCGTTAATGCTTAAGTAGGCGTTGGAAACAAAGGCATCCCGAGGGTCTTCACGTGACAAAATAGCGCCAATTTCAAAGCCCTCTGGTACTTGAGCGGGTACATCTTTCATCGAGTGAACGGCGAGGTCTGCATCACCATTTAGCATTCCCTGCTCAAGCTCTTTAATAAAAAGGCCTTTACCACCAATTTTTGCTAAGGGGGTGTCAAGAATTTTGTCACCTTGGGTGACCATTTTAACCAACTCAATTTCAAGTGAAGGGTGTGATGCTTTTAGCAATTTAGCGACGTGTTCAGCTTGCCAAAGGGCTAATGGGCTTTTGCGAGTTGCGATTTTAATCAGAGACATGACGGTAACAAAGGGTTGTGAGATAGGCGGATTATATCAGCCGGGGGCGACATGTTTAAGGAGACTCAGTCTTTCTGTCGCAGAAAACGGTTTAATTCGGCTTGGTGTCGTCGACTGATGCTCAAGGTTTCTTTATAGCCTTTAAGCTGCAGCTCGAATTGGCCCGAGGCAGATTTTGTAATAGCGTGTATAGCAGTTGTATTAACCAGGGCATTACGATGAATGCGAAAGAATTGTGTGCCGAATTCTTCCTCCAGTAATTTCAGCGAGTCTTCGATTAATATCGACTCTGTTGCAGTCGCCGCGAGAACGTATTTATGGTCAGCTTTGAAGAATAAGATATCGTTGACGTTTAGGACTTTAAGGCCATGATGTGTATGAGCGCAAAGGTGTTGGCGTGGTCGTGATAATAATGGCGCGGCTTGTTTGATATCGATGGGCTGCGCCATGTATTGCGCTGCTTTATCAATGGCTTGATCTAATCGAGCTTGTTTAACCGGCTTAAGCAAATAATCAATGGCATTTTTATCAAAAGCCTCAATAGCGTATTCGTCGTAGGCGGTGACAAAGACTACCCGTGTTTTTAATTGAGCGTTTGCTATTTCAGTAGCGGTTTGCAAACCATCCATTTTTGGCATGCGAATATCCAGTAAAGCCAGCTCAGGTTGAATATCAATGCATTGCTTTAATGCGTCAACCCCATTACTGGCATCGGCATAGACAGTGTGGTGGCTGCTAATTGCATCGACTAGTCTTTTTAAACGTTGCCTTGCCAGTGGTTCATCATCTGCAATTAAGATTTTCATAAGAGGGACTTTTGGTATGGAAATTTAAGTTGGGTCTGGAATTCTAAATCGCTTGAGCTGACCAGTAACTGGCTTTGCCCTGGGAAGCATTGCTCCATTCGAAGGCGGATATTATGCAAGGCCATCTTGTTTCCGCCACGTTCCTTTGATGCGTGTTCATTGCCAATAGGGTTTTTGACGAGTAAACGAATAATACTTTTTTCCATACTGCCAGAAATATTCAGCTCGCCGCCGTCACCGACCGTTTCAATACCATGGTAAACGGCATTTTCAATGATAGGTTGAATGCTTAACGGCGGGATGAGGGCATCGCTTGGGATGTTTGAAATATCTAACCGTATGGTTAACCGATCACCTAAACGGGTTTGCTCGATATTTAAATATTGTTGAATGAAAGCAAGTTCTTGGCTAAAAGGAATCAGTCGTTTAGATGTTTGCATATTAGCTCGAAATAATTCAGCTAAGTCTTCTGTCAGCGACTCAGCCAAGGGTGGGTCTATTCGCGTTAGGCTGGCAATGGTATTTAGGCTATTAAATAAAAAATGTGGTCGAATACGGGCCTGTAATGCATCAAGTTGTGCATCGGCTTCTGCCTTTATTTGTCTGCGCCATTGAAATTGAATGTATAGAAAGCGTAATAAAATAAGGCTAAAGATAATACTGATACCCGTATTTCTTAAATAGATACTAAGGTAGCTATTTGGGGAACTTGCAAATAGGTCTAGCTGGGGTAATAAAAAAGAGATGACCCAGGTAATGAACAAGGTTGTAAGGTTGATGGTTAAAAACATCAGAAGACATATCTGGGTTGAAGAACAACGGTTTATTTTTTCTTTCAAAGCGCAAAAAATAGCAGCGCATGTAAAGGCAACCCATAAAATAAACAAGGCATTTAAACTAAGCGCTACCCAAAAGTCACCACTTATAAAGCTGGTATTTAAGGCAAGAATAATGGCCAGTAATTGAGAAATAAGCGTGAGATACAGGACATTCTTAGCAAGACACATGTCCGGCAAAAAATAAGCTTGTTGTGTGAGAGAACTTTTGTCCATGCTGGAAGTGCTAGCCTATGTTCTATTCGTTCTAAAGTAAGCGATTCTTAAGTGATATACTAGGTGAAAATTCACTTTTATAGCTAAAGACATGTCACTAGATAAACAAAATAAATTGTGGGGCGGCCGCTTCACTGAAAGCACCGACGCCTTTGTTCAGGCATTTACAGCCTCCGTTGATTTTGATCAACGTCTAGCACCGTATGATATTCAAGGCTCAGTCGCTCACGCCAAAATGTTGACCAAGGTGGGGATTCTAACTGAGCAAGAATGTCAGCAGATAGAGGAAGGCTTAGCGGATATCTTAAGCTGTATTCAAGCGGGTGAGTTTGAATGGTCTGTTGCATTGGAAGATGTGCACATGAACATTGAGGCGGCGTTAACCGAACGTATCGGCATGGCAGGTAAAAAGCTGCATACAGGGCGTTCACGTAATGATCAGGTGGCGACAGATATTCGTTTGTTTTTGCGTGACCAGCTAGGGATGATTCAATCAGAGTTGAAGCGTTTACAACAAGGTCTGGTCAGTTTGGCCGAACAGCATACTGATACGATTATGCCTGGCTTTACACACCTACAAGTGGCGCAACCGGTCACCTTTGGGCATCACTTAATGGCGTGGTTTGAAATGCTAAAGCGTGATGCCGAACGGTTTGCAGATTGTGCAAAACGGGTTAATGTTATGCCGCTGGGATCAGCCGCGTTAGCCGGAACGAGTTACCCGATTGACCGCTTTATGACGGCAGAATTGTTGGGTTTTTCTCGCCCGTCAGCCAATTCTTTAGATGGTGTTAGTGACCGTGATTTTGCAATAGAATTTTGTGCGGCCTCTGCCTTGTTGATGACGCACTTATCTCGCTTTTCAGAAGAAATTGTTTTATGGACGAGCGCGCAATTTAATTTTGTTGATTTGCCAGACGCGTTTTGTACCGGTTCATCGATCATGCCGCAAAAGAAAAACCCCGATGTGCCTGAATTGGTGCGCGGTAAAACAGGGCGCGTAAACGGTCACTTGGTGTCGTTGTTAACGCTGATGAAGTCCCAACCCTTAGCCTACAACAAAGATAACCAAGAAGATAAAGAGCCGTTGTTTGATACCGTCGATACGGTTTTAGGGTCTTTGCGTGCGTTTGCCGATATGGTGCCGAATATTAAGCCAGTAAAAGCATCGATGCTGAAGGCCGCTAAACAAGGCTTTTCCACAGCAACAGATTTGGCAGATTACTTGGTAGGTAAAGGCATTGCATTTAGAGATGCACACGAAATTGTAGGGTTGGCAGTGCGCTTAGGAACTGAAACGGGCCGTGATTTATCGGAGTTGTCGCTTGACGAGTTGCAGGGCTTTTCACAAGACATCGGCGATGATGTCTTTCAGGTGCTGACCCTAGAGGGCTCTGTGTGTGCGCGAAACCATTTGGGTGGAACAGCGCCAAATCAAGTACGCCAAGCAATAATGGATGCAAAGACGTTGTTAGCAGAATGAAGAAAAGCTAAGAAAAAACAGTATTTTTGAAAAAATCAGCAATACTTAGGGTACGACTAATAACAGTAACTTTTAGCTAAAAGATGTTTGATTCATTGTCAGGAGGGTGGGGACAGCAAGCACTAGATGTTGCAGATTTTGGTGTGTTGGTAATGAATGAGCAAGGCGTTCAATGGCTTAACCCTTACCTGTTATCTTTGCTTCAACAAGAAGAAATACAAGATAGTACGACGTTCAAAAGTAGTGAGTTGACTTCTTTGTTACTGAGCGCCGGTAACCCCTTTCCTGTGCCGCCGCAGCAAACTCAGCAACGGTGGCTCAGGCGCGAACATATCAAGACGCCTGAGTACGATATCTACTTTTTTCATGATTGTACGGACTTAGTCATTATTGGTAATGAGTGCAGACGACTACAGGATGATTTGTCTGGCTTAAACTTAAAAGACCCAACAACTGGGATGATGAGTAATGATGTGATTGTTGAAATGCTGGATGGGCATATTAGTCGTAGTCGTCGTTACGATAACCCGTTATCGTTGTTAAGAATCAGTTATTTTTTTCCAGATCAAATGGATAGCCAACTATTCTCGCGTTGCGTCAAACGCATTGCTTATTTTCTTAAAGACCAGCTGCGCTGGGCGGACCAAATTGGCATGCTGGATCCTCATACCTTTCTGGTGATACTGCCCGAGACCAATTATCAATCTGCTGCTTCATTGTTAAAAAAATTTAATGAAGAGCCGCATTTGTCCTTGTTTGCCAAAGGTGATGGCCGCCCAGTTTCTTTTTCGGTTGGGCTAACCGAATGGTCAAAAGGGGATACGACTCAGGCAATGTTACAAGCACTACGAGATGATATCGATCTGACGGCAGTCATGTAGCGGATGGTTGGTTCAGTAAAAAAACCTGTTCAGGGGCGTCATTTAAAATGCATCAGCCTTGTTGGCCCGAATGGTGATATTAGTAAGAAAGATTTAAAAGTAGTCAAGCAGCGATTTTTAAACCTTCATAAGTTAAAAATGCAACGGGCTATAGATGCTGTTACCCCTCGGCAGAAAATATTCTTAGAATTATTACCGTTGTTATTTCACGTTAATCACCCTGTGTTGCCCGGTTATGTGTCCAGCGAAACGCCTGCCGGTATTGCTGATTATTCGCCAGATAAGCTTTCCATTGATAAAGCTAAAAAGTTGGGTAAAGGCTTTGTTTATAGCAAACGAGCCAAACGTGCTTTCGGCATTGAGTCCATTTTTTTGATGGGGAGTGTTGGCAGTATTGCATATGTTAAAGACAGTGATATGGATTTATGGCTGTGCTATGCGCCAACTTTATCAACGAGCGCCTTGGCGCTGTTGCAAGAAAAAGCCAGTAGTATTGAAAAGTGGGCAACAACGCTAGGCCTTGAAGTGCATTTCTTTTTGATGAATGCGGAAAAATTTAAACAAGGTGAAGCAACGCCCTTGTCCTCAGAAAGCAGTGGCAGTACGCAGCATCATTTATTATTAGAAGAGTTTTACCGTACCGCCTTGTATGTTGCTGGTCGTTACCCAGTGTGGTGGCTGGTACCACCAACAGAAGAAAACAACTATCAAGTGTTTGTTGATAATTTATTAAAGCAGCGCTTTATTGATCAGCATGATGTCATTGATTTTGGAGGGCTTGAAAAGGTTCCTGCCGAAGAGTTTTTAGGGGCCTCATTTTGGCACTTATACAAGGCGATCGACTCGCCTTATAAGTCGCTATTAAAGCTGATGTTAATGGAATCGTATGTTGACCAGTACCCCAGTTCTCATTGGGCTGCATTATTAATGAAGGAACGAGTGTATGCAGGTGAGTCAGATGCTAATAAACTCGATGCTTACCTTATTTTGTATGATGTGCTTGAAGCGTACTTCATTGGAAGGGACGAGCCTGAGCGTTTGAACTTAATGCGGTATTGTTTTTTCAGCAAGCTTAATGAGCATGCGCGTATAGCGGCTACGCCCGATTGGCGACAACGTGTTTTTAGTGACATGCTGGCTAAATGCCAGCCGTTGCCTGATTACATTAAACATTCGTTGGACAATAAGGGCTGGAATATTTCCCAAGCACAACAAGAAAAACAGCGTTTAACTCATGAGCTGACATACAGTTATCGCTTGTTGGTGAAGTTTGCAAAACAGAGAGTCGAAAAATTAAGGCGTGATAATGAAGAGTTCCTGCTATTAGGAAGAAAGCTTAACGCGACGTTTGAAAAACGTCCTAGTAAATTAGAGCGCTCTACGATCAAACACACCTTGTTACAGCCTGAAACTAAAGTTGTATTAACGCAGGTAGTGAAAAATACGCAAACAAGCTGGCTATTAAATAGGCTGGGAGAGGGGCGCGATGAGCAATTTATACGACAGGCCCCTAGCTTAATTGGCTTGTTAGCGTGGAGTGTTGATAATGGCGTAGTCGGTAGCAGAACAAAGGTTGCCTTAAACCCGGGGGCAAGCCAGATAAGTTCACGCGAAGTCGCGCAGACACTGCATTCGATCCAGTCGTTTTTTGATGCGCTGCCAAAAAAACCGGTTCACTTGAAGGCGTATTGTCATGAGTCAGTGGTGACAGATGCCCTGTTAGTGATTAATTCAGGTTTAGATTCAATGAGTAGTTTCACTGAAAAAGGGGTGAACCTAACCAGTGAGCGGTCAGATGCCTTAAGTTTTGGCTCTCAGCGGCGGAACTTGGTGTATACGGTAGACATGCTGCTACGCAATTCCTGGAACGAAGTTATTATTGGTAAATACGAGTCAGCAACCGGTCTAATGAATTGTTTTTGTGATATTTTTGACCATAAAACACTCGGTCCTGCACAAGTGCTTCCACGTTTGGTCAGTGCTAGTTATAACTCGCCCAGAGCGATGAGTGTCGCTAAGCGAATACAAGCGTTGTTTAAAGAAGTGGCGATTGTTTTTAGACAATATGCGCATGGTGTGTCACCACGTTTTGTTATTCAGCTGGCTCGCTCGTTCTATATTATGCAGGTTAACGATGGCAAAATGACAGCCACCGGCGTAGCGGAAAATCATTTGTTTGAAGAGCTAGCAAGGCCTCAGCCAGTTTTTAGTCCAGTATATTTTGATAATAAAATTGACCCAAAAGGCTTACTGCCTGTTATTTATAGACATCATAAGGCAGGTCATACAAACCTTTATTACAGTCAACTCGGTGATAATAAGGCGCAAGTTTATATTTTAGATGAGAACGGTTCGATGTTTTTTGACGAGCAGACATTTGTGTACGAAACGTCATTATTGCAATCGTATCGGGTATTAATTGATAGTGTTTTTCATCGCCGAGGACTGGGTGCTGAGCAATTAAGTAGTACCGCTTTTGATGCGGAAATAATGTGTTATAAACTGGAGAAAATTGGCCAACATTGGGGGCATAAGCACGTGTTCGTGTCCGATAAGGTAGAACCGGATATGATAAATGTTCGGGTGGTTTATGATGAACAGACCAAAGGGACATATATTTATTGCAACGATCAGGTGTTCTCAAGCCTTGAGCAGGGTGATCAACTGTATAGCAGTGTATCGCGGTTTATCGTGCAGGCACGAAAATCTGCAGAAAAGTACCCAATATATATTACTGATATCGATGTTCCGTATTATGAACTCGGGGCAAGCAGTGATGATGCGCTGCAAATGGTTCATTATCTAAATTACAAGCAACGCATAGAGAAAAAGCTAAACGTTTAAGGCTTTAAGGTATTAACGACGACTAAAGAAATGAGCCCCCAGCCTTTAAAAAGGCTGGGGGTTTGTAAGGCTTAATTTAAAGTTGCTTAAGAACAGTATCAACATCACTGCAGGTAAAAGGGTCATCTGCGCAGTTGTCTTCTTTTCCTGGTTCACTGAATAAAGCAGTGATCTTTCCATCATCAACGATCATAGCGTAGCGCCAAGAACGCTCACCGAAGCCCAAGTTCTCTTTTTTAACCAGCATGTTCATTAAACGTGTGAATTCACCATTACCATCGGGTAGCATTTTCACGTTTTTAATACCAAGGTTTTTACTCCATTGGTACATGGTAAAGGCGTCATTCACGCTTAAGCAGTAAACTTCGTCAACACCTTTTGCTTTTAACTCTGCATACTTGGCTTCAAAGCCCGGTAGATGGGTGCTTGAACAAGTGGGTGTAAAGGCACCGGGTAATGCAAAAAGAACAATTTTTTTACCAGCAAAGATGTCATCTGTTGTGAGGTCTTGCCAGCGAAAAGGGTTGTCACCTTCAATGCTGGTATCTCTTACGCGTGTTTTGAACGTGCACTGAGGTACTAACTGTGTCATAGATATCTCCTATTGGTTTAAATGGTTGGTTTATCGCTACAAGTGATAGTTTAGTCTTGATTTTTTACCAGGTAAAATCAATTGTTATTATTAATTTAATAGGTATTATCTATTGTTGATTTTTGTTAACACAAAGGTTTTTGAGCTGTTTTATAAGCTCAGTGCGTGGGTTTGTTTGTCGGCTGACTAAATAAATAGTGCGTTTCGGTTTAGGTTCTTCAAAAGGTATGTAGCGAATATTGTCATCATTGTTTTGAATCGAAATCGTAGGCATAAACGTAATGCCTGTGCCTGCAATGACCATTTGTCTCAATGTTTCAAGGCTGGTGGCCCTTACATTTTGTTCTTCATCTATACCGCTGAGCTGGCAAAACTGTAAGGCCTGATCTCTTAGACAGTGCCCTTCGTCTAATAAGAGCAAGGGTTGATTGGTTAATTCATCCGGATTAATGATGGTTTGTTCGGCTAACGGATGGTGTGTTGCCACAGCGAGTTTAAATTCGTCATCAAATAATTTTTCTGCGATCAAGCTTTCATCATGGATAGGGCCGGCTAGTAGTGCTGCATCGATGAGCCCCGTTTTTAGTTTATGGAGCAGGATGTCAGTTTTTTCTTCTACTAAGATTAAACGCAGGTTAGGAAGCTTTTTTTTAATAAGAGGAATTAGTTTGGGAAGAATATAAGGGGCGATGGTAGGAAATGCGCCTAATGTAAAATCACCGGCGAAAGGGTCTTGTTCATGTTTTGCTAAAATGCTGATGTGTTCAGCATCTTGCAAGATACGCTTTGCCGTTTCAATAACCTGCTTGCCTATCTCGGTGACTAAAACATGTTTGTTGTTACGTTCAAAAATTTTAATATTTAATGAATTTTCGAGCTTTTTAATTTGCATGCTCAACGTGGGTTGGCTAACAAAGCATTGTTCGGCGGCCTTAACAAAGCTTTTTGTTTCTGCGACAGCAACAATGTATTTTAAATCCCGAAGGTTCATGGTTTGTATGTTTAGTGAAAGAGGCGAGTTAACAATAGATTATTGTATTTAAAGTAGAATTAAAAGCCAGGTTAAAGCAACTAATAAGCTGCCGAATAATACGGCAGCTGAAGCTATATCTTTAGCCTTTCCAGATAACTCGTGGTACTCGAGCCCGATTCTATCTACCGTTGCTTCGACTGCAGAATTTATTAATTCTATTATAAGGAGAAGTAGCAAACTACCGATAAGCAAGGCTCTTTCAGTAGGTATCTCGGTGATATAAAAGGCTAAGGGGGTGGCTAGTACAGTCAGTACTACCTCCTGTCTAAAGGCTTCTTCATGTGCCCAACATGCCTTTACTCCTGCCAGCGAGTTGCTCCAAGCTGCTTTTAGCCGTTGTATACCCTTTAAGTTTTGTCCGGCCAAGGTGGTTTCCTAAGAAAAGTTAGTATTTGACGGTTAATTTAGCGTAAGTTCTTGTTTGTGAGAGATAGAAACAAAATTAATCATTTTCTTTGGGGTGAATGGTGAACCAATCATACGTTTCCTAGCAATAAAATGTTTATTAAAGATACTTCTAGTCGGGTCATTACCTTTGAAATCTATGCCTGCCAAGTCAGCCCAGCTATAAATAAAGTCAGACGTTTGATAAGGGTGGTTTAGTGTGTTTTGAATTGAAGAGGTTGAATGCGTTTTTTTCCATTCAGGAGATAACCAGGCAATAAAAGGGACGGTATACATTGCGGGTGTTGGTTTGCCTTCATTCCTGCCACAAAATAAATCACCTTTTGTGTCGAAAACTTCTTCTCCATGATCTGAGAAATACACTAAAGAGCTGTTTGTTGAGGTGTCTTTTAGAATGTTAATTAAGCTTGAGACAACGTAGTCATTGAATAAGATAGCGTTATCATAATCATTGTATTCCTCAGCGTGTTCATCTGGCACCCACTCTGGCATACCAGCGCGACCAGTATATTGTTTGAAACTTTCTGGGTAACGATAATTGTATTTACGGTGCGTCCCAAGTAAATGTATGACAATAAATGTTGGGCCATCACTATTGCTTAAGGCTTTTTTGAAAGGCTCTAGGACGCCATCATCAAGCTGGCTAGAATTTTGAACACGGTTGTTGTTTAAATATACTTGCTCATCTGCTTGCTGGGAGAAGGTGAGTAATAAGGTGTTGCGCTTTGTTTGTGTTTGTTGGTTTGTAATCCAAAGCGATTTATAACCAGCTTGACGCATCATATTTATTAGAGTTGGCTTGGTTAAGTAAACATCAGGATTTTTCTGGTCGGCGAACGTTAGCACTTGTTGTAAAGCTTCAATTGTAGAAGGTCTTGGGCTAATCACATCGGTATATGTCAGTAATTCGTGCTGCATATTATCTAACAGAGGAGTTGTGTGGCGAGAGTACCCATATAAACTCATTCTTTGTGAGTTAGTTGACTCTCCTATGACAAGCACCATGGTTTGCTTATTATTTGAATAAACAAGGTTACTTAGAGGCGGTATTTGAGTGCTTTCCGCCAACTGTTCATTCATTGCGTCTAACACTTTTGTGTATTTAAAATAACCAGCAATCATATTCCAAGGTGCCGCAGGCTCAATTTTATCTTGAAATGATTTAATAGAATAATCCCAGCTTTTGCCATAAACGATGAGGGGTTTTAAAAAACCACCTCCAAAGATCAGTGAAACAATACAAATAGTAATGAGCTTATTTAATCTAGGTAGATAAACGGGCGTTATTTGGCGCCATAAGTAGATACCCGTGAGAGCATGAGTGATAGCCAAGAGAATGATTTTATAATCAAGGTATGATTCTATAAATTCCTTACTTTCTGAGACATTTGATTCAAAAATGATGAAAAGTACGCTTTGAGAAAAATCTTGCCCGTAGATGTAAAAATAACTGAGGCTAACTAGAGAGGCAGGCCAAATTAATAGGCCAATAAAGGCTGAAATTTTGCGCGTATATTGAGGCCAAATTAAATTGGGAACCAGCCAAATAGTCGATATAAATAAAGCTTGCCGTATGCCAACTGTATTTGACATGCCTGCAGCATAAATTAAGATTTGGCTTAACCCAGAGAAATAAAAAAAATACAGGTAAAGCTTGCCTAACGATTTCCAACTAAAGTTTGATGACATAAGGTTCCTATATCAGTAGATGCATGGTTTGCATTGTAGTGACGTAATATTAAGGAAGCCTTAAACGGGGAAATCATATTAGGGTTTTGTTTGAAAGTGTGGCGATGTCCAAATGAAATGGGTGAATGAGGGTCTCCGTCTTTATTGGGCTTGTGCTGTTATCGAAGGAAATTTTTTTTTGATAAAAAGTCAGTGCTTGTCAAGACAGCACGGTTGTTAACCAATCTTTAATGTGATGAATTTCTTGTGGGCAAACGGAGTGTTCCATCGGGTAAGCATGCCAGTCAACACAATAGCCTGACGCTTCAAGAAAGCGGCGTGATGAGTCTGCTTGTTCAATTGGTATCACAGGATCAAAGTCACCGTGCCCATAGAAAATTGGAATCTTAGCGTGACCGCTTTGTTCAGCGGTTGGCAATGTATCTTGCATAGGAATATAGGTTGAAAGAGCCATAATGCCTGCAAGCGTTTCAGGAAAGCGTAGGCCTGCGTCAAAAGCGATGACCCCACCTTGAGAAAAGCCAGCAATAACAATTTTTGAAGGCTCAATGCCTGTCGCGATTTCGTCATTGATCATGTCAGTAATGGTTTTGCTTGACGATACAATGCCAGCATTGTCGGCACGTTTCATTAAGTCCATTTCGGTAATGTCATACCAAGCGGGCATGACAGCGCCGCCGTTGATAGTTACCGCGATGGAAGGGGCATGAGGAAAGACGAATCGTATGCCTAGTTCATCTTGAATACCTAGCTCAGATACGATGGGTGCAAAATCATTGCCATTAGCGCCTAGGCCATGTAGCCAAATAACGGAACAACGAATAGGTGTGTTTGGGTTTGAGATAATGGCAGGAAGTCGAGTAGCTAGCATGGCGATAGGTTCAATTGGTTTCTAGAAAGGGTTAGAGTATGCCAAAAAATGCCAAACGTTTATACTGTCGATTACTGAAATAATTAAAGGGTACAAAATGTCGCGTTTATTAAAAATGATGCTAATTTGTGGGTTACTGGCCATGCTAGCTGCTTGTGGACAGAAAGGGCCGCTGTATATGCCGAGTAATCAAATCGCACAAGAATTAGGTTTGTAATGGATTATTTTCAGTACCAAGATAAGCAACTTTTTGCGGAAAATGTTTCGGTTCAATCAATCGTAGAGCAATTCTCTAGCCCCACCTATATTTATTCCCGGGCGACATTGGAACGCCACTGGAAGGCATTTGATCAAGCCTTTGAAGGACGTCCGCACTTAATATGTTATGCGGTTAAAGCGAACTCGAACATTGCGGTGCTAAATGTACTAGCACGCTTAGGTTCAGGGTTTGATATTGTGTCTATCGGTGAGTTAGAACGTGTGTTAACAGCGGGTGGGCAGCCTGAAAAAATTGTTTTCTCAGGGGTTGGTAAACGGCATGATGAAATACGCAGGGCGTTAGACGTTGGTATTCGTTGTTTTAATGTGGAAGTCTCTGCAGAGTTAGACCGTATCAATGAAATTGCGGGTGAGTTAGGTCATATTGCGAATATTTCTATTCGCGTTAACCCCGATGTAGATGCGCAAACGCACCCTTATATTTCTACGGGGTTAAAAGAAAATAAATTTGGCTTAGATATTGAAACAGCCTTTATGGAGTATCAACGCGCGAATGCGTTGCCGCATTTGAATATTACGGGCTTAGATTGCCATATAGGCTCGCAGTTAACGGATGTTGCGCCGTTTGTGGATGCGCTGGATCGGGTATTAAGTTTATTGGATCGGTTACAAGGTGTGGGTATTCGTATTGATCATTTGGATTTAGGTGGAGGTCTTGGTATTTGTTATCGAGACGAGCAACCACCATTGCCTGCCGACTATGTAAAAGCCTTGTACCAAAAGCTAGGCGATCTGCCCTATGAAATATTATTAGAACCAGGCCGTGCAATTGCCGGAAATGCAGGTATTTTAGTGACTAAGGTTGAATATATTAAACCGGTAGAAGGTAAGCGGTTTGCTATTGTAGATGCAGCGATGAATGACTTGATGCGCCCTGCACTATATCAAGCGTGGCAAAATATTGTGCCTGTTAATTTAACGTCAACAGCTAAAACAGCTTGTTATGATATTGTTGGTCCAGTTTGTGAAACAGGTGATTTTTTAGGAAAAGACCGTGAGCTGGCTATTGAAGAAGGCGATTTATTAGCGGTCCGTTCTGCGGGCGCTTATGGGTTCACAATGAGCTCGAATTACAATTCAAGACCAAGTGCTGCTGAGGTTATGGTGGATGGAGAGCAGATCCACTTAATTGGCGCACGACAACGGTTAGAAAGCTTATGGCAAAACGAATCACTACTACCGAATGAAACTGAGGACGCAGGTTGTTAATTAACTTTAGTAAAATGCATGGCTTAGGTAATGACTTTGTTGTTATTGATGCCATAAACCAAACGGTTCAGCTAACGGCCGAGCAAATTAAAGCCTTAGCCGATCGCCACTACGGTATTGGCTTTGACCAACTACTCTTAGTGGAACCGGCAAGAATGGGTGCGGACTTTCGTTATGTTATTTATAACGCAGATGGTAGTGAGGTTTCTCAGTGTGGTAATGGCGCACGTTGTTTTGCGCTATTCGTGACACAAAAAGGCTTAACCAATAAACGCTCAATTCGAGTGGAAACAGACGCCGGTGAGTTGGTTTTAACGGTTAATGAGGAACAGTTGGTAACGGTTGATATGGGGGTTCCAAAACTCGATCCGGCAAATGTTCCATTAATAGCGAAGCAACAACAATTACAATACAGCGTTGATGTATTGGATAGGACCGTAGCGTTTTCAGCGTTATCAATGGGTAATCCTCATGCAGTACTTCAAGTTGAAAATGTCGCGACAGCAGAGGTCGAGGCAGTGGGTGCCGCGCTGGAAAGTCATAGCCTTTTCCCAGAGCGGGCGAATATTGGTTTTAGTGAAATAACGGGGCCGGATAGCCTCGCATTACGTGTTTATGAGCGCGGCGCAGGTGAAACCTTGGCTTGTGGAAGCGGTGCTTGTGCGGCGGTTGTTGCCGCAGTTCGATTGGGTAAAGTAACCACGCCAACAACGGTTGCCCTAACCGGTGGCGAATTAACGATTGATTGGCAAGGTGAAGGGGCTCCGGTAATGATGAGCGGGCCGGCGACATTTGTTTTTGATGGTATGATTGATATATGAGTACACAAGCAACTGCAACAACAGAAGGGTTAACGGCTGAACAAGTACGTGAATACTTGTTAGCCACACCAGATTTTTTTAATCAATATCCAGAGTTACTCGACGATATTCAAGTGGTAGAGCAGCACGGTGGGGTGGTTTCTCTTACGATGCGTCAACTAGCAATTTTACGAGATAAAAACGAAAAGTCTCAAAAGCAACTTGAAGGCCTATTAGCGATTGCGCGTGAAAATGATGCCTTATTCGGGCGAATGCAGCAGTTAACAACCACATTAATTGATGCTCGTTGTGTGGAAGATGTATTCGCAACACTTGATGACACCCTGCGAGAATGTTTCGGTGCAGAGTTTTTTGCTATTCGCTTAGTAGACGAAAATAGCGACAGTGTCTTCCCCATCAGTGATGTTCTCTGGCAAAAAGATAATCCTCAGTTAGAGCATTTTAAACGCTTGCTTGAGTCACAGAAGATTAAGTGTGGCTTGCCGACACACGCACAGGCGAAGGCATTATTTAATCAACAAGCGGATGAGGTTAAGTCTGCTGCGCTGATTCCACTCAAGGTCGCCCAACAAGATGGCATATTGGCCATAGGCAGTAAGGATTCAGACCGTTTTCACACAACCATGGGTACCTTGTTTTTAGAGCACCTTGGGGAGCTGGTTGCCAAACGGCTTAACTCACTGCAAGAGATAAAAGAGTAACGATGGAACCAGCGGCTGTTGAGGCACGTCAGCAGTTTTTAGATGCATTAAACGTTGAGCGTAGATTCTCTTTAAATACGTTACAAGCCTACGCGCGTGACTTATCTCAATTAGTTAATTATTGTGATGAGAATGAGCTCGTTTCATGGTCGCAACTTGATCCACACCATGTTCGGCGTTTTGTCGCACAGCGACACCGAAAAGGCTTGAGTGCTCGAAGTTTGCAGCGCGAATTATCGGCCTGTCGGAGCTTTTTTAGTTATCTCATTAAAACCAATGTACTGTTGAATAACCCTGCGTCTGGTATTCGAGCGCCGAAATCAGCGAAAACCTTACCTAAGGTGTTGGATGTCGACCAGATTAATAGTCTGTTAGAGGCGGTCCCCAATGATGACCTGGAAATTCGTGATGTAGCGATGTGGGAACTGCTTTACTCGTCGGGTCTACGGGTCAGTGAGTTAGCGAATATAGATTTAATGGACTTGGACTTAAGTAGCCGAACGGTTCATGTTGTCAACGGAAAAGGAGGTAAGTCCCGCTTATTACCGTTGGGTCGGAAGGCTGTCAACGCTATTCGTAAATGGTTAGCAGTGCGGATGGATAAGGTTAAAACGGGTGAAATGGCGTTGTTTGTCGGAAAGACAGGTTTGCGCTTAAGTACAAGAAGTATTCAGTCGCGTTTAGAGCGATGGCGAAAACGCCAAGGCTTGCAAGGGCGCTTGCACCCACATATGTTACGACACTCATTTGCGAGTCATATGTTGGAGTCAAGCCAAGACCTTCGAGCGGTGCAAGAATTATTAGGTCACAGTAATATTAGTACCACGCAAGTATACACCCACTTAGATTTTCAACACCTAGCGTCGGTTTACGATAAAGCGCACCCAAGAGCTAAGCCGAAAAAGAAATAAGTTTTGGTTTAGTCTGGCTTTGGCAATTTACCATCCGAGGGTGTCTCTAAGATATCATTGTTAGAGGGGCCAAATAGCTTGCCTAAAAATGTAAATACGCGTTTTATTGCGCGCCATAATTTTGGTAGTGCCCAAATCATCAAGAGGATAAATAAAACTAAACCGACCATAAAAAAGGTCGGATGTTGGATGGATGCCCAAACACCTGCAAAAACGGCGATATCTTCCATAATAGAGGCGGTCCAGTTGGTGAACGGTTCGGGTGATGTGTTTATTAACGCACGGCTACCTGTTTTTGTAGCATGCGTCGCACCAGCTAAGCTTCCACCAACGATGGCTGCTGCAATTTCAGCGGCAGGGCCAATGTCACCAATAGCACCAGCAGCTAGCAGAGCGCCAGCAGGAATTCTCACGAAAGTATGGATGGTATCCCAGCCGGTATCTACGCCGGGCACCTTATCGGCAAAAAACTCAACTGCATACATTAATCCAGCAGCGGTCATTACTAGCGGGTCCGCTACAATCAATAAATCAGGCGGCAAATCAATATGACCAGTATGCGCTAAGTAACCAAGGGTTAAGAGTGTAGCGTATAAATTGATACCGCTCCCCCACGCTGCGCCCATGCTCAAGGCCAGTGTTTGAGAAATTTGGTTTAATTCATCCACAATAATCACTCCCTGTTTTACACATTGGGTAAGAATATCATAAGAACTATGAATACTAGCTAAACAAATAGGGATGCACGCTAAGGCATGATTATTGTGTAAAATAAAGGGTCAATAGTTTAAATGAGAGATTATCGTGGATTTTAGAGGAACAACAATCGTCTCTGTGCGACGAGGTGATAGTGTCGTAATAGGTGGTGATGGGCAAGTCACCTTGGGCAATACGATTATGAAAGGAAATGCTCGAAAAGTTCGTAAACTTGCAAGTGGGGATGTTATTGCTGGCTTCGCGGGTGCAACAGCCGATGCATTCACCTTGTTTGAGCGTTTTGAAGGCATGCTTGAAAAGCATCATGGTAATTTAACCCGCGCGGCGGTTGAAATGGCTAAAGATTGGCGAACAGACCGGATGCTGCGTAAGTTGGAAGCGCTACTGGCAATTGCAGACAGTAAAGACTCGCTGATTATTTCGGGTAATGGTGATGTGATTCAACCGGAGCAAGATCTTATTGCCATCGGTTCAGGTGGCCCCTTTGCACAATCAGCAGCCAAAGCGTTATTAGAAAATACAGAATTGAGTGCCCGTGAGATTGTAGAAAAATCACTCAATATTGCCGGCGATATCTGCATTTATACTAATCATAACCAAACGATAGAAGAATTAACGTCCGAGGGAAAGAAGTAATATGAGCCAAATGACACCAAAAGAAATTGTGCATGAACTTGATAAGCATATTGTAGGGCAGAATGCGGCAAAACGAGCCGTAGCTATTGCCTTAAGAAACCGGTGGAGACGCTCACAAGTACCCGAGAATCTACGCAGTGAAATTACGCCCAAGAACATTTTAATGATTGGTCCAACAGGCGTTGGTAAAACAGAAATAGCGCGGCGTTTAGCAACCTTAGCCAAAGCGCCATTTATAAAAATTGAAGCAACTAAATTTACCGAGGTGGGTTATGTCGGTAGAGATGTTGATTCTATTATACGTGATCTTGCTGACATTGCCGTTAAAATGACCCGTGAAGTCGAGATGGGAAAAGTCAAACGTAGAGCGGAAGATGCAGCCGAGGACAGAGTGCTAGACCTTTTATTGCCGCGTGCTGAAAGCGTAGATACAAGCGATACAACGGGTGATGCAACACGACAAAAATTTCGTAAAAAGCTGCGTGAAGGTGAATTAGACGATAAGGAAATTGAAGTCGAGATAAGTGCGCCTAGCGTGGGTGTGGAAATTATGGCACCTCCTGGTATGGAAGAAATGACCAACCAGTTGCAAGGGATGTTTCAAAACATGTCGGGTGATAAAAAGAAGAAACGTAAAATGTCCATTAAGCATGCTTTGGTGGCGATGGTCGAGGAAGAAGCGGCAAAACTGGTTAATGACGATGAGCTAAAGCACAAGGCAATAGAAAACCTAGAGCAAACGGGGATTGTGTTTTTAGATGAGCTGGATAAAGTGTGTAAACGAGGTGATAGCGGCGGTGCCGATGTTTCTCGTGATGGCGTTCAGCGTGATTTGTTACCCTTAGTTGAAGGGAGTACCGTTACGACTAAGTATGGCCCTGTTAAAACAGACCACATTTTATTTATTGCCTCAGGTGCGTTTCATGTGTCGAAGCCTTCAGATCTTATTCCCGAGTTACAAGGCCGATTCCCTATTCGAGTTGAGCTAGATGCGTTGGTAGCAGCGGATTTTGTGCGTATTTTGACAGAACCAAATGCTTCGTTAACAGAGCAATATTCAGCCCTATTAGCAACTGAAGAAGTTAATTTGCAGTTCACAGAAGATGGGGTGGCACGGATTGCAGAAATGGCCTGGCAAGTGAATGAAGGCACTGAAAATATCGGTGCTCGTCGTCTGCATACAATTTTGGAGCGTTTATTGGATGAGATTTCATTCCGCGCACCGGCAGGCTCACCGATAGATGAAGTGATCGACGCGGCGTATGTGGACGAGCACTTAGGTGAGCTTGCTTCAGATGAAGATCTTTCGCGTTATATTTTGTAGGTAAAACATGGTAGCGATAACAGATTTGGTGCTAGACCAAAAAAACAGGGAACTGTCATTGAGTTTTGATGATGGTAGAACAATAAAATTGAGTTGCGAATACTTACGCGTATTTTCACCCTCAGCAGAAGTACGTGGGCATGGCCCTGGGCAAGAAGTGTTACAAGTTGGCAAAGAATCGGTCAATATTGTTGCGATAGAACCAGTGGGTAATTATGCCGTTCGCCTTGTGTTCAGTGATGAGCATGATACAGGCTTGTATTCATGGCCATTTCTTATTGAATTGGCAGAGAATAAAGAAGAAAACTGGCAGGATTATTTGAACAGGCTTGAAGCAGCCGGCCATCAACGTCAGACATCATAAATCAGCGCGGTTATAAGGGTTTTACTATGGTAGATAAAACGACAACTCATTTTGGTTTTAAAGATGTTCCCGTTGCAGAAAAAGTAACTAAGGTTCGAGAAGTTTTTGACTCGGTTGCACCGTCGTACGACATTATGAATGATTTAATGTCGATGGGTGTTCACCGGTTGTGGAAACGCTTCACCGTAGAGATCGCGAACGTAAAGCCGGGGCATGTGGTGCTTGATCTGGCCGGAGGAACAGGAGACCTGTCAGCACTGTTTGCTAAACGAGTTGGAAAAACCGGCAAAGTTGTTTTAGCAGATATAAATGAAGCAATGCTACGGGTAGGCCGTGATCGAATGATCGATAAAGGTCATATTTCAAACATTACCTACAATTTGGCAAATGCTGAGTGTTTGCCCTATGCCTCTAATCAGTTTGATCGGGTTTGTATCGGTTTTGGACTAAGAAATGTTACAGATAAAGAGGCCGCATTGCGTTCGATGTTTGATGTACTTAAACCGGGTGGTCGCTTATTGATTTTAGAGTTTTCAAAACCAACCAACCCACTTTTAGACAAGATTTACGACGCGTATTCATTCAAATTATTGCCTAAAATTGGTGAATTAGTTGCGAAAGATGGTGATAGCTACCAGTACCTCGCTGAATCAATTCGTATGCACCCAGATCAATCCACGTTGAAAGGTATGATGGAAGAAGCTGGCTTTGAGCGTTGCCAAGTGAACAACTTAACGGGTGGTATTGTGGCAGTTCATACGGGATATAAGCTGTAGCTGTTGTGTCATTGGTCAGCCCTTTTTTGAAACCATTGCAAATAGCGGTGAACCGTTATTTGGATTACGACCCAGAGGTTCCTAAGCAGCTAGCTAGGATGGAAGGTCGAGTTATTGAATTACATTTTCAGCAACTAGAGTTAAGCCTTTATATGATTATCAGCGCAGATGGGCTTGATATTCGAGAGGTATTTGAGGGCAAAGCTGATGCCACTATTTCAGGCACACCATTAGCATTGGCGATGATGAATATACAGTCATCAACCTCTAGCTTATTGTCGGGCGATGTGGTGATAGAGGGCGATACTGAGTTGGCTGCTCAATTCCAAACATTTCTTAAGGCGATAGAGGTTGACTGGGAAGAGCCATTATCGAAGATAACAGGTGATGTATTGGCTCATCAATTTGGAAACCTCGTTCGTGATGTATCGGGTTGGGTTCGAGAAACAACGAAGACAACCGCCATTAATGCATCAGAGTATGTTCGAGAAGAACAAAATATATTGCCCTCTAAATTTGAAGTGAATAAATTTAAAGCGGGTGTGGATGACTTACGATTATCTGTTGAGCGGCTAGAGGCAAAAGTCCAACGCTTGATGGCGGCGAAACTTAACCTAGAAAACGACTCAAAAAGGAAGTAACGTGATAAACCCAACAACGGCCTTTCGGCTCATTCGAATTCAGCGTGTGTTGTTGCGTTATGGTCTCGATGAGTTTGTATTTAATTTACATTTATTTAGGCCGTTACGTTATTTAACCTATTTATCCCCTAGCTATTTTTTAGGTAAACGAAAGGGTTCGCGTGGTGAACGTCTTCGTAAGGCGCTAGAAGATTTGGGGCCTATTTTTGTGAAGTTTGGCCAAATTTTATCAACACGGCAAGACTTATTGCCGCCTGATATTGGCGAAGAGCTGTCGCGCTTACAAGATAATGTTCCACCCTTTGCTGATGATTTAGCGCGCCAGATTATCGAAAGCTCGTTAGAGGTTCCGATAGAAGAGGTGTTTTCGACTTTCTCACCTAGTCCCTTGGCATCAGCCTCTGTGGCGCAAGTGCATACAGCAACATTGCATACCGGCGAAGATGTTGTTGTCAAAGTGCTTCGTCCGGGAATTGAAAAAATTATTAATTCAGATGTGGGTCTGTTATATACCCTGGCGGAACTTGCTAATAAATACTGGGGTGAGGCCAAACGGTTAAAACCCTTAGATGTGGTTAAAGAGTTTGACCATACCATTCATGATGAGTTGGATCTTGTTCGAGAAGCCGCGAATGCCTCGCAGTTACGACGAAACTTTGAGAATTCAGAGCACCTTTATGTGCCCGATGTGTACTGGGATTATACGCGTCAAAATGTGATGGTGATGGAGCGAATCTATGGCACACCAATAGGCAAAATAGATCAATTACGTGAAAAGGGTGTTGATTTAAAGTTACTTGCCGAACGGGGCGTGGAAATATTTTTCGCACAAGTATTTCGGGATAATTTTTTTCATGCCGATATGCATCCGGGTAATATTTTCGCCTCTGATGATGCAAAATACCTTGCGGTGGATTTCGGCATTATGGGAAGCGTGACGCTTGAAGACCAGCGCTATTTAGCAGAAAATTTCCTGGCCTTTTTTCAGCGTGACTACCTCCGTGTGGCGCAATTGCATATTGAATCGGGCTGGGTGCCTAAAGAAACCCGTGTTGATGAGTTTGAAAGCGCGATTCGTGCAGTGTGTGAGCCGATATTCGAAAAGCCGTTAAAAGAAATTTCGTACGGTCATTTGCTCTTACGCCTTTTTCAAACGGCGCGTCGTTTCGATATGGAAGTGCAGCCACAACTAGTCTTGTTACAAAAAACTTTATTGAATATTGAAGGCTTAGGTCGACAACTTTATCCAGATTTGGATTTATGGCAAACCGCTAAACCGTATTTAGAGGAATGGTATAAAAATAAAGTAGGGCCAAAAGCGACCTTCAATAAGTTAAAAGAACACCTGCCGATGATGGGGGAAAAATTACCAGAGTTGCCAGAGATGATGTACCAAGTACTCAGTGATGCTTCAAAAGGTGAGCTTGAGGTTAAGTGGAGATCAGCGCAACTAGAAGAAATAAAGCAGCAAATGGCTAAAAATCACCGTAAGAGTATTATGGCAATTTGTGGTGGGAGTTTACTGATTTCAGCTGCGGTTATTTTAGGCTTAGATGGTTTTTCGCCGTTAATGCTGGGTGATGCGCCGTTAACTACTTGGGTTTTGGGTGTGCTGGGTGGAATATTACTGTTTAACGCATTAGACTAAACTTTCACGTTATTTTCACTCAAGGCGCTTAAGTTGGCGAAAAGAGGTTTTAGTGACGAGAGGTTCTGAGCATTTAGCGGCTACTAATAATTCTGTATCAATCATTGGTATAGATTGCGCGACGCAATCAAATAAAGTGGGTCTTGCGTTAGGCTCTGTTTCGAACGGCATATTAAGCATAGAGAAGGCTAGAAAGGTAGCTAAAAACGAATCTGTTGCTAATGTCGTGTCCAATTGGATAAAAGAACAAGGCAATGTTAAGATCTTAATAGCACTTGATTCCCCCTTAGGCTGGCCAGTAAAACTGGGCGAAGAGTTAATCGGCCATATGGCGGGCGCTTCGCTGAGTACCGATGCCCACCAGATGTTTCGCCGCAGAACAGACTTTTTTATAAAAGAAAAAGCAGGGAAGCAATCTTTAGATGTGGGTGCTGACCGTATTGCTAGAACAGCGCATGCTGCCTTGATGTTAATAGATGAGTTAACGGATCAGTTAGGGACGACAATCCCTTTGGCTTGGTCCGCTGAACTAGTTGACCCTATTAGTGCGATAGAGGTTTACCCTGCGTTAACTCTGAAATCTTGCCAGCTTCTTCCGGCAACAAGTTATAAGAAAGAAATCAGCAAAGAACGAAGCTGGATTTTTGATGGTCTTAGTCAGTTAATGAACGTATCAGAAATGGATAAAGAATTAGTTATCGCCGATGATGATATTTTGGATGCAGTGGTTTGTGTGCTAGCAGGTTATCACTTTATTCGTGCTGAAAGTGAGGGGCCGCGAACCAAGCAGGAACGAGCATTAGCAGAAAAAGAAGGCTGGATTTGGGCGAGAATGCCTCGGTGAGTTTGCTGATACTCAAGCACCAATTAAAGTGATAACAGTATTTTCAATAAGACAGTGTTGGTATCGGTTGTTGAGAACTTTTGAGGAGGCATAAATGCCAACAGATAAGTTGAGTAAAACAGTGGATCAGGTTGTTAGTAATGCTCGAAAAGATCGTGAGCAACGAGATACTGGTTACCGTGCGAAAGCGTTAAAAATGTACCCTTGGATTTGTGGTCGTTGCGCAAGAGAGTTTTCTCAACAGACGCTGCATGAGTTGACGGTACACCATCGAGATCACGATCATGATAATAACCCTGAGGACGGGAGTAATTGGGAGTTGTTATGCGTTTACTGCCATGACAATGAGCATTCAAGGCAACTTGATCATCAATATGGCTCATTAACTGAAGATAAAACTAAAGAAGAGTTAAGGCAACACCCCTTTGCAGGGCTGGCAGACTTATTAAATAAATAACCCCTCCCAACGCTATTATTACTTTATGCTAATGAATCAATAATAAGAAAATAAGGAGAGAGAATGTCTGAGGTTAATAAAAAAATTGTTAGGGAGTTTTTTGCAGCGATGGACAGCAAACGCTTTGATGATATGAGAGATTTACTGCACCCAGATCATTTGTTCCACTTGCCGATGGCAAAAGAACCGTTGGATAAAGATGCACATATGATTATGAATATGAAGCTGCAAGAGTCAATGACAGATTTTGATCGACACTTTTATGATCAAATTGCTGAAGGTGACAAGGTGGTTAGCAGAATGAAACTACGCATGAAACATGTTGGCGAGTTTAATGGTGTTGCACCGACGAATGAATATGTTGACCTAGACGCTATTCATATTATGCGAATAAAAGATGGGTTGAATATTGAAGAGTGGGATGCAGTCGATTTTGTGCCTTTTCTTAAAGCATTGGGCTTTATTCCAAAAGACTCGAAAGGCCCTTGGGATTAAAGAGTAAGAGTTCACATATGATGTAATGGAGATAGCTCGGTTGCAGTGCTTAATGAGCTGGTCTAAGAAACGCCTATTGTTTTAAAATAACAATAGGCGTTTTTTTATTTAGGTGAATTAGAAGAAGAAGTTAAGGTTACTATCTGGGACGACAGTGTGATTAAACAACATGCTTCTTTTAGCCAGCTTGAGGCTATTGTCTTCAAGGCGCCAAATATCATCGCGCGATACCACCATGCGCTTTTCTACGCCATCCAGTCGGCTTCTAAGAACGGTAACAACAGAGAGAACGTTCCATTCACCCTCAACCTCTGTAGGGAACACCTCTATATTAGACACTGCGTGGTTTATCATGTTTTGAGGGTTCTCAGACCAAACGAGATTTGTCGCAAAGCGAGCAATACGTAGCTCTAATTGTTTTTTATAGTCATTAAAAATATTTGCGTCGAGAGGTTTGATGGCCTGCTTTTTTTCTTCACGTAAATAGCGAGCGGGTACGGGCATATAGTAATAAATATCGTCCGTTAGCATCGCTAGCCATTGGTCATACTCTTCATGGTCAAGTAGACGCGCTTCTTTATACAGAAGTGTTTGGAAGGTTTGGTAGGTGTCCGCATCAACAGCATTTTTAAAAGGAGATGGTTGACTCATTAGTTTTGTCCTCTTGTTGCATTTGCTTCTTCTAGGCTGTTGTAGTTTGGAACGGCGCTCCAATCTTTTGCTGCCATCATTTCTTGCCAGCGACGGTAGAAATATCGTTGGTTTTGTTCACCAACAAGGCCGTCACTAACGACGCCAGGCATTTCAGGGTGTGAGTACTCTTTGCCTAAGCCCATATTGGTGTATACATCTTTTTGGCGGGTTTGTAGGCCTCTGTTTTGTGAAGTACAGGCGGCAAAGTTTTCACCATCATCGTTATCAAACATGCCGGCGGCGCCAAATGTTCGGCAAACATTGTCGAGCACAGTTTGTTTTAACTCGTCTGACATCTCTTTATCAACCATCGCCCACGTCCACATTTCCATTTTTCCTGGACCTTTTGGATGATAAACACGGAACCAATTAAGCCCCGGTAACATTTGCACATTGGGGAAAATAGTCATGTTGATTTGCGAGCCCCAAAATTGCTTACCACGCGTTTCGCCAAGGCGTGAAATAACAGTCTCTCGGTTTTCTTCAAGGTAGCTAACAGGTAGGCTTGGGTCAGGGTAGAACGCATAACCAGATTGTCCATCTAGGGATGAAATAATCGAGTGACCATTCATACCACCACCAGCCATAGCGGTTGAACTGTCCACTTTAGTATTGCCTAGAGAAAGACTTTCAATGTCCATTGAGGTAGCAACAGTCATAACACCTGCATGAGCCCAGCCAATATGATAGCCATCGCCGCAGGCGTTTTCGACAGGCAGTTTCCAGTTGACAGGGTATTCAACTTTTTGCGTTGAGCCGATTAACTCGGTGCCTTCTGGCATGGCGTCGAGCCAAACATCTAAGTACCATTTCATATCACCCAAATAATCATCCAAAGTCGGTGATTCTGGATCAAAGTTACCAAAAATTAATCCTTTATAGCTATCTACCTTGCAAACAGGGTGTAAGCCAAATTTGGATTTATCGAGTTCATTGTAATAAGCATCCTCTTCCAGCGGGACAGATTGAAGCGTGCCATCTGCGGCAAAGCTCCACCCATGGTAGCTACAAGTAAACTGCTTGGCATTGCCTTTATCTGCCTTACAAACACGGTTGCCGCGATGGGTGCAGGTGTTAAGGAAGGCTTTGACTGATTGGTCTTTTTGGCGAATAACGAGGACCTCATCTTCACCCATAAAGGTCCTAAAATAGTCACCTGGATCAGGTATTTGGCTTTCGTGCGCTAAAAATAACCAGCATTTGCCAAAGATTCTTTCTTGTTCTTGCTCATAGATGTCTTGTTCATGAAAAATAGATCTACTTTGTCGACCAGTTGTATTGTCGACCAGTTGGCTAACGTCCACTTTACCCATAATGTTCCCCTTATGTGTTGAATTTGAGAAGGATGATTAATAACTATCCATCTAGTATATATTTATCGTTCAATGCTTGTCTAACGCTTGGTTGGTAAAAACGATGAGGTTGGGCAAAAGATTGATCCAAGGCATTTTTTCTAAAAAGAGTAATCGATAACTTAATTTAAGCTGCCATAATATTAAGGTGATGGCTGTGATACCAAAAAAAATACTAAAACCCAAACGCCCAGAAAATGATGATTGTTGTGGTGGAGGGAGCTGTTGCCCGTGCGTTTGGGAGGACTACTTTAATCAACTGGATCTATGGAATGAGCAGCAAGTTAAGGAAAAACTTGATAATACGTTAGATAAGACAGACTGACTAACGCTATATCTTCTTAACGCTTCAGTGTAAAATTCACCATTTCAAAATTAGTGCGTTACGCGCTGATTATCAATCGATTAACAATAAGCAAAGATCATGAGCCCAAGACCTTCTCGTCAAACACTAGCGAATGCTATTCGTGTCCTTAGTATGGATGCTGTCCAACAAGCCAACTCAGGACACCCCGGTGCACCGATGGGGATGGCAGATATTGCAGAAGTACTATGGAATGACTTTTTGTCGCATAACCCAGCCAATCCACACTGGGTGAATAGAGATCGCTTCGTATTATCGAACGGTCATGGCTCGATGTTGTTATATTCGTTATTGCATTTGTCGGGTTACGATTTAGATATTGAAGACATTCGTAATTTTCGTCAGCTGCACTCTAAAACACCGGGTCACCCAGAATACGGATATGCGCCAGGGGTAGAAACAACGACAGGTCCTTTAGGTCAAGGTATTAGCAACGCGGTGGGTATGGCTTTAGCTGAAAAGGTATTAGCTGCACAATTTAATCAACCTAACTTCAAGGTGGTTGATCATTACACGTATACCTTTATGGGGGATGGTTGCTTGATGGAGGGCATTTCGCATGAAGCATGTTCTTATGCGGGTACGCTTGGCTTAGGCAAATTAATAGCGTTTTGGGATGATAACGGTATCTCGATTGATGGCGATGTAGAGGGTTGGTTTACCGATGATACGCCAGCACGTTTTGAAGCCTATGGTTGGCAAGTAGTTCGTGATGTAGATGGGCATAATGCTAATGACATCAAGCAGGCGATTGAGCAAGCACAAAAAGAAACGAATAAACCCACGTTAATTTGCTGTAAAACAGTGATTGGCTCTGGTGCGCCTAATAAAGAAGGGACGCATCATGTACATGGCGCTCCATTGGGTGCCGAAGAAATAGCCGCTACCAGAAAAGCATTAGGTTGGACAGCGCCTGCCTTTGAAATTCCAGCTGAGGTAAAGAATGCGTGGGATGCAAACGATAAAGGTGAACAAGCAGAAGCTCAATGGGAAGAGTTATTAGAAGCTTATGTGGCTGAATACCCAGACCTAGCTGATGAACTATTGCGTCGTTTATCGGGTGAGTTAAGTGCTGATTGGGCAGAAAAATCAGAGGCATTTGTGCAGGCAGCGCAGCAGGCAGGTGAAACCATTGCCTCACGTAAAGCATCATTAAACACACTTAATGGTTACGGTCCTTTATTGCCCGAGCTTTTAGGGGGATCAGCTGATTTAACTGGCTCTAATTTAACTAAATGGTCAGGGTGTACAGATGTTGATGGGACGAATGCCAACGGCAACTATCTTCATTACGGCGTGCGTGAATTTGGCATGAGCGCAATTCAAAATGGCATTGCATTACATGGCGGCTTTATTCCTTATGGTGCAACGTTTTTAACATTTTCTGATTATGCTCGTAATGCTGTGCGTATGGCTGCATTGATGAAATTACGAAATATTTTTGTTTTCACGCATGACTCGATAGGGTTGGGTGAAGACGGACCAACACACCAATCGGTTGAGCATGTCTCAAGTTTACGGTTAATTCCAAACTTAGATGTATGGCGTCCGTGTGATGCGGTTGAATCTGCTGTTGCATGGAAGTATGCGGTTGAAAATGAAAGCACGCCGTCAGCGCTAATTTTTACTCGTCAAAACGTACAGCACCAGCCACGCACAGCTGACCAAGTGGCGGCTATTTCAAAAGGGGGTTATATCCTTAAAGATTGTGAAGGTGAGCCGCAGGTTATTTTAATGGCTACGGGGTCTGAAGTTGAATTAGCGACAACCGCTGCTGACGTATTAGCAGCAGAAGGCGTTAAGGTTCGCGTACTATCTATGCCGTGTACAGACCTTTTTGATAGACAAGATATGGCGTATAAAGAATCTATATTGCCTGCCTCAGTAACAGCAAGGGTAGCGATAGAAGCAGGATCAACAAGCCTTTGGTATAAATACGTGGGCTTGCAAGGTGCGGTGATTGGCTTAGACCGTTTTGGTGAATCGGCTCCGGCTAAAGAATTGTTTGAATACTTTGGCATCACAGCGGAAAAGTTAGTCGAAGCAGCAAAGAACTTAATATAAGTTTCTAAACTCATGGGTATTCGTATAGCCATTAATGGGTTTGGTCGAATTGGGCGCAGTGTACTCAAGGCACTGTATGCGTCTAACCGTCAAGAGCAGATTCAGGTGGTAGCCATTAATGACATTGAGTCATTTAGCACCGTAGCCGAGCATGTAAAAAATGATTTATCTGGGCTGAACATAAAGCTGTCTACTGATAAGAACACCCTGCTGATGGCAGGTAGGGATGTGCATTATTCGTCACAGGCAAACCCTGTGAAACTGCCTTGGAAATCGCTGAATATTGATGTAGTGCTTGAGTGTACAGGGCAATTTACTCAAGCAGAATCCGCCCATATGCATATTTTGGCAGGGGCTAAAAAAGTCCTTATTTCTGCCCTATCAGATGATAAGGTTGATGCCACGATAGTGTACGGTGTAAACCAGGCAGATCTAAAAGCAGAACATAAAGTCGTTTCAAATGGCTCTTGCACATTAAATTGTTTAGCCCACATGGTAAGTGTTTTAGATGCTGCGATGGGCGTTGAGTACGGTTTAAGCACAACTTTACATGCTTACGATGATAGGCATGAGTCAATGGTTGAGCAAATACCCATGATTCCAACTAAAACAAATTCACCAAACTCTATTGGCCTAGTGTTGCCGCACATGAAAGGAAAAATAGATGGGCTTTCTATTCGCTTATCTACTATCAGTGTAGCGATGCTGGATGTGACCTTTAGCAGTAAAAATCAGACAACAGTCGCTGAGGTTAATGAGCGAATGCGGCAGGCAGCCAGTGCTAGTCTGCAAGGGGCGCTTGGTTATAGTGAGGAAAATGCAGTGTCAACAGACTTTAGCGCTCATCCTGCTTCGTGTGTTTTTGATGCTACGCAAACTAAGGTGACATCAGGTCGGCTCGTTAAGGTCGTTGGCTGGTTTGATAATGAGTGGGGCTTTTCAAATCGAATGCTGGACACCGCGCAAGCGATGATGACGAATTAAGAAACATAAAGGAACTCAGATGACGATTATAAAGATGCAAGATATAAATTTATCTGGCAAACGCGTACTGATCAGAGAAGATTTGAATGTGCCTATTAAGGCAGGGAAAGTAACCAGTGATGCGCGTATTAGGGCTAGTCTGCCAACCATCCAACAGGCGCACAATGCAGGTGCGGTGGTGATGTTAATGTCACATATCGGGCGCCCAATTGAAGGACAGTATGATGAGACCTTTAGTTTGAAACCAGTGGCAGAGCATTTGTCTACCTTGTTGGGAAAACCAGTGCGCTTAGAAAAAGATTGGTTGGATGGGGTCAGTGGTCAGCCGGGTGATATTATTCTTTGTGAAAATGTACGTTTCAATGTTGGTGAAAAAGCAGATGACGAAGTGTTGTCGAAAAAAATGGCCGCTCTATGTGATGTGTTTGTGATGGATGCGTTCGGCACGGCTCACCGCGCACAAGCCTCAACACATGGCGTTGCCAAATTTGCACCGATTGCATGCGCAGGTCCGTTATTATCAGCTGAATTAGATGCTTTAGGTCAGGCACTATTTGAACCGGCTCAGCCGATGCTGGCGATAGTAGGTGGTGCAAAAGTGTCGACTAAATTGACGGTGCTGGACTCGATGTTAGACAAGGTTGATCAACTAATTGTTGGCGGTGGTATAGCGAATACTTTTATTGCCGCTCAAGGTTATTCGGTTGGCAAGTCGTTGTATGAGCCAGACTTGATTGATGAGGCGAAAGCGTTAATGTTAAAAGCAGAGCAGAATGGTGCGAGCATCCCGGTTCCGGTTGATGTGGTTTGCGGTAAAACATTTTCAGAAGCAGCACAAGCGACAGTCAAATCAGTCAAAGATGTTGAAGAGGATGACTTAATCCTAGATGTTGGCCCTCAAACAGCTGCCCAATATGCGGGTATCGTTAAAGCGGCCGGAACAATTGTTTGGAATGGACCTTTGGGCGTGTTCGAGTTTGACCAATTTGCAGGTGGAACAAAGGTATTATCACAGGCAATTGCAGACAGTGATGGTTTTTCAATTGCAGGTGGCGGCGACACGTTAGCGGCAGTGGATAAGTACGACATTGCCGATCAGGTTTCTTATATATCAACAGGTGGTGGTGCTTTCTTGGAATTTTTAGAGGGTAAGGCCTTGCCTGCGGTATCAGTTTTAGCTGAACGTAGCGCCTAAAACCAGAGCTGTTGGCGCGTTGTTGCGCCTTTAACAACGTTATTTCAGAAAATCTTGTTATATTTTGGTGCCATTAGCGAGCGCCTATTTCTTGCTGCACGGTTTATATTTAAGTTATTTGAACGCTTGCCGATATACACTTTACCTACATAACCAATTTCACGGCTGCTTAAATAGCGCTTAACTGATTTATGAAAAAGATTACGCATTTTTCCCTAACGTGTTTATTACTTTTTGCCTTGATGTTCACATCTGTTCAGGCCGTAGATTTTAATAAAAATAATGCCATCGAAGTTCGCGTCTTGGTCGATGTGTCCGAGAGGATGAAAATAAGTGACCCAGAAAACCATAGAATATCGGCGCTCAAACTGTTCATCAATCTCTTGCCGAATAATGCAAACGTTGGTATTTGGATGTTTGATGAGATGCCAACAGAGATCATGAAAGCGGGTAAATCCGGTATTTCGTGGAAAACGCAGGCTCTTAAGAATGTAGAAAAAATTCAATCATCTAATAAAACAGGGGATATTGAAAAAGCGCTTGCGGTGGCTTCGCTGGATTGGGTAGAAAAAGACAAGAATGCACGTCGGCACATTGTTCTTTTAAGCGACGGAAAAGTAACGTCAGGAAAACTCATGAAAGATAATGTGGCGTCTAAAGAACGAATACTCAATTACCAAGTAGCGCGTTTAAAGGAAGTTGATGTTAGTGTTCATACGGTTGGATTTTCTGATGATGCGGATCTTGATTTTTTAGAAACAGTGGCTAATGAAACACTCGGTTGGTTTGATGTGGCCAAAACAGCTGCACAACTAGAACGAGCATTGCTGAGGGTTAGTAAACGCTTGGTTGAGAGAAATAGTATCCCATTAATTGCGAATACATTTACAGTTGATGAAACCGTAAGACAATTCACCGCAGTTGTTTTTAGAAAAAAAGGCTTTGGTACTACCCAGTTGGATGACCCGGAGGGTATGGATTTTGGACGTAGCAGTAATAGAAGCGGTGTTAGTTGGCACCGTGAAAAGAAATATGACATTGTGACAGTCACTAAGCCAATGGCTGGTGAGTGGAGGTTGATTGCAGCGGCTGACCCAGACAATGAAATCTTCATCACCACGAATTTGCAAATGGCTGTTGAAAACATGCCAAAAGAGATTTTTTCGGGTTCCGATACACGCATTAGAATGCTCATGACAGACAAAGGTAAGCTTCTGAAAAATAGCAATCTGTTAGATGTTATCGATGCGACGGTCGAGATTATAAATCAACGAGGGGACAAAGAAGTGCTTCCAATGCAGTTAGATATGATCAACGGCGGGTATTTTTTTGTTGATATTGGAAAAAACCTTAAGGTCGGCCCTTATGAGCTAATAGTTAGGGCTGTTGGAAATACCTTTGAGCGGATAGAAACGCTGTCTTTTTATGTCAAACAAAAGCCTAAAGTTAATTATGTGGAAATCAACCCGGTGTTCGATAAAGTACTTGAGCAAGCCGGTATTGTGCTGCCTGAAGAGGGGCTCACAGAGCAGCAGATTTTTCAATGTCCAGATTTGTCCAGTATTGTAGCGGGCGAAGAGGGTGAGCTTGAACCTGTTGTTGAGTCAGTAGAGGAAGCATCAAATTGGGCCTTAACCAGCGGGGTCGTATTGCTTGTTAATATAGTGTTAGCTGTGGCTGGTTTTTTTGGCTTTAAGTTATTTAAGAAGAAAATGACCGTTAAGGATGAGCAGTTGAGCAAAACGTTAGGGGTTTAAGGCGGCTTGTGACAAACCAGGCGGCGAGTAATATTAACGCGATGAATAAACGGAGTATTTAAATGAGTGAGTCGTTTTTAATTTTATTAATTGAGTTGGTATTTGTTTTAACAGCGATTGTTGGCTTGCTTTTGTTTAAAGTCTATAAGAAAAAGGAAGCCCTACAGAGTCAGATCACAGGGCTGGTTAAAAAGGTCGATAAGGAAGCGCAAGGCAGAAAAGAAACACTAGAAAACACGTTCAAAGCACAGGGAATTGCAGCTGATCAAGCAGGGCAAAACGCCGACCGCTTGGTGGGTGCGGAAGCCAATTGTGTTAAAAAGTTTGCGGTAGCGCAACTTAGTTTAGACTCGAAGGATATTGCTTCCTTTTCCGAAGCCGTTTATGGCTTATCAGCAGAGCACTTGGATGTGGGGTTATTAAATGCTGAGATTCTTTCATCAACACAAGTTCCAGTTGCTCCAGTGGTACAGCCAGTTCAACCTGTGCAGACAACAGTTGGTAGCGAACAAGAATCGGTTCAAGTAAATGATGATATTGAAGTCTCGCTTGATCTCGATGCGCTAGCAGACTCAGATAGTGCTGACGATGATGCTGGTGAACAGTCAGAGTCAGATGTAAAGAGTGTTAATACGGCGACACCAACCATTGAGCCAGAGGCTGAAGAAGAGCTTGAAATAGGTCAGCTTGACGGACATGTTGAGGTGTTGCGTAGCCCTGATACAACGGAAGATTCGGATGAACCCGTTGAAGAAGAGGCTGAGTTAAAAAAAGATTGAATAATCAGTTAGAGCTGGCGTAAAAAGTGATTGGAAACACAGCGCCTTAGGTTAACCCTGTATAAGAATTCGTCAAATAATCCGCTCATAATAGGGGGCTAAATACTACTTAGTTAGTGTTATAGGGTGCCTCCCATCCCCAATAAACCTTCGTTATTTATATAGCCTTTAACTTGTTGCGGCATAGAGCCCCCAGACAGTAGATATTTGTAAACAATAGTATTAGTTACGAGCATATATTAGAAAAAAATGATATAAATACTATTTTTAATAAGTCATTAGATGTTGGAGAGCTGAAAATGGAAAAAACAAAAAATAAAGTGGTTGCCCCACGCTATTTTTCAGGGTCGTTAATGTTAATGTTGGGCGTGTTAGGGTTTTATCTTGGTGGCCTTTGGGTTTGGTTAGGCACAGCGGCGTTTATTTGTCTTGTTGTGTTGGATGTAAGTTTGCCTCGTGATGAGCAGTTGCATGATGTTCGGGCGACAGGCTTGCAGCATTTCGTCCTTTATTGCCAGTTACCATTAATTGTCATGCTCTGGTTAATGTTTGCCGATATGTTGAGCACGTCGAGTGGTAGTGTGCTGGAGATTATGGGTGGTATTTTTTCACTGTCCTTTTTAACTGCGCTGGGTGGTTTGCCTCCAGCTCATGAGCTGATGCATCGTCATGGTACATTGGATCGCTTTTACTGTACTTTGTATCTCACAGTGTTCTTACTCCCGATGAATGATCTCGGGCATGTTAAAGGTCACCATTTGAAGGTCGCTACTTCTGAAGACAGTGATACACCTCGCAGAGGTGAGTCGGTTTATACGTTTGCCTTTAGGTCTTTATGGGGACAAATGAAAGACTCGATTGAGATTGAAAAAGGCCGTCTGAAAAAAACTAAAACTTCTTTTTGGTCGCCTCAAAGCCGTTTCTTTCAATCGGTTATATTAATGTCGACTTGGTTGATTATTTGGTTTTCGATTGCAGGTATTCAAGCCTTGCCATTGTATATATTAACTATGATTATTTTTTATCTAGTGCTAGGTGGCTTTAACTATACTCAGCATTATGGCCTGATCCGAGTTATTGGTGAGCCTATTGAAACGCGACATTCATGGAATCAACTAAAGCCATTAAGCCGAGCGCTTTCATTCGAAATATCTAATCACTCTGAGCACCACTTAAAACCTACGCGTTTTTATACGGACTTGCAGCCATACCCAGAAGCACCACAGCTACCGAGTATAGCGCTATGCTTTATTTGCGCATTTGTGCCGCCTATTTGGGAAGCTAAAATAGTTAAGCCTCAATTAGCTATTTGGGATGAAAAAATGGCTAATGAAGCTGAGAAAAAGTTGGCTGAGGAAGCCAATATTAAAGCTGGTTGGGTATAGATTAGAGGGATAGAGCTATACAGTGGGAATGGGCTCGCCCCTTTGTAAGTTTTAGGTTTTCCGTTTTTTTTAATGTTAGGGTTTAAAAAAACGGGGAGGATGACGGAAGACTTTGGGGTGTATGCTTCCAATTTATATGGTTATGTCTCAAGTACGTCAAATATTATTGAAGTTGTTGCTTTTAACAGTTGACCAGCTAGGGACTCACCTTGCTATTAATACCTTGGTTATGGCCTAAGGCGAGAAAAATATGGAAATTGTTAATAAAAAGGAAGATGAACTATCTATTTGCACATTTTTTTTGTTAAAAAACTAACAGCAGCATGGCTGCTCTATAGATAATTTATAGAAAGCGGCTTGGTGACTACGGCTTCTTGGGTAATTTTTGTGCACTCACCTTTATGCATCATCAAACATTAGAGCAGCTAGAAGAACGCCTGAGCAGTGTGCTCAATTTAATTATTATAGGTTTAAAAGTAAGAGACTAATCATGCATCGTTTAGAAACAAATTTTAGTGAATGGGTTATACGTTACCGTGTAGCGATTATAGTGTTAAGCGTGTTAGTCGTCATTGTCTCTGGGCTTGGTGTTCAATACCTTGGGTTTACGCCGGATTATAGAGTTTATTTTAGAGACGATAGCCCACATTTGATGGCGTTTAATCAGAATGAAGCAACCTATTCTAAATCGGATAATGTGTTTATTCTTATTGCGCCTGAAACAGGCGATGTTTTTGAAAAGGAAATATTAACCCTCGTTGAGAACCTGACGGAAGAGGCATGGCAAATACCTTATTCTTTAAGGGTTGATTCAATTCAGAATTTTCAAAATACGTATGCAGAAGATGATGACCTTATTGTAGAGGATTTGTATGCAGAGGCCAGCTCATTAGAACAGGACGATATTCAGCGGGTTAAATCGGTGGCGCTAAGTGACCCACTTCTTTATAAGCGGATTATCTCAAAAGATGGTGGTGCAACAGCTGTTAATGTAACGATTGAATTCCCCGATATTGAGCCTGAAGAAGAGTTACGTGAAGTAGTGGCTCATGCACGTGAATTGGTAAAAAAATACCAAGAAAAATACCCCACAGTAAAGTTTTATATAACAGGGATGGCATTTATGAATAATGCCTTCGTTGAGTCTGGTCAAGGGGATGGGGAAACACTTTTCCCGATCAGTTTTGTGGTGATGGTTTTATTTCTAACCATATTATTACGCAGTGTTAGTGCAGTGTTCGGGGTGACCTTGGTTATTTTTATGTCAACCGTCGTAGCCTTTGGGTTGGGTGGTTATGCTGGGGTTCTGTTGGCACCCGCATCAGTGGCGTCTGGGCAAATGATTATGGTGTTGGCGGTAGCTAATAGTGTGCATATGCTGGTCACCTTCATTTTTGATTTGCAACATAATGTGGCGAAAACAGAGGCGTTAAAAGAAAGCTTACGGATTAATTTAGTACCCATTTTCTTGACCAGTGTGACCACGATGATTGGCTTTTTGGGGATGAATTTTAATGAATCAGCACCGTATAGAGATTTAGGGAATTTGGTAGCGGTTGGTGTTTTTGCATCGATGGTTTTTTCGCTGACTTTTTTACCAGCCATCATGAGTTTTTTGCCCGTACGAATTAAGCCCGGGGAGGATGCGGCAGTCCCCTATTTAGAGAAATTCTCAAGATTTTCTATTAAATTTCATCGTCCATTATTACTGTTAATGTGTGTGGTGGCCATTTTGTCAGCCGCAGCGATACCGCTGAATACATCGGAAGAGCATTTCACTACGTATTTTGACCATAGCGTACAGTTTCGCGTTGATTCGGATGCAACTCTGGATATTATGGGGGGCACGTTTCAGCTGACATACTCCCTTCCCGCCAACGAAAAGGGCGGAGTGAGTGAACCAGAATATCTTAAGAATTTAAAAGCATTTGCAGATTGGTATCGAGAACAGCCAGAGACGACCAATGTCTTTGTTTTTACCGATACCATGCTGCGGTTGAATAAAAATATGCATGGGGATGACCCTGCTTGGCAAAAATTACCAGAAAGTCGTGATTTGGCTGCGCAGTATACGCTGCTGTATGAGATGTCATTACCTTATGGTTTGGATTTGAATAATCAGGTTAATGTGGACAAGTCAGCCACGCGGATGGTCGCGACCGTCAGGGATATGACCAATAACGAACTGATGGCGCTTGAGGAAAGAGCACAGGCTTGGCTAAAAGCAAATGTTCCCAGCACAATGACGACCATTGGTACCGGCACCTTGATGATGTTCTCGCATTTGGCTGATACTAATACCACCAGCATGATCGTTGGGTCGGTGCTGGCACTGATTCTTATTTCAGGTATTTTAATGGTGGCCTTGCGCTCGGTTAAAATGGGCCTGTTAAGCTTGGTGACCAATATATTACCCGCAGGGGTTGGTTTTGGGCTTTGGGGCGTGCTCAGCGGTGAAGTTCATATGGGCTTATCGGTAGTGGTCAGTATGACGTTAGGCATTGTGGTGGATGACTCGGTGCATTTCTTAAGTAAATATTTGCGTGCCAAACGCGAAAAAGGCTATTCGACAGAAGAGTCCATTACATACGCCTTTACTCATGTAGGCAAAGCATTAGGCATTAGTACGCTCGTTTTAATAGCTGGTTTTGGTGTGCTGATGGCATCGCACTTTGCGATGACCACCGATATGGCGCTGTTAACGGTATGGATTATTGTCGCTGCCCTAGCCGCAAACTTCTTATTCTTGCCGGGTCTATTGTTAAAGTTTGATAACAACAAAGCGAAGGTGTTGCAGCAAGACGCTAATGAGGGTGTTTGATTTGTTAATAAAGATGTTAGAGAGAAACCGTTAGATGGAACGTTTAGAAGGCTATTTTAGTCAGTGGGTTATTAAGTACCGTGGATGGATTATTGCTGTTAGCCTGTTAGTGTTGCTAGCGGCTGGCAATGGGTTGCAATATTTAGGGTTTGATAATGATTACCGTGCTTTTTTTACCGATGATAACCCTGAATTATTGGCTTACGATAAGGTTGAAAATACCTATACAAAGTCAGATAACGTCTTCATTTTAATTGAGCCAAAAACAGGCGATGTTTTTCAGCCAGAGGTGCTCAAGCTTCTCGAAGAGCTGACAACATCCGCTTGGCAAACTCCACATTCTAGGCGTGTGGATTCGCTGCAAAACTTCCAAAATACCTATGCAGAAGACGATGATTTAGTTGTTGAGAGCTTGTATGAGGAAGCTGAAGATTTACTGGCTGCGGATATCGAAACAGTTAAGCAAGTCGGTTTGTCAGACCCGTTACTATTGAAGAGGCTAGTCTCTGCCGATGGCCGTGTTACGGCACTGAATATTACCATTGAATACCCAAAAGTTGACGCGGATAAAGAGCTAAAAGATGTTGTGTCTAGCACACGTGACATGGTGGCTAAGTTTGAGAAGGCTTACCCTAATGTTAATTTTTATATTACCGGCATAGCGTTTTTAAATAATGCCTTTGTTGAAGCGGGGGAGAATGATTTATCCTTGTTAGTGCCGGTAAGTTTGTTATTGATGGTTATCATCATGTTTGTTTTATTGCGCAGCATTAGTGCAGTATTCGGCATTACATTGATCGTTATTTTTTCCGATGTTATTGCCTTAGGTTTGGGCGGTTATGCAGGAGTAAAATTAACACCTGCGTCTATTTCATCGGCGCAAATGATTATGGTATTAGCAGTCGCCAATAGTGTTCACTTATTAGTTACTTTTATGTATGGCTTGCAGCATAAAGTTCCAAAACAAGAGGCTTTGCTTGAGAGTATACGGATTAATTTACAACCTATATTTTTAACAAGCGCCACCACGATGATTGGCTTTTTATGCTTGAACTTTAGTGAATCTCCACCTTTTAATGATCTAGGTAACTTAGTGGCAGCAGGTGTGTTTGTGTCCTTCTGCCTGTCGCTAACGTTTTTACCAGCGATGATGAGTTATCTGCCAGTCCGCGTGAAAGCGGGGGAAGATATTGCTGTAGAACGTTTAGCATCTTTGTCTAAATTTGTTATTCGGTATCAAAATATTATCTTGTTAGTGTCAGCAGTGGTTGTGTTCATTGCAGCTTATGCAGCTACGTTAAATAAACCAGAAGAGCAATTTCTTAAATATTTTGATGAGTCTGTAGAGTTTAGAGGTGATTCTGATTTTGCTAATCAATCCGTTGGTGGCCTATTTCAAATATCGTTCTCTTTACCAGCTGAAGGTAAGGGCGGCATCAGTGATCCGCAATATCTAGAGCATTTAGCGCTGTTTGCCCAGTGGCTTAAAGAACAACCAGAAATTATTAATACGTATGTTTTAAGCGATACCTTAAGGCGGTTGAATAAAAATATGCATGGAGATGACCCCGCTTGGTATAAGTTGCCAGAAAGTAGAGAAATGGCTGCGCAATATCTGCTGCTATATGAAATGTCATTGCCCTATGGCTTGGATTTAAATAACCAGGTGAACATTGATAAATCAGCCACTCTTTTGGTGGTGGGTGTTGAAGAAATGAGTAATGTTGAGCTGTTAGATTTTGAACAGCGTGTGCAACAATGGATGCAGGATCATTTGCCAGCGAGTATGCAAGCAAAAGGCTCAGGATCGATTTTAATATTTGCTCATCTGACAGACAAAAATATCAAAGGTATGCTTAGCGGTTCTATATTGGCGTTGGTGCTTATTTCGATGATTCTAGTTTTTGCACTTCGTTCCATTAAGGTCGGCGTTTTAAGTTTGGTGCCGAATTTAGTCCCAGTGATTATTGGTTTTGGTCTTTGGGGTCTATTTTATGTTGAGGTGAATATGGCTTTAGCCGCTGTGGTGAGCATGACCTTGGGCATTGTGGTAGATGATACTGTGCACTTTTTAAGTAAGTATTTACGTGCTAAGCGTGAAAAGGGTTATAGCACTGAAGAGTCGATTACCTATGCGTTTACCCACGTTGGCAAAGCGTTAACCATAAGTACACTGATCCTCAGTGCAGGATTTGGTGTTTTAATGTTGTCACCTTTTGCGCTTAATTCAGACATGGCCACCCTAACTACGTGGATTATTATGATCGCTTTGGTGGTGGATTTATTACTGTTACCTATTTTATTACTCAAACTAGATAAGGAAAAAACATGAAAAAATTAGTCAGTTTATTGGTGCTTTTGTTGCCGTTAATGGCCAGCGCGCAAACGCCGGAAGAAAAAGGCATGGAAATAGCGGTAGAAGGTGATAAGAGGGATGCCGGTTTTGGCGATATGACGTCAGATATGGTGATGACACTTAAGAATGCAAATGGTGATGTCAGTATTAGAAAAATGCGATCTAAAAACCTTGAGGTAGAAGGCGACGGCGATAAGGGCTTAACTATTTTTGATGAGCCAGCTGATATTAAAGGCACGGCTTTTTTATCCTTCACGCATATTTTAGAGGCAGATGATCAATGGTTATATCTGCCCGCTTTAAAACGAGTAAAGCGTATTTCATCTAAAAACAAATCAGGCCCTTTTATGGGCAGTGAGTTTGCCTTTGAGGATTTATCATCCCGTGAGGTGGCAAAGTTCAGCTATTTGTACTTACGCGATGAAGTCATTAATGGTGAAGAGGTGTTTGTTGTTGAATCTAAGCCTAACTATAAGTATTCAGGATATACGCGTTTAATTGCTTGGATTAGTAAAGAAAAGTATCAACCGTTAAAAATTGAATATTATGACCGTAAAAATACCTTGTTAAAAACGACGACAGCAACCGGCTACCAGCAGTACATGGGTAAATATTGGCGCCCTGATTCATTAAACACGGTGAACCATCAAACAAAAAAAGAGACGCGCTTGGATTTTTCAAACTACGAGTTTCAAAAAGGTTTGTCTGATCGTGACTTTAATAAAAGCAGCTTAAAACGAGCGCGCTAATAACTGAGTACAAGTCAATGAGCTTTAAAAAAGCAATGGTAGGCGGCCTGTTGGTAGGCGGGGTCGCCTTCTTATCGTCCGGTTTCGCAAGCGAGTGGTCTGGGTATGTAGCGGGGGAGTATCGCTATTTCACGCAGTCAGCTCTAGATCAGCAGCAGTTTAATGACGCAAGCGTATCGTTTTCAGCCGCGCCGGAGTTTTATCACAGTTGGAATGATGGCGATGATGCTTTTATCTTTAGCTCATTTTTTCGTTGGGATGAGCAAGATCCTCAACGCACACATATAGATTTGCGTGAGCTGATGTGGATTCATGCCGAGCGAGACTGGGAGGTGCGCTTAGGCGTTGGCAAAGTGTTTTGGGGGGTGACCGAATCACAGCACTTAGTGGATATTATTAATCAGTCCGATATGGTTGAAAACTTTGATGGTGAAGATAAGCTTGGACAAACCATGCTTAACTTGTCGCTTATTAAAGACTGGGGAACAGTTGATTTGTTTGTACTGCCGGGTTTTAGAGAGCGAACTTTTTCAGGCAAAGAGGGGCGTTTTCGCCCAACACCGGCGATAGACGATCATACCGCTTATCAATCTGATTCTAAGGATAAGCATGTGGATTATGCTGTGCGCTGGAATCAAACGTTTGATGATTGGGATGTTGGGGTCTCCCACTTTTATGGCACGAGCCGTGAGCCAAGAATTATTCCTACAGCGACCGCGGGTGGTATCGCGTTGGTTCCTTTTTACGACCTTATTAATCAAACTGGCCTAGACGTACAAGCAACGCTCGATGAGTGGCTTTGGAAGGTTGAATTGATACACCGTAGTGGGCAGGGTGAAACATTTAACGCGTTTACAGGTGGTTTTGAATATACTTTCGTGGGTGTTATGGAATCTGCTGCTGATGTTGGTCTGATAGCGGAATATTTGTACGATGATCGCGGTGCAGACGTTGCTTTTGATAATGATATATTTGTGGGTGCTCGTTTAGCAATGAATGACGCGGCGTCAAGCGAGCTATTATTTGGCGTTATTGCTGATGTTGACCAAAATACTCAGTTCTATAGCCTTGAGGGAAGCCGGCGTATTGGTGTTAGTTGGGTATTAAGTGTAGAGGCGCGATTCATATCCGCTGCTAGCAATGATGCACTTGCACCTTTTCGCCAGGACGATGTTATTCAACTGGAGTTTGCACGCCACTTTTAATCAACCCTTGTTGCCGCTTTTTAATTGATAGCCGCTTTTGCTAAGAGGCGGCTATCAACAGTTTGCACCAAAATAGGTTGATGAATGCTCGGCTTTGATGCAGAATCGAAAAATTAAATTAATAATAAAAGGTTTTGTATGAAATTAATAACAGCCATTATCAAGCCGTTTAAATTAGAAGATGTGCGAGAGGCTCTATCTGCTGCGGGCTTTGAAGGAATTACTGTGACAGAAGTTAAGGGTTTTGGCCGTCAACGCGGTCATACAGAATTATATCGTGGGGCTGAATACGTCGTTGATTTTTTGCCAAAGGTAAAGTTAGAGATTGCGGTTTCGACAGAGCAGTTAGATAGCGCGATTGATGCAATTATTAATGCGGCGAATACTGGGAAAATTGGCGACGGCAAAATTTTTGTAACGAATCTAGAAAGAGCAATTCGAATTCGTACCGGAGAAACAGGCGTTGAGGCTTTGTAAATGAAGATCAGGGGAATTGATAGCCGTCTCTTTTTAAGTCTGTTGTTTTTGCCGACTTTAGCCAGTGCTGAGGAATTAAACGGTGCCAATACTGCATGGATTTTAACGTCTACAGCACTTGTGCTTTTTATGACCATCCCCGGCCTATCAATGTTTTATGCGGGACTGGTACGTACTAAGAATGTACTGTCTGTGTTTATGCAGTGCTTTATGATTACCTGTGTCTCGTCTGTATTATGGTTAATTGTCGGTTATAGTCTTGCGTTTGGCGAAGGTAATGCGTGGATTGGTGATTTATCAAGGGTGATGTTTTCTGGTATTAGCCGTGAAACGTTGTCGGGCGATATTCCAGAAGCATTATTTGCAATGTTCCAGATGACCTTTGCGGTTATTACTCCTGCATTGATCCTAGGCGCCTTCGCAGAAAGAATGAAATTTTCTGCGATGCTGTTATTCAGTGCTATCTGGCTGTTGGTTGTCTATGTGCCCGTTACCCATTGGGTTTGGGGTGGTGGTTGGTTAAGCGCATTGGGTGTTTATGACTTTGCCGGTGGTATTGTTGTGCATATCACAGCCGGTGTTGCGGCCTTAGTGGCAGCAATTGTTATTGGCCCTAGGAAAGGCTTCCCAGCAACAGCAATGCCTCCTCATAATTTAACAATGACGATTGCTGGTGCAGGTATGCTCTGGGTGGGTTGGTTTGGCTTTAATGGTGGTAGCGCCTTGGCTGCCAATGGTGATGCAGCAATGGCCATCATTGTGACGCATATTTCCGCCTCTATGGGGGCCTTTACCTGGATGGCTATTGAGTGGAAAAGATTTGGCAAACCCAGTGCTTTGGGTGCCGTTACCGGGATGGTTGCAGGTTTAGGTACGATTACACCTGCGTCAGGTTTTGTGGGCCCAGGTGGTGCGCTTATCATTGGTTTGTTGGCGGGAATGGTTTGTTTTGGCGCCACACAGTACATTAAGCGTGTGTTGAAGATTGATGATTCATTAGACGTTTTTCCCGTGCATGGTGTTGGGGGGATTTTAGGGTCCTTAGTAGTTGCTGTGTTTGCATCCACCCAGTTAGGTGTTTTTAGCGGTTATGGTTTTGCCGATGGTATTACAACAATAGCAGGCCAGTTATCTGTTCAAGCAATTGGTGTAGTAACAACCATCGTGTTTACAGCTGTCTCCACCTACATTATTTTGAAACTTGTTGGTGCTTTAACCGGCGGTCTGCGAGTGGATGAAGAAGCGGAGCAGCAAGGACTGGATGTTGTTTCGCATGAGGAAACGGGTTACAACCTGTAAACAAAATAAGCGAGATAAAAAGCCCGGCTTAGCCGGGTTTTTTATGCGAGGTCTGGACACGCTATAAGAAAAATTAGGAGAGCACGATGATTAAATTATATGGTTACCCAAGGTCGAGAAGCACGCGTGTAGTTTGGATGCTGGAAGAGTTAGGTGTCGATTATGAGTACATCAAAATAGAGTTGTTAAAAGGAGCTGGGCAGGCGGAGGATTATCTAAAGGTTCACGCAGATGGCAAGGTGCCAGCGATTGATGACGACGGTTTTGTACTAACAGAATCAGCGGCTATTATGACGTACTTGGGAGATAAGTATCCTGCGTCAAATTTAGTGCCAATGCCAAATAGCAAGCAAAGGGCAAAATATGACGAATGGTGTTTCTTTGTGCTCACAGAGTTAGAGCAGCCGTTATGGACGACTGGAAAGCATACGTTTGTTTTTCCTGAAGAGAAGCGTGTACCGGAAATTCTTCAGATTGCGCGTTGGGAGTTTTTAAAAGCTTGTAAGGTATTGGCGCAGCGTTTAGAGAATAAAACGTTTGCCTTAGGTGAGTCGTTTTCTGCAATTGATATTCTAGTGGCGCAGACGCTTCTTTGGGCAAAGGCGTTTGATATGCCCACCGGCTCTAAAGAGTTAGACGCTTACCGTGACCGAATTAGCGCAAGGCCATCACTCGGTAGAGTCGTGGATAGAGAGACGGCGGCGAATTAATAATAAATTCTGGTCTATTCATAGACTTAACTTAGGTGCTACAATAGTGAGTTCATTCAAACTACTTAACTTTCGGTGTAAGCGTGGAAGCGATGTTTGGATAACATTTTATTAACTTAACCTTCGTAGACTTATGACTGACTTATCCAAATACAGAAATATTGGTATTTTCGCCCACGTGGATGCGGGTAAAACCACCACGACAGAACGTATCTTAAAATTAACCGGCAAAATTCATAAAACGGGTGAGGTTCACGATGGTGAAGCGACAACTGATTTTATGGAGCAAGAAGCTGAGCGTGGAATTACGATTCAATCTGCAGCAACATCTTGTGAGTGGAACGGTCACCGCATGAACATTATCGACACACCGGGACACGTTGATTTCACAATCGAAGTGTATCGTTCTTTAAAAGTGCTTGATGGTGGTGTGGGTGTTTTCTGTGGTTCTGGTGGTGTTGAGCCTCAGTCAGAAACAAACTGGCGTTATGCGAATGAATCTGAAGTAGCTCGTGTTATTTTTGTGAATAAGCTAGATCGTATGGGTGCTGATTTCTACCGTGTGGTTGATCAAGTTGAGAATGTGCTGGATGCTAATCCATTAGTCATGGTGTTACCAATTGGTATTGAAGATGACTTCACAGGTGTTGTTGATTTGTTAACACGTAAAGCATACGTTTGGGATGATTCTGGTCAGCCTGAAAACTACACAGTGAGTGAGCCTCCAGCTGACATGGCTGATAAGGTTGAAGAGTACCGTGAAAAGCTTATTGAAATGGCGGTTGAGCAAGACGATGACTTGATGGAAGCATACCTTGAAGGTGAAGAACCTTCTATGGACGACATCAAACGTTGTATCCGTAAAGGAACAATCGCACTTGACTTCTTCCCAACATATTGTGGTTCTGCCTTTAAAAACAAAGGTATTCAATTAGTATTGGATGCAGTTGTAGACTTCTTACCGAATCCAACAGAAGTGAAACCTCAACCAGAAACAGATGACGAAGGTAAAGAAACAGGTAATTTTGCGATCGTTGACGAAAAAGGTCCATTACGTGCGTTAGCATTTAAAATCATGGATGACCGTTTTGGTGCCTTAACATTTATCCGTATCTACTCAGGGGTAATGAATAAAGGGGATACTGTTTTAAATACCTTTACGGGCAAAACGGAACGAATTGGTCGTCTAGTTGAGATGCACGCCGATGAGCGTATTGAGCTAGACGGTGCTGTGGCTGGTGATATTGTGGCTGTTGTAGGCATGAAAGATGTACAAACAGGTCATACATTATGTGACCCTAAAAACCCAGCAACCTTAGAACCAATGGTATTCCCTGATCCAGTGATCTCTATTGCTGTGTCACCTAAAGATAAAGGCGGCTCAGAAAAAATGGGTATTGCGATCGGTAAAATGATCAAAGAAGACCCATCATTCCGCGTTGAAACAGACGAAGACAGTGGTGAAACCATTCTTAAAGGAATGGGTGAACTTCACTTAGATATTAAAATCGATATTCTTAAGCGTACCCATGGTGTTGATGTGAGCGTGGGTAAACCACAAGTGGCATACCGTGAAACCATTACTAAGCGCTTAGAAGATAGCTACACACATAAGAAACAATCAGGTGGTTCAGGCCAATTTGGTAAAATTGATTATGTTCTAGAACCAGCTGAAACCGGTGAAGGCTTTAGTTTTGAATCAAAAGTAACCGGTGGTAATGTTCCTCGTGAATACTGGCCTGCGGTTGAAAAAGGCTTCGAAAAGCAAATGGCAAAAGGTGTGTTAGCGGGCTACCCTTGTGTAGACGTTAAAGTAACCTTGATGGATGGTGGTTTCCATGCAGTGGATTCATCAGCCGTTGCGTTTGAATTAGCAGCGAATGGTGCGTACCGTCAATCTATGCCTAAAGCAGGCGCGCAGCTAATGGAGCCGATCATGAAAGTGGACGTGTTCACACCAGACGATCACGTCGGTGACGTTATTGGTGACCTTAACCGTCGCCGTGGCATGATCAAGTCTCAAGATGCGGGCGCAACAGGTGTACGTATTAAGGCTGAAGTACCACTTAGCGAAATGTTTGGTTACATTGGTGACTTACGTACGATGACATCAGGCCGTGGTCAGTTCTCTATGGAGTTTGTTCACTATATGCCTTGTCCTAAAAACGTGGCTGAAGAAGTGATTAAAGAAGCCAAAGAGCGTGAAGCTAATAAATAAGTTAGTACGCGGTAAATAATAAAAGGGCTGGTTTTTACCGGCCCTTTTTTATGCAACACTATAAAATAAACGTATGAAGGTATTAATTGTCGCCGCTCTTTGGCCAGAGCCTACATCGTCTGCAGCGGGCCGGCGAATGATGGATTTATTAAAGCAGTTTCACGCGCAAGGCTGGTCCATCACCTATGCTTGCACAGCAATGGCGTCTGAGCATTGTTACCCGCTTGAGTCGCTCAATATTAAACGACAAAGTATTGCGGTTAATGATGCTACATTTGATGTATTTATCAGCAATTTATCGCCAGATATCGTTCTGTATGACCGCTTTATGGTGGAAGAACAATTCTCTTGGCGGGTAGAAAAGCATTGCCCAACAGCGATGTCGATGCTGGAAACATCAGACCTACACTGTTTACGCAGTGCACGTGAGATAGCAGTAAAAAAAGCTAGGGAGTTTAAGCAGGCTGATTTAATGAACGATGTCGCTTATCGAGAGATTGCGAGTATTTTGCGTACAGACCTAACATTAATTATCTCAAGCTATGAGATGACGTTATTGAGCTCGGTATTTAAAGTGGATGAGTCCTTGATTCATTACCACCCCTTTATGGTAGATACTAAAGATGCCCAGAATAAGGCTAACAATTGGCCTAGCTATGAAGAGCGAAACGGCTTTATCTGTATTGGTAATTTTAAGCACGCGCCAAATTGGGACTCTGTGCAGTATTTAAAGCAAGAAATATGGCCGCGTATTAGGCAGCAGTTATCGGCAGCAGAGTTATTCATTTATGGTGCCTATCCACCCCCCAAAGCGTTTCAGCTGAATAAAGAAAAAGATGGTTTCTATATAAAAGGACGGGCAGATAATGTGGAAACCGTGATGCAACGTGCGCGAGTATGTTTAGCGCCGTTGCGTTTTGGAGCGGGCTTGAAAGGCAAATTATTAGATGCGATGGAGAACGGTACGCCGAGCGTTACCTCATCAGTAGGGGCAGAGGCTATGCATGGAGATTTGCCATGGAACGGTTTTGTTGAAGATGAGCCACAGGCGTTTGCAGACTTAGCAGTGAAGCTGTATACAAATAAGTCGATGTGGCAAACATGCCAATCGCAAGGTATGGATATATTGCAACAGTGTTATTCATCAACACGGTTTATGCAGCCGCTAATAGAAAGGATTATATCGGTGAAAGATCAGTTAGCCGCCCATCGTCAGCATAACTTTCAAGGTGCTATGCTGAAACATCATTTAATGAAAAGCACAAAATACATGTCTCTTTGGATAGAAGAAAAAAATATAAGAAAAGAATAATTATGGCGAAAATCATGGTGATGGGGTGTGGTGATGTAGGTACGGGGTTAGCTGAAAGGCTGGCGGCGACAGGGCATGAAGTTACTGGGGTGAGAAGAACCTTGCAGACTCAGTCCTCAGATATTCATTTTATTCAGGCGGATCTGACAAACGCTGAACAGGTGGGTGCGTTAGACTTTAATGTTGATGGCCTTGTTTATATATTGTCTCCTACAGGGCGAGACATTTCTGCATATAAAGATGTGTTCAAAACAGGGGTAGAGCATGTGCTAAGTGCAGCAAAACAGCAAAACCCTACACTACCGATTTTTTTTATATCATCCACAAGGGTATATGCTCAGCAACAAGGGGAGTGGGTGAGTGAGCAGTCAGCGACAGAGCCAATGGATGAAAGAGGGCGGCTTTTATTGCAAGCTGAAGATCAGTTTTTAGCGTTTAATGAGCATGCAACAGTGATTAGGTTTTCTGGAATTTATGGGCGTTCAAACTACTTTATAAATCAGCTTAAAAGAGGCATAGAGATTCAAAAAGTCCCTCCATATTATACAAACCGAATTCATCGAGAAGACTGTATCGGCGTACTTGAATTTTTGCTAACTAAACAGTTGAATGATGAAGGCTTAGAGCGTATTTATTTGGCCTCTGACCTAGATCCTGCCGAAAAATGGAATGTGGCAAGCTATATCACAAAAAAACGAGGGTTAGCCTCTTGTAGTGCAAAGATATTAGATAAAACGGCTAGTCATAATAAGCGAATAGATAGTCGGCAATTAGCCGAGGCCGGTTACCAGTTTAGGTATGCGACTTATAAACAAGGGTATGAGGCTTTAATGAATGAAGAACGCTAAATCAATCGTTATATTAACCGGTGCAGGGGTATCGGCAGAGTCAGGCATTAAAACCTTTAGAGCTAGTGATGGGCTTTGGGAAGAACATAGAATAGAAGAGGTGGCTACGCCTGAGGGCTTTGCAAGTAACCCGGCATTGGTTCACCGTTTTTATAATATGCGTCGGCAGCAGTTATTAAGTGATAAGGTGAAACCAAATGATGCGCACTTTGCAATCGCTGAGCTAGAAAAAAGCAATGAACTGTCTGTATTAGTGGTAACGCAAAATATAGATAACTTACATGAGCGAGCTGGCACAAATAATATTATCCATATGCACGGCGAGTTATTGAAGTGTTTTTGTAAGCAGAGCGAAAAACGATTTACAGTTTATGAAAATTTAAATGAAGACTCGGTGTGTGAGTGCTGCGGACAACAAAAGACCCTGCGACCAGATATCGTTTGGTTTGGCGAAATGCCCTATAAAATGGATGAGATTTACAGAGCGATTATCGAATGTGACTTGTTTCTGTCAATAGGGACATCGGGCAATGTATATCCTGCTGCAGGTTTTGTAGAAATGGCTAATCAAGCCGGAGCCCATACAGTAGAGCTTAACCTTGAGCCCTCTCAAGTTGAGTCAGAGTTTAAAGAAAAAATCTATGGCCCTGCAAGTGAAGTCGTTGCAAGCTACTTACGCCAATTAATGTAATTTAATAGCGGTGTCAGGGTAAGGTTGTAACTCGTTTAATGGAATGGACATGCCATCTGGCATGACGATACGAGCGTGGTGCCGGTGTAAGCGTCTTGGCCCTGAAACACCGCACGAATGAGCAATAGTAGACACCTCTTTAACTAAGTTCTTTTGATAATTAGCAACGCGATTTGCTTTATTCGCTGGATCGAGACCACGTTGTAGGTCACGGTTGTGTGTAGTGATGCCCGTTGGACAGGTGTTTTTATTGCATTGCAGGGCTTGTATGCAGCCGAGAGCAAACATAAAACCACGTGCTGAGGTGATAAAGTCAGCGCCTGCGCACAAAGCCCAAGCGACCTCAGCAGGGTTAATACGTTTGCCGGAAGCGATAATACGAATACGTTTACGAAGGCCATATTTAAGAAGGGTATTCTCAACCGCTGGTAATGACTCAGTAAGCGTTAGCCCGACATTATCAATTAATGACATAGGCGCTGCACCGGTTCCGCCATCGCCACCATCAATAGTGATAAAGTCGGGAGCGGATTCTTCGCCACGAGAACAGATTAATTCACACAGCTCCTCAAGCCATTGCCACGAACTGACAACGGTTTTAAAGCCAACCGGTTTGCCGGTTACATGGCGGACATGTTCAATTAAATCCAAAAGCTCAGTGGTTGAATTAACATCAACGTGACGGTTTGGGCTGATTGAATCCATACCGGCGGGTATGCCACGAATATCGGCAATTTCTTGGCTGACTTTTAAACCGGGTAAAATGCCTCCCTTTCCTGGTTTAGCCCCTTGGCTGAGCTTAATTTCAAACATTTTAACTTGATGGTGTCGGGCAATCGATTCGAGTTTCTCATCACTTAATTGTCCGTGCTGATCGCGAACGCCATATTTAGCAGTGCCAATTTGAAAAACCAGGTCACAATCACCTTCCAAATGGTAAGGGGACAGGCCACCTTCGCCGGTGTTATACCAACAGCCGGCTTTTTTAGCGCCGTGTGAAAGCGCCTGTACTGCAGGCTTGGAAATAGCGCCAAAACTCATTCCCGAAATATTAAAAACCGATGACGTTGAATATGGTTTGTTGCAATAGGGGCCTATCATGATTGGGCCTAAGGCAGCGTTTTCATGTTCCAGTTTTGGAAAGGGGCAATTAACGAAAATAATAGCACCGGGCTGTCGTAGGTCTTTGGTTGAACCAAAAGCTACGGTGGCATCTAAATTTTTCGCAGCCCGGTAAACCCAGCTACGTTGAGCGCGGTTAAAAGGCAGTTCTTCACGGTCCATGGCAAAGAAATATTGTCGAAAAAATTCGCCTCCCTTTTCAAACAAGAACCTAAAGCGGCCTATGAGCGGGTAGTTTCTTAAAATAGTCGATTTTTTTTGCGTGCGGTCTTTGACGTAAAGAATAACCGAAAGTATGAGGAATGCGGTCAACGCAAAGACAAAGGCAGCACTTAAGAACTCAATGGATCTTGATAAATAAAGTGCAACATTCATTGAAAATAGACTATCCATAATTTAATTATCCCTTAAATTTTTTAGCAATCCAAAAATCTAAACTAAGGTATTTTCCCGCACCCATAAAAAATAGTACAAGTAACATGATGAAATAAGTGCTCGCAAATTCAATACCATTATTCAAGATAACGACACTACCATTCTCGGTGAGCCAGTTGTAATTCCCGTGTTCATGAAGAATCTCTTTTGCAACGTTGAGACGTTCAACAGCGCCACGAGTTCGCTCATTGGCAAACAAGCCGCTGCCTTCAGCAATGGCTAACCAACCATTGGGTAAATGCACGGTCACAGCAGCAACAGCCATGGTGATCATTAACGGAATAGAAACCCACCTAACAGCAAAGCCAATAAGTAAAAGAACGGCGCCAATAATTTCTCCCCAAGTTGCAGCAGCAGCCATAAAATAGGGGAAAGGTAAGCCCAAGCCATAATCAGCATTGCCAAACCAGTCGACAGTGCTATCAAAAGCCGCTAATTTTTGGGTGCCAGCGAGCCAAAAAATGGGTGCAAGATAGAGCCTTAATGCCAACGGTGCCAAAAAATCCACTGAGCGAGTACTATTTAAGACAGATTGAAGTTTGTTAATACATTTAATCATGGGTAGTCCTTAATTTATTTCGGTCAGTAAAATAGACCCATTGATAAACTAAGTTCTTTCTGCCTCGTCTGTTAACGCGTTTAACCGTTGTTTGTGGCGTAGCCAAGCGCTAGCACCCGCACCGGTTAGGATGCACCAAACAGCAAACAACGCACCGGGTAAGGCTGTTTCGGGGGAAAAGTGTTTAAGGGCAAGTGCCACGCCTAAGCCCGCATTCTGCATGCCGATTTCTATCGCGAGTGTTAAGCGATAAGGGGCGCTAAAGTGAGAAAACTTTGCAATGCTCCAACCGAGTAAATAACCCAGTGCATTGACGGAAATAATAACTAAAAACAACTGAGGGGTAATGCTATTTAAACGGTCGTGGTTAGCAGCAACTGCATAAGCGCAGATAATAATAATGGCCAGTGAAGCCATAGAAGGGGCGAACTCAATGAGCGGCCTTGCATGTTGACCTAGGGTTTTTCTAATCAGCATGCCAAAGGTGAGTGGCAGTAAAACCGTTAGTAAGATGGTTCTCATCATCGGCCAAAAGGGAATTGGCAGGTAAGTGCCGCCTAACCATTCAACTAATAATGGAGTTAAGGCAGGCGATAAGAATGTTGCTATGGTGGTGAGCGTGACAGAGAAAGCGACGGCTCCGCCGGCCAAGAATACGATAACATTACTGGCCATTGCGCCGGGTGCGCAACCGACAATAATAACGCCTAAAGCTATTTCTGCTGGTAAACCGGCCAACCAAGCGGCGGTCGCGCCGAGTAGGGGCATAATACTGTATTGGCTTAAGATACCAATTAAGATCGGTTTGGGAGTTTTTATTGTTGTTTTTAATTCATCAGGTTTTAACACTACGCCCAAGGCAAACATAGAGGCGGCAAAAAACCAGAGAAAATAATCTTTAAAAATTAAAAAAATAGCGGGTTGATAAAATGCGATCACAGCGCATATGAGCGTTAATGGCGCCATGCCGCGAGAAATGAGGTTAAGTAGTTTCATGGGCTTAAGGATAAGTGTTTAGCAGCAAATAACACAGCTATTTATGGATTAAACGCGGCAATAGCAGTGTGGGTTCGATAGTATTTTGTATGTGGACTGTGGTTTATGCAATAGAGAGTAAGGCGGTTGATAAGGGCATTAAAGGGCTATCGCTTAATTTAGCTGCCTCCTTCATCAATTGACGGGCTGGTTCGCCATCCTGTAACCAAGATTACGCATGGTTAATGAGCGGCCAGTCGCTAGCTGTAAGCGCTTATAGTGCTCACAGGGAATCGAGGACTAAGTGATTTTCTGCCTAATAAGAAATAATTAGTTTGCTTAAATAGGCAGGTAACGTCATCGTCTAATAGAAGGTAAGTATTGTAGCGTTAGTTACAGGTCAAACGGCTCGTTAAGTATTTTTTCAACCGGTAAGTTTTTCAAGCGAACGTATTGAGGGAGGCCATTAACGTAAGGAGGAGAGTCTTCACCCATAATTAAAGGTCGCAAGTATTCTTCACATTCAGGGGTAATGCCAAAACCATCTTCACTGATGTAATGCGCAGGAAGCATTTGCTCAACATTAGCAACATCTTTTAATTCGCCAACACCTATTTCCCATTGGTATGGATTATTGCTGGTGCGAACAATGGTTGGCATGACAGCGGTTTTTCCGTTAAGCGCAAGCTCAACCGCGGCTTTGCCCATCGCATAGGCTTGGTCTACATCGGTTTTAGAGGCGATATGGCGTGCGGCACGTTGTAAATAATCTGCCACAGCCCAATGGTATTTGTAGCCATGGGCAGTTTTAATCATGTCAGCAACTACCGGAGCGACACCACCTAGTTGGGCATGACCAAAGGCATCACGGGTGCCAGCCTCCGCTAAAAACGTTCCGTCAGGATTCCTAACTCCTTCAGAAACAACGATGCAGCAGAAGCCATGTTTTTTAACAGTGCTCTCAACTTTGGCTAGAAATTTTTCTTGGTCAAACGTAATCTCAGGAAACAAAATAATATGTGGTGACTCACCTTCTCTTTCAGCTGCCAACCCACCAGCTGCGGCAATCCAACCCGCATGCCGGCCCATTACTTCAAGTACAAATACCTTGGTTGATGTGCGTGCCATTGAGGCAACGTCAAAGCCAGCCTCACGTATTGAAACTGCCACATATTTGGCAACGGAGCCAAATCCTGGGCAGTTATCAGTAAGCGGTAAATCGTTGTCGACAGTTTTTGGAATGCCGATACAACGCAAGTCATGTCCTAATGATTGACTTAATTGGGAGAGTTTATGCGTGGTGTCTTGTGAATCACCGCCGCCATTGTAAAAGAAATAACCAATATTATGAGCTTTGAAAACAGCAATAAGACGTTCGTATTCAGCGCGGTTTTCTTCAAAGCTTTTTAATTTATAACGACATGAACCAAATGCACCTGAAGGGGTATAACGTAAGGCGGCAATATCTTCATCAGACTCTAACGATGTGTCTATAAGGTCTTCGGTCAAGGCGCCAATAATGCCATTACGGCCTGCGTATACCTTGCCTATTTTATCGCCATGTTGACGTGCAGTTTCAATGAGCCCGCAGGCGCTTGCATTGATAACAGCGGTGACACCGCCAGATTGAGCGTAAAAAGCATTTTTAGTGGTCATATATCACCAGATAATTTGTAGAGGGCGCATTATAAATGCTGAATGATCATATCGTCAGCATATTTGAAAAACAGTGGTGATTAATAAGCTATGTAATGCGGGTTAGCCTGAACTTTTGTTTAGAATAACAGAAACAATTGACGCTTAACGTTTAAGGAATAATGCCAGATTTGCGCTATAGTTAAGAACGTCTGGCGGTGATGCGTTGACTTGCGTTAACGATTGAGTCATTGCCGATCAAAAACCTACTTGAGAAGGTGTATAAGCATGTCGTTATCTAAACAATTACTGATTCTTATCTCTGCGCTATTTCTGATTATTTTCAGTGTGAATTTTGTATTGAGTGTAAACAATATAAGAAGCTATTTGGAAGGGGAGTCACAAATTCATGCGCAAGATACGGCGACCTCATTGGGCTTATCACTTAGCCCCTATATGGTGGACACTCAAGACCCCGTACTTGAAACAATGATGAAAGCAATATTTGATCGTGGTTATTACAAGGAAATTAAGCTGGTTGATGTGACAGGGCAGAGTTTGGTAACACTGAGGAATGATAAAACATTTGCTTCAGTTCCTCAGTGGTTTATTGACTTTGTGCCCATGCAAACAGCTCGTGCCGACAGTGAAATTAGTTCTGGTTGGAGTATCAGTGGCACTATTTCGGTAACAATTAATCCTGGCTATGCGTATTTTAAACTTTATGAGCAAGTGAAAACGAGTTTCTATTACTCGCTTATGGTTTTTGCTGCATCGATTGTTTTGTTGTTGTTGGTGTTGCAAATAACCTTGTCTTCGCTGAAAAGAATTGGCGTCATGGCAGAAACGATATCGACAGGGCATTTCGATATGATTAAGCGCTTACCTTGGACAACTGAGGTTCGAAAGGTGGCTTTGTCGATGAATGTAATGTCTAAAAAGTTAGAACGTGTCATTCAAAACCTGAACAAAAAACTGGAGAACATTGGTAAGAAACTTCAACTGGATGAGTTGACTGGGTTAAGTAAAAAAAGCAGTTTTGAACTGAGGCTGAAAGAAGTGCAAAGCTCACATGAAGAGGCTTTTGTTTTTATGATAAAAATAGATGCTTTAACAAGTTTAGTCAAAGAGTTAGGCCCTGATACGATAGATCAATTTATTAAGGATTTTGCTGAAATATTAAAATCAAAAACGAGCGTTGACTCTTCGGTGGATATCGACGCATATCGTTTTTTTGGTTCAGAGTTTGTGTTGTTAATGCGCGGTGCAACAGTTGATCAGTCAGAAAGGTTAGCTCGATCATTAAGCACTTCATTTACTGAATTGGGCGAGCAATATAATAAAAAAGATATCGCACATATAGGCGTTGCGGCCTTTGACCCATTTAGTCCGAAAAACAATATTTTGTTGGCTGCTAATGAAGCGTATGAACAAGCGCAGCTTATTGGTGCTAATAGCTACTACCTTCGAAAAGGTAAAGATCGAGCGAAGGATATGGCTGAATGGAAGGAGTTGGTGTTTGATATTGTTGATAATGATGACTTTAAAGTCTCCTATGTCAGCACAACGGAGAACCTCCAGACGGCGGATGTGTTGATGCAAGATGCCTTTTCTGAAGCACTTGATAAGAATGGTGATGTGCTTTCAATTGGCACCTTTGTTTCGATAGCCGAAAAGTTTGTAAAGATTGTAGACCTCGATAAAGGGGTGGTGTCTCGAGTCATTGATCATATCAAAGAGAATAATATTGCCAATCAAATAGCCATTAACTTATCCAGCAGAACGGTAAAGAGTAGTGATTTTAGGGGCTGGTTGACAGTTTTGTTAAATCAAAACCAGGCGGTTGCAGGTCAGTTAGTTTTTAGCTTGTCGGCGTATGCCGTTAATAAAGAGATCGGTGTGTATAAAGAATTTATTCACTTTATACGTAAACATAATGCCAAGGTTCTTATTAAGCGATTCGAGACGCAGTCAATGTTGCCCCAGGCAGTTAAAGAGTTAAAACCTGACTATATTCGTCTGGCCCGAGACCTTGGTAACGGTATTGCGCAGGATGTTGAGAAACGTGAGTTTATAAAAACAATGCTTGAAATAGGAGAGTTATTAGATATTCAGGTGTTAGCAGAGAATATTCAGGCCGATGAAGACATTGCCTGTTTAACAAAAATGGGTGTTTTAGGCGCTAGTCGTTAGTCTATAAAACGATTGATCTGCTATATGAACACCATCTGCCAACAAGCGTTTGCCAACAGGGGTTCTAAGCGTCCGTGCAGCGCTTGGTTACAGCTTATCGTTTTTTTGTTTTGCTTGGTGGTTGTTGTGGTCTCTCCAGCGGGACTAGATTTTAGTTCAGAGCTTATCGCCAAGGTGGAAATGAAATATGGTAAGCATGCGTCAAACAGGGTGTTAGCCTGGCAAGGACTGATTCAGTCGGCAAAAAATCTACCTGAAAAAGAAAAACTGGAACGGGTTAATGACTTCTTTAATCAACAGCTTGAGTTTGTGGATGATGATGAGTTATGGGGATTAGTTGATTATTGGGCAACACCATTAGAAGCCTTATCTAAAGGGGCGGGGGATTGTGAGGATTACTCAATTGCTAAGTATTTTACGCTTATTGAGTTGGGTGTCCCAGACAGCAAGATGCGAATCACCTATGTGAAGGCCATTGAGTTGGATCAAGCACATATGGTGCTGACGTACTTTGAAAAACCAGGCAGTATTCCAGCGGTGTTAGATAATTTAAAACCAGCTATTTCTCCGGCATCTATGCGGCGAGACCTATTACCTGTCTATAGCTTTAACGGTTCGGGTCTATGGTTGGCAAAGTCGCGAGGGACCGGAAAGAAATTGGGAGGTTCGGATCGTTTAAATAAATGGGGAGGTTTGAAAAGCAGAATGAGAGTTAATAAATTCTAGTTCTCTAATAGGAATTTGGATTATATGTTTTAAAAGTAAGTCAAAAAAAAGCCATCAACAAAAGTTAATGGCTTTTTAGTTTGTTTACGTTAGTAACTACTCAGGGGTTGCTGAATAAGTAGGTGTTACTTTTCCTCTTTGTGAGGCGCCAATCCAAGGTTGAACCTCGGGTAAGATGGCAGTCTCTTCAGGTAATGAAATGTTGAGGTAATTATTTAATGCGCCTGCGCTGGCAAGGATTCTGAATTGTGAGAATAGCTCGTCGTATTTAGCATTAGTGTAAGCGCTTTTAGCAACAAACATTTCGTTAGCAGAGTCTAGTAAATCTAATAGCGAACGACGACCAATATTAAATTGCTTTTGGTAAGCTTCATTACTTTTAATGCTTGAATCACGGTGGCTTTCAAAAAACGCCATTTGATTTTTCACCGTTTGATGAGCAATCCATGATAGTCGCATACTTTCTACGGCTTGGCGGTATGTGTTATCTCTTATACTTTTTGCCTGATTGACCAGTTGAGCGGTTTCTTTACGACGAGCAGCATCTTTACCACCGTTGAATAAGTTGTAACGCAAGCGAAGCATTGCAGAGGCATCTTCATTGACCTCTTCAATACCATCAATATCTTTGTTGTGCGTAGCGCTGAGCTCAAGATCAACACGTGGTAAAAAGGCTGTTTTTGCTGTTGCGTGCTGTGCAATAGCGGATTTAATATCTGAATTTGCTGACTTTAAAATGGGGTGGTTAGCAATGGCGCTATCAACCGCTTGGTCGAAGGTGGCTGGTAAGGCGTCTTCAGGTGGAGTGATAGGTTCTAACTCGGAAGGTAAGCGGCCAACTATTCTTAAATAAGCGGTCTGAGCGTCTTTTAAATTACCCACTTCTGATAAAACATTTTTTTGCGCTAGTGATAAACGGCCTGTTGATTGCTCTACATCTGCCCTGCGCCCAACACCACGACTACTCCGTGAGGAAATTTGTTCGTTGGTGCTTTGGTGAACCGCTAAGTTTTCTTCAGCTAATGCCAATAGTTCTTCGCGACGTAAAACATTAATATAGGCTTCAACCGCGTTGAGGGCAGTAATTTCTGCTTGGCCAAAAACTGTATAAGCACGAGAGTTTGTTCTAGCCGTTTGGCGGTTAACCTCACTGGCCGTCGCAAACCCGTCGTAGATCATCTGTCTGACTTGGATAGAGGCTTCATCTCTACCAAGAGATTTTGACTCAGAACCATCTGCCTTTGTTGAAGAGTTGAAAGAGCGCTCCCAACCAGCACCAACAGCAATGTCTACAGTTGGAAAGTAGCCAGCTTTAGCCTGACTGATTTCCTGCTCAACGGCTAAACGTTCAGATTTGGCAGATTGAATTTGTGGGTTTTCATTGATAGTGTGTTGAATTGCATCTTGCAATGTCTCAGCACTTGCTGTGCTTAAGCTGAGTGCCAACAGACCACTTACAGCTATTTTTAGTTTAAGACTCATAGTTCCCTCTTGCTTTAATATGTGGTGTAAAAACAGGTATCTATACCAAATTATACGGCTGAATTTAACGTAAGCACCAAGTTAGGTCAACTATATTCTTTAATATATAGGGCGAGGTGTAACCTGTCAGAGACACCAAGTTTTTTAAAAATAGATGTTAGGTGAGCTTTGACGGTACGTTCTGATATGTTTAGGGCTGTTGCAATAGCCTTGTTGCTTTCCCCATCTCGAATCATATTCGCAACATCATTTTCTCGTGACGACAATGTTGCCAATAGAGCAGAAGATTCAATCGATTCGGTGTTATTAACTGCTTCAAGTGGCTGAGGTTTCATTTTGACCAACGTACCAATCACTCGCGGCACAAGGTGACGCTGAATCCATATGTCTCCCTTTATTATACTGTTGACGGCCTGCACTAGAAGCTTTGCGGGTTCAGATTCACCGCAATACCCGGCAGCGCCATGGACGAGGGCATTAATTTGCTTATTTTCTGACCAATTTTTCCCTACCACCAAAATGCGTGCTGAAGTTGAGGTTAATGTAGAGGTTAAATCTGCGTCAGTGTCGACCTTTTTTGAGTCAATGACGACAACCGAAGCGTTGCTTAATTCCTTTTTGCTGGTGGCCGTAAAAATGTCAAAATGACTGATTAAGGCGTGAGACCAGAGTTTCACAATATCAGGGTTGTCTGAATAAATAGCGATGCGGTGCATTTAGCTCGCCTCTTTAGAGTCGGTGGTCAGTGCTAGTCGCTTGGAATAAATAAGATTGTTGCCTGGCAACCACATGTTAACGTTCCTTGAGTGCGCGTTCTTTCGCTTTTAAAATGGGTTTAAGCAAGTAATCTAACACAGTTTTTTTGCCCGTTAAAATATCGACATCTGCTGTCATGCCAGCAATAATGCTTAGCTTTACACCATTTCTTTCAAGGTAATTCTTTTTAGTGCGCAATCGAATCATATAGTAATTTTCACCATCTTCTTCATTGGTAATGCTGTCGGCGCTAATATGCTCTAGCTCTGCTTCAAGTCCACCATAAATAGAAAAGTCATAAGCTGTTAGCTTCACCATGGCTTTTTGTCCTGGGTGAAGAAAAGCAATGTCGGCGGGGCGAATTTGCGCTTCAATTAACAATTGGTCGTCAATGGGGACAATTTCAACTAAATCCATACCGGGTTGGATGACACCACCAACAGTGGTGACCTTTAGTTGTTTAATAACACCTTTCACAGGTGAAAGTACACGTGTGCGTGTTACTCGGTCTTCTAGCGCAAATGTCGATTCGCTGGTTCTATCTAGCTCTGCTTTGGTCTGGTTTAGCTCTTCGAGAGCCTTTGTTTGGAAGCGCACCTTGGTTTCATGGAGTTTATTTCTGGCCTCTGTTAATTGGCCTTTTAGGCTGTTCGCTTCTCGTTTGATACGAAGGAGTTCTACTTTAGACATGGCGCCTTCATCTACCAAAGGCGCAGACATTTCCAGCTCTTCCTGTAACAACGCATAGCCACGTGTATATTGGCTTATTTGTTCTTTTATTGTTTGGGTGGCGGCATTTAATTCTTTGCGTCGAGACTTAAAGAGTTGCACTGCATTTTTAGCAATCTCAGGGGCGTTTTTTAATACATCATCAGGAATAACCAGTGTTGTATTGTTGACCTCAGCGGTTAACCGAGCTGTTGCTGCTAGTAATTCGTGATATTTGAGTTTTGTTTCATTTAAAGAGGAGGCAAACCTAACCGCATCTAGTTGTAACAGGGCTTGGCCTTTTTCGACGGTTTCACCCTCACGAACTAAAATTTCAGCCAGAATACCTCCCTCTAAATTTTGAATAACTTGAATATGGCTTGAGGGGGTTGTTTTGCCCGAGCCACGAGTCACTTCATCTAGTTCGGCAAAATTAGCCCAAATAAGGGCAATGATGACAAAAATAAAACTTATCCATAAAATCAAGTGGCTTTGAATGGATGCGCCATAGAGGCTGGCTGCATTTACATCAGTTACGTAGGTCTGATTTTCGGCGTGTTGCTTGTATTTCTTTTTAACGGTTGAAATTTTATTTAACATTATTAGTTTGAAACCTTGATTTGTCCTTTTTTCAATGCTTCTAGGACTTTATCTTTCGGGCCGTCGGCCATGATTTTAGCGCCATCGAGTACGATAAGGCGATCTACAAGTGATAGTAAAGAAGCTCGGTGAGTTACTAAAATAAGGGTTTGGTTGTTTAACTGCTCCGATAGTTTCTCTTTGAAGCGCGCCTCGGTGCTATTATCCATAGAGTTGCTGGGTTCATCCATAATGAAAATAGGTGGCGATAGTAACAAAGACCGAGCCACGGCTACACTTTGACGTTGTCCGCCAGATAAAGACGCGCCTCGTTCACCAACGGGCATATCAAATCCCTCGGGGTGACGATTGACAAATTGGGTAACACCGGCGATTTCAGCAGCGTGTAAAATAGAAGCGTCGTCAGCGTAGCGTGAACCCATTGTAATATTGTCTTTAACGCTACCAAACATCAGCGAGATGTCTTGCGGCACGTAACCAATTTGGCGACGAAGGTCAGACGGGTCAATTTGACGAATATCTGTTCCGTCTATCAAAATGGACCCTTCTTGAGGTTCGTACATGCTGAGCATTAGTTTTTCAATAGTGCTTTTGCCAGAACCAATACGACCGATAAAGGCGATTCGTTCACCGGCTTTAATTTTGAATGAAATATTATCCAGTGCTTTAACCGGTTGTTCGGGGTAGCTAAATGAGATGTTTTTAAACTCAATATCACCCTTAAACGTTGGGCGGTGTAAATATTTTTTACCCGGTTCGCGTTCAACCGGCAACGACATCATATTAGTCAGTGTATCCAGTGATGTGCGAGCTTGGTGGTAACGGGTTAGCAATGAGGCGACCTGTCCTATAGGTGCTAATGCACGACCTGTTAAAATGGTGCAAGCAATTAATCCACCGGTTGTAAGTTCACCTTCAGATATTTTGTATACACCAAAAATCACTACCGATACAGAAGCCATCTGAGTTAAGAAGGTGGTTAAATTGACAGCAATAGATGAGTAAAAGCGTGACTTAAGGCCTAGACGAGAAATCTGCCCAATATTTTGTTCCCATTTGCTTTGCATTTGCCCTTCAGCACCAGCGCTTTTGATCGAGTCTAGATTGTTAAGCGACTCAATCAAGGTGGCGCCTTTTTGAGCAGAGTGTTTAAACAGCTCGTTAATAGTGTTCTTAAGAGGTTTTTGCACAGCTATGCCACCCAAAATAGCCAAGGGCAAAATAGTTAGTGGCACAAACGCTAAGTTACCACCGATCATATAAATAACCGCAATAAAAATAAATAAGAAAGGGAGGTCAATTAAAGTGGTTAGTGTGGCAGAGGTTAGAAAGTCTCTGAATGATTCAAATTCGCTAAGATTGTTGGCAAAAGCACCGACAGATTTAGGGCGGTTTTCCATTTTAATGCCCATAACTTTTTCGAAGATGGTCGCTGAAAGAATAATGTCTGATCGTTTGCCTGCAACGTCAATGAAATAGCCTCGAAGTGCTTTCATAATAAAGTCGAAAATAAATACAATAGCGACGCCTATCGCCAGTACCCATAGTGTTTCAAGTGCATGATTGGGTACGACACGGTCGTATACATTCATAATGAACAGTGGAGACGCCAGAGCGAATAAGTTAATCAGTAACGAAGCGGCTAGCGCCTCGCTATATATTGGCCAAGATTTAAAAATAACATCCCAAAACCAATGCTTTGCTTTAGGGATAACAGAGTTGGCTGTTCTGCTATCAAAGGTGTGCTCTGCTTGAATAAAAAAAGCAGAACCAGTGTAAATTTCGTCTAATACGCTAAGACGGACTGTTTTTTCACCGCTGTCTGTTTCCGGTAAAATAATGGTGCAGTTATCATCATTTTTGGAAATTAAAACGCAGGTTTTATCGTCATCTAGTAGCAAGATAGCAGGTAAAACTAAATTGGATATTTCAGCCAGTGGGCGGCGGATAAGCCCTGTTGATAATCCAGCTCGTTGAGCTGCTCGTATGAAAAGTGACGCATTAAGTTTATTGTCTACTAACGGTAAACCGGCGGTTAGCGAGTCAGCAGAATGAGGCGTGTTGAGTAGTTTGCAGACTGACAATAAAGCTAACAGCAGCGGGTCATCCTGGTTTGTTATGCCTGCCATATTATCCAACGGTTTTTTTAAAGTTGCTTCGGTCATCTTTTATCCACTTGATACGAAATAAGGCACAAAAATCCGTATTTTGTGCACTAAGTTTGATTATTGTTTTTGATTTAGTGATACTAGAACAAATTTCAGAAAATGCAATCGGAGCTACCAATATGCCTTATGTTAATCGCAACGAGCACGGCGAAGTGACGGAATTATTAGATGTCTGCGATAAGGCTAATGGAGAGTGGCTTGATGTCGGCCATGCGGATGTTATTGAGTTTCTAAGAAAACCATCTCAAGCCAATAAGCTTAAGGAATCTTTGAGCCGCTCTGATAGTGAAATGGTACGTGTGGTTGAGGATTTGGTAGATATGTTAATGGAAAAGCAGGTATTCGTTTTTACTGAATTGCCAGAGGCGGTGCAAGATAAGCTTAATAAACGTAAAAAATTACGCCATGATGTTAATGCCTTAAGTAATCTCATTGGGGATGACGATAATATCTTGTAATCACTTCTTGTGGTCTTAAGGTATAAAAACTCAAAATTAGTACCTTAGTACAATAGCCAGTCTCAAGCGGCTGACCTAAAATTCCGGTTAACTTAGCAGCAATAAACGTTTGGCCTCAACAATGATAGATGCACTGGTAATCGACACAACAGATCAAATCACCTCATTGTTGTTAGGTGATAATGCTTGTATTCAAACGATTGATGATGAGGTTAAGGCATTGAATGTCATTGATAACGCGGCATCAGTCGTTGTATTGCTGCATTACAATGTACGAAAAGAGCAAACTGAAGAATATGTAAAGTTAATCGTTAACACTAACGCAAAAAGCAAGGTTGTTGTTATCGCTGACAAGCTTGATGAAGAGACGGTATTAGCATGCTTACTGGCTGGTGCGCAAGGCTATCAATCATTAAGCGGATTAAAGCAATATAGCAATAAACTATTGGCGGCCATGAATGCTGGTGAGGCATGGATAACGCGTCGAATGACCGCCACATTGCTTGAGACATTGCGGGCGCATAAATAGGACAAGATTATGGCAAATGATGTAACTAGTAACGAACCAGAGGCATTAGACCTGCTGGATCTGTTGGTTGACGAAAGCAATGATATTCTGAGTGATTATGTGTCTATTTCATTAGAAGCATTGAGTGAAGGCACAAAAATTAGTGTCACCACGGTGGAAGATCAGCCGGCAACCTACTCATCAACATTAACTGGTGTAACGTTAACCGACCTTCATTGTTTGGTCGATATACCACCAGAGTCATAAAAAATAAGTAAATTTAGTACTTTAGTACAATAGATAAACCAGTAAACGTAAGCAATACTCACTATTATTAAGAATGTAAAAACCAACGGATCGGAGAAACACCATGGCTAATGTAGGCACAGTACAATCAGTAACAGGCGTCGTAAGAGCAATCGCAGAAGACGGAACGGAACGCATATTAAGCGTAGGCGATACAGTGGCTGAAAACGAAAAAATAATCACAGGTGATGGCGTTATCGTTATCGCCTTTACCGACGGCACCGTTATGGACATGGGTAGTAACTCAAGCCTTGTGCTGAATGACGATGTATTAAACCAAGAAGGCGAGCAAACAGCGCAAAGCCGTGAATCAGCAGGCGAAGAAGTAGCCGCACTGCAAGAAGCGCTAACAAACCCAAATTTTGACCCAACAGCAGACCTACCAGCAACAGCCGCTGGGCCAGCCGCTGCAGGTGGTGCGCCAGGTAATAATGGCCACAGTGTTGTTAGTGTAGATTACTTAAACCCAGAAGCACCAGTAGAAGCAGGGTTTGATACAGTTGGTATTAGCCAAGAATTTTTACAACCAGATGAAGAGCTACCCCCTGTTGAAGATGAACCTGAGAAGCTGGATGAAGTGCCAACAATTAGCGTGACAAGTGGCATGGTTGATGAGCGAGGCTTGGAGACAGGTACAGGTGAACTATCTGACGGTGATGCTACTAATAATAGTGATGGGTCAGAAACAACCACGGGCATGTTTACTTATGATGTAGGTAGTAACACACCTGGACAAATTGAAGTTCAAGGCAAAGATGGTGCTTGGGTAGTTGTGAGCAATGGTAGTGTTATACAAGGTAATAATGGTGTTCTAACTATCAGTGAATCTGGTGGTGTCTATAGTTGGGGGTACACGCTAGAGAATAATGTAATGCATGCCGGCACAAATGTAACAGGTGTGAATGACCAAGTATTAGGTGAGTCTTTTTCTGTGCGTGTCTCAGGTTCAAACCCAAAGGCATCAGCAATGACTAAACTAGATATTGCTATTAATGATGATGGCCCTATTCTTGTGAAAGGGCAGTCTAGTGCAGAGGCCTCTGAGTTTACAATTGTTAATCATGATGAGGTCAGTTCGGCAGGCTACCATAATAGTTATGGCTACTATGTTAAAACACTGAACCCTGATGGAACGGTTAGCTCCAATTACCCAACTTCTGGGGTCATTATTGCCGCTGATGTCCACCATACTCATGCTGGGTTCGATCCAATAACGGTTACTGGTTATAGTCAAGAGCAGATAGGGTATTTTTTGATTCCTAATGGGGATCAGCTTAACAAGATAGATAATAATCAGACAGTTACGTTTCAAGAAGTAGGTGGGCAGTGGCAAGCTTTTGCAGGCGCGACACCTCTTTTGGGTAGAGGCTCTCATGTTCTATTTGATCTTGCAGAGCTCAATAAAGATGGCCAAGACCATATGGTTGATAACGGGCTAATCGGCAACCAAAACTGGGAGGACTTGCAGATTCCAAACGGAGATGGTGACTACAATGATGTCAATATCAATGTGGACTGGAGCAAAGTAACTGTTACAGGTGATGTGATAGATTCTGTAACGTTTGGAGCGGACGGTCCAGGAGCCATAGACTTTACTTTTGACGCAGGTGATATTGTATCCAGTGGTGCTCTGACTTCAAACGGGAATTCAATTACCTTTGTTGCAAAGGACTCGGACTCAGACGGTTTAAACGATCAGGTTCTCGGTACGGCACAAGGTGTTGACGTTCTTACAATCGACGGTATTTTAGACGGTGACTATGATATTAATATATTAGGCCCAATTGATGATGGGGCTGATGATGTAGATGTAGGTATCGATGTTCATGTTACTGCGTCAGATGGTGATGGTGACATGGTGGCATCGGTTTTAAATGTCAATATAAATTTTGACCTTAACCAAGTGTTGAGCGAATCAGAACCCATGGACTTACCTTGAGTTATAGGTTTGAGCAAGTAATGTGAGGTTAAAGATAGTAGGCTGGTTTGATTGAAGTGGTCGATTATTGCGAAGGTGGTTGGTTAAACGTATAAAAGCATGTGTTGAAATGTGCTTTAAGCACCTTTAAAATGTCTCGCATTTTCCTGATGGATGGTTCTTTGATTTTTATTAACTATAAAATGATTGACTAGCAGATAGGCGTTTAGCATTTTTGGTTAGATCGTATTGTGTGTTTATTTCTAATATTTAGGTTTGCTGGTTGTTGAGTTTTATTTATGCTTAAGTGTTTTCATAAGGCTGTATGCTGTATGAGTGACGTATAATATGACTTACCGAGAGATTCGAAATATTTTAATATCAACGGTCTTTTTTCTTTAATTCCTTTTTTTAGTGTGTGTCTACCAACGGAATCCTCGATGGTTTCGTCGCTATTAAGTTTTGTTTGGTAAAAATGTTATTAAGACCGAATTATGGCGACTATTTTACATGGGGAGTTAGATAACAAGAGTTATTGCGACAGGAAAAATTTGGTGCGCTCGGCGGGAGTCGAACCCACGACCTTCGCCTTCGGAGGGCGACACTCTATCCAGCTGAGCTACGAGCGCTTTGTATATTGTTGCAGTATTATAACGTGATATGTTGATAAAAGATTGAACTGTTTTTTCTTCGGGTTTATAGGCTAAGGGTTTATAATCCTGAAAAAATATCACTAAATTGGAGTTAGTACGTGAGTGAAGATAAGAAAATTTTAAGTGACCTAGGTGTCACGATAGGTGTGTTAGTTATTATTGCTATTGTAATTTCTTTTGTAGCGATTGGTTTGGTTGACGAGAAGCCAATGTCTGCAGCAGCAGAAAAAAAGGTTTTAGATAGAATTAAACCTTTAGGTGAGTTAGCAACAACGTTAGCCGAAGCTAAAAAAGCTAGTCCAATTGTTGAGCCGCCAGTGGTGGTTGCAAAGGAACCTATGTCCGCAGAGCAAGTTTATAATACGGCGTGTATGGCTTGCCATGCAACAGGGGTTGCGGGCGCACCTAAAACAGGTGATGTGGCAGCTTGGGCGCCTCGTATTGCACAAGGTGAATCAGTGCTCTTTGAGCACGCGACCAAAGGTTTTAAAGGCATGCCTGCACGAGGTGGTTCTGCTCAATTATCTGATGCAGATGTGACCGCAGCTATTGATTATATGGTTGAGAGAAGTCAGTAATTTAATTTAATAAACTTTTCATAAGGGCCAGGCTTTCCTGGCCTTTTTTCTTTTGTTCTTCTGGGTTTTTCTTTTGGACGGCGGCCCAATCTAAATCGTCGACGGGCAGTTCGGTTAAGAAACGGCTGGGTTCTGTTGATGAAACATCACCGTATTTCTTTCGTTGCGCGCAATAACTAAAGGTGAGCTGTTGTTGGGCTCTTGTAATGCCAACGTAAGCCAGTCGTCGTTCTTCTTCAATTTGATCAGTATCAATGCTGTTTTGATGAGGCAGGATGCCTTCTTCCATGCCAATTAAATAGACGTAAGGGAACTCAAGTCCTTTTGCGGCGTGTAAGGTCATGAGTTTTATTTGGTCAGTTTTTTCTTCTTCCTCGTTGCGCTCTAAGCTGTCGAGCAACATCATGCGTGACACAATATCGCCCAAGCTGCGCTCTTCTTGTGATTTTTTAGCGCTGTTTTCAATCCATTTTATTAGCTCTAATACATTGTTTATTTTTCTTTCTGCCTGTTTGTCGCTATTGGCGTGAGTTTTAATCCAATCGTAATACTCAATGTGTTGAAGCATCTCATGAAGGATGGCAATCGGGTCTTCTTGTTGTGTTCTATCAGATAAGCTAACAATCCAGTCGCAGAAAGAGCGCAGTTTGTAATAGGTTCGTTCATTTAACTGTTGTTCAAGCCCTATTTCAAAACAAGCATCAAATAAACTAATGTGGCGACTATTGGCATAAAGGGCGAGTTTTTCGACAGTGCTGGTGCCAATTTCACGGCGGGGTGTATTAATAACTCGGAGAAAAGCACTGTTGTCATCTGGGTTAATAAGCAGTTTGATATAACACAGGGTGTCTTTTATCTCAGCATGGGAAAAAAATGAAGTGCCGCCGCTGATGGCATACGGTAACGATAATTCCCGTAGGCTTTTTTCTAACAGTCTTGCTTGGTGGTTGCTTCGGTAGAGGATAGCAAAGTCAGCATTGCTGGCCCGGTGTTTAAATTTTATACGAGAAATTTCGGCCGCGATTTGTTGTGACTCCGAAAACTCATCTTTACATCTGATGACGTTAATTTTCTCATCACTTTTGATGTCGCTCCAAAGGTTCTTTTCATATAAATGCGGGTTGTTGCTAATGAGTTGGTTAGCTGCTTTTAAAATACGTTGATTAGAGCGATAGTTTTGTTCGAGTTTAATGATCTCTAATCTAGGGAAATCCTTTTTTAGTGTGAAGAGGTTTTCTGGGTTAGCCCCTCGCCACGCGTAAATGGATTGATCGTCGTCACCAACGACGGTGAATTGTCCTATGGCGCCAACTAAATGCTTAAAAAACTCATATTGTGTGGTGTTTGTATCTTGATATTCATCGAGTAAAAGGTAACGAGTACTGTTTTGCCACTTTTCTAATACTGACGGGTGTTCGTTAAAAAGGACTAACGGCGTTAAGATTAAATCATCAAAATCGACCGCATTGCATACGCGGTTATATTGCTGATATTGTTCATATAATGCAGCAGCAAACTGCTGTTGAGCGTCTTCAGCTAAAGACATGGCTTGTGCTGGCAAGATCGCTTGGTTTTTCCAGTCGGATATTTGCCACGAAAGAGGTGATATTTGAGCTTTATCTAACTGATGTTGGCTATTATCTAAAATATCTTGTAGGACCTTAAATTTATCCTGTTCATCTAAAATGCTAATGTTCTTTTTAAAGCCAAGTGTTTGATACTCCTTGCGAATAATATCAAGACCTAGGGAGTGAAATGTTGATATGCGAATGCCTTTTGTTTTTTTTGACGAACAGAGTTTGTCAACACGTGATCGCATTTCTCTTGCAGCCTTATTGGTAAAGGTAACGGCGGTAATATGTTTGGCTTCAACACCGTTACTAATAAGGTGTGATATTTTTTCGGTAATGACGCGGGTTTTTCCGCTGCCAGCACCTGCAATAACAAGTAAGGGGGTGTCCGTTGTGATAACAGCTTTGTGTTGTTCTGGGTTTAGTTTGGGCACGGCGACTTAAAAGATGAGTTTGGGAGCAAATTTTACTCGTTCTTTATGATATTTTCAGCGCTTTATGTGACGCGTTTATCCATGCGGCGATAGCTTAAGGCTTCAGTTAAGTGGTGGCGTTGAATATTAGTTTGATGGTCCATATCGGCGATGGTTCGCGAGACACGTAAAATGCGATGATAGGCACGGTGCGATAAACCCAGTTTTTCAATTGCCTGCTCTAGTAGCTGATGATCTTCATCGCTTATTTGGCAATGTTGTTTGATTTGTGCAGTGGATAATAATTCGTTGAGTTGACCTTGTCGTTTTAGTGCTTTTATTTGCGAGTGTTGCACCCGTAAAGCAATTTGTGCACTACTTTGCTCACCTCCGTTAGTGCCTTTACGTAGCATTTCACTGGAAATACGGGGTACCTCAATATGCATATCAATTCTGTCGAGCAAGGGGCCGGATATTTTGTTTCGATAACGGCTGATTTGAACAGGGTTACATTGGCATCGTTGAGAAGTATCACCAAGGTAACCGCAAGGGCATGGATTCATCGCGGCGATAAGTTGGAAGCGAGCAGGAAATTCTGTTTGGTGGTTAGCGCGGGAGATGGATATTTTTCCATTTTCAATAGGTTCGCGTAATACCTCTAATACTTTACGGTCAAATTCGGGGAGTTCGTCTAAAAATAAAACGCCGTGATGCGCGAGCGATACTTCACCGGGTTTTGGCGAACTGCCACCACCGACCAAAGCAACAGATGAAGCGCTATGGTGAGGAGATCTAAAAGGAGGCATCCGCCACTGGTGAGTATCCAGGTTGTGCTGACTAATAGAGTAAATTGAGGCGGTCTCAATGGCCTCTTCTTCGCTTAGTAGCGGCAAGATGCTTGGTAATCGAGCTGCAAGCATTGACTTGCCGGTTCCTGGGGGGCCAAGCATTAATAGGCTGTGGCGTCCAGCAGCGGCAATTTCTAGTGCGCGTTTGGTGTGTTGTTGCCCGTGAACGTCTGAAAAGTCGAGAGTATTTATTGAGGGAGAGGTTACATCATTTTTAGGTTTAAAAAGAGGTAGTTCTTGCTGTCCATGAAGGTGCGAGCAAACAGCTAGCAGATGAGGAGCGCCAATAATATCAACACTTGAGATGAGCGCTGCTTCGTGTTGATTATGGGTGGGTAAGCAGAGTGTTCGATGGCTTGTTTGGCAGGCTATAGCTGTGGGTAATGCGCCTTTAATGGCTCTTAATTCACCGCTTAACGATAATTCGCCAAGAAACTCATAATCAAGCAGTTTGTCGTTGGGTATTTGGCCCGAGGCTGCAAGAATACAAAGCGCTATGGGTAAATCGAATCGCCCGCCTTCTTTGGGTAAATCAGCAGGTGCTAAGTTAATGGTGATGCGCTTAGCAGGAAACTCAAATTGACAATTGAGAATAGCGCTGCGTACGCGATCTTTACTTTCTTTAACAGCCGCCTCAGGTAAGCCAACAATATTTAGGCTGGGTAAACCGTTTGCTAGGTGCGCTTCAACGGTTACTAATGGCGCATTAATGCCAGTGGAGCTGCGCGTTAGAGTAGTAGCTAGTGACATGGTGGAATCCTTTCCTTAACAGCATGATTTAATGAGGAAGCTTTAGGTGTTATTGTTTTTCGTCAATTCATTAAGAGTTTGTTCAAGCGCATCTAACTTCTCACGTGTTCTCGCAAGCACAGCACTTTGTACATCAAACTCTTCACGCGTAACTAAGTCTAACTTAGCAAACTGTTGTTGCAAAATTGATCTAAAGTTTTTTTCGGTTTCACTTTTAATGCTTGCAAGGTCGTTGGGTAAGTGGTCGATCAGCGACTGGGTAATGCTTTCAATTATAGTTGGGTTAATCATAGCTATATAGGGTATATGAAATTTATTTAATGCACCGGTTAGGTGCGTGAAAAACAAAAAAGGCCGTAATTAGTGCGGTTTTGTTGTTTTTTTTTTAGTAAAAAAGCTTGATTTTGGCCATTTGTGCTACAATAACAACAAATACCGTTTATGCAAAAAACACTTTAAAGCTTGGACGGTATCATAATTTATCAACAACAAGGAATGAAAATGAAATTATTAAAAACAACTGCAGTTGCTGGCTTATTGGTTGCTTCAAGTGCAGCAAGTGCTATCGAAATCAGCGGCAACGTTGCTTTAACAACAGATTACATCTGGCGTGGTATGTCACAAACAGATGGTTCACCAGCGATTCAAGGTGGATTTGATGCGGACTTTGGTAACGGTATATATGCGGGTGCTTGGGGTTCAAATGTTGATTTTGGTTCTGATTCTGACGAAAGTATGGAGTTAGACCTTTATGCTGGTTGGGCTGGTGAATTCAAGGGCGTTGGTGTTGATGTTGGTGCTATTCATTATGCGTACCCTACATCAGGAACGGAGACTGATTTTACAGAGGTTTATGTAGGTCTATCAATGGGGCCTGCTTCTTTGACTCAGTATTTTGGTGTTGATTTAGGCAGTGATGATCTAGGTGATTACCGTTCAGGTAACTATACAGATTTAGGTCTTGACCTTGGTGAGTACAACGGTATCGCTTTTGCTGCACATGTTGGCTACTATGATTTACAACTTGATTCAGGTGACTACTGGGATTGGAAATTAGCTGCGTCAACTACTTACATGGGCGTTGATGTAGAAGTAGCGTATACAGATGTTGATACAAATTCAGATGATGCTGGCGATGAACGTGGTGCATCAGATGATGCGGCGTATGTATTAACAGTTTCTAAATCTCTATAAAGTTGAGTTAAGCAGGGACATTTTCTTGCTTGTTCGATAAGGCAATTACTTGCTTTAAAAACGCCCCTCATTGAGGGGCGTTTTTTTATGCCTAGAAATAATGGTGGCGAAAATTACCAAACAATAATTGCACCAGTTTTGTGCAGTATAGATTTAAAAGGGGCATTAAAATAATTTGCAAAATACTTATCTAATTGATTTATATGTGAATTATATGTTTGGCATGTAGTATGCATTTAATAAATACGTCAATAAGACAAATTTTAGAAATAAGGATGAAATATGAAACTAGTAACAGCTGTATTAAAGCCTTTTAAATTAGATGACGTGCGAGAAGCGCTCTCTGATATTGGGGTTTCCGGCATTACCGTCACCGAAGTAAAAGGTTTCGGTCGCCAAAAGGGTCATACGGAACTCTATCGTGGTTCTGAGTATGTTGTGGACTTTTTGCCTAAAGTAAAAGTTGAGATTGCCTTGTCAGATGAGCAAGTTGAGGAAGCAGTCGATTCAATTATTAAAGCGGCAAACACTGGAAAAATTGGAGACGGCAAAATTTTCATAACTGAGCTTGAAAAAGTTGTTCGTATCCGTACTGGTGAAACTGGCGCTGAAGCGCTTTAATTTAAATAATTGGAGGATCTCAACGTGGATCAAATACTAGAGTTACAATATGCGCTAGATACGTTTTATTTCTTAATGTGTGGTGCGCTTGTTATGTGGATGGCAGCTGGCTTTTCAATGTTAGAGGCAGGTCTTGTTCGTTCAAAAAATACAGCAGAAATTTTAACTAAGAACGTGGCGTTATTTGCTGTTTCATGCATTATGTATTTAGTGTATGGCTATGAAATTATGTATGGTGGCGGTGCCATGTTAAGTGGTATTGAGCTAGACGGCGCTGCAACTGCTGATGCTTTGACAGCTACTGTTTTAGCAGAATCAAAAGAAGCCGGGTTTGATGGCGGTTCTGTATATTCAAATGCCTCAGACTTTTTCTTCCAAGTGGTGTTCGTTGCTACAGCAATGTCGATCGTTTCAGGTGCGGTTGCTGAACGTATGAAGTTATGGGCATTCTTGGCCTTTGCTGTCGTGATGACAGGCGTGATTTATCCTATGGAAGGTTCATGGACATGGAACGGTGCAGATGTCTTTGGCATGTATAACCTAGGCGACCTTGGCTTTTCAGATTTTGCTGGATCAGGCATTGTGCATATGGCTGGTGCTGCTGCTGCTTTAGCCGGTGTTTTATTACTAGGCGCTCGTAAAGGAAAATACGGTGCAAATGGTGAAATTCACCCTATTCCAGGTGCAAATTTGCCACTGGCAACTTTAGGTACGTTCATTTTATGGATGGGGTGGTTTGGTTTTAATGGTGGTTCTGTGTTGAAGCTGGGTGATATCGCCAGTGCTAACTCAGTAGCAATGGTGTTCTTAAATACCAATGCTGCGGCTGCAGGTGGTGCAATGGCTTCATTAATTGTTGCTAGAATAATGTTTGGTAAAGCAGATTTAACCATGTTGTTAAACGGCGCATTAGCTGGTCTTGTGGCTATTACGGCTGAACCATCAACCCCAACGGCTCTTCAAGCGACCCTATTTGGTGCGGCTGGTGGTGTGTTGGTTGTGTTATCAATTGTTGGCTTAGACAAGCTGAAAATTGATGATCCTGTCGGCGCCATTTCAGTTCATGGTACTTGTGGTTTGTTAGGCCTTCTATTGGTGCCGTTAACAAATGATGGCTCAAGTTTTTCTGGCCAACTAATTGGTGCTGCGACTATTTTCGGTTGGGTGTTTGTTAGCAGCTTGATTGTTTGGGGCGTACTAAAAGCGATTATGGGTGTTAGAGTATCAGAGGAAGAAGAGTACGAAGGTGTTGATCTTAGTGAATGTGGTATGGAGGCATACCCAGAGTTTACGAATAAATAATAACTCTGCAATAAAGAAAAAATGGACGCCTAGGCGTCCATTTTTTTTGCCTAAGAAAGTATATTGCTAAAAGTGTAGATAAAGAATGTGACCAGGTTCTCAATAATAAAAGAATTAACAATAAAATAATCTCCTTAAGCTAGGCTTTTACTTAACTAGAAAAAACTATTAGAAATAGAGTGTAAACATTTCTAAATTAAAGCGTTAAGGAGGGCGTATGAAAGTGATGTTAATAGATGACAGTAAAACAATAAGAAAGTCTGTTGAGCTGTATTTAAAAGAATCTGGGCATAATGTAATTTTGGCCAGTGATGGCTATGAAGCCTTGTGTAAAATTTCCGAGTACTATCCCGATTTAATTTTTGTCGATATTACAATGCCTAGGTTAGATGGTTACCAAACGTGCGCATTGATTAAACAAAATCATCGTTATAAAAATATCCCCGTGTTGATGCTGTCAAGTAAAAGTGGTCTTTTCGATAAAGCAAAAGGACGGGTTGTGGGAGCTGATGATTACTTAACCAAGCCATTTACCAAAGCTAGTCTGTTAGAAAGCATTAATAAGTTTTCTATCAAAGATAGTTTAGCTACTGCTTAATAGGGGAGACTTGTATGTTACAAATTTTAGTAGTCGATGATTCACCGACAGAAATGCATATTATTACCAACATGCTTAAAAAGCATAAATACCCATTCATAACAGCTGAGGATGGTAATGAGGGTATAAGCTTGGCAAAAAAAGAAAAGCCTGCGTTGATTCTTATGGATGTTGTGATGCCTGGTTTAAATGGTTTTAAGGCAACAAGGTCACTATCAAAGGATCCAGAAACGAAAGATATTCCGGTGGTGATTTTAAGTAATAAATCTATGCCAACTGATAAGTTGTGGGGTGAAAAGCAAGGGGCAAAAGATTACTTGTTTAAACCGATTGATGAATCATTGCTAATCAACACTATTAACCGTTTGTTGGTGTAACGATATGGTTGCATTAGAAAAACACGTTAGTCCGTTTTATTTACTCAGCTCACTGGATGAGCAGTACTTAAGAAAAAAATCAGCTTTAAAAGTTATTAATAAAGAAACAGCAGGGATAAGCGTTGTTCAAGTTGATGTGGGGGACGTAAGCTTCGCAGTTAAAGTGGGTGTGGCGGTAGAAACTATATTATATAAGCAGCCGCAAATTTTACCCCGCTCTCACGATTGGGCGTTAGGTATGATTGAAGTTCGCGGTGAAGTACTTCCTGTTATTGACTTTTCTATACTGAGCAACCATACGCCGTCTATCGTCAATAAAAATAGTCGCTTGATGATTATTAGGTATGAGCAATTGGTATTTGCCCTATTGGTTTCTAACGTGTCAGCTGTTTCTTATGTGTCGGAGATACATGAAGGACCTCATAATGGTTTGGATACATTTAGCTGGAGTAAAACGGATACAGATAAGTGGGTCAATATACAGGGTAAAAAAATATATTTATTTGATTTTAAAGAGCTTTTAAGTCAAACAAATTTCTTAACATTAACGTATTAAATAAAAGATTAAGGAGCGATCACATGGAGAATAAAAAGTTATTAAATATTTCCGCGCTACATGTCTATGGTGTGTTGATAGCAGTGTTTCTTGTTGGCACAATTATATCATTCATATATGTCAACAAATTGGAGAAATATGATAAAGAGTATTTGGATGCAACATACCAAATTGGGATTACTTCGCAGACGATAATACCGTTAGTAATGCAGGTATCCAGCGGTGAGATAAGAATAATGACTGAATTGAGCGAGAAGGCTCGTCGTATGAAAGAGTTAGCGGAGAAGTTTTCCGAAGGTAACGAAGTAACTGGGTTGCCACCGTTACCAGAACGTTTTTCAGACATAACTTCAAGTCTAGTGACTAAAGCGAGAACGGTTTATCAAAGATTTGATCAAGTAAAAATAAATGTCGATAATAATTCGCTCAATTTAGTGCAAGAAATGAGTGGTGCGATATATTATTCTAGTGCGTTGCAAAGTGATCTTAATAAAATAAAAGAAGTAGTTGAGCGAGGTGAAGCGCACCCATACTTGTTTAATTGGTACATTGATCATTCATTGACGACAATATTAGGCTTGAGTACGCTATTTTTTCTAATTTTGATGGGGCGTGAGATGATTGTGGCAAGTCGGAACAGGGAAAAGCTTGCACAAAAAGCATTTATGGACAATCAAGATGCTGTTATGAACTTGTTGGATGATATTTCTAGTCTTGCCGACGGTGACCTATCTCAAGAGGTTCGAGTGTCTGAGGATATTACTGGAGCGATTGCTGACTCGATTAATTATACGGTGGAGGAGCTCCGCTCATTGGTTCAGACTATTCAAAGCTCAGCTACTCAGGTGACAGAAACGACACTTAAAACCGAGGTGTTAACTCAATCGTTAGCAGCGGCTAATGATGATAACGAACGAAGGATATCAGATATTAACCTAACAGTGTCGAGAGTTGCTATGGATGTGCAACAAATGGCTGAAGAGGCTGAAGAAGCAACCGGTTTAGCAAATAATTCGGCTACAGTGGCTCATGATGGAGCTAAAGTGGTGAAGGACTCGATTGAATCAATGAGCAATGTACGTGAACAGATTCAAAAGACCTCTAAACGCATTAAGCGGTTGGGTGAGAGCTCACAAGAAATTGGTGATATCGTTGAAATTATTAGTGATATTGCAGATCAAACTAACTTGCTGGCGCTTAATGCTGCTATGCAGGCGGCAATGGCTGGTGAAGCTGGGCGAGGGTTTGCAGTGGTGGCTGATGAGGTACAAAGGTTAGCTGAGCGGTCAAGTCAAGCAACCCACCAAATTGAAGGCTTGATTACAACGATTCAATCTGATGCCAGTGAGGCGATTCAGTCGATGGAGTCAAGTACATCAGAGGTAGTATCGGGCTCGGATAGAATTGAGGCAGCTGGCATATCGTTATCCCAAATTGAAGAAACATCCGTTAAGTTGGCTGTTAAAGTGTCGGCTTTATCGGACCAAGCAGAAACGCAGTCAAACCGGACTAGCGAAATTAGTGAATCGATGGGTGTGATTCATGGGGCTACCACTAAATCAGCTTCGGAGACGCGTGAAACAACGTCATTAATTGGACAGTTGTCAGGTCTGTCGGGCTTACTTAAAGAGTCTGTCACTAGGTTTACATTGCCGACTGAAGTGAGCACGGAATCGTCTAATTCATAACAGAGAGCAATCATGCAAAAGAACATGCAATTTGCCGCTATAAAGTGGATTAAGGGTGAGCTTCAATTATCGATTCAACAAGCTCGGGCGTTGCTCGATGGGTTTCAAGCCGACGTTAAGTATGATGCGCTAGAAAATTTTGAGACGATTATGCAAACACTCTCCTATAACTTAGAGGTGGCGAGTGATGAAGTTGGCTCAATTTTATGTAAGGAGCTGAGTCAGGTCGCAAAGTATATTAGACTGGAGCGCTCATCGGAGTCTGCAGCAAGGTCTGTTGTTGATCTAGTGGAAGGTTTGGTGTTGTTGAATGAGCATATCGACAATATAAGTCACGGATATAATGTTGATAGTCGGAGAATTGGCGTCCTCATTGATGTATTTCGTAAACGGCAAGGTAAGCAAAATATTCAAAAGTCTTTATTGTATGTTTTGGATATTTCTTCAATACCGATAGCGACAGACACGGATGAAGCCAACCAAGCTATTGGCCTTCAAGCTCGCGATGTTCGGCCAGAATTTCAACGTTGTTTAGTGGCTTGGTTTAACGGTACGGCTAGGGACTCATCTTTACAACGTTTAATAAACCATACGTTAGCAATACACGATATTGCTAATATTGAGTTGGTTAAATTGTATTTTTTAGCTAGCAGCTTAGTATTAACGGGCGTTAAAGATGGAATATTGACCGATGATAGGGACGTTAGGATGTTGTTCAATAAAATGGATAAGCAACTCGGTTTGTTAGCCAGTGTAGGCGAGAAGAAAATGGCGACGGGCTTGCAACTAGGCCTAGTTCGTCAAACGCTATATTTCGTATCAAAAATGCCGCCAGTAGACGAAAGAGTGGTCACATTACAGTCAGACTTAGGTTTAAAAACGAATTTAGGAGAGAGCGAAAGTATTCATGCCATTGAGGGGTTGGTCTCTATTGCTACAGCTGTAAGAGAGGAGTTTAAAACTATTAGGCACTGGTTAGAAGATATCGTCGACCATGATAAACCAGCTGCTGAAGAAATAGACAGTTTTATAGGGGCTGCTGAAGGTTGGGCGGAAACATTATCGGTTGTTGGTGAGCAAGTATTGTCTGCTGTTATTGCAGATTTTGTGCGTCGTTTAGCCTTTTGTGTTTATGGTGCGTCAGATTCTGAGGACTCTCAATTATTAGCGTTGGCTGAAGACTGGCTGAAGATTGATGAAGAGCTGGCATCCATTCAGTCTAGATCAGAGGGGGTTGGTAATACTAATCACCAAAACGACGAGCCTGACGTGCTAGAGGAAGATATTCCTTTAAACGTAACAACAGCCAAGGCAACGTTAGCTGAACTGGTTGCGGTTAAAGAGATTGTTACGGAAGACCTTGATCAAGATAAACGAGCTGATGTGCGTTGGTCTGAGATAAATCAGTTACTAAATAATGCACAAGCAGCGTGTCAATTCATTGACCTTGAGGAACCTGCCCAGTTTATTGCTAATTGTCGGTCTTTTATCTCTGCAGTGATGGCTAATAGTGGTTATCAGGTGGATGATCAAGAGATTTCTTGTATAGCAGATGTGGTCTCTTCGGTGGAGTATATATTAGAAGATATTGTCAATAATACATCGGTTGCAAACGCTGCGTTATCGTTAGCACAAAGTGCCGGAGAGTTTCTGGTTAGCCGAGTTGAGGCTATAAAACATCATCCAGTTGCTGATACTAGTGTGGAAGAACAGCAAGCAGTAGACACCCTGGCTCTTAATATTAACGAAGAGCAAGAATTCAATAACGATGATGATGCCGAAATACTAGAAATATTTACTGAAGAAGTCAGCGAAATTAGTGTTGAGTTGTTTGCTGATATAGCCCGTTGGAAAGTGAATGTAGCTGATGAGGAGACCTTAAAAGATGTGAGGCGCGCATTTCACACATTAAAAGGTAGTGGCCGTTTAGCAAAGGTCGAATTTATATCTGAAACGGCATGGCCGATTGAAAATATGCTTAACCAAGTTCTTGAAGGAGAGCTAGGTATTAATGACGGAATGGTCGCTTTAGTCGAGAGCTTTGCTAATTCGTTACCGGGTTGGGTAGAAAAAATTAATGGTGAACGTCCAAGCTTAGAAGACATGAGTCAATTCATCTCGGCTGCTGAAGCATTTGGAAAAGGCGAGTTGCCGAGCGTTTCATTTGAAGCTGGCAATGTAACGTTGGGTGGTCTTGAGAGTGATGCTGAGCCGATAGATGTTGCAAGCAATAAGGAATTGGTAAACGCTGAGCTATGCGAGATTTTCTCTAATGAAACAACAGTTCATTTGGCTGCGATTAGCCAGTTCATGGAAGAGCATGTTGAGCAGGATGAAGTGTCTGTTAATGAAGACCTATTTAGAGCGTTACATACCATACATGGCAGTGCATCCATGTCCCATATCGATGATGTTGAGGCATTAAGTGGGGTGTTTTGTGACTATATTCGTGAATTATACGAAAATAATGTTGCCGTTGAACGTATTGGTTTTTATTCAATACTGGCTGACTACTTGAACATTACGGCTCAACAAGTACAGGTGTTACATAAACCGTTAATGCCGTCTCCTGAATATAAGCCGTTACAAGCGATTATTTCTGAGAAAGTGAAAGCATTGGCCGTACGCTTATCACAACAGTTGAGTAGTGAGGTTGAAGATAATATTGACCCTGTAATAGAGCAGGACGAGATGTTGAGTGGGCCGTTAGAAGAAACACCTGTGACCGCTGCGCAAGAGCGACCAGTGGCTGAGTTGTTGCCATTTACTTCTAGAGATACACGAGTAAGCGAAAATATTGAAGACGATGCTGAAATGCAAGCAGTCTTTGTTGAGGAAGGGACGGAGCTGCTGGAAGACATTAGTGAGTTATTTAAAAAATGGAAGGAAAGCCTTAATGATACCAGTTACTTAGGTAAAACCTTGCATATCCTGCATACCTTAAAAGGTAGTTCACTTTTGGTCGGGTTTAATGGGTTTGGTGAAGTTGTGCACGAGGTTGAATCGTTAATAGAAGATTACCAAGAGCGTAATATGTTATTGACTGCACCGTTACTATCAACATTGTTGAAAATTTCTGATGGGTTGCTGGTAGGGCTTCAGCAAGCTGATAAAGGTGGACAAGAGGAGTATTATTCGTCGCTCATCAACTTATTAAGGGATGTTGAAGGGACTGAGACTGTTGCTAGTGAGCAAGCATTGGTTCAGCAGGAGGTAAGAAAACCAGCGATAAATAAAGAAGCTGTGATCCCCTCATTAATTGAAAAAGTTATGAAGCCAGCCGTTAGCACTAATGGCACTAAAGAGCAGGGGATTAAAGTATCTAATACTCTATTGGACAGGCTAATCGCCGATGTAGGTGAGGTCAACGTATCGCAAGCTCAACTCAGTGAAAAGAATAAGGAACGTGAGTACCAAATTAAAGAGTTAACATTGACTATTGAAAGGTTAGGGCAACAATTAAGAGCGCTCGATATCGAGACAGAAGCGCAAGTGTTATTTAAGGTGGATAAGGAAGCCGAAGAAACTGATTTTGATCCATTGGAGCTAGACCGGTATACACATATTCAGCAGTTGTCACGTTCATTATTAGAAAGTATTACCGATTTAGAGGATATTCGAGATAGCTTGTTAGCTTCTGATGATGATATAGCCTTACTCATGCAAAAAGAGAGCACGTTGACAGACACTTTAATGGGTGATTTGCTTAAGACTCGAATGATTGACTTCTCTCGTTATGGCCCCCGTTTTGAGCGTTTAGTTAGGCAGTTATCGGCCGACTTGAATAAGCCCACGAAGTTGCTTGTGCGCGGTGGTGAAACAGAAATAGACCGTTATATCTTGAACCAGCTGCAAACACCGATCGAGCATGTGATTAGAAATGCGATGGCTCATGGTATAGAGCCTGCTGAGGTGCGAGTAGCAAATGGTAAAGCCAAAGAGGCAAGTATAACGCTCGACTTGACGCGTGAAGGATCCGAAATTCACCTTATTATTTCAGATGATGGCTCAGGCATAGATCTTACCAAGGTTAAAGAAAAAGCATTAAAACTGGGCTACCTTAACGAAGATGATAATGTATCCGGCCAAGAGTTAATGCAGTGGATTCTCAAGCCTGGGTTTTCAACCTTAGATGAAGCGTCAACATTGGCAGGCCGTGGCATCGGTATGGATATTGTTAATGATACTGTACGTGGTATTGGTGGTGAGTTAATTATTGAAAGCGAGGCAGGCAAAGGTGCTTCATTCCACCTAGTTTTTCCGTATACGATGGCTATTAATATGGCGTTAATGGTGAAGGCAAATGGAGTACAGTATGGTATTCCAAATAATTTTATTCAATCCGTTGCGCGTATTCCTACGGAGTTGTTGCAGCGTGGGCTAACTCAACAACAGCCCACATTAGATTACTTAGGGAAAGACTATCAATTGCATGATTTATCGCAACTTTTGGGCTACGGCGAAGGTCAAGTACTTTCCAGTGACGCACGCTTTATGCATGTTTTGTTGATGGGGTCTCGACAGGAAAAACATGCGATAGTTGTCGATCAATTGGTGGGTAATAAAGAGGTGATGGTTAAACCGCTCGGTTTACACTTAGATATGATCTCTTGGTTGTCTGGCTCAACAGTGTCCGATGAAGGTGATATTGTCTTGATGTTAGATTTGCCAGCTCTTGCCTCGATTGGTGTGCCACAAGGTATGGATAAGAAGCCGACCCCCGTAACCTCAGAGATAGCAGCAGCGCCATTAATCATGATTGTAGATGATTCAATTACGTTTAGAAAAGTGGCAACTAGACTATTAATAAAACAGGGGTATGAGGTGATAGATGCCCGTGATGGAATCGATGCGGTTGAGAAGCTGACCGATATTCAACCTGACCTGTTCTTGTTGGATGTAGAAATGCCACGTATGGATGGTTTTGAGCTGGCTCGGCATATCCGACATACTAATGGAATCAGCGATTGCCCAATTGTAATGGTGACATCAAGGACGGGTGAAAAACATAAGAACCATGCTAAGGACATTGGTGTGAGTGATTATTTCGGCAAACCGTTTGATAGTAAGTTATTGGTTGCCAGCATAAAAGGTTTATTGGAGAGTCAGTATGCCAGCTAATGAAACTATGATTAGATCGATATTGTTGCCAATAGCATCAGGCGCATTAATCCTGCCTCACTCGGCTTTAGTTGAAATTATTTCTGAGCGGAATATCCGCCCTGTCGATAACACACCAGACTGGATGTTAGGTGAGATTGAATGGGCTAACGAAATGCTTCCGATGCTGTCGCTGGACACAGCAATAAATTCACAAGTATCCAGCGTGCCAAAAAGGCCAAGGCTTATTGTGTTGGCATTTTTATCTGAGCACAGCCAGTATAAGTACCTTGCCATTCGGGCAACAGGGGTGCCCCGCTTGGCTTTGTTAAAACCTGACAGTTTGATGCCAAAGCCAATGCAAGGGTTGAACCCAACGTTTATTGATTTTTATGGAATGCTTAATGAACAAATAGTCATTGTGCCCAATATGCTTGAATTAGAAGCGAATATTAGCCAACAAGTAGAGCCTGTTTTAGCGTAGTACTAAGCGGTAAGCATGCTATAAGCTTCGCGGTACTTAAGGGCAGTTTTTTCTGCAACTTCATCGCTTAACCTAGGCCCAGGAGCAGTTTTGTTCCAGTCTAATGTTTCTAAATAATCGCGAACAATTTGCTTGTCGAAACTTGCTGGGCTTGTGCCAACTTTGTACTCCTTTGCATCCCAAAAGCGTGATGAGTCAGGTGTGAGTACCTCGTCAATAAGATGTAAAACGCCGTCATCATCAAGACCAAATTCAAATTTAGTGTCAGCGATAATAATGTTGCGCTCTAGTGCATATTTAGCAGCGGTTGTGTACAACGTTAAGCTAATATCACGCACTTGCTTGGCTAAGTCTTCACCTAATAACTCAACAGTTTCTTCGTAAGAGATGTTTTCATCGTGATCGCCAACCGCAGCCTTCGTTGAAGGTGTGAAGAGCGGTTCAGGAAGTTGAGAGGCTTGCTGTAAATTTTCAGCTAACTGAATGCCACATACTTGCCCTGTTTTTTGATAATCTTTCCAGCCTGAGCCGATTAGATAGCCGCGTACGATGGCTTCGATAGGTAAAGGATTTAGTTTTTTGACAATAATGCCACGTTTTTCAAGGCGCTCACAATCCTGCTTATTGTCGAGAACTTGATCGAGTGTTAAATCAGATAACTGGTTTGGGATAAGCTTTGATAGCTTTTTAAACCAAAAATCAGAGACTTCGTTTAGCACAATGCCCTTGCCTGGAATTGGATCAGGTAGAATAACATCAAAGGCTGATAGGCGATCTGTGGTGACAATCAGCATGTGCTTGTCATCAATATCGTAAATATCGCGAACCTTTCCTTTATGAATAAGGGGTAGGCTGTTTAAGCTGGCGTCGAGTAGTGAGGCTGGAATAGTCATTTATATAGTGTCAGTGATAAAAAAGCTGCTAATGATCTAATTTTATTAATAATTTTGCAAGTAAAAGGTGTTGAGTGATGAGATGGACAGGGAAATTACTGGGTGGGGTGTTTGGTTTTATGGCGTTTGGTACGTTAGGTGCTCTGTTGGGTGTTTATATTGGTCATAAGTTTGATACGGGAATGGCACAAAATCCATTTGACCCAGAACGCCAGCAACGAACAAAAAAAATATTTTTTAAATCTACATTCGCGATCATGGGGCACCTTGCTAAAGCGGATGGGCAGGTGTCCAAAGAAGAAATTCAAATGGCTCAGCAGGTAATGGCTCAAATGGAGCTATCCGCGGCGATGAAAAAAGAGGCTGTTAATGAATTTAATCGCGGAAAAGCCCCTGAGTTTAATTTAGATGCCGAGCTGGATGAATTTAAACAGGCCTGCCAGCGGCAAAAGAACTTAATTCGCATGTTTATTGAAGTGCAGCTTCAAGCAGCTTATGCAGACGGAGAGCTAGATGATGCGGAAGATCAAATATTAGCGCATATTTGTGGACGTTTAGGTATTCCTCAGTTTGCATATGAGCAGCTAAAGCGTATGTTGGGAGCGAGTCAACGACGGGGCGCGCATCAACAAAGCCGATCAACACCAGAAGAGGCCTACGCTATTCTGGGAGTGAGTGAGTCTGCAAGCGATGCGGAAGTAAAAAAAGCGTATCGACGCTTAATTAGCCAACATCATCCCGATAAATTGGTATCAAAAGGCTTACCTGATGAGATGATGAAGATAGCAAAAGAAAAGACGCAGCAAATCACAGAAGCTTACGATACCATCAGAGACCTTCGAAAGGCAGCTTGAGCTTTTTAATGTTTGAGCTATATTCAATTGACAATACACTAAATATATAAGACTTCGCCATGGAATGGCTAAGGGTTTAACGTTTATGGATGAACAAAATCTCAATCTGCAATCAATACCAACGAGAGGGGCGCAATACTTTAGCGATGATGTTCGTCATTATCAGCAATTATTTGATTTAAACCTTAACCCCATGGTGGTGTACGGGGATGACGGCTTGATTGAATTAAATAAGGCCACGCTGCAGATGTTTAATGCAGCTTCTCGAGATGTGTTACTGGGTCTTCATTTGTTTTCGCTGGCGCCAGACTGTCAACCGAATGGGGTTGCTTCAAAAGAACTTTTTAGCCATTTACTGCAAGAGGCTAGTTCAAAAGGTAGTGCAAATATTCAATGCATCTGTAAAAGATTTGATAGCGATGACGAGTTCCCTGTGGAAATGGTGATGAGCTTGTTAGATTTGTCCGACCAAACCTTATATCAGGTGACGCTGGTTGACTTATCACACCAGCAGCGCTGGCAAAATGCGCTTCAGGTTGAAAAAGAACACGTCGAATTAACGTTGAAGCACGTCGATAACGCAGTCATAACGGCATCACAAAATGGTCTGGTGACGTATATAAATGAGGCGGCCTGTCAATTGACCGGTTGGAATTACTCAGAAGCGATAGGCGTGCCGGTTAAACGCGTGGTTTGTTTAGTAAAAAAAGCCTCGAATACGTTGCTGAGTTATTACTCTAGCGATGAAGGTAGATCGTTTAATAGTGTTGAACAGCTCCCTCGTCATGTCATGCTTGTGACGAAAGGCGGTCAACGAGTCCCTGTGCAAGGGAAGATGTCTACTCTAGAGGGGGCAGGTGAGTTTGCTACGGGGTGTGTCATTACACTCGTCGATACAACCGAGCATTCAGCTTACAGTGAAGAAATGATATGGCATGCAACGCACGATATGTTGACACGTTTGCCTAATAGGGCCTTGTTAACAGACCGTTTTGAGCAGGCGCTTCATTTGGCATCGAGACATGGCACTAATTTGGCTGTTTGTATGATGGATCTAGATGAGTTTAAGCCGGTCAATGATACTTATGGCCATGAAGTAGGGGATAAACTATTAATTGAAGTGGCAAGCCGTCTGAAAAAACAACTTCGCCAGGAGGATACTGTTGCCCGGTTAGGTGGTGATGAATTTGTTATTTTGATCGGTGAGGTAAGTCAAAAACTAGCGTTAGTGCAAGCCTTGTATCGTTTAAAAGCTGCGGTGTCTGCGCCTTATCGGATTGATAATAAAACCATAGCAATCTCTTGCAGTATTGGCGTGGCAAACTATTCGGGTGAAAAAGTAAATGCTGATACGTTATTGCGACAAGCTGATCAGGCGATGTATGACGCTAAACAATCAGGCCGAAATAGAATTCATTGGTTTGATGTGGAGCAGAACCAAAAAGCGCATGATTCTGAAAAAGTTATTAAGCGAATTGAGCGCGCACTAGCGGCTGGTGAGTTTGAGCTGCATTATCAGCCCCAAGTAAATATGAGAACCGCTGAGGTTGTTGGTATGGAGGGTTTGCTACGATGGCGACACCCTGAAAAAGGCCTGATACTACCAATGGAATTTTTGCCAATCATCGAGCAGCATGAGTTAATCATCAGCTTGGGCGAATGGGTGATAGCATCAGCATTAGAGCAACTATCGGTTTGGCAAAAGCAGGGTAAGCAGTGGACGGTAAGCGTCAATATTGCAGCAAAACATTTTCATTTGCCTAGTTTTTATAGACGATTGAGAGATAGCTTAAAGCAATACGCCAATGTGGAGCCAAATAAGTTTGAAATAGAAATACTAGAGTCGGCAGCGCTGGGGGATATTCAACACGTACAGGCAGCTATTAACAACTGTAAAGGCTTAGGTGTGCGTTTTGCGTTGGATGATTTCGGTACAGGGTACTCATCGTTAGGTTACTTGAAGCGATTACCTGCCGATAGGCTAAAAATAGACCAATCATTTGTAAGTGATATTTTGGATGATAAAGAAGATCTGGCGCTTGTGCAGGCGATTATAAGCTTAGCGACGACATTTGAACGAGAGGTGCTAGCAGAGGGTGTCGAAACCGCTGAGCAGGGAGGGCTCTTGATGCGTTTAGGCTGTGATGTTGCGCAAGGGGATGGGATCGCAAAGGCAATGCCGGCAGAAGCGGTAATCGCTTGGTCAGAAAAATTCACACCCGATGCGAGATGGAACGTTTGGTCAGAAACGGAATGGGATCTCAAGGTGTTTCCGTTATTGGTAGCGCAGTACGACATTCGTGAATGGGTTAATAATGTACTGAACCCAATTGAAGACGAAACATTAGCTGCTGAAAAAGCGCTACTAAGTGATGAAAATAGGTGCCGTTTTGGGGTTTGGTATCATTCAGATGGGTTAAAGCAGTATGGTCACTTAGCCAACTTTGGAGCTATAGACAAGCTGCATCGGCGTTTACACAGCGTAGGCGACCAAGTTATACAATTGTATAAAGCGCATCATAAGCAAGAAGCAAAAGAAAAGTGTGCAGAACTTCGTGAGATCAAAGATGAATTGCTGTCGATATTGGATGAACTGCAATTAAAGGTGTTTTCAAGCTAGCGCCTTTGTGGGGCGATAAAAAACTGTTGTTCTACGACTCTACTCGTTAAAATTAAATGTATTTTAATCCAATGAACAGGAGGTGCTATGCCATCATTTGATGTGGTTTCAGAAGTCGATACACACGAATTAACCAATGCGGTTGATCAGGCAAACAAAGAAGTGAGTACGCGTTTTGATTTTAAAGGGACTGATGCCTCTTTTGAATTAGCTCAACATGAGGTTGTTCTAAGTGGTGAATCAACATTTCAATTGGGTCAGATGCTGGATATTTTTCGCATAAAATTATCTCGTCGGGGTGTTGATGTTGACTGTATGGACGTACAGAAGGCCGAAGAATCAGGCTTAAGGGTGCGCCAAAAAGTGATTATCAAAGAAGGCTTGGATAGCGAATCGGCTAAGAAAATAACCAAGTTAATTAAAGAAAAAAAATTAAAAGTCCAAGCGCAAATTCAAAAGGAACAAGTTCGTGTAACGGGTAAGAAGCGCGATGAGTTACAAGCGGTAATGGCTTTATTAAAAGCGGAAGACTTAGGTATTCCATTACAGTTTAAGAATTTCCGCGATTAGTATTGCCTGGCCGGCAAACGGCTGCCGCGACTATATTCTTTGCTCTAGATAAAATAAGTTATTTAAGTAAATAAAATTCCTAACTAGTTGTTTTTTAATGTAATAAATAAATAGGCATATCAATTGCTTTGTTTTTATTAAGATTAATAAATAAAGGGTTAGATGATGCGATTTTTGTCGGTTTTTAATGTAACGCTGTTGATGTTGTTAGGTTCGGTAGTTGTGTTGATTTCCCCTAGCCATTTGTTTGCGTTGATCAATGTCCCTGGGTTGCTGGTAGTGTTAGGTGGTACTTTATGTGCTGTGATGCTTAGCAAACCGAAACATAAAGTAGTGCAGTTGTTACGCGAATTGCCTGATATTATTCAAGGGAAAGAAAAAGCGTTTCAAGGGCGTGCGGAGTTTAAACAATTGCTCCGTTGTGCGCAGTTGTATCGCTCCTCTCAACTGCGAGTGCTAGAGCAAGAAATTAAATTGGCGCAACAGCCGTTATTAAGGAAAGGCGTCCAGCTTATTCTTGATAGAACCTCGTTAGAAGATATTGATACTATCCTGCGAAAAGAGCGAGCTCGTTTGCTAGTAGTCAATCAGGAAAAATCACAGATTTTACGTTTAATGTCGAGTTATGCCCCTGCGTTTGGGATGCTAGGAACCTTACTGGGTATGATACATATGCTTTATGGTTTGGGCGATGTAGGCTTGGATGAAGTCGGTGTCACAATGGGGTTTGCTCTGCTGACAACATTATACGGTTTGGTTGTTGCTAATTTGGTATGTAAGCCACTGGCGATTAAATTGGAAAAAGTTACGGCAGAGCATGCCGCGCACCTTAATGTATTGTTAGAAGGCTTGGTGATGGTGTATCAAAAGAAACACCCTTTTGTGATTCGTGACATGTTAGAAGCACACGGAATACCAGCAGACACAAAACCTGAAACAAAAAGAGCCATCACTAAAAGTAGACTGTCTAAATTATTACCTTTAATGGCCTCTCATGTCGATTGAACGAAGGTCACAGTCTAGTGAAACGCTGCTTCCAGTAGAGGACAATGAGTCGTGGGCGGTAAGTTATATTGATCTATTGCTATTAATGGTGACACTGTTTGTTTTGCTGCTCGGGTATCAACAACAAGGCATTCAGTCGGCAGAGGAAAAGTCTCAGGCAGCTAAAGCCATGCAAATATCCCCCTCTGTTGATAACGGTGCCTTTTTAGATCAGGTTTACCTTAGTCATTTAAAAGACCGGGTGAGCGTGGTAGAAGAGCAAAATATTATTAAGCTGGCAATGAGCGATAGTATTTTATTTTTCCCTGCAGATGCTACGTTAAGCCGCTCTGGTGAGCGGGTGCTAGATGAAATAGCGCTGATGTTAAAGCAGCGCCCTTGGCATATTCTGGTGGAAGGTCATACAGATAATCAGCCGATTTCTACGCCAAGGTTCTTATCAAATTGGGAGTTATCATCTGCAAGAGCGACGAGTGTCACGCGGTATTTAATCGGTCGTGGTATTGCTCCACAACGATTAAGCGCTATTGGTTATGCAGATACTCGGCCGATAGCTAGCAATATAAAGGACGAGGGGCGCAGTAAAAATAGGCGCGTAGCGTTAGTATTACGGGTTGCTGAGTAGCCCATTATTTATGTGACCGGTTGGTTATAAAAGGCTAAACACAAAACCGATCATCGCGCCAAAAACGCCGCCCCATACCACTAACCAACCCAAATGTTCTTTAATCATTTGCTGGATAATGGTTTTGACCATATCGGGTGTCAATTCATCTAGCCTTTTTTCGACAATAGCTTCAATGTCATCGATTAAATCACCGCTGATTTGCTGGGCATTAATGCCTTCATGTATGGCGTCGATAAATGCTGGGCTTTGGGTCATCTGTGCAAGTGTTAAGCGAATCTTTTTACACACAGGTTCTTTCAAAGGGTCGAGCGCAGCAACGCCACCAACCATGGCTAGCATGCTGCCAAAGGATGACTCGGCAATCGCATCAACCAGTCCTTGAAAGAGTTGGTCATAATCAAGCCGATCAAGAAGTGGTTCAACATTAAACAGCTGTTGGGCGGCATCTTCTTCACGCTGTAGAAAACGTTGTATATTTTCCTGCGTAAAAAATTGCCGCATGATCAGGTCTTGAATGCCGCGTTTGAACTCTTCGAAATGAGCAGGAATAATGCCAGAGCCATATAGAAAAGGTACTTTTTCGAAAAGCATATGAACCGCAATCCAATTGGTAACTGCGCCAGAAAGCGCGAAGACACCAATGGCTCTAATATTCTCAGTGTATAGCGGGGTAAAAAAACTAGCGATAATAATGCCAACTGCCAATAAATTGGTGACTAAACTTTTGTTCATAAGACAGGCTGTTTTTTTAATTGATAGGGTTTTGCTCAAAAGGTCCGCGTTAACCAACCATGTATCGGCCAGCGGTAGCAATAACGATAATGCTCAGCCCAATGATAAGGTTGATGGCAATTAATAGACGAATTTGGCCTAGGCTTTTAGCCGCGCCTTCCCAGTTCTGTTCAGTAACGGCACGTTTTAATTTACGTGTAGGTGCAAAGAAGATATGCATAAAAATAAGCACCATAATGATACCCATGCTCATCATGAGGTGAACATAGGGTGCAACATATTTCATGCCGCCAAATTTATTAAAAATAAGCCAAAAACCTGTGCCAAGTAGTAGTACAGCGCAAACCCAGACCCAAGGGAAGAATTTGGCAAACACAGTGGACCACAAGCTGAGTTGTTGAGGCGAATCAAGTTGGGTGGCAATACTGGGGCGTAAAACAAGGTAAGCGAAAAACATTCCGCCTACCCAAATAACAGAAGATAAAGCGTGCAGACTAATTGCTAGAGAGATCATGAGTATTCCTTTTTATTGTGATTGAAGAGGGTGTTTAAAAACGTGTATAAGCCAATTATGTATCGATAAAACCAAGGTGTCATTTAAACCAGTAAAGAGATGGTCGGCACCTGAGATTTCAACTTGACGGTTAAGAGGGTTGCTCTTAACCAGCGCTAATTTTCGCATAGGAGCGGTTTTTTTTACATTATCAAGGTCTTGGCTGCCAAAGATGTCGAGAACAGGGATGGATAAGTCCCTTAAATGTTCAGTTGCTTGAGCTTCTGGTAAGTCAGAGGCCAAGGTGGGTAAGCCAATTAGTACAAGAGCATCACAGGCTTTTTTGTCTTGTTGGGCTAGAAAATTTGTTGCCATAATGCCACCCAAGCTATGTGCTATTAATACGCAAGGGTGGTTGTCAAAGTTTTCACGCATGTAGTTTAAGGTCGACTCGATTCTAGGGCCGCTTTCTTTAATTAAAGCTAAATGATCGTTAATAGAGGCATCATCAGAAGCCATTGGGAGTTGAATGGATGCGGTGACCCAGCCCATTTGTGCCAGTTGACTACGCAATGGTCGAATGATTTGTGGTGCATTTGGGTTTGAGCCCATGCCATGCAAAATAATAATACTACCGCGCAACTGTTCAGGCTCTTCATTATTAAGTAGCCCCAAAAACTCGACACTGTCGGTTTTTAAAGTCAGTATGTCGCCAATGATAATACTGTCTTTGACGCTTTCTGCGATGCGCTTTTCTTTGTCTAAGTCTGCGCAAAATGCAAAACCGCTAGCAAGTAGACCAAAACTGAATGCTAAAAAAGGTAATAGTTTTTTAGGCATGGTTGAGAAGTATTATGTGAATGAATTGAAGTGCTCATGGTGCATTAGTGTACGTAAAAAATCTAGACTAAAGCAGGTATTAGCACTGCTAATTCATACAATGGTTTTTTGTCAGATATGAAAACAGTTTTTACATGGGTAAAATACGGGCATGCAAGATCAACGGTTAATCTTTAAATTGGCTATTTCAGCAGAAAAATATTTATCTGTTTATAAAGGCCATGCGAACAAAATCTCAACCATCGCTAGCGACGGAAGACGAATAGAGTTTTCGGCAGATAATGTGCGACAGTTTTTAACGCATGATGGAATTTATGGTGTGTTTGAAATGCACATTACTGCAGAACAAAAGTTTTTATCTATTAGGCGGTTAAGATAAGCCGCGATGTAAGGCCTATAGGGCTAATGGAGATGAAATAAAATGCAAATTCGGGTACCCTTCTTCCTTTATTAAAAAGTTGCTTAAGAAATGAAAACACCCTTAATTGCACCGTCTATTTTATCGGCTGATTTTGCTCGTTTGGGCGAAGAGGTCGACAATGTGCTATTTGCAGGTGCAGATGTCGTGCATTTCGATGTGATGGACAATCATTATGTGCCGAATTTAACCATTGGGCCATTAGTGTGTGAGGCGCTGCGCAATCATGGCGTAACTGCACCGATTGATGTCCATTTAATGGTCAAACCAGTAGACCGAATTATTCCTGATTTTGCAAAAGCAGGGGCTAGCTATATTACCTTCCACCCTGAGGCATCTGAACATATAGACCGCAGTTTAGGCCTGATTAAAGAATTAGGTTGCAAGGCAGGGTTAGTTTTTAATCCAGCAACGCCATTAAGTTATCTAGATCACGCGATGGATAAGCTCGATGTGATTTTATTGATGTCGGTAAACCCAGGCTTTGGCGGGCAAAGCTTTATTCCTTCTACGTTGGAGAAATTACGTCAAGTTCGTCAACGTATTGATGTGAGTGGGGCTGATATTCGGCTTGAAGTAGATGGTGGTGTAAAGATTGATAATATCGGTGAAATTGCCGCTGCCGGTGCAGATATGTTTGTCGCTGGTTCGGCCATCTTTAACACCGATGATTATGCAAAAACTATTGCAGCTATGCGTGAGAAAATAGCAAAGGCAGTTGCTTGAAAACATTGCGTGACAATTGCCAAACAAAGTTAGTGGCCTTTGATTTAGATGGCACATTATTGGATAGCGTGCCTGACTTAGCAAAAGCAGTGCAACTAACATTGGCGGAGTTAAATTTACCAACGCAACAACAAGACAACGTGCGTGGCTGGATTGGTAATGGCGCACGCGTACTAGTAAAACGTGCCTTGTCGGGGGATATTAATGGCGATATACCGAAAGACTTGTTTGATAAAGCCTATCCAATATTCCTAAAGCACTACGCAGATAACCTAAATACCGACAGTGAGCTTTATAATGGGGTGGAAGACACATTAGCTGCTTTCAAACGGGCAGGAATAGCTATGGCCTGTATTACTAATAAGCCAGAACAATTTACGCTGCCTTTATTAAAGGAAATAGGGCTGAGCCAATTTTTTGATAAAGTTGTCTGCGGTGATAGCTTTGAGCACCGAAAACCACACCCGATGCCACTATTAGAGACGGCGAAGTTTTTTAACGTATTACCTGAGCAGTCTATTATGGTGGGTGATTCGGTCAATGATATTATGGCGGCCCAAGCAGCTGGTTTTTATTCCATTTGTGTCAGTTACGGTTATCACGGTGAGGATGATGTGCATCAATTAGGTGCTGATGTTGTCATACAACACTTTTCAGAAATAGCACAGTTGCTGGAAAAAGCCGCATAAGAGAAGGTGCCAAATATGGGTGATGTAAAACTAATGAAAAAACGATGGCGGTTCGGCTGAATGATTTAGCAGAAGCATTAAAACCATTGATGAAGTAATTAAGAGACCGTGTGATGACACCCGAAAAATTTAAACAATATGCCGATCAGGGCTATAGCAAAATTCCCCTGATGAAAACGATTTTGGCCGACCTAGAAACCCCATTAAGCGCCTATATGAAACTGGCTAATGGGCCTTATAGTTATCTTTTTGAATCTGTACAAGGTGGCGAGAATTGGGGGCGTTACTCGATTATTGGCCTACCGTGTAACGAAGTGATTAAAATAACGGGTAACAACATTCGCTTGGAATCGAATGGTCGACTAACAAACAGCCTCAGTAGTGATGCCCCTTTAGATTGGGTGAGACAGTACGCATCGACATTTAATATACCGGATATTGATGGCCTGCCACGATTTAGTGGCGGCTTGGTTGGCTACTTTGGTTATGAGACTATTCATTATATCGAGCCAAAAGTCGCAGAAAACAGCCAGCAAAATAAAAAAGAAGACCCAATAGGCTCCCCAGATATCTTATTAATGATTTCTGAAGAAGTGTTGATTTTTGATAACGTTAACAATCAAATAATGATTGTGACTCACGTTGATCCAACGCTGGAGACTGCCTACCAAGATGGTTTGAGTCGTCTTGAAGAGCTTAGCCTTCAATTAAATACTACTGAAATACGTTCTACGTTTGGGCAAAGCCAATCACCAGCGATTGATGAGTCGGGGTTCGTTTCGGGGTTCACCCAAGAAGGCTTTCAAGAAGCGGTTAAAACGGTAAAAGACTATATCGTTGAAGGCGATGTGATGCAGGTGGTCTTATCGCAAAGGATGAGCATCCCTTATGAAGAGCCGCCAATAGACTTGTATCGTGCACTACGGTGCTTGAACCCATCTCCATACATGTACCATTTAAACTTAGACGATACATATGTTGTTGGCTCATCGCCAGAAATTTTAACGCGCTTGGAAGATGAGCAGGTAACGGTTCGACCCATTGCCGGTACCCGCCCGAGAGGTGCGACACGTGAAGAAGATGAGGCCTTGGAGAAAGAGTTGCTGGCAGACCCTAAAGAATGCGCCGAACATTTAATGTTGATTGACTTGGGCCGTAATGATGCGGGGCGTGTCTGCAAAACAGGTACCGTAGAATTAACCGATAAAATGGTGATTGAGCGTTATTCTCATGTTATGCACATTGTATCGAATGTAACAGGGCAACTAGAGGCTGGCCTTAATGCTATTGATGTCTTGGAAGCGACCTTTCCTGCGGGTACCGTTAGTGGTGCGCCAAAGGTGAGGGCAATGCAAATTATTGACGAGTTGGAGCCGGTTAAGCGCGGCATTTATTCGGGTGCTGTTGGTTATCTGTCGTGGTCGGGGAATTTAGATACAGCCATTGCTATTCGAACAGCAGTGATAAAGGATGGGCAGTTGAATATTCAGGCGGGCGCAGGCATCGTGCATGATTCTGTGCCAGAGAACGAGTGGGCTGAAACAATGAATAAAGGACGGGCTATTTTTAAAGCAGTGGCGATGGCAAAACATGGTTTAGAAGAAGGTGAAGGTTAATGGCCACATGTAAATTAGTGATGATTGATAACTATGATTCCTTTACCTATAACTTGGTGCAATATTTTGCTGAGCTAGGCGCCGATGTGCATGTTGTGCGCAACGACCAAGCGACTATTGATGAAGTAATTGCGATGCAGGCCGACCGGTTAGTGATTTCACCTGGGCCTTGTACCCCAACCCAAGCGGGTATTTCTGTTGAACTTATTAAGCAAATGGCTGGTTCTGTGCCGATTTTAGGCGTTTGTTTAGGGCACCAGAGTATTGGTGAAGTTTTTGGTGGAAAGGTTGTTCACGCAAAGAAAATTATGCATGGTAAAACATCGGATATGCACCACAATAATAGCGGCGTTTTTACTGGTTTAAGTAATCCATTTAAAGCCACGCGTTACCATTCATTGGTGGTGGAAAAAGACTCCTTACCAGACTGTTTGGAAATAACAGCATGGACGGAAACGGAGACAGGTAAAATGGATGAAATTATGGGCTTTAAGCACCGAGAGTTAGAGGTTGAAGGTGTACAGTTTCACCCAGAGTCCATTTTGACTGAACACGGGCATGATTTATTAAACAACTTTTTATACAAGGTCTGAACAATGGATATTAAACAAGGGCTTGAAACAGCTATTAACCATCAAGATCTTGCTACCGATGAGATGATCGATGTTATGCGCCAGATTATGTCAGGTGCAGCAACAGAGGCGCAAATTGGCGGTTTTCTAGTCGCATTGAGAATGAAAGGGGAGTCGCTCGACGAAATTGAAGGTGCCGCTATTGTGATGCGTGAGTTGGCAGCAACTGTGCCAGTGAGTGGTGATTTTCTAGTTGACACCTGTGGAACAGGTGGTGACGGTTCAAATTTATTCAATGTTTCAACGGCAAGTGCTTTTGTTGTGTCAGCAGCCGGCGCGAAAGTGGCCAAGCATGGTAATCGCTCGGTATCCAGTTCAACAGGTAGTGCGGATGTGCTAGAAGCAGCCGGCATCAACCTAAGTTTAACGCCAGAGCAGGTGGCTCAGTGTATTCAACAGGTGGGTATCGGCTTTATGTTTGCCCCCGCGCACCATAGTGCGATGAAGCATACTATTGGGCCGCGTACAGAATTATCTCAACGAACCATTTTTAATATGTTGGGGCCAATGACAAACCCAGCTGGCGTAAAGTCGCAGGTGATAGGGGTGTTTAACGAAGCTTTATGCCAACCTATCGCGAATGTTTTGCAGCGATTAGGCAGTGAGCGTGTGCTTGTGGTGCATGCGCAAGATGGGCTGGACGAAATTAGTTTAGCCACTCCAACACACGTCGCAGAATTAAAAAATGGACATGTTGTTGAATACAAAATAACGCCTGAAGAAATGGGGGTTGCGAGTCAAAGCTTAATTGGCTTAACGGTCAACAGTGCTAGTGAGTCACTGGCTTTAATAAACGATGCCCTGGGCTTACAAAAAACAACAGAAGGTAAAAAGGCGGCGGACATGCTTGCGCTTAATGCGGGTGCCGCACTATATGTTTGTGGTAAGTCAGACAGCATTAAGTCTGGTGTTGCATTGGCGCTTGAGACCATAAACAACGGTAAAGCTTTGCAAAAAATGGCTGAACTAAAAGAGAAAACACAAGGCTTTAAAGATGAGTGATACCCCCGACGTTCTAAAAAAAATAGTAGCGCGTAAGCACCAAGAGGTTGCCGAGAGGCTTGAGCGTTTTTCTATTGATGATTTAAAGCAGCAAATTGCACAGGCTTCGCCGGTTCGTGGTTTTGTTAAATCGATTAAGAAAAAACTGAGTAACGGTGAAACCGCGGTGATTGCTGAAGTAAAAAAAGCGTCACCGAGTAAAGGCTTGTTGCGCGAGAATTTTAACCCAGCTGAGATAGCAGCCAGCTATGAAGCAGGTGGTGCTGCTTGCTTGTCGGTACTGACCGATAAGGATTTTTTTCAAGGCTCAGAAGCGTATTTAAAACAAGCAAGAACAGCGTGCAAGCTGCCGGTTATTCGTAAAGACTTTATTGTAGACCCTTATCAAGTGTATGAGGCTCGTGCGATCGGCGCAGACTGTATTTTATTAATTGTTGCTGCGCTTAATGATGAGACATTACAGGGCTTGTATCAATTAGCTGGCGAGTTAGGTTTAGATGTGCTGGTAGAAGTTCACGATGCGGGTGAGTTAGAGAGTGCGTTACGGTTGGATTTAGCCTTGATTGGCATAAATAACAGGGATTTAAGAACCTTTGACACGTCATTAAAAACCACGGTGGACTTATTGGAGCATATTCCTGATGGCATTATTGTTGTCAGTGAAAGCGGCCTGCACAAACCTGAAGACATTAGCATGCTAAAAGAGCATCAGGTGCATACCTTCTTGATAGGTGAGGCCTTTATGCGTTGCGATGATCCTGGCGAGGCCTTAAAAAGGCTAATTGCTTAGCGAGCCTTTTTTACCAAGATTGTTTTGCCGCTGACTTCAATCAATCCATCTTCGCCCATTGTTTTTAGAACTCGACCAGCCATTTCACGTGAGCAGCCGACCATTCGGCCTAGGTCTTGTCGCGTAATTTTAATTTGCATGCCATCGGGGTGGGTCATCGCTTCAGGGGCCTCGGTTAAGTCGATTAATGTTCGAGCAACACGGCCGCTGACGTCTAAGAATGCTAAACGCCCAGCTTTGCGACTGGTTTGCAATAGACGCTTGGCCAATTGGCGGCCTAGTACGGTAATAATTTCTTTGCTATCTGCTTGGAGCTCATTCTTAAGTAAAGAGTTTAAGCGGTTATAACTAATGCCCGCAAGCTGACAGGAAGAAGAGGTTTGAACGTAAACGTTTTGTTTGTCACGTGTCAGGGTCGGTTCAAAAAAACTCGCTTCGCCAAGGAAGTCTCCGCGACTTAAATTGGCGAGAATAAATTCGTGACCATCGACTTCATCGATGCATACGTAGGCGGACCCTTCAATAAAATAATATAAAGTGTTTATCTCATCGCCGGGCTGAATAATATCTGTTTTATTCGGGTATTCGTGTCGGTGGCAAAAGCGGATAAACCTAGCAAAGGTTTCATCCGACATACCAGAAAAATTAAGAAGGTTTTTTTTTGTGCTCATTCCCCAAAGTGTAACAGAGATTATTTGAAATAACCTACGTCGTAAGCCTTTTGGTGGTCGCTTTAGCAAACGTCATGTTGCTGGCTGGTTTTATGATATTCTTTGCGCCTAAAATTAAAACAAGGGTTTGAAAATGGATGTAAGAATAAAGTGGGTTGAAGGCGCGATGTTTCTTGGCGAATCAGGCAGTGGGCATACCGTTGTAATGGATGGTGCGCCAGCAAATGGAGGTAGAAATTTAGGGCCTCGGCCAATGGAAATGTTGTTAACTGGTATGGGCGGTTGTACAGCGTTTGATGTAAAAATGATTTTGGATAAAGCCCGTCAACAGGTGACCGATTGTGTGGCAGAAATTCATGCTGAGCGTGCTGATGAGGTCCCTGCGGTGTTTACTAAAATTCACGTTCATTTTATCGTGTCTGGTAAGGGCTTAACCGACAAAGCTGTTGCACGTGCTGTTAATTTATCAGCTGAAAAGTACTGCTCGGCCTCTATTATGTTGAGTAAGGCTGTTGAGATAACCCATGATTATGAAATTGTGGATGTTGCCTAATGAAGCGGCCTAATCCAACAACTGGCTTACGGCATGTTGCGTTAAATGTACAAGACTTAGTAGCCGCTGAGCATTTTTATGTTGAGTTAATGGGAATGTCTGTTGAATGGCGACCAGATGAACAGAACGTTTATTTAACCTCAGGGAATGATAACTTGGCCCTGCATGTTGTTACAGGAGAAGAGGCAGGGGTTCCAGCGTTAGACCATATTGGCTTTTTTCTGGACCGAGAAGACGATGTAGATGATTGGTTTGAGTTTTTAAAACATCATGGCGTTAAAATGAAAACTCAACCACGCAAACACCGTGATGGCGCAAAAAGTTTCTATTGTTATGATCCTAGCGGCGTAACGGTGCAAATTATTTGCCACCCGCCTTTGGTTGGTCATTAATTGTATCGATGTCGCAGGCCACTTGATGCATAGCTGATGTTAGTTTTGACAAATCAGCTGTCGTCATAATATAGGGGGGCATCACGTAGATGAGGGTTGAAAAAGGACGAACCCATACACCGAGTTCTACAAACCGGGGTTGTATCCAATGGATATCAACGGGCTGATGCAGCTCAATGACACCAATCGCGCCTTTAACACGAACCTCTTTTACAGCGCTCAGTTGTGAACAAGGCGCTAGTTCAGATTGTAATTGTTTTTCAATCCTCTGTACCGAGGTTTGCCAGGGCGAAGCCAATAAAACCTCTAAACTGGCATTAGCTACTGCACAGGCTAAAGGGTTAGCCATAAACGTTGGGCCGTGCATTAAGGTTGGGTGTTGGCCTCCGCCAATACCATCGGCTACTTTGCTGGAGCAGAGTGTGGCAGCGAGGCTTACATAACCGCCGGTTAGCGCTTTTCCGACGCATAAAATATCAGGTGCAATTTGCGCTTGCTCGTAGGCGAATAAGGTTCCAGTACGGCCAAACCCAGTGGCTATTTCATCCAGAATCAGTAGTACATCGTGCTCATCACACAGCTCACGTACTTTTTTAAGATAGGCGGAGCTATAAAACCGCATGCCGCCTGCGCCCTGCACCAGCGGTTCTATAATCACGGCTGCAATAGTACCTATATTGTCTTTTAATAAATGCTCAAAATCAACAATGGCGGCTTGATCGTATGTAGTTTGGTCTCGGCAATCAGGGCTTTTTGCAAAAAGGTGTTGAGCGAGAACGTCACTAAATAGATGATGCATGCCATTATCGGGATCGCAAACGGCCATCGCACCAAAAGTATCACCATGATAACCATTTTTAATGGTTAATAAGCGTTGTTTTTGCGGTTGGCCTAGTGATGACCAATACTGAAGGGCCATTTTGATTGCAACTTCAACGGCGACTGAACCAGAATCGGCAAAGAATACATGTTGTAAATCATCGTGGCTGATGTCGATGAGTTTTTTTGCTAAATCAACAGCAGGTTTGTGCGTTAAGCCGCCAAACATCACATGTGACATAGATTTGAGTTGGTTTTCAATAGCGGCATTTAAAGTGGGGTGATTGTAGCCATGAATGGCCGCCCACCAAGATGACATGCCATCAATCAATTCACGGCCATCTTCAAGCGTTAATCGAATGCCAGAAGCTGATTTTACGGGGAAAACAGGTGTTGGGTGGCTTAGGCTGGTATAAGGATGCCAAATGTGTTGCTTGTCAAAATTGACAAGGTCTTCCCAGTTATTGCTCATTTAAGACTAAACCCAAAAAGATGTTTTTGTCATGATTTTTGAAACAAGCCGCATGCCTTGTTTAATGGGGGCAGGTAACTCAGCCCCGCCTTGCTCGATGGCGCTGGTAGCGTGTTGGCTTTCATCTTCGTGCATCTGATTAAGGATGGCGCGTGTTTTGTGATCGGTATCGGGCAGTTTTTCGAGATGGCTCTCAATATGTTGAACGACCTGTTTCTCGGTTTCGGCTAAAAAGCCGAGACTCCATTTGTCGCCGGCTAAACCGGCGGTGGCGCCAATGGCTAAAGAGCCCAAATACCAAGCAGGGTCTAGAATGCTGGTTTTTTCGCCAAGCTGGTCAAGACGTTTGCGACACCAAACAAGATGATCATTTTCTTCTTCGGCAGCTTGGGTCAGTTTTTCTTGCACGGCCTTGTTGCGAGCAGTTAATGACTGACCCTGATATAAGGCTTGGGCAGCGACTTCGCCAGCATGGTTTACACGCATCAGTTGCGCTGATAATTTAGCTTCGTCTTCATTAAGGTCGTTATCTTCGACGGCGTCAGACGGGTTTTCTCGCCCTGTTGTTTTAGCATGCCCCGCTAAGGTTCGTAACACACGGTCGGCATGAGCAATGAGGTTGTCAGCGGTGGAGTAAGCTCTTTGCATGGTTATACCTTTAGTTGTTGTGCTAGTAATGATACCGGATGCAAGGTGGTGGTGTTAAGCCCTGCTTGTTTTAAACCAGAGCGGATATGCAGTGCGCAGCCTACATTACTGGTTAGTAAATAATCTATTGTGTGATCTTTTAAAGGAGCAATAGTTTGATCGCGTAGGGTGGTTGCGGTTTCTTTGTGGGTGAGCATGTAGCTACCAGCCGCGCCGCAACACATTTGATTGGGTTTGAAAGAGCGGATGTTTAATTCATTGATATTAGCAAGTAGTTCAGTAATATCGGTGGTTGAGGGGTGAGCATTTTTTAAGGTGCAAGGGGTGTGAAGCCAAGCCGATGCTTTCAGTGGTTTGAATGAGAGTGTGCTTAAATAAGGCGCAATAAAATCACTGATATCAACGACTTTTTTTGATAGAGCATGGTCATATTCGGCTAAGGTAGAACCGCAACCACTGGCGACCGTAATGACGGCATCGTAGTGTGTATTATCAAACGTGTTTTGGTTGTTTTGGGCGAGCTTTAGTGCTTGCTGATGATTGCCAGCGTGTAAATCTATCGCGCCACAACAATGTTGGTTTGGGGGAATGGAAACGTCAAAGCCACAATGTTGAAGAAGGAAGACAGTATCTTCTAGTGTTTTAGAATCAAGCACCTCTGTGGCGCAACCAGTAAAGAGCGCAACGTGCCCTCGCCTTTCTGCAACCAATGTCGGGTATGTTTCGTTAAACTGATTAGAGGAAATTTTGGCGGGCAAATAAGTATTTAGTTGTAAAGGGAGTTTACTTAAACCAACTTTCTGATAAAAACGCAGAAAAAAGTTTAGGCTTTTCCTGTATTGTCCTTTGAGGCGACTAATGAATGAACGTTCTAACAGGCTCAATTTATTATGCTCGGTGGTGTTTGTGTCGCCACGAAAGTCGTTGATGAGCCTAGCATATGGTACTTTGGCGGGACACATTTGTTCGCAGGCTCTACAGGTTAAGCAATTATCAATGTGCTCGCTAAGCGTGTTTGTTAGTTCGAGATGGCCTTCTGACCAACCTTGAATGAGGGCTAGGCGGCCACGTGGTGATTCGTTTTCATTTTTAGTTAAATTGTACGTGGGGCACTGTGGTAGGCATAATCCACACTTAACGCAAAGGTCTGTATCGGTATAGTTGATTTGGTTTGTCAAAATAATAAAATAGGCAAGAGTGCGGATAATTCGTTATAATTAAACATTATATAATTTTATTTAAATAAACATTATGGTTATAAGTAAAAAACAACTGACGCATTTGAAGCGCTTAGAAGCGGAGTCTGTGCATATTATACGTGAAGTGATTGCTGAATTTGATAACCCGGCAATGCTTTATAGTGTAGGTAAGGATTCTTCGGTGATGTTGCATCTGGCACAAAAAGCGTTCTTTCCTGCCAAACCGCCGTTTCCTTTGGTGCATGTCGATACCACTTGGAAGTTCAAAGAAATGATCGAGTTTCGAGATAAGCGGGCCAAAGAAGTGGGTATGGACTTGATTGTCTATATTAACCCAAAGGGTAAGGAGCTAAACATATCTCCATTTGAACATGGCTCATCGATGCATACCGATATCATGAAAACAGAAGGCCTGCGCCAGATGTTAGATAGTTATCAATATGATGCGGTGTTTGGCGGCGCTCGTCGTGACGAAGAAAAGTCACGTGCTAAAGAACGAATTTATTCATTCCGCGATAAAAATCACCGTTGGGACCCAAAGGCGCAACGCCCAGAATTATGGGATACCTATAATGGGCGCCATCAAAAAGGGGAGTCGATTCGGGTATTTCCGTTATCTAATTGGACTGAGCTCGATATTTGGCAATATATCTACCTTGAAGGGATACCTATTCCTGATTTGTATTTTGCAAAAGAACGCCCAGTGGTTGAGTACGGTGGAACCAAAATAATGGTCGATGACGAGCGCATGCCTGAAGAGTTACGTGACAAGGCGGTGATGGAGAAGGTGCGTTTCAGGACGCTGGGTTGTTACCCGCTAACAGGGGCAGTGGAGTCAACAGCCGAAACCTTACCGGAGATTATTCAAGAAATGCTGCTAACCAAAGTATCCGAGCGCCAGGGGCGATTGATAGACCATGATGAATCAGGGTCGATGGAGAAGAAAAAGATTGAGGGGTATTTCTAATGGCTGTTGAGCAAAATAACTTGATTGCATCTGATATCGAGGGGTATTTGAAGCAACATGAAAACAAAGAATTATTACGTTTTATTACCTGTGGTAGCGTAGATGATGGGAAAAGTACGTTAATTGGGCGTTTACTGCATGACAGTAAAATGATTTTTGAAGATCAGTTGGCGGCAATTAATAATGACTCTAAAAAGCACGGCACAACAGGTGAAGCGGTTGATTTGGCTTTACTGGTTGATGGCTTGCAATCTGAACGTGAGCAAGGCATTACAATTGATGTGGCCTACCGTTTTTTCGCCACGGACAAACGCAAGTTTATTATTGCTGATACCCCAGGGCATGAGCAATACACGCGAAATATGGCAACCGGTGCGTCTACAGCCGATTTAGCGATTATTCTCATTGATGCGCGTTATGGTGTGCAAACACAAACACGACGTCATAGCTATATTACAAGTTTGTTGGGTATTAAGCATATTGTGGTAGCCGTCAATAAGATGGATTTGGTTGAATTTAGCGAACAGCGTTTTAATGAAATTAAAGACGAGTATCAGTCGTTTGCAAAAGAGGTAGGTATCAACTCGCCTGTGTTTGTTCCCGTGTCAGCGTTGACTGGTGATAACGTTGTTAATGCCAGCAAAAATATGCCATGGAATACCGATGCGCCATTGATGGAGCAGCTCGATACGATTCCGCTTGAAGATACGGTAAATCTTGAAAACTTCCGCTTACCAGTACAGTACGTAAACCGTCCACACTTGGACTTTAGAGGCTTTTGCGGCACCATTGCGGCGGGTAGTGTCCAGGTGGGTGATAGTATTACCGTGCTGCCATCGCAAAAAACATCAGTAGTTAAACAGGTAATTCAGCCAGCAGTTAGTGAAAGCGAAATGAATGTTAGCGAAGCATTTGCGCCAATGGCGGTCACCTTGACGCTTGAAGATGAAGTGGATATTAGTCGTGGCGATATGATTGTGAAAACGACTGATCTTCCAGACGTCGCTGACCAGCTAGATGTCACCTTGGTGTGGATGAATGAAACGGCGATGAATACAGGGGTGGATTACCTAATCAAAAGGGCCAGTAATGTTGTGCCAGGTAGGTTTGAGCAGATTCATCATAAGGTCGATGTTAATACATTAGAAAAAATTGAAGCCAGTGAATTGCAACTCAATGAAATTGCTCGTTGCCGCTTATCGCTGAAGCAAGCGATTGCTTTTGACGCATATGCCGATGTAAAGGGAACGGGTAGCTTTATTGTGATTGATAAGTACACCCACGCCACGTTAGCGGCGGGTATGATTCAAGAGAAATCTACTGTTGCCGCAAACGGGCAATCAGCAAAAGAATACAGTGCTTTTGAAAAAGATTTGAATACATTGATTAGGCAGCACTTTCCCGAATGGGGCTGTCGATCGATTGATGATTTGCTCTCGTAAAGAGTCACTTGGTGTTAGTCACTGCATGGAAGCAGGGCTCATAATCCGGCTTGCGAAGGTCGATAAGTTAACGAAAATAGTTAATGAAACCCCTTAGGAATAGAACGTAGAATACACGGATGTATAAAGAAACGAATAAGCGCTCTCTTATCAAAGGGGTGACGTGGCGTATTGTTGCGACAACAACAACGATGCTGATTGTCTACGTGTTTTTTGGTCGACTGGATCTTGCTATTGCAACGGGGTTGCTGGAAAGTGTTTTAAAAATTGGACTTTTTTGGCTGCACGAAAAGGCTTGGCTAAAAGTGCGCTGGGGGAAAAAAAGAATAGAGCCTTTCAATCTTTGGTTTACCGGCTTACCACTGAGTGGCAAAACGACCATTGCTGATAAAGTTTTTGAGCAACTTGAAAAGCTTGATATCCCCATTGAGCGGATAGATTCAAAAGATATTCGGGACCTCATCCCGAATATTGGTTATACAAGGGACGATAGAAATCGTCATATGCACCGTATTGGCAACCTTGTTTGTACCTTGCAGAACAATTCAGTGTCAACTGTTGCCTCGTTTGTTTCACCGTATAAAGAATCACGCAGAGCAATTCGTGAAATGGTCAGAAATAATATTGTTGTTTACGTAAAGGCAGACATCGAAACGTGTAAAAAGCGTGATCATAAGGGTGCTTACGCAAAAGCCTTAAGTGGGGAGTTTAAAAATTTCCCCGGTGTTGATGAAGTGTATGAGGAGCCTGAGCATGCAGAAGTGGTCATTGATACCGATGTTACGTCAGTTGATAATGCGGTTGAGATAATTGTTAAATACGTAAAAAAGCATTACATCAAATAAGGATAAAGAGATGAGTACAAATACGGTATGGCATGAGCATCATGTTAGTCAGAAGCAACGCTCTATATTAAAAAAGCAAAAGCCTTGTATTTTATGGTTTACCGGCTTAAGTGGTAGTGGTAAATCGACGGTTGCTAATGCAGTAGAAAATCAACTGTATGCCATGAATAAGCACACCTATTTGCTCGATGGCGATAATGTGAGGCAAGGGCTTAATAAAGGACTTAGCTTTAGTGAAGAAGATCGAGTGGAAAACATCCGCCGCGTAGGTGAGGTGGCTAACTTGTTTTGTGATGCAGGCTTGGTTGTCGTTACTGCGTTTATTTCCCCGTTTGCTAAGGACCGTCAAATGGTGCGAGATATGGCCATGCAAGGCCAGTTTGTGGAGGTGTTTATTGATGCACCATTAGAGGTTTGTGAGCAGAGAGATCCTAAAGGGTTATATAAAAAAGCGCGTGCAGGAGAGATTAAAGACTTTACGGGTATTGACTCTCCTTATGAGGTTCCGGTTAAACCTGAACTACATGTCGTTAACGATGGCATTAGTATTGAAGAGGCGGCTACCCAAGTGGTCGATTACCTTAAAAATAACGCGTACATCTAAACATGCTAGAAAAAATAAATGTAGAAGACATTGTGGCGCTTGCAAAAAAAGCCGGTGAAGCCATTATGGATATTTATCAAAAAGATTTTGAGGTTGAGTTTAAGGCTGATCAATCACCACTGACTGAGGCCGATACGGCGGCGCATAAGATTATAGAACAAGGCTTAAAAGAGCTGGATCAAAAGAATAACAGGCTAATCCCCCTTATGTCAGAAGAAGGCAAAAATATTCCTTATCAGGATAGAAAGGATTGGGACTACTTCTGGATGCTTGACCCTGTAGATGGCACTAAAGAATTTATCAAAAAAAATGGTGAGTTCACCGTCAATATTGCCTTAATAAATCAAGGCATGCCTGTTTTAGGCGTGGTGTATGCGCCAGCGCTGGGGCAAATGTATTGGGCTAAGCAAGGCGAAGGGGCCTTTAAAGACGGGCAGGCTTTACCGTTAAAACGAGCTGAGCAGCGCGATAGCTATAAAGTAGTAGCTAGTCGTTCGCATATGTCTGATGAAACAAAACAATTCATTGATGAGATAAAAACAGAAAAAGTCAAAGAGCTAGTATCCATTGGTAGTTCCTTGAAGCTTTGTCTCGTTGCAGAAGGTGAAGCTGACATTTATCCAAGACTAGGGCCAACAATGGAATGGGACACGGCTGCGGCACACGCGGTTGTTTTATGCGCTGGAATGAAGCTATGTGAGTTTAATAAGGGTGGGATCTCAAAACCGCTTGTATATAATAAGCAAAATTTACTGAATCCATTTTTTATTGTTTCATCCAGTAGCTAACAAATAAACTTATATGGCCTACTATAAACAGCATATCTTTTTTTGTACCAACCAGCGCAGCGATGGACGCGCGTCTTGCCAAGACCATAATGCGCAAGAAATGCGTGATTATTTAAAAAAGAAAGTGAAAGAATCAGGGCTAGCAGGGCCGGGCGGCATTAGAATCAATAACGCCGGTTGTTTAGATCGCTGCGGGCAAGGTCCTGTGTTGGTTATTTACCCTGAAGAAACTTGGTATCAATATAAAACCAAAGCAGATATCGGTGAAATTTTTGAGCAGCATATAAAAAACAATCAACGTATAGAAAGATTGCAGGTTTAAGTGTTTGGGTTAATCGAAGCAATAGTTCTGCTCAGTTGAAGTTTACAGGCTTTGGTGATGCTATGATTAAAATGATTCGGAAAGAAAAACTAAAAATAAAGAGAGTGTTTTGGAAAATAAAAATATAGAGATCGCTGGGCATCACACTGCAGATGACGAAATAGATTTATTTGAGTTGTTTGCCTCATTAGCTCAACAATGGCGCTGGTGGGTCGGTATCACTGTGCTGGGGGTTGCGGTATCAATAATTGTCGCGCTTTCTATGCCTAAGCAGTATGAAGTAAATGCACAATTGGTGTTGCCAGAACAAGTTCAAGCAATGATTTTAACAAACAAAGGATATGTGAAGCAGGACCGTAAAGGGTTGTTTCAGCAGTATTATCAGACCTTGGTGTCTTTTGACAATTTTAGCCGCTATGTAGAACAGGGTGACTGGCTTTCAAAGATATATCTTGACGAGCTTGGGCAAGGCCGAGACCAAGAGCTTCGCACAGAGTTGAAACAAGCGTTGCAAATAGAGGTGGTTAAGCCTAAGCCAATAAAAGGCAAAGAGCCTGCTGCTCCTGAAGTTGTTACACTCACCTTGCTAGGCAAGGATGAGACGGTAACCGCTGACTTTATCAATGGTTATATTGATTACTCGGGAAAGGCGTTGATAGCGTTGATAGCGGAAGTAGGTAGGCAACAAAAAGACTTGGAAGTAGAAAAAATTAACATAGATATGCGTTTGCTAAGACAAGACTTCCAAAAGAAATTAATGGCAAGGCTAAAGGTTCTAAATGAGGCGCTAATACTAGCTGAGAAAGTGGGGATAAAAAAGCCCAATGACATGAAGAGAGAAACAAACCAAGCAACGAAAGGAATCGTTATTAACGCTGCAAATAGTAGTTCAGATTTGTTTTTGAAGGGCAGTGAGTACTTAAAACAAACGATTAATACGCTTCAAAGCCGTGAGTCACAAGACCCATATATTAAGGAACTGTTCCCATTATTTGAGAGGTTAGGTAGATTGGATGCAATGAGCTTTGATTTTGAAGGCGTAAAACCCTATAAATTAGATAAAAAAGCCGTGGCAGATGGCGAAGCCGAAAAGCCCAAACGTGTCCTAATTGTTGCAGTGGGTGGTGTGTTAAGTTTATTTGTCGGTGTGTTTGTAGCGCTAATTGCTGGTGCGGTAAAGCGTAGAAAAGCCCTTGCGTAAAAGAAAGGTACCAAATTGTGCGGTTTCTCGTACGAAACGATAATAAATAAGATGAGGTTATCGGAAGAATAAATATCCACCTTGAAAACGGTATTATTTGAACTGTCCCCGCAGGCCAAACTGTATTTATTTGGTAGCCGTATAGATGATAACCGTCAAGGAGGCGATATAGACCTAATGGTAGTATCTGACTGCTTAACAAAAAAGATAAAAGTCGATTAAAAATTGAATTTTTCAAAAAATTGGCGAGCAAAAGCTAGATATACTGCTAGATGGTGGACTCTTTACCCCTGTGTTTCATCGCTTAATGATGAAAAAGGCATAGCGATTATGATGAAAGAAAAATTAGCGCAAGACCTATAGCTATTAGAAAAACTAGAGATTATTGAGCAGTCAGATAGGTGAATGAACTGCAAAGGAGTAAGGAATAAGTTAACGTATGAGTATTCAACAAATCAGCAAGAAGTGATAGCGGGTATTAAATTAACAATAGTTTACTTTGAAGAGATCCACGCTCTATTGACATAGAAGGGAGGTAGTTAGAATGAATCAAGCTGGCTGGCCGAAGGCCCTCCTTTGCAATGCGCATAATGAATCAACAATTTAAAGAGGGTTGAATTATGCAAGTGTTTTACGACATTAACGCACCTAAAAAAGCAACAAATCTAAGCTTAAATAGCGATTTGCTGAAAAAAACAAGAGCACTTAACATTAATTTATCTGCAACGTTAGAACAAGCGCTAAAGGATAAATTAAAAAGTATCGAGTCTGAAAAATGGGTAAAAGAGAATAAAAAGGCTATAAAAGCTTACAATAATTTTATTGATGCAAATGGTTGCTTTAGCGATGAGTATAGAAAGTTTTAATGACGCAAGAGGCTTACCCGTATATTGTTGATATTCAAAACTCACTTATCAGCGATATAGCAACACGAATAGTCATTCCGCTGGGAAAGCTAAGTCACTTTAGGAATGAAAATATGACCAAACTTACACCAATCGTTGAGTATGAAAATGAACAATTTATTTTACTTACACCTCAAATAGCGTCAATTCCTTCGGCATCACTTCAAAACCCAATTGGATCTATTGAATCGATGAGGGATGAAATTAGTGCAGCAATCGACTTTGCTATTATGGGCATATAACACTCAAATCTAAAATGCCTCGCCATTACGAGGAGTGACGCCGAAATTTCACAAATACCCCCCCCCGCCCCATTTAGCTGTCCGTTACTCTATAATGCGCCTTTTTTAGAAAAAGGCGTTCGTTAGCAATGCAGTCAAGCTTGATGTGAGAAGGGTTTAACGTGAAACAGGCTAAACTTGTCATAATGAAGTTTAACCAATGGGTGCGATAATGGGTGTTATCGGATTGTTTTGAATTTCAGCTGTTTAGCTGAATTGCTACAATGAATATAAATTTAAATAAGGATGTTGTCGGTTGAAAATTGCAATAGTAGGTATTGGTTACGTTGGTTTGTCCAATGGCGTGTTGCTTGCTCAGTATAATGAGGTGGTTGCGCTAGACGTTGTTGCGGAGACAGTTGAAGGTTTAAGTGGTTGGTAAAAAACAAGCAGTAAAGACAATTTCGTTATTATGGGTAGCTTCAATAATGGGGGCTGGCTGTGCTTTCCTAACGCAGGTTCTATTAGCTCGTGAACTTGGGTCAACGGCTTTTGGCGCTTTTTCTGCTGCACTTGCTATGGTGATGCTAGTCGCACCGTTAGCAAGTTTTGGTGTAGGGGGCTTTTGGCTCAAAGCGTTTGGGGAAGAAGGTTGGCAGGCAGTGCGTTGGTTGCGTGGTTCGCTTAAATATACACTGCTAAGCACCTCTCTGGTGCTTATGGGGTTGTTTTTCTGGGCAATGCTTGGCCCGCATGATGTTAGCACTCGTAACCTGCTGATGGTACTTTCTGTTTATTTGCTGGGGCAGGTTACAGTAGAGCTGGTTAGTGCTAAGTTTCAATTGGAAGAGCGTTATCTTAGCTTGGCTTTATGGCAATTTCTACCGCACCTGCTTCGCCTTATGTTGGTTGCTATGTTGGCCCTAGTTATTGATAGGCTGATGACGTTGAGCAACGTGGCTTATGCCTATGCTTTAATTTCCGTGCTTGTGTTCTTGTTTGGGTTGCTTTTTATGTGGCGTATGTATGGTGGCCAGGTAGCGTTGAAAGGGCATGGCGAAGTGACCAGGAAAACAGAGCCTGCGATGCCATTAATTGGTATAAGACAAGTAGCTGTTCAATCTTGGCCCTTTGGTTTGGCAGGTGTTTTTTATCTAATTTATTTTCAGAGCGATATTATTTTGCTCAAATACATATCAGGTGATGAAGTGGCGGGCATTTACAACGTAGCCTTTGTGATTATGACGGCTGTTTATATGTTGCCGAGTGTCATTTATCAAAAATTTTTACTGCCCAAAATACACCGCTGGGCGAACCATGACCGGAAAAAGTTTTATCAAGTTTATCGTACGGGGAATTGGGTAATGCTGATATTGGGTATTTTGGCGATGTTGTTAATTTGGCTGTTATCAGCTTGGGGTATACCGCTTTTGTTTGGTGATGAATATACGGATGCAGTATTGCCCTTAAGTATTCTGGCGTTGGTCGCGCCAGTTCGTTTTTTAAATAATAGCGTTGGTTCATCACTAACCACTATAGAATTCATGAAAAAAAAGGTGTTTTATATGGGGGGAGTGGCATTAATAAATATCATAATGAATTTTTTATTTATTCCGATGTATGGGGCAGTAGGGGCCTCAATATCTACAGTATTGAGTGAGTTAATGTTGCTTGCCTGTTACTTTATTGCGGTTAAAGCAGTATTTTCAAAAGCCGACCGATGTACATAAATATAAAAGAGAATTCAATTTATGAGTGATAAGCCTTATTACGAACGTGTTTTTTTTAAAACATGTGAGCCATTTATTTTAGATGAATATTACAAGCCGAAAACTAACATATTTAATATTTTGAGATATCGAATTTCAAGGTTTCTAGGACGAAGTTCCAGAGCGCCTGATTATGATTTTTTTTGGACAACGGCTATATTAATTTCTGGTTTACATAGAATGTATGAATCTATGGGCCAAGAACAGGCAGTTGATGTAATTGCAGGTTTTTTTAGAAAAAGATTTACAGAGAAGGAGGGCTTTCAAGAGCCACTTTGCTTAGATTCAGTTATGCACGGTTATGCTCTCATAAAAATGTATGAGCTAAATAATATTTCTGAATATAAGAGGCCAATTAATGAGATGGCGAAATATCTTATAGAAAAACATGTAAAGACTTCTAGGGGGGTTTTGCCATATAGGTCGCGAATGCCAGAAATGGTTTTTATTGATACGATTGGTATGGTTTGTCCTTTTTTGGCATATTACGGCAAAATTTTTGATAGCGAAGAAGCCACTAATTTATCTGTTCTTCAGATAAAAGACTTTTTCGAATATGGTTTTGATTCAAATACTGGGCTTCCTTACCATGCATACAATAGCGTGACGAACGAAAAAAAAGGCTGTATAGGTTGGGGGCGTGGAATAGGCTGGATCGTTTATGGTGTTGTTGATGCAATAGAGCACATACCTAAAAGCCATCCTGAGTACGAAAAAATAATACAAAGGTTTCGTTTTTTTATTGATAGATTACTTCAGTATCAAGACGAGAATGGGTATCTGAAATGGCAAGTTAATGATTGTAATTCTCACGTTGATACTTCAGCTACGTCGATGTTTGGGTATGCATTGGCGCGTGGTGTGCTATTGGGTATTTTAAATGAACAATGCATGTTAAGAGCGGAGCTTTGCCTTGCTGCGCTAGAAAACTCAACAGACGTAGATGGTACAGTGCAAGATTGTTCAGGGGAGTGTATTGGATTAGGGAAGTATTCAGTAGAGTATGGTGCATACCCTTGGGCTCAGGGTCCAACTCTAAGCCTAGTAGCTATATTGAAAAGGGAATAAATCAATGAAAAAATTTTACCTATCAGGTCAAAGCACTTTTGGTAATCGTGGCTGTGAAGCCATTGTCCGTAGCACTGTGTTAATGCTAAACCAAACATTTGGGCAAGTGGAGGTTTTAGTACCTTCCGACGATATTGCTCAAGACCAGCAGCAATGGCCGGAAGCCAGTCAATATGGTGTGCGATTTGTTGAAGCATATCTGCCTGCACATAATAGGTACTGGGTACACTTTCAACGGCTTCCTTTTCGGTTTTTAAAGAAGGCAGGTTGGCCGTTCCCATTCCCCGAAAAACTACGCGATACAATAAAGGGTGTCGATGCGGTTTTGTCGGTAGGTGGTGATAATTACTCGCTAGATTATCGCTTGCCCTCGTTATTGATGGGTATTGATAGTTTAGCAATGGAATTGGGTAAGCCGGTTTTTATTTGGGGAGCATCAGTGGGGCCTTTTGAAACTGAGCCTAGCTTTGTGCCGACTATTCGAGAACATTTGGCCAAGATGGCCGTGATTTTTGCTAGGGAAAGTATTACTTACGGTTACCTAACTAATACTTTGAAGCTGAGTAATGTCGTTGAGATGGCTGACCCCGCATTTACGTTAAAAAAAGAGGCTGTCGATACAACACCATTTTGGCCGCAGGTAGGAGAAAACGGCGTTATTGGTTTGAACATTAGCCCATTAATTGAAAATTATAAAAAAAATGGGCAGGATTTGAGGGCAGAAACTATACAGTTTATCCGTGATGTGGTTGGCAAAGGCTTTAGTGTATTGTTAGTTCCTCATGTGATTCCCTTAGATGGTACTGAAAAGAATAATGATGCTGAGTATATGGCGAATATGTTGCCTGAGTTGGAAGCGTTAGGTAATGCGGTTAGTATCATGCCTGCTCATTTTAATGCGTCACAGATAAAACAAGTGATTAGTCGTTTGCGTTGCTTTATTGGAGCACGTACTCACGCCACAATTGCCGCATTGTCCAGCGGTATCCCGACGTTATCAATCGCTTATAGTGTTAAGGCAAAGGGTATTAATAAAGACTTGTTAGGGGATATGCCAGTAATTTTACCAACACCGGAGTTAACAGCGTTGTCTTTGATAGCGGGGTTGGAATATTTGATAAATAATGAAGAGCATATCCAAGCGCATTTACACGATAAGTTACCTTTGTGGGAAAATCGCGTGGAAGAGGCTGCGAAAGAATTAAAGCTAAAGATTGAAAGTCATGTCTGAAAAATCATATGTTGGCAGTAATAATAGGTTTTCAGTTGTTATCCCGCTTTACAATAAAGATAGCCATATAGTTTCAACGCTTAACAGCGTGTTAACGCAATCCTTTAATGAGTTTGAAATTATTATTATTGATGATGGCTCAACTGACAGTAGCCTGCAGCAGGCACGGACACTAACTGATCCAAGGGTTAAAATAATTCAGCAAGAAAATCAGGGTGTATCGGCGGCGCGTAATAGGGGGATTAAAGAATCATCTGGTGACTATATTGCTTTTCTTGATGCTGACGATGAATGGTTTTCTTGGCATTTGGATGAATTAAATAACCTGATCAATAGTTATCCAGGTCATGGGATTTATAGCGTTGCTCACGAAATTTGGCGTGAGGGTAAAGCATATATACCTGCCCAACCATTCACATCTGATTTCAAAGGGTTAGTGCCGGACTTTTTTGGAGCTTTTTCCAAAAGCTTAGCTCTTGTGAATAGTACAACGGCTTGTTTACCTCGTGACTTTTTGCTGAATATGGGGGGGTTCCCCGAAGGGGTGAAAAAGGGTGAGGACGTTTATGTCTGGTTAAAGGCAGCGATAGACAAAGGGTTGGTCTATAGTGCACGCGTTTGCGCACGCTACAATCAAGATACCCAGTGTAGGAGTAATCTAAACTTTAGCAATGAAATTCCATATTATCTAATTTGGTTAGATGAATTGATTTTATTGGATGCATTAGAAAAAAAGCATTTAGAAAGCGCAAGTAGATTTCTTCAGTCGGGAGTTTTTTTTAATGCGGCAGGTATGCGTCTTGATGGAAATAAAGCAGCATTTTTAAATTTGAGCAAATTGAGTATTTCTAAGCGCTTGAAATTTAAATTCTTACTATTTGTACTTCAGTTGGCTCCAAAATGTAGTCTTAAGATAGCGCAAAGACACAGGCATGCTAGGGCTTGAGATAATAGTGGGGTGGATCTTCAAGCCATTGACGCTTAGGGGTTTCGAATCATAATGAGCAGTAAGCTAATTAGTAACGTAGATCAGAATCATTCTAATTTTTTTGAGGCTCAATTTTGTGTATAGTTTAAAAAATACAATATTATTTTTGTTGTTGTTTTTATTTCTGATTATCCTGTCGGTAGTAGTTGGTACTAGGGATGTATCCGTAGGCACTGACACGGCGAACTATACTGATTTTTTTCATAATGTTGAATTCATTGTTGACTCAAGTAGGTTTGAATTATTATTTAAGTATCTGACATATGGGGTTAAGTTAACAACAAATAATCCTGAATTATATTTCGCAATTATTTTCTTGTTGTTTAACTATATTTATATTTATTTTTATTTTCGCGCGATTGGCGAAAAAAGTAAGCGGGTTGAAAATATTATTATCTTGTTTGGGCTGATGCTGTCTTCGAGCTGGTATGTTGTCGCTACAACAAATGGGTTAAGGCAGGGATTGTCTTTGCCTTTGATGTACTTGTCACTCCTTTTCTTTTCCGAAAGAAAAATTATTTTTTCGATTTTGTTTTTTGGATTGTCATTGGGATTTCATGTTTCAAGTATTTTAGTATTACCATTCGTTTTTTTCGTTTTTTTGCGCGAGCGTTTGGTTCTATTTGTCTTTATCTTCTCGGCTTTTTTGTATTTTCTAGGTGCAACAGAAATTTTGGTAGCTGGGATTTCTGACTTTCTTTCAATAAGTCTTTACAGTGATATTATTAATTATTCGTCTGAATCAAACAATTGGGTTGGATTTCAGGCTGATTTTTTTCTGTATACGGTTTTTTTTGGAGTGTTTTTTTATTTTTTTCAACGATATATTAATAAAAAATATATAGAAAATTATATTCGTTTATGGAAGTTTTATTGTGTACTAATGATGCCGTACTTTTTTTTCGGCTTTGGTGCTTACTCAAATAGATATGCACTTATCGGTTGGTTGTTTTTGCCAGTAATCCAGACTTTTTTTATAATTTCTAGCCGGTTTAGTAATAGAGTTAAATTATTTCTTGGTTGCGTATTTTTTATTTTTGGCTTTTTGTCTTATTTATTTTTGGTGCTTGGTTTCTCACTTTAAAGTGAATCGGCCCATTAGTAGGTGGGCAAAAAACCGAACAAATAGAAAGGTATTATGGCTGAGCACATGTACTCGGAGCAGGTTGTTTTTTGCCGTTAATTTAGCGGAACGCAACAAAACTTTTTTTGTTGTTAATTTTTATTTAGATTTATTTGGATGACAAACAAGTTTTCGAATAAGGTTAAATGTGGGTAGTGTTATGAAAATTTTGATTGCAGGTGGTTCTGGTTTTATAGGTGCTGGGTTCCGTAAGGTCATAAAATTTTTTAAATAATTGAGGTGACTCTTTTTGCCATCTCTTTAGTGCTGTAATAAGGGGTGATATGGTTGCTCGGTAACGATAATTTAGGTACTGCTGTAAGGTTGAGGATATTTAGTTATATCTCTATCTTTATAGCTTTTTGCATTATTTATCAGAATAAAAAAATAGTGCTTTTAAACTAATGTAATGGTGTTGATTCTACGTCATTTTATTAAAGGTGTGTGTGGTGGTTAGTGTGCTTGGGTAAGCACAGTGTGGGCGCTATGAGGTTCAATTATTTGCTTAGAAACGCAGAGGGCTAACTTCAGGTTGATTTAGAACAAAGGGTAAGGTGTGGTATTGAAAACGATAGCTATTATTTCCAACCAGGCTTTTTCGCTGGTTAATTTTCGGGGGCCATTAATTCAGGCGTTGATTGCCGCGGGGGCTCGAGTGTACGCTTTGGCTCCAGATTATGATGATAAAATTCGGTCGCAAGTTTTGATGTTAGGCGCGGAGCCGGTTGACTATGCTTTAACTCGCACAGGAATGAATCCGTTATGTGATGCCTTCAATATGCTTCAGTTGGCGCGTAGATTGCGTTGCTTGAAACCGGATGTGACTTTGGGTTATTTTGTTAAGCCAGTAATATTCGGTACTTTAGCAGCGTGGTTGGCGCGGGTTCCGCATCGAGTGGCAATGATTGAAGGTCTGGGGTATGTTTTTACCGACAATGGTGAGGTTTGGTCACGCAAACGTAGGGTGTTGCGCGCTGGTGTTTCATGGTTATATCGTTTGGGGTTGTCACGTGCCAATAAGGTGATTTTTTTAAATAAAGATGATGTTGCTGAATTTGTGAGCAATGGCTTGGTTGATAAGACTAAGGTGAATTGTTTAGGAGGAATAGGTGTTGATTTGACAGAATGGCCATGCAGTGCACCTTGTACGCAGCCGGTAACTTTTTTATTAGCAGCGCGTTTGTTGCGTGAAAAGGGTATTGTGCAATATGCCGATGCGGCGAGAATAATAAAGGCAAAATACTCCGCTGTACGTTTTATTTTATTGGGTGCCGTGGATTCTAACCCAGGAGGCTTAGCAAAGTCCGAAGTGGCGGCGTGGGTTGATGAAGGCTTGCTAGAGTGGCATGGCCATGTACCAGTCCAACCTTGGTTAAAACAAACCAGTGTTTATGTTCTGCCCTCTTATTACCGTGAAGGCGTTCCGCGCAGTACGCAAGAGGCGATGGCTATGGGGCGTGCGGTAATTACTACGGATGTGCCAGGCTGTCGAGAGACAGTTAATGACGGCGTTAATGGTTATTTGGTGCCTGTTCGTGATTCTGTTGCGCTGGCTAAAGCTATGACGCGCTTTATTGATGCCCCCGAATTGTTAGAGCATATGGGTTTGAAGTCTCGCGAGTTGGCTGAAGAGAAGTTTGATGTACATAAAATCAATGACAAGATGCTTGAAATAATGAAGGTAAAATGAAGTGTCTGCCTGATGGGAGATAAACATATAAAGGTAAGGGTTCAGCTAGTTTGGTTTATTTGTTTCATCGAGAAATATAGTGGATTTATTGGAGTAAAGCAGTAGGTATTATAAGATCAGCCAGCTTGATTTTAATTTTTATGAGCTGTTTCACGGTGAAGGGAGGGATTAGAAAATGTCATTAGAAAAGCAAAGGCTGCTGATTACAGGGGCGACTGGTTTTTTGGGGCAGGCTTTAACTGATAAGTTGTACTCAGATGGTTACCCTGTTGTGGCGGCTGTTCGTCGAGAGTCTACTGTTCTGGGGTTAGACGTCGATTTGGTAAAGGTTGGTAATATTTCGGCTCAAACGGACTGGCAACAAGCGTTAAGTAAGATTGATGTGGTTATCCATTGTGCGGCACGTGCTCATATTATGAATGATGTGGTTGCCGACCCTTTGGCTGAGTTTAGGAAGGTGAATACGGCCGGAACATTAAATTTAGCAAGGCAGGCAGCTGAGGCAGGTGTTAGGCGTTTCGTTTTTATCAGTTCTATAAAGGTGAATGGGGAGTTAGCGGAAAGTGTTCCTTTTTCTTCTGAAGGTGTCTTTGTTCCGACTGATCCTTATGGCTTATCTAAATATGAGGCTGAGCAAGGTTTATTGGCTTTAGCAAAAGAGACAGGTATGGAGGTCGTTATTATTCGCCCAACACTGGTGTATGGTTCGGGTGTTAAAGGCAATTTTGCTAGCCTGCTAAAATGGATGAAAAGAGGTGTTCCACTGCCTCTTGGTGCGATTCATAATCAACGCTCATTGGTGGCACTAGATAATTTGGTTGATTTTATTATTCATTGCATTGATCACCCAAAAGCAGCTAATGAGATTTTTTTGATTTCAGATGGTGAAGATGTGTCGACAACAGAATTACTACAGAAAGTAGCAAAGGCTTTTGATAAAAGGGCTGTCTTGTTACCTATTCCGGTTAGTTGGATGACGCTTGCCGCAAAATTGCTGGGTAAGGCTGATGTGGCGAATCGCTTGTTTGGTTCTTTGCAGGTGGATAGCTCAAAAGCTCACGAATTACTTGGCTGGGAGCCTATCATTACAATGGATGGACAGTTGGAAAAAATAGCGGATGCGTATTTAAATGAAAAGACTGTTTGATTTATTATTGGCAATCACTGCCGCTGTCGTTCTTTTAGTGCCTATTTGTATAGTGGCTATTCTGGTTAGAATGACGTCAAAAGGCTCGGCGTTATATTGGTCTGATCGAGTAGGTATTGATAACGCTATTTTCAAAATGCCTAAGTTTCGCAGTATGAAAACAGATACGCCTGCAGTTGCCACTCATTTATTAAAAGACCCGGAAAGTGTACTGACGCCCATTGGCGATTTTTTGCGTAAATCTAGTTTAGATGAGCTGCCGCAACTATGGTGCATTCTTAAAGGCGATATGAGTTTTGTTGGTCCCCGGCCCGCTTTGTTTAACCAAGATGATTTAATTGAGCTTCGGACTAAAAAAGGCGTTCACCAGTTAGTGCCAGGCTTAACAGGTTGGGCGCAAGTAAATGGTCGTGATGAATTGCCTATACCGCAAAAAGTAGAGTTAGATGTTGAGTACATGCGCCGACGCTCTTTTTTATTCGATATTTATATCCTTTGGCTAACGTTGCTCAAAGTGCTTAAAAGAGATGGTGTTTCTCATTAGTTTAATGGGCACGTGATTCTGGATTGAATTGATGTGTTGTTTTGATGAGTTTAGTCAGGAAAAAAGCGAGTAGTCTTTTTTCTTTGCTAGACTTAGCGATTATCGATAGTTTTAAGGAGCAAGGACGTTGAAAGTAAGGAAAGCAGTAATCCCCGTTGCAGGTTTAGGCACGCGTGTGTTACCCGCTAGTAAAGCGATTCCAAAAGAAATGATGCCAGTGGTCGATAAACCAGTTATTCAGTATGTAGTTGAAGAGGCTGTTGCGGCTGGCATTAAGGAAATTATTTTGGTGACGCGCACGTGTAAATCGGCGATTGAGGATCACTTTGATTCGCATTATGAGCTTGAGGCTGAGTTAGCACGTAAAAATAAAACGGCGTTGTTGGCGGCTATTCAAAATATTGTCCCACCAGAAGTATCGATTATTTCAATTCGGCAACCCGAAGCAAAAGGCCTTGGTCATGCGGTACATTGTGCTGCGAGCACGGTTGGCGGCGAACCATTTGTAGTTATTTTACCTGATGTGTTGGTGAATAACGGGGGTGATAAAACGAATGACTTAATGAGAATGGTTGTTGAGTTTGAAAACACAGGTGCGGCTCAAATTATGGTCGGCGAAGTGCCTGACGATAAAGTTCAACTATATGGTATTGCTGACTGTGGAGGCGTTGCTCCGGAGTTTGGCGAATCAACAGCTATTAAAGGACTGGTCGAGAAGCCAGATCAAAAAGACTCGCCTTCAAATTTAGCTGTTATTGGTCGCTATGTGCTACCGGGGAAGATTATGAGCTTACTGGCTGAAGGTAAGCCTGGCGCGGGCGGTGAAATTCAGCTAACTGATGCCATCGATGCACTGTTGACGGAGCAGGCTGTGGAAGCCTATAAAATGATGGGTGATACCTATGATTGTGGAGGAAAACTAGGTTATTTAAAGGCTAATCTTGCGTATGGTTTACAGCATAGTGAAACGGCCAACGGTTTGAGACAGTTTATCAACGCGTTAGCTAATGAGCATGAATAGTGGTGAGGTAAAAGCATGGGTTGATCTTCAATCGCACGCTGAGGAAATAAAGGGGTTGCACCTATCTGAGTTATTTCGTCTAGAGGCTGATAGGTTTGATGAGTTTAGTTTTTCTACCGAGAGTTTTTTATTAGATCTTTCAAAGCAGCGGATTACCAAAGACACATTGGGTAAATTAACGGCCTTAGCTGAGCAGCAAGCGCTGGGCGAATGGATTGAAAAATTATTTACTGGAGAGCAAGTCAATGTATCGGAGGGGCGTTCTGCGTTGCATACTGCGTTACGGCTCCCCAAAGAGGAAACCCTTAAGGTTAACGACCGGGTTATTACGGAAGATATCCATGCTTCCTTAGAAAAAATGGCGTTATTGGTTAGGCAGATCCAGCAGGCTCAGTGGCGAGGTTTTGATGGTCGACCTATTCGGTCAATTGTAAATATTGGGGTTGGAGGTTCAAACCTTGGGCCGTTAATGGCTTGTGATGCATTAGAGCAATATACGCCTGCTGAAAGCAAGCAACTTGATATCCATTTTGTATCATCAATGGATGGGAGTGAACTAGAAAAGCTACTGCCTTTATTAGAGCCCGCGACAACATTATTTATTGTGGCCTCTAAAACATTTAGCACAATTGACACCTTGGCAAATGCTAATACGGCTAGGGAATGGTTGTTAAAAGCAAGTGGGAAGTCTGTTGACTTAATTAATCAACATCACTTTATTGCAGCAACTGGGAATATCCGTGCGGCACAATCATGGGGGGTTCCCGAGAAAAACCAATTATTATTTTGGGATTGGGTTGGTGGGCGATATTCTTTGTGGTCAGTAATAGGGTTGCCTATTGCGCTTAAAGTTGGTATGGAAAATTTTCGTGCGATTCTTAAAGGTGCTCATGCAATGGACAGGCATTTTAGAGAAACGAGCTTTGATAAAAATTTGCCCGTTTTATTAGGCTTGGTTGGCGTCTGGAATATTAACTTTTTGAATATTCATGCACACACAATTTTGCCTTATGATGGGCGTCTTTCACATTTACCATCCTATTTACAACAGTTGGAAATGGAAAGTAACGGAAAAAGTGTCAATACCAAGGGAGAGCGGCTTAATTACCGCACCTGCCCAGTGTTATGGGGTGAAGTCGGCTCGAATGCACAACACGCGTTTTATCAGCTTTTACATCAAGGTACCGAATTGGTGATGTGCGACTTTATTACCACAGCGGTACGCTATGAAGGCGAAGGTGAAGAGCTTCAGCTGCAACATCAGTTATCGCTTGCTAATTGCTTGGCGCAATCTAGGCTTCTGGCTTTGGGCGCCGAATCGGAAAATGATTTAGGTTATCAGCATTACGACGGCAATCAGCCTAGTAGCACGATTATGTTGGATGAATTAACGCCGGAAACGCTTGGCGGACTGATTGCTTTATATGAGCATAAAGTGTTTGTGCAGTCGGTGATTTGGGAAATAAACCCGTTTGATCAGTGGGGCGTGGAAAAAGGCAAAAAGCTAGCTTCATCATTATTACCAGAGTTTCAGTCACAGGTGAGTGGGGACCTGGATTCATCTACTAGGGGATTGATTCAGCGTGTTCAACGTCAACAGGCTCAGTATGAAAGTTAATGTGTATGGTGCGGGGCTTTCTGCCTGGGTTGCGGCGACATGCCTAGCTAAAGTAGGAAACGATGTAGCTATTTGCGGTGTGTCGCAAGGTGAATTGGGAAAGATTCCGACGGTTCGTGATGAGCCGAATTTATTGCAACAGTTAGAAGCGCAGATTAGTAGTGGCCGACTTAGTCGGCGTAACGAAGGAGTGCAGTCAGAGGCTAATATTCATTGGCTTGCCTTTCAGCCAGACCAGCAATACAAGGCTGAGCAAGTGATGGAGCGGCTTTCTCAATCAGCTCAAAATGATATGTTGGTCGTTAATCAATGTAACTTTGCGGTGGGAGCGACACGTGACCTGCAAACTCGATTAAAAGGGAAAGGCTATGTGGTGTATATCCCCGATAATTTACAAGAAGGTTCGGCGATCCAGGGTTTTAGTCAACCTAACGGGATCGTTTTGGGGCTAGATCATGATAAGGCATTAGTTAAGGCTCGAGCTTTATTAAGGCCGTTTAGTGAGGGCTTGAATACACTGCAGTTAATGACAACTCGTGAAGCTGAATTTACCAAATTTGCGATCACAGGCATGCTCGCTATTCGTTTAGGTTATGTTAATGAATTGGCTAATCTGGCAGATCAGTTAGGTGTGGATATTAGCGTTGTTCAAGAAGGAATGAGGGCTGATACAAGGATCGGTGAGCATTACTTGTCGCCGGGCTGTGGTTTTGGAGGGCAGAACTTCCATGCTTATGTTTCTAAGTTCTCTGGCATTTTTCAACAGCAGAAGCAACAGCAATCATTATTAAAAGCAGTTGTTGACGAAAATGAAGTGCAAAAAGAGTTGTTGTTCAGAAAATTATGGCAACACTATAATGGTGCTTTGGAAGATAAAGTGGTTGCAATTTGGGGGTGTTCATTTAAGCCAGGAACAGCCAGCATTGATAATGCGCCCAGCTTAAAAATAATTAATGCGCTGGTTGCGCAAGGGGTTCAGGTTAATATCCATGACCCAGAAGCAATACCAAATATAAAAAGTTATTATGCAGGTGAAAAATTGATCCGTTCTTGTAAAACACCGATGGATGCAGCAGCTGGTGCCGATGCGTTATTACTCGTTACTGAGTGGCCGCTTTATTGGTCACCTGATTATGAGCAACTTGCTAAATGCATGAACGATCATCTGATCATTGATGGGAGGAATGTTTTTGATAAGGAGGTCGTTAAGCAACATGGGTTTAGTTATTTGGGTGTGGGTAGAGGGGCGAATTGAGGATGAGTGTTTTTTCACTTCCAGACTGGTTTATTAGCCGAAGCAGGCGGATAAAACGTGCGGTTACGCTGCTATTTGATTTTATTGTTATAACGTTAGCCTTATGGGTGGCCTTTTCACTTCGGCTAGGTGAGTTTTATTGGCCCGAAGGCAGTGTAATTTGGTTGTTTGCTTTTGCGCCTTTTATAGCAACGCCAATTTTTATTAAGTTGGGGCTGTATCGTGCGATTATTCGATATATTGGCTTTCACTCTTTATGGGTTGTGGTTAAGGCGGTTTCTCTTTATAGCTTACTTATCGCTTTTTTCGTTTTATTAGCAGGTATTGAAGTCGTGCCTCGTTCAGTTCACATCATTAATTGGTTGGTGACCTTATTTATGGTGGGTGGAAGCAGGATGTTGGTGCGTTGGTGGCTAGCAGGGGCGGTTCCTACAAATGTAAGCGCAGCTCGTAATGTGGTTGTCTATGGTGCAGGCTCATCGGGTACGCAAGTGCTAGACCAGTTACGTATAAAAAACGGTATGAAAGTGGTGGCCTTTATTGATGACGAGCCATCACTCCTTGGTCGACAAATTCGAGATATCCGTGTGCGCCCTTTTTCACATTTGAGTCGCCTTATTGAACGTCATGGAGTGAAGGATGTGTTGTTAGCGATGCCATCAGTGTCGCGATCTCGCCGTAACCAAATTATTGCTTTGTTGGAGCCTTATCCGGTAACAGTGAAAACGTTACCAACATTAGCTGAAATTGCTGAGGGTGAAGTAACGGTTGATGATATAAGGGACGTTGAAATTGAAGATTTATTAGGCCGTGATCAGGTATTGCCTAATAAATCTTTGATGGCGAAAAACATACATAATAAAGTTGTGATGGTAACGGGGGCAGGTGGCTCAATCGGAGCTGAACTGTGTCGTCAAATCTTGCAGCAAAAGCCAAAAGAGATTGTTTTATTTGAGCATAGTGAGTTTGCTCTTTATATGATAGAGCATGATTTAAAAAATCAGCCGATCAGCGAAGAAGTGGTCATTAAGCCTGTCTTGGGGTCGGTAACAGATTCAGATCGAGTTTTATTAGCTTGTCAGGCGGCGCACGTTGAAACGGTATATCATGCAGCAGCCTATAAGCATGTGCCATTAGTTGAGCAAAACCCAAGAGAAGCAATTAAAAACAATATTCTGGGGACCTTATATACAGCTGAGGCAGCATTAAAGTCGAAGGTTAAGGACTTTATACTGATCTCAACAGATAAGGCTGTGCGGCCTACTAATACGATGGGGGCTTCAAAAAGAATGGCTGAATTGGTTTTGCAGGCATTAAGTAATAAGCATAGAGGCGTATCTGCAACACAATTTGCGATGGTGCGTTTTGGCAATGTGCTCGGCTCGTCAGGCTCCGTCATTCCTCTGTTTAAGAAGCAAATAAAAGAAGGTGGTCCAGTGACTGTGACGGACCCTAAAATTATTCGTTACTTTATGACAATCCCTGAGGCAGCCCAATTGGTTATACAAGCGGGTGCCATGGCAAAAGGTGGCGATGTGTTCGTTTTAGACATGGGCGATCCTGTTAAAATATTAGAATTGGCAAAGCGAATGATTCATTTAAGTGGACTAGAAGTTAAAGAAGATGATACGCCGCACGGAGACATCGAAATAAAGTTCACCGGGTTACGCCCGGGTGAAAAGCTGTATGAAGAGTTATTGATCGGTAATGATGTGAAAAATACAGACCATGAAAAAATCATGCGGGCTAATGAAAGTATGATTCCTTGGGAAGAGCTGAATGTTCTTATTAGACGTTTGCAGCAAGCGATTAATGACAATGATGATGTTGAAATTAGAGCGGTATTATCAGAAGCAGTGGTTGGTTATAAACCACAATGTGCTATTGCGAATGTGCTTCATTAGACGTTTTTAGTTCGATTTTATAAAGTTTTGTAACTTAACATTGTGATTTAGATAAAAAATAGATAGAATACGCGGCTCTTTGATAGACCCGCATCTCGAGTGAGTGGAATTAAGAAATGAAAACATTTAGCGCAAAAACAGAAGAAGTAGAACACGATTGGTATGTTGTTGATGCCGAAGGTAAAGCGCTGGGGCGCTTAGCCACAGAAATAGCACGCCGTTTACGCGGTAAGCATAAGCCTGAATATACACCTCACGTTGATACGGGCGATTACATTGTTGTCATTAACGCTGAAAAAATTGGTGTGACAGGCAATAAAGAAAAAGACAAGATGTATTATCATCACACAGGTTACATTGGTAACTTAAAGTCTGTTTCTTTAGGTAAGCTTCGTGAAACACACCCAGAGCGTATCATCCAATCAGCTGTTAGAGGCATGTTGCCGAAAAACACATTGGGTCGAAATATGTTCAAGAAAATGAAAGTATTTGTTGGCGCTGAGCATACGCATCAAGCCCAACAACCTAAAACATTAGAACTATAACAAGAGTTTATTATCATGGCACAAACCCAATACTATGGAACTGGTCGTCGTAAAAGTTCAGTTGCACGTGTTTTTGCACGTCCTGGCAAAGGCGAGATTAAAATTAACAATGCAACGCTAGATACTTATTTTGGCCGCGAAACTGATCGTATGATTGTTCATCAGCCACTAGAAACAGCAGAAGCAATGGAGAAATTTGACCTTCTTATCACTGTAAAAGGTGGTGGAACATCAGGTCAAGCCGGTGCTATTAGATTGGGGATTACCCGCGCACTAATGGAGTTTGATGGCGAGTTACGTCCTGCCCTTCGCAAAGCAGGTTTTGTAACACGTGACTCACGTGAAGTTGAGCGTAAAAAAGTTGGTCTTCACAAAGCGAGAAAACGTCCTCAGTACTCAAAACGTTAATCGTATTGCTTCAAATAAGAGCGAAAGTTCTTACCGTTTTAAAAAAAGCCCATTATTAAAATGGGCTTTTTTTGTGCAAAAGGAAAAGAAATCGGTGTGTTGGTATCTTTTTAAAGGTTGGTCTATACTTCAAACATGATTATTTAGATACTGATTGATGGCAGACTATAAAGAGAAGTATAGGCGTGCATTAAAAGAGCTGGATGAGTCCGAGCAAAAGGCGACGGATAGTATTCAGGCGTTGTATCAAGTACTAATGTCGATATTAAAAGGAGTTAAAGGGCACCATAAGGCAATAGATAAAGCGATTAACTCGTTACCTAGGAATACGCCCAATGGTGAAGGAGCACCTGTTGAAGCATTAAGTCGTGTAAGAGACTTAGTGATAAGCTATTTTGATAAAGACGATTTACGTTCAGCAATTACCACGTTAGATATTCTGTTAGAAAATTTAAAAATGTCAGATGTATTGGGTGATGATGTTGAGATCTTGCAAAAAGATGCCGCTAAGATTCGTACTCCAAATGAGTTAAAAGCTTTTACCCGAAAAGTCGTTAATTTAATAGTTGGGGCGCTTTTTGATAATAGTGGTCCTTCAATTAAAGCTTCTTTAAACGGATTAAAGGGTGATCTAGCACGTCAATTAGGAAGTCTTGAAGCATTAGACGCCGGGCTTGCAGAGTCGATTAAGGTGGCTGGGTTGCATAAAGATATTGAGAGGATGGCTAACTTATCTGACCTTAGTACTTTTCATAAAGAAACTTTTGATGTGCTAGGAAACGGCATCGTAAACAAGAATGAGCTTATTGTTGAGTTCTCTGGGCTTGTTGAAACAGTTATTCATAAGTTGGCTGAACTTTCTTCAGATCTTAGGCAAGCAGGAGCTGAAGAAGCAGATGAATTAAAAGATCGTTGGCGGTTGACTGAGTTGATGGGTGGTCAGGTTAAAACATTGCAAGAGTCGGTGTTGCAAGCAGATAATTTAGCGTTATTAAAGACTTTGCTGACCAAACGGCTTGCTGAGTTTAGTCAAACAGTCTCTGAGTTTACCGAGGTAGAAATGCGTCGAGTAGATGAAGCCGAAGGGTATGCATTTTCCGTAGCGAATAAATTAAAAAAAATGGAGTTACAAGTACAAGAGCTGAAATTATCGCTAATACAGGCACATGAAGAAGCACTGGTTGATGTGTTGACGGGGGTTGCAAATAGGCGAGCGTTTGATGAACGTATTAGGCTCGAGTACGAGCGCTGGAAACGAAATGCAGAGCCTTTGGTGTTGGCCGTGTTAGATATTGACCGTTTTAAAAAAATTAATGATACGTATGGGCACTCTGTAGGTGACAAGGTGTTATGCACGATTAGCCAGTTAATTAATAAGCAGGTACGAGAAAGTGATTTCTTTGGTCGAATTGGCGGCGAAGAATTTGCTGTTATTTTTACAGGTAGTGACCTTGATAGTGGGTTAAAAAGGTTAGAGCAATTTCGAAAAAGTGTAGAAGATTGCAAGTTTGGTTATCAAGGTAAACGACTTACAATAACAATGTCTGTTGGTTGTGCCGAGTTTGCTCCTGGAGATACGGTAAGTGATGTCTATGGAAGGGCTGATCAGGCCTTGTATAAAGCTAAAAGTTTAGGAAGGAACCAATGCTTGAGTGAGCGGGCAATATAATCCTTAAATGTTTGGCGTAGTTAGCGGCGCGCTTGTAATGTCGTTATCGCTTGGTGAGTGCTTAAAAAAATATTTTCCATGCCTATCTTTTTTAGAAACTCAGTATCTTTCAGCTTATCCATAACCGGACCTTTTATTTCAGCTAAGTGTAGCTGAATGTTGGCTTTTTCAAGTCGGTAAAGAATGTCACTTAAGGATTGTAGCGCGCTGGTGTCAATGAAGCTTATCGACTGACAAATAAGTACAATATGGTTAATCGACTGGTTGTCCGCAACCAACCCCATAATATTGTCTTCAAGGTAGTTTGTGTTAGCAAAATAAAGGTTTTCGTCAACGCGTATGGCAAGAATTTCTTTATCCGTTTTTACTTTATAGCGCTTGATGTTTCTATAATGCTCAGAGTTTCCCACTTGCCCAACTACAGCAATATGAGGTTGGCTGCTTCTATGTAGGTATAAGCCAATAGAGATAATAATGCCAGCCAGAATGCCGCTTTCTACATTAATAAATAACACAGTAAGAAAAGTTATTAACATCAAAGTGGCCTCTGTACGGTCGTAGCGCCATGTGTGTTTAAGGGTGTGTGTGTCAATGAGAGGTAGTACGGCAAATATAATAACTGCACTGAGTGCAGCCTTTGGTAAAAAAAAGAATAAGGGTGTTAAAACAGACAGCGTCAAACCAACTAAACAAGCCGTAATAATAGACGCCAAGGGGGAGTTAGCGCCGGCGGTGAAATTAACCATCGAACGACCAAATCCTCCAGCTACTGGATAGCCACCACTAAGAGCTGATGAGATATTGGCAGCACTGAGTCCTAAGAGTTCCTTATTCGCATCGATTTTTTGTCGTTTCTGCCCAGCCATGGATTTTGCAATAGAAACACTTTCTAGATAACCAATTAAAGCGATAAGCAGAGCAGAGGGAAGGAGTTGTTTAAATAGTTGCTCATCGTAATTAGGCAGAATAATATGAGGAAGCCCTGGTGGAATATAACCAACCACGGATACCTCAAATCGTGTATTTAAATGGAAATAATAAACAACAAGAGTGCCAGTAACGGCAACAATAAGAGGGCCAGAATTCGATATAAACTTTATGCTGTTTGGGTTAAATGCTCTTTTCTTTAAGAGGTTTGCTAAAGGGCCTTTAAACCACCATAGAAGCATTAAGCTGCAAACTCCGAGGATGCTTGTTACTAGGTGTCCTTGGGGAAGTTGGGTAACGATATGGGTTATAGCCTGGTAAGGGGCGAGCCCTTCGGTGATGTTTAAACCAACAATATGTTTTACTTGGCTTAAGGCGATAATGATAGCTGAGGCGCTAATAAACCCGGAAACAACGGGGTGACTTAGAAAATTTATAATACTACCTAACCTAGCTGTTCGCATTAATAGCAAGATGATGCCAGTTAATAAAGCCAGAGTGTTTGCTGCGTTTATTACTTCGTCAATATTGCTGATGCCTAATTCGGCGATAGTGGCGCCTGTCATTAACGACATAATACCGACCGGCCCAATGGCCAATGTTCGACTACTGCCGAAAGCGGCGTATAAAATGATTGGAAGAACGGATGAATACAGGGCTACTTCGGCGGGGAGGCCTGCCAACAGACCATATGCCATAGATTGAGGAATAAGGACAATAGCAACAATGACGCCAGCAATTAAATCCCCCTTTAATTGAGCGGTTTGGTACGTCTTGATCCAGCTTGGTAGAAGCATGATGTAAAACCTTATTGCGCCGTATTTTTATCATTCGTAACGCACCTGAGCTAAATGCAGGGGTAACGTTCTTTGACAGAATTTATAGGTATATTAAATTAGCATAAATATATAATAACTTTATTAAGCTGTTGTTTAAAATTGACTTCAATCATTTTTTTTGTTGCAATGCAATAAAATTATAATAAAATCAATCAGTTAAAAAATATATATTGTTGCTTTTTTGCAAAAACACTGTATTATTCATTTTAAGAGCAAGGAGAGGGGAAAGACAGTTTCTTTTGTAGTTAGAAGAGCTGCATAAAAAATAATAATAAAAATAAAAACTAGGGGGCTTTTAGCCCCTTTTTTTTGCCTGAAATAAATGTTCTGGAGGCTTTGGTTTAAAGCGTTAAGGTTTGGGTCCCCTGTTCACTGGCAAGCAAAACAGTATCAGCCGACCGGTTAGCGAATAGGCCTGTTGTTACAACACCGGTAATGTTATTGAGTGTGTTTTCCAGTTTCATTGGCTCTAAAATATCTAAACGGTGAATATCTAAAATGACGTTGCCGTTATCAGTAATAAAATTTTCTCGCCAGACGGGCTGACCACCAAGTGCTGATATGGTTCGAGCCACATAACTTCTAGCCATCGGAATGACTTCTACAGGCAGCGGAAATTTGCCCAATCGTGAGACTAACTTGCTATGGTCGGCAATACAAATAAAGTGTTTGCTGGCGGCGGCAATAATCTTTTCACGGGTCAAGGCACCACCGCCACCTTTTATGAGTTCTAAATTCGTATTAATTTCATCGGCTCCATCAACATAAATATCTAAAGTGCCCACGGCATTTAAATCAAGAACCGGGATGCCTAAAGCCAATAACCTTTCTGTGCTGGCCTCTGAACTTGAAACGGCACCTTCAAATTGATGCTTAAGAGGAGCCAATAAATCAATAAAGTGGTTGACCGTTGAGCCGGTACCAATGCCTAAAATACGGCAGTTCTTTACGTACGGGATAGCGGCTTGTGCGGCTAGTTTTTTTAAGTCGTCTTGCATGATTAAAAGATTGGCGTTAGTTGTTAAGAAGTATTCGTATGATATATCGCATCTAAGCGTAGTTAGAAGTTATTTAATCATCATTTTTTATAATGCATCGGATGAGTCGCCTAGTAGGCGTTGTTTTGCCTTGGCTGAAAAGCAGACCACTCCAAGCTCTGTGACGATGGCATCTAATGGAACATCCCAGGCTTCAGGCTTAATAGTATCAACCATTTGCAGGCTATAAGCGATACCCACTAAGAGCGGTTTTTTTTTGCATGCCGGACTCAACATAAAATTGAGTGTACGGTCATAGTAGCCGCCACCCATACCTATGCGATGGCCTAGCTGGTCAAAACCCACTAAAGGAATGAGTATGCTGGTTAATAATTTAGCAGGTAAATAGAGCTGTTTGGCAGGCTCGGGGATATTGAATCGATTATTTTCCAATGGATCGCCCCATAGATAAGAAGAGAATCTAAGTCTTTGCTTATTTAAAGCCGGGAGATAGTGTTTGCAGCGGGTCTTTGAGCAAGCTTGTATGAATAAATCGAGTGTCGGTTCACCATCATTAGCGAGGTAACTCGCAGCACTTGAGGAGCGAAGAAGAAGCCCTGTTTTTAACAAATGTTGGTTGATACTGTAATCAAATCGGGCTCTATCAGAGGTCGAAATAGCGTTACGCCTGCGTCGTAATGATTGTCTTAAGGAAGGTATTAATTGGGTCATAAAATAGGGCGCTTCCCGCCAGTGCCGTATTCAGGTTTCTACCTTGAACCGATAGGTTCAAGTGGGAGTCGGACATTTGCATTAGGCTTCTCTATGTAGAGCGTGCACACCAACAAAATGATCTGTCTTCCCGGGTAGGTAATTAGGTCCAAGGGCATTTCACCTTAACTCGAACACCGCAGGAAACGCACTGACAGTGTAACCCTATGAAAAAAAATTAACAGTATATTTTTTACATTTAAAGAGAGATAAAAAATATTTTTATTATTTTACAGCTGATCAAGATGTTTTCTAAAGAGTGTAAAGCCGCTTCGTTTTGCAGCTAAGGTTAAACAGATTGCGGTTGATGTCGTATGAAGCCTATCTAATTTAATGAATAGGGCAAATTAAAGTTAAAGTAGGAAAACTATTTACCGAAGGCGTCTATGGCAAAGTCTAGTTTATTTTGAAGGGCGATTATTTTGTCACTAATATTTAAAGAGGCGCCGCTTTTTTTTTGGTTTTCAACTAAAAAATCATGTGTGATATTGAGGCCAGCCATTACGGCTATGCGGTCTAAGCCTACTACTCGTCCGGATTTTTTAATGCTTTGCATTTTTTCATCTAAAAACCGAGCAGAAGACTCAAGCCCTGCTCGCTCATTTTCAGAGCAGCTGACTCGGTATTCTTTATCTAGTAGGTGTAAGGTGACAGTCGTGGAAGTTGACATGCTTATATTTCCATTAATTTAAGCCTAGAAATCATTGACTCAATACGCGTTTTAGCTTTTTCAGTTTTATCCATTAAAGCACTGCGTTGTTGAATGAGATCGGCTTGCTGGCTCTTGAGTTGTTGGTTTTCTTCATGCAGGTTTTGGCACACTTGAACAAGTGCGTCAATTTTCTGCTCAAGGTGTTGCAAGTCAATTTCTGGGTTTTGTTCTTTATTCACAAGATAAATAGTAGGTGTGATTGCTGAGAAGGTCAATACCGTTAGTAATATAGTCGGTAAGTTTTGGTGCCTCGGTCACGTAATGATAGCATAGCCACATTGATAAATTGTTTGGAGTGGGCAGTGAAACGTTTAGGTAATTATGAGGATTTGCAGTTAATTTTTGATGAGCATGATGCTGGTATGAATGTGTCTGAAGCACATGGCTTGGCGTCAGGCATGCTATGTGTGCAATTTGATGCAGACTTTAATCGTTGGATAAGTGCAATATTTGATACGGAAGATCAGCTAAAAGCCTTAACGAATGAGGATAAGCAAGGCTTAATTGGTTTGTTTCAAGGTACATTGGAATTGCTCAAAACCGATGAGTTTATTTTTGACTTGTTGCTACCCGATGAGGAGGAACGGATTGGTGTGCGGGCAGTTGCCATGAGTGAATGGTGCCAGGGTTTTTTATATGGCGTGGCTTATATGGGGGTCGGTGATGATAAAGATTGGAGTGAGGACTGTAGAGGCATATTAAGAGATTTAATGGAGATTTCACGTTTAGATGCCGACAACTCAGATGAGTCAGATGAGCAAGCGTTTATGGAGTTACAAGAATACGTGCGGATGGGCGTGCAAATTTTAATGCAAGAACTGCAACCAGATAGCGATTCATCAACGGAACAACCAACGCTTCACTAGCGAGATATAAAGGAGGCTTTGTGATAGAAGAGCAAAAAGAATTTGCCCGTAGAAGGCAGCAATTTTTACGCATGGTGGGTGAAGGGAATATTGCGGTGATCGCCAGCGCATCTATTATGCAACGTAATAGCGATGTGGAATTTCATTTTCGTCAAAACAGTGACTTCTTTTATTTAAGCGGTTTTGATGAGCCTGAATCGGTGATTGTGTTTGTACCAGGTAGGGAGCAAGGCGAGTATGTTTTATTTTGCCGAGAATATGATGAGAAAACCGCTTTATGGGTAGGGGCGAGTGCGGGCTTAGAAGGCGCGGTTCGTGATTATGCTGTAGATGATGCATTTCCGATTGATGATATCGATGATATTTTGCCTGGCTTATTGGAAAATAAAAATCGGTTGTATTTCCCAATGGGGGCACAGCCTGATTTTGACCAACAATTGATGGATTGGTCTCAGCAAGTAAGAGGCCGCTCTAGGGCAGGGGTATCAGCACCCGCAGAGTTTATTTCGTCAGATCATATTTTGCATGAAATGAGGCTTATAAAGTCAGCACAAGAAATTAAATGGATGAAAAAGGCGGCAAAAATATCAGTTAAAGCACATATTAAGGCTATGCAGTCTTGTCGTCCGGGGATGTATGAATATCAAGTTGAGGCAAACCTTAAGCACTGTTTTATGAGTCATGGCGCACAGCAAGAAGCCTACCCAGCGATTGTCGGTGGTGGGCATAATGCATGTGTTCTGCATTACATAGATAATAATGCCGTATTAAATGATGGTGATTTATTGTTGATTGATGCGGGTTGTGAGTGGAAAAAATATGCATCTGACATTACCCGAACTTTCCCCGTAAATGGTGTGTTTAATGAAGAGCAAAAAGCGCTCTATCAATTAGTGTTAGATGCCCAGTACGCAGCTATAGAGCAAGTTAAACCCGGTAATCATTGGAACGACCCGCATGATGCTGCGGTTGAGGTGTTAACAAAAGGTTTGGTTAGGCTTGGTTTATTGCAAGGTAGCTTGTCAACATTGATTAAAAATGAGGCCTATAAGCCGTATTATATGCATCGTACAGGGCATTGGTTAGGGATGGATGTACACGATGTTGGGGATTATAAATTAGATGATCAATGGCGCTTGCTGGAGCCCGGCATGGTGTTGACCGTTGAGCCTGGTTTGTATATTCACCCAAATGCTAATGAAGTCGATAAAAAGTGGCGTGGGATTGGGATACGCATTGAAGATGATGTGCTTGTCACTAAAAAAGGGCATGAAGTGTTGACTGGTAGTGTGCCTAAAGAAATTAAAGACATCGAGTCGCTGATGAGCAAGGTTAATGACGACTGATTACGATCTTATTATTATTGGCAGTGGGATGGTCGGTGCATGTCTAGGTTTGGCGCTGAGCCAGACATCGCGCCGTGTTGCTATTGTAGAGGCAAAGACCATCGATGAAAAACAAGCCGATAGTGTAGGGAAAAGAGCAATAGCCTTGTCTTGGGGTAGTAGGGAAATTCTTGAACGGTTAAATAGTTGGCAAGAGCTGAGTGATGAAGCGATGCCAATACGGCATATACATGTTTCCGATAAAGGACGTTTTGGTAAAACGAGACTGTCAGCACAAAACCAGCAGGTTGAGGCGCTGGGGTATGTGGTAGAGGCTAGGTGCATTGAGTCGGTTGTTTCGACCAGGTTGGCAGCTACCACGGTTGATGTTTTATCGCCGGCAACGCTAAGTGATTATACGGTTAATGACAACGGTGTAGAGGTGATTGTTAGTGTTAATGGGAAAGAGCAAACACTGTCTTGCAAACTATTAGTTGGTGCGGATGGCGGGCTGTCAAAAGTTCGTCAACTAGGCCCTTTTGAATTAAAAGAATATCCTTACGATCAGCAAGCGATCACGGGCTTAATACATGTTGAGTCAGATGAAAATGACGTTGCTTATGAGCGGTTTACTAGCGAAGGTCCAATTGCGATGTTGCCGCATTTTGATGGGCTTTATTCGTTAGTTTGGACAATGCCGTCTAGTATAGCCGAACAGGTGAAAAACCTATCAGAGGACGCTTTTCTGCAGAGGTTGCAATTACGCTTTGGGCAGTGGTTAGGGGAGTTGTCGCTAGCGGGAAGCTGCCAAATGTTTCCATTGAGTCTGTCGCATGTCCCGCAGAATATTTCAAATCGAGTAGTGTTGATTGGTAATGCTGCACACCAACTTCATCCAGTGGCGGGGCAAGGGTTTAATCTTGGCCTGCGTGATGCAGCCATGCTAGCAGGGGTGATCATCTCAGCGCAGAAAGATGAGGAGCTTGATGATGTGCTTGAAGTTTATGCGCGACATCGCAAAACAGACCAAGCATTAATAACAGGGTTTACCGACAGTGTGATTAAATTATTTTCAACAGATAACGCGGCGCTGAGTGTGATGCGAAATAGTGGTTTGTTAATGTTGGACAACATCCCCTTGTTGAAGAACGAGTTTGCGCGACAGGCTATGGGCTTAGGTGCTCCAATCGCAAGGTTAAAGGTCAGTTAATGAGCGAAAAAAAATACCAAGTAGCGATTATTGGTGGCGGCATAACGGGAGCAACAGTGGCTTGTTTGTTGGCTGAAAAAGGCATCTCGGTTGCCCTGGTGGATGCTGGCGATCCATCTGCTGAATGGCCTCAGGAGAGTTATGATTTACGTGTTTCTGCACTCACCCTTGCCTCGATTAACGTGTTTAAATCATTAGGGGTTTGGGACGAGATTGTTCAATTGGGTGAGCAGCCAATTGAAAAAATGTATGTGTGGGATCATTTCGGTAGTGGTGAGTTAGCCATCGATTCGGCCGAGGCTGGTGAAATGCAGATGGGTGCGGTGGTGGAAAATCGCATTACTGTCTTAGCGTTATGGAAAAAACTACAGCAGTTAAAAAGCTGCGATGTTTTTAAATTAACGCAATTGATGAGTTTTGAGACTAATGAAGATGGTGTGTCGATTCAGTTGTCAAAGAATACCCAGATCAACGCCCAGCTATTGGTGGGCGCTGATGGATCAAATTCTAAAATACGGCAACTAAGTGGAATAGAGCACTATGGTTGGAGTTATCAGCAAAAAGCGCTGGTGGCGACAATTAAACCGGAAAAACCACACCAAAATACTGCTTGGCAGCGGTTCTTGCCAGAAGGTCCTTTAGCTTTATTGCCTTTACGCGATGGTTTGATCTCTATTGTTTGGACATCGTCGGTGGAAACAACAGAAGGTTACTTAGCCTTGTCGGACTCGGATTTTTGTAGAGCGTTAGTAGAGGCGTCTGAGCAGCAGCTTGGTAAGCTTGAGTTGGTAAGCCAACGCGGAGCATTTCCATTAGCGTTACAGTTTTCATCGCAATATTGTCAGCAGAGAATGGTTTTGATTGGTGATGCGATTCACACCATTCATCCGCTTGCAGGGCAAGGCGCAAATTTGGGGCTCAAAGATGCTACGGTATTAGCCGATGTGGTGTTAAAAGCACATATAGCAAAACGCGATATAGCCAGTGAGCAGGTATTGCGACGTTATGAGCGTCAGCGTAAGGGCGACAATTTGTTAATGATGGGCATTATGGATGGCTTTAAACGGCTTTTCGCTGCAGATCAATCACTTATTAAGCTGACTAGAAGTTCGGGTATGGGTTTGATTAACCAGTCGGCGTTATTGAAAAACCAAATTTGCAAATATGCAATGGGGGTTTAAGTTCAATCAGTTGTCAGTAGGCCCGAAATAGACAGTGTGTGTTCGGCCGCCTTTCTGCCAATAGACGTTAAATATCCGCCATCTTTTTTGTCGATTAACCCTTTATCGAATAAGCGAGCGGCGGCATCAATAGTTGCTGGGCTAGCGTCGTGATGTATTTTTATGCCCTGCTCGGTATTGCTAAGATCGTACTGTATAAGGATGTTAAGTTCATCAATGAGTTCTTGGTTGAATTTCATTATTAATCCCCCTAAGTTGGACCGCATACATTCTTTTTAATGTGGGTGAAACAGTAACACTATTTTTCAGTGTGGGCAAAAAGATCCGATGGCTTGAAAATTTTTGTTGATGGAAATAGTGACTTTAGCAGGGTACAATGGATTATCAATTAACCTCTTTTGGGAGAGATCGGTATAACACCGACGCCGAAGGCGCAATTCGCTCGGAATCGCTCAGGCAAATGGACCATAAGAGAATTTACCGGCTTGTCGGTAATCAGTTGACTCTGGAGAGAGGTTAGGCGGATACGTTTAGCCCACCGAAGAGGCAAGAGGGCAAAAGCTCTTAAACTTTCAGGTTTTGGACAGAGGGGCGGCATGTGGTTTCCGCGTGCCGCCCTTTTTTTGTGCGGAGAAATTAGATGACTAAAAAGACAATTTTAAATGATGCGCACCGTGAACTGGGTGCCCGAATGGTGGATTTTGGTGGCTGGGATATGCCAGTAAATTATGGTTCGCAAATAGATGAACACCATGTGGTCAGACAATCGGTTGGCATGTTTGATGTGTCGCATATGACTGTTATTGATATTAATGGCGCGCAAGCGAAAGCTTTTTTACAATACCTGTTAGCGAATGATGTGGCGAAGCTAGCTCGACAGGGAAAAGCTTTATATAGTTGCATGCTGAATGAAGCAGCGGGCATTATTGATGACCTTATTGTTTATTTTTTAGACGATAATAATTATCGTCTAGTGGTTAATGCTTCAACGCGAGAGAAAGATTTAGCGTGGATTGAAAAGCAAGCCGACACATTTGAAGTGACCGTGACTGAGCGGCCTCAATTGGCAATGATTGCAGTACAAGGTCCAAAGGCTCGTCAAAAAGTTTGCCCATTATTACCGGAGCGGTTAGGGCTGTCGGCAGCTGAAATTAAGCCATTTAGTGCCTGTTGGTATGGTGAGTGGTTTATTGGCAGAACCGGCTACACCGGAGAGGATGGCTTTGAGATTATACTGCCCGAAGAGAAAGCAGAAGGTTTTTGGAAACAGTTAATCGAAGTGGGTGTTAAACCGTGTGGTTTGGGCGCAAGAGATACGTTAAGGCTGGAAGCAGGTATGAATTTATACGGTCAAGATATGGATGAAAGCAAACATCCTCTAGAGTCTGGCTTAGCATGGACGGTAGCCTTTCAACCTGAAAACCGTCACTTTATTGGCCGTTCAGCGCTTGAGACGATAAACGCTAACGGTGTCAGCGATCAGTTTGTAGGTCTGCTGCTAGAAGATAAAGGCATTCTCAGAGGGCATCAAAAAGTCGTCTTGCAAGATGGCTCTACTGGCGAAATAACCAGTGGCGGGTATTCGCCGACAATGGAACGTTCTATTGCGCTGGCACGTGTACCAGCAAATATTGCTGAAACATGTAAAATTGATATTCGTGGCAAACTTAAAACGGCAAGGGTAGTCAGCCCTTGTTTTGTTCGTCATGGGGACGTACAGGTAACGTTATAACAACATCAAGCGAAATGATCGCTTAAACGAAATAAGTGCCCTTGGGGACAAAGAGAGGAAAAAACATGTCAAATACACCTGATGATAGAAAATATGCGGATTCTCATGAATGGGCATTACTGGAAGCCGATGGTAATATTCGCGTTGGGATAACCGATCATGCGCAAGAACTATTGGGAGATTTAGTTTTTGTTGAGTTACCTGAGGCTGGTCAAGCTGTTGGTAAAGGCGATGAGTGCAGTGTTGTTGAGTCGGTAAAGGCGGCGTCAGATATCTATAGCCCCGTAACAGGGGAAATTGTAGCGGTTAATGACGCATTAGAAGATAGTCCAGAAGCAATTAATGAGTCACCATATGACGAGGGTTGGATTTTTGTCGTAAAACCAACTGATGCCAGTGAGCTGGATGATTTATTGGCTGCTGAAGGCTACGAAAACTTAATCGACGACGAGTAATAATATGCCCTTTATTCCCCATTCAGAGCAAGATATCGAACAAATGCTATCGGTCATTGGCGCGGATAGTATTGAAGACTTGTTTGATGAAATCCCGGCAGATTTACGGTGTGGTGATTTAGAGAAAATCCCACAAGGTATGAACGAGATGGAAGTGACTCGTCTACTTCGAGACCGTGCGGCACAAGATGGCTTGCCATTATGCTTCTTAGGTGCCGGTGCTTACGAACACCATATACCTGCTGCTGTTTGGGAAATAACCACGCGCGGTGAGTTTTATAGTGCGTATACACCCTATCAAGCCGAAGCTTCGCAAGGAACCTTACAGTTGTTGTATGAATTTCAGTCGATGATGGCTAGTTTAATGGGCATGGATGTATCAAATGCATCGCTGTATGACGGTGCTTCGGCACTCGCTGAGGCTGTTCTAATGGCGGTGCGTGCGAATAAAAAGTCTAAATCACGGAAAATATTAATGCCGGTGACGACGAACCCTGTTTATCGTTCAGTAACAGAGGCGATTGTCAACAATCAAGATATTGAGCTGGTGGCCGTGCCGTATGATTCAGAAACGGGCCAAACTGATTTAAATGCGCTCGACTCGTTTTCAGGCGAAGATTTTTCTGCCTTGGTGATTCCCCAGCCTAACTTTTTTGGTGTGATAGAAAACGTAGATGCTTTAACTGCATGGGCAGCTGAGAATAAAATGCTGTCAATCGCTGTGGTTAACCCAGTAGCAATGGCATTGTTAAAGCCACCAGGTGAGTGGGGGCAAACAGGTGTTGATATTGTTTGTGGGGAAGGCCAGCCACTGGGTGTTCCGTTAGCGTCAGGCGGGCCGTATTTTGGCTTTATGTGCTGTAAACAAAAGCATGTTAGACAAATGCCTGGTCGAATTATTGGTCGGACAACAGATCTAGATGGTAAAGAAGGGTTCACCTTAACGTTGCAGGCCCGCGAGCAGCATATTAGGCGTTCAAAAGCGACATCAAATATTTGTACAAACCAAGGGTTATTGGTAACAGCGGCTACTATTTATATGTCCTTGCTTGGTCCAGAGGGACTTAAAAAAGTAGCACTCAATTCACATAAAAACACCCAACTTTTACGCAATCGCTTGCAAGCTATAAAGGGTGTGAAAACAGTGTTTAATGCTCCCAACTTTCATGAATGCGTTCTTCAGTTGGACATGGACGTTAAACAATTAATTGATACGTTGGCGCGAGAACACCATATTTTGGCTGGTTTTGAAGTGTCTACGCATTACCCTGAATTAGGTAATGCCTTGATGGTTTGTGCTACTGAAACACGCACAGAAAACGACATTGAGCAATTTGCAACGACGCTCGATACATTATTAAACGGATAGGAGAAATAACCATGGCAACAATTACACTACAAAGTAATGAGATTCATACAAACGGCGATGTTCCTGCAGTGGGTTCAAACGCGCCAGACTTCAGCCTAACAACTAAAGAGTTGGCCGATGTATCGCTCGCAGATTATGCCGGTAAAAAGAAAATAATTAGCATTGTGCCAAGCTTGGACACACCAACTTGTCAGCTATCAACCAAAAAATTGAATGAATACGCTAAGAGCCACCCTAATACAGTGATTCTTGTTGTATCGGCGGATTTACCATTTGCAATGTCGCGCTTTTGTGGCGACGAGGGCTTAGAAAATGTCGTTACCTTGTCAATGATGCGCGATCGTAACTTTGCAAAAGATTATGGTGTGCTGATTGGTGATGGACCGCTGAAAGGTATTACAGCGAGAGCGTTAATTAGTTTAGATGAAAACAATAATGTAAAAACGTCAGAATTGGTGGCTGAAATTGCCGATGAGCCGGATTACGAGACAGCATTAGCCGCACTATAAAAGAGATAAATTTGACATGCTGATATTCGAGCAATCGCACAGTGGGCGGGCGTCAAACGCTCAGTTGCCGCAAGATAATGATGCTTTGGCTTCATTGCCTGCAGACGCCTTAAGAACCTCCAAGCCAAATTTACCTGAGGTTTCAGAAATGCAGGTGGTGCGTCATTTTACGCGCTTATCTCAGAAAAACTTCTCGATAGATACGCATTTTTACCCGTTGGGTTCTTGTACGATGAAATACAACCCACGTGCCTGCAATACGCTAGCGAGTTTACCTGAATTTACTGGGCGGCACCCACTTGGGCCTAGCTTGCACGGTCAGGGGTTTTTATCGTGCATGTATGAACTACAAGGCATGTTAAAAGAGGTTACAGGGATGCAGGCAGTCTCTTTGTCTCCTGCGGCCGGTGCTCAAGGTGAGTTCGCGGGTGTGGCGATGATTAAAGCCTATCACGATGAGCGTAATGATACGGCGCGTTGTGAAATCTTAGTCCCTGATGCGGCACATGGTACTAACCCAGCATCGGCTGTTATGTGTGGTTATAAAGTGCGAGAAATCCCCACTGGAAAGAATGGTGATGTTGATATTGAGGCGCTAAAAGAGGCGATTGGCCCGCAAACTGCGGGCATTATGCTGACAAATCCAAGTACGTTAGGTGTCTTTGATCGTAAAATAAAAGAGATCGCTGGCATTGTGCATGATGCCGGGGGGTTGTTGTATTACGATGGGGCTAACTTGAATGCCATTTTGGGTAAAGTACGCCCCGGTGATATGGGTTTTGATGTGATTCATATGAACTTGCACAAAACGTTCTCTACACCACATGGTGGTGGTGGGCCAGGGGCAGGGCCAGTAGGCGTCAGCAAGCGCTTGAAACCGTACTTGCCAGTACCAATTGTTGGTAAGAAAGAAGGGCAGTACGTGTTATTAGATGAACAAGATTGCCCTAAGACGATTGGTCGCTTGTCTGCTTTTGCAGGTAATGCGGGTGTTTTGTTACGAGCTTATATCTATGCAAAAATGCTCGGTAGAGAGGGGATGTCACGTGTTGCAGACTTTGCGACCTTGAATGCAAACTATTTATTGAAACGTTTAATGGCGGCAGGTTATGACGCTGCATACCCTGAGCGGCGTGCTACACACGAATTTATTCTAACGCTTAAAAAACAAGCAAAAGAACTTGATGTAACGGCGATGGATGTGGCGAAACGTCTCTTGGATTATGACTTCCATGCGCCAACAACCTACTTCCCATTGTTAATACCTGAGTGTTTGTTAATTGAGCCAACAGAAACTGAAGCTAAAGAAACGCTCGATGAATTTGTCGACACGATGGCGAAAATTTTAGATGAAGCAAAAATGCAGCCAGAAAGCTTAAAAAATGCGCCTTATAGTCTACCTGTAAGACGCTTAGATGATGTCAAAGCGGTTAAACAGTTGGATGTAGTATGGCAGGAGTTAAACCAATGAGTGCTGTAGAGTCAAAGGATATAAATGCCGAAGCGGGTGCTGACATGAACGCTAAGCCTCAATCAGCATTAATTTGTGGCTCAATGGCATTTGATACGATTATGGTGTTTCCTGATAAATTTCAACACCATATATTGCCCGATAAAGTACATATGTTGAATGTATCCTTTTTTGTACCTGAGTTACGCCGTGAGTTTGGTGGTTGTGCAGGCAATATTGCTTATAACTTACATTTGTTGGGTGAAAACGCATTGCCCATGGCAACAGTGGGTAAAGATTTCGCTTCTTATGCGCAATGGATGCTTAAAACAGGCGTAAAGCAAGACTATCTAAAAGTGCTGGAAGATGACTTTACCGGTCAAGCTTATATCACCAGTGATATGGATGATAACCAAATTACTGCTTTTCATCCTGGCGCAATGGGACGCTCCGAGCTTAACAAGGTGCCTAGCGATGCGAATATAAGCATTGGAATAGTCTCCCCGGATGGTAAAGCAGGGATGATTGAACATGCTAAGCAATTTGTTGAAGCGGGTATTCCATTTGTTTTTGACCCGGGTCAAGGTATGCCAATGTTTGATAGCGATGAATTAAAAACGTTTATTGAACAAGCAACATGGGTGACTTTAAATGATTATGAAGCGGCGATGTTGCAAGAAAAGACGGGCCTTTCACCACATGAAATAGCTGAGCAAGTAGAGGCATTAATTATTACTAAAGGCGCAGAAGGGTCGTTGGTTTATACCAAGACGGAGCGTATCGATATTCCGCCTGCAAAAGCAACAGCATTGGTCGACCCCACAGGGTGTGGTGATGCTTATCGCGGTGGCTTGCTATACGGCTTGATGAATGGCTTGGATTGGGAAGTAACAGGGCGTATTGCGGGGCTAATGGGGGCGATTAAAATAGCCCATGCGGGTACGCAAAACCATGTTGTGACGCTAGATGAGCTCAAAATGCAGTATGCAGAACAGTTTGGCGGCTCATTTTAAAGAAGTTGTTATAAAAGGGTGTAGGACGACCTATATCGTCGTGCAATGACGACATTAAGCCCTAAAGCTAACCAAGCCGTTATCAACGGCTGGTTAACAGTATTGGCTAACATGAGTCGCGAAATACACGACTCATATTAGATATTGTTACAGCGAAGCGGTCATTTATTTTTTAAATGAGTTAAAAAATTGCTGAGTTGCTTCAATGTTGTTTGCCATTATTTTCTTAAAAGCGTTAGTAATGTGATAAAGGTCTGTTGGTTTGCCTTCAATAATTCGTTTATAGAAAATACCTGTTTCTTTTGTTGCTTTAGAGGCACCTTCAACAAGCGTTTCGTTTAGCTCGGTTGCGTGTGTAATGGCCTCTTTAGACTTGGTTTCTAGTTCATCTATGGTTGTCATAATCTGTTCCTTTGTTAAATGATGCGGTGCACAATATCTCATGCCATATCTTTTATGTCAACACAAGAATATAAATTTTATTGGCGTGCTGGGTCTCTAGTTAGCTTATGAAAACAGCTTGCTGAGGCTAGCCTAGCCAGTAGTTTTCACAGCCTTAAATGGCGGTTAATCGGCTGTGCTGATAGAAATGGAGGCTCTTCAAATACTAGAGCCTCCGTTGAAAGTTAAAGTTAAGAACTGGCTGAAGAACAGTTACCTTTTAGGTCTTTAATGAGCGCTTAATTGTTAATTAAGCTGCTGTGAAGCAGGTTTGACAATAAATTTGAATAATAAGGCAGTTATTGCAATGCTCCAGACGATAACAGCACCGCTGGGTAAATCAAATAATGATGAGCCAATTAAGCCAAACCCATAACCGGTGGCACCAATGAGAAAACCAATTAAGAGTGGTTTTTTATGCCCCAGGCTACCCAGTGCAGGAATAATTAAGCTCGCAAACACTAGATACACCCCGATCAGTTGAACAGAGTTGGTAACCGCTAACGCAAATAAAATGTAAAAAACAAGATTACCTAAGCGGTTTCGAAAGTTAAATAATAGCCAGACAATTAAGCAGGTTACCAAGGCCGTAGGTAAAAGTTGATCACTAGTGGTCCATAATATTTGACCGACCAGTAAGTCTTTCAGTGAATCACCGCCATGTGGGTTATTAGCAAGCAGCAAAATACTAGCGGTAGCGGCTAAGATAAAACTAATGCCAATAAGGGCTTCTTGGTGTTTTCCCCAGTGCTTTTCGGCCCAGCTTAAGCCTAATGCGCCGATTAAAGAAGCAGATAAAGCGGCGACTTGAACCTCCCAGCCATGTGCTTCCCAGCCAAAATGCCAGGCTACGATAACCCCTAAACCAGCCATTTGTGCAATAGCTAGATCAATAAAAATAATGCCGCGTTTTAGAACTTCTTGCCCAAGGGGGACATGCGTTGCGAGGACCAGTAGGCCGACAATAAATGCCGGCCCAATAATCGAAAGTTGAAGTCCTTCAATGTTCATGATGTAACATTTAATAATTGACTGAGGAGTCGATCAAACCAATTAATTAGAGTTTCATTATTATCAGGGCTGAGGGGTAAAGCAATGGCGGGGAGCGCCGTTTTACTGCTTAGCCAACGTGCCGATTTATCACTTTGGTAACTAGCATAAAGTAACATCTGAGCAGGTTCTTTTTTCAATGTGCTTAGTACCTTAGCAAGGTGAGTGCTACTTGCTGGAATACCGGGTTTTGGCTCTAGAGTTGCTACTTGCTTTAAACCTAACCAGCTTGATAGATAGACCCAATTATTATGGCTTACAACGATAGGTTTATCGCGTAATGGTTTGCTTCGCTGTTCCCATTGCTGCATTGCCTGTTGCCATTGCTGAGTAAAGGTTGCTAGGTTGTGTTGGTAATATGCTTGATGAGAGGGATCAATCATTGCTAGCCTGTCAGCTAAGGCCACGGAGACTTGAGCGATGCGTTTAGGATCTAGGTGAAAGTGAGGGTTTCCGGCAGCATGAATATCACCGAGACTACGATCAAGCACGGTTGGTTTGTCCATCAGGCTAACGTAGTCAGCAGCCATAAAATAGCCTGTTTGACCGACCTGCACATTAGGGTTAGCAGATTTACGTAGTAATAAAGGAAGCCAGCCTGTTTCGAGGTCTGCACCTGTGCAAACTAACAGGTTGGCGCGGCGCATTCTGGCAATCAGGCTGGGGCGTGCTTGTATATGATGAGGGTCTTGCATCGCAGTTGTAGCGCTGTTGACGTGCACTTTATCACCACCGAGAGCTTTAGTTAGCGCTGCCCATTCAGGTTCACATGCAAATATATTGAGTTCAGCATGGGCGTAAAATGGGCTGAGCAGAGTGAGTAATAAAATAAATGTTTTTTTCCATGGATGTAACATAATTGTCTCCAAACAAATGAATGTCGCACAGGCACAAAAGGCCTGTGCGATTTGTTTTTAATATTGATGAGCGCCGTGACTGCCTAGGCTAGTAGTGTATTGTAAGAAAATCTGATCATCTGATTCCTGGTAGGATTTATCACGGTTAAATTGCAGCCGTATCCTAGAAAATTCACTCGGTAACCACTCGATCATTGCACTCATACGTTTAGGTTTAAAACCGTCGCTATCTAAGCCTGCTTCCATTAACACATCGTCATCGAAGCCAGTGTTATCACTTTCTAACTGGTCATAACGAAGCCCTGCTCGCCACCGAGGTTTAAATTGATAAATAGTTTGTGCGTACCAGCCTTTTTGATGGCCGTCGAAGCTGGTTTCTTCTAGAGGTGGGCCACTGTTTAGCATGCTAATGGTGCCGTTTTCTTTACGGTCAAAATATTCAAACTGTACCTTAACATGTTGGTTTTTAGGGTTACCATTGGGCGCCCATTTGTAGACAAAATCAACAGCGTTTATTTTGCTATCGCCATCAAAAGATGGGGTTTCTTCAGCGCTATCGTCTTCACCATGGGCGTGGCCACCACCTGTACGACCTTCTATGTTATTAGCTTGCCAATGACTTAAACCCAATTGCCAACTGTGTTCGATGCCGATATCACCACCGATGTTAGCAAATACTGTTGCTGCGCCAATACCACTTTGCTCGCCAGCGGATGGGAATTGGCTACCACTCATAATTTCTGCGCCTAACTGTAAAAAAGTATCGGTCGGTGCTATATAACTTAGTTGAATACCATCATCCCTAAGTTGGTCGCCAAATAAGCCGCGATAAATTAACGGCGCATCGGCAAAATCCCAAGTATGAACATGGTGTTCATTCAGGTACCCCATGGCAGAAAAGAAACGACCGGCCTTGATAGTTAGGCCATTCCCTAAACCTAATGTCTGTATATAGGCTTCTTCTAGGTCTACTTCGGTGCTACCGTCATCATTATGAAAACCAAGAGTGGCTTTGCCATAAAACGTGTTGTCAATGTTAGCGCTCATGACCAGTTCGCTTTCGCCCACTGCAAACCCTTGGCTACCTAGGCCAGATTCGCCACCGAGCATGAAGCCGGGCAATGCGTAATCATCGGGGTCATTGCCCATGTCGGCAAAACGACCATCGAGAATAAGGCTAATGGCTGGATTGAAAGAATTTTGGGTCAGGAAGCTACTCTGTTTCGGTTTAACTGCTGCTTCCTGTGTTTTGAGTTCGACATATTGCGTTCTTTTTTCGGTTTCTATTAATCTAGACTCAAGGGCCTCAATGCGTTGTTCATAGTTCTTTTTAAGGGTGTCTAGCTGTTGTTTTAATAAGGCAATTTCAGTGTTAGAAAGTGCCGGGCTAGAAATAAGTAAACTGGCGATTATTGCAGCCATAGTAAATGCTTTACGCATAAGTAATTCTCCTGTAACAAAAAGGTAGTCACGCAAGGTCAACCCATCGCGTAACGTTAAAATGTGGTTTACAAGAAAGTAAAGGGAGGTGCGCGAGCGAAATAAGCTGTTTTTAGTAGAGGAACTTGCTGAGTGGGAATACCATCAACATGTGTTTTAGACAATAGTGGAACAGCGGGGAGTCGAATAGCCGAAACGAGTCCATTGCTAGACTTTTCACACTGGACAAATACCGTGCACGAATGGCTGGCTTTGTGAAAGGAATGCTCTACAGAATGGGCAAGCGCAGCCATTTGACTGATAAGCATCATGCTTATCAGTGCAATAGGTATTAAGACTTGCTGCCGTTTTTTCATTTATTGAAATGGAATATATGCCGAAGGTTAATACCGACAGCTGATTTTAGAGTCCTTCTAAACAACTAGGCAATATATAACGGCTATGCTTTTTTTACAAATATAGATTTCAGCTTCATTGGGCCAATACCAGTGATTTTACAGTCAATGTCATGGTCCCCTTCAACTAAGCGAATATTTTTTACCTTAGTGCCGACTTTTACAACAGATGAAGAGCCTTTAACCTTTAAGTCTTTGATAACAGTGATGCTATCACCATCTTGTAAAAGGTTACCGTTTGAGTCTTTTATGACTAATTTGTCAGTGTCGGTTTCGCTTGAATTGGCGGACCACTCATGAGCACACTCAGGGCAGATATACACAGTCCCGTCTTCATAGGTGTATTCTGAGTTGCATTGGGGGCAATTAGGTAAAGCACTCATGTTAGATCCTTTTGTGTGAGCTAATGGGGGAAATACCATTATAAGTTTTTACCTGTCTTATTGGCCAGTTAAAAGGACTAAGGGGGTGTTTAGCGATTAATGATTTTAGGTTATTCGGTTAGTTTGCCACGTAGCTTTTTTAATTGGCCGCGTTGAGTTTTATTATCAGTCCGTTTTTTCTTAGCATTTTTGCTAGGCGAGGTTGCTCGCCTAGCTTTTTGACTAACCGTTACGCTTTTTATGATCTGTTTTAGGCGTTCTAGCGCATCGGCACGATTTTTTTCTTGGGTGCGGTATTGCTGAGCCTTAATGATGATAATACCCATATTATTAATACGGTGATCTTGTCGACTTAATAATCGTTGTTTAAAAAGCTCAGGCAGGGAGGATGCGTTAATGTCGAAACGTAAATGAATGGCCGATGAGAGTTTATTTACATTTTGCCCCCCAGCTCCTTGCGCGCGGATGGCTGTAAGCTTAATTTCATCATCAGCAAGGGTGATATGAGAGGTGATGACTAACATGAACTTTATTGCGGTTTAGTAAAACGGGTGCTAAATATTGGTTTAGCCAAAACAAGGAAAATGGCAGCCGAGAGTACCGAAGAGGCGAAAATCATACACATCACCATAATTTGATAACGCACAGCAATCAGTGGTGATACCCCAGATAGTATCTGCCCGGTCATCATGCCCGGCAAAGAGACTAGGCCAACCGCAAATAGCGAGTTTATAACCGGGATCAGTGAGGCATGAAGTGCAATACGCCGCGCCTCCAAGTAAGAGACATGGCGATCTATTTCTGCATGGATACGCTCAGCGGCTAAACTAACGCTATTCATCGCATTGGCGAAAATCATTCCAGCTAATGGAATGATGATTTGAGGCAAATACCATGGTTTTAAATTAAGTACACCTTGAGTGATAACCAGCAGGGTAAAACCACCACCAACAATAATGGAGAGAAAGGCTTGTTTATACAATAGGTTACGCTTTATCGGGATCGTGCCTAGAGCAATCCAGCTGGAGGCAAAGACCATAATAGCTAGAACAGTGATAACAATGGCAGCATTATCAGCGTTAAAAATGTAGCTCAACAGGTAGCCGACTAAAAGCAACTGAACCAACATGCGTGCTAGGGCATAAAGTGCGTTGCTTGACTCTAATGACCATTTAAACAAAATAGCCAAGGCGAAAAGAACAGGGATAAAAGATAGCGCTAGATTTAACAGAGGAATATTTTGAATATCGTGTCCCATCTAATCGCTGTTAACTGTATTAGTTAGGTGCGTTTATCTGCTTGGCGCTTGTTTCGAGCGCTTTGCTTTTTTAAAAACAAGGCGAGTTCTTTTTCTGCCCATTGGACGGCTTCAGCTTCTGATTTAAACCCCGTTTGGGTTTTTGAAATAACCGTGTTTTTCGAACTGGCGCGACGAACGATGTCGGCTCTCCAGCTATCTTTTTCTGCGGAAGTTTGAAAAGTGTACTTTTTAGTAATGCTCATAAGTATAAGTTTGTCTTGAGTTTAAGAATCTGTTTCTAGCAAGCGTATGCCATCTTTTTCGATATTGATAATGCGCTGCTTATATAAACCACCAATGGCTTTTTTGAACGCACCCTTGCTCATCCCGAAGGTGTCAGAGATGATTTCTGGGCTGGATTTATCGTGAACCGGTGCAAAGTTATGGTTCTTTTTTAAATAATTAAGAATAATTTTACTGTATTTATCGCGTGTTTCTTTGCCGCCTTGGAGGCTTAAGTCTATTTTACCGTCGGGTCGAATACGTTTAATAAACCCTTTTTTTGATTGCCCGAAACTTAATTTTTGGAAGACATCATTTTTGTATAAAACTCCCCAATGTGAATGGTTAATGATGGCTTTAAAGCCTAAGTCGGTGCTGTTCGCAATGATAAGGTCAACTTGCTGTTGTGGGGTAAAGTCATGAGGTGCTTCATCATCGATGAACTTGTCTATTTTTGATGAAGCGACAATGCGCCCATCATTCTTGTCGAGGTATAAGTAGACTAAATAGGATTTGCCAACATCCATTGGTCGATGTTGTTCAGCAAATGGTACAAGAACATCTTTTTCTAACCCCCAGTCCAAAAAAGCACCCACATGTGTACGTGCTGCGACTGTTAGGTAGGCAAATTCACCAACCTGAGCTTTGGGCTTTTTTGTGGTGGCAATCGGGCGGTCTTCTGAGTCGAGGTATAAAAAAACATAAATCAACGAACCAACGGTTAAATCACTTGGAGCCTGCTTGTTTGGCAGGAGAACTTCACCTAATTCTTTAGCATCTAAATAAAAGCCGAAGTCGAGCGACTTGATGACTTCTAATTGATGTGTTTTTCCTAGCGTAACCATGGTGTACTCCTAATATTCGGTGTGCTGGCAATTATACAGGTCGTTGACAGTTTAAATGATTAAAACAGATGGCTTCCTTGCATCAAGACGCTTTATTGACGCTGTGTTTGCCAAAGAGCGGCGTGACCGAAGGTTAACATTGCTGCGTCATCGATTATCCCAATAACGTTGCATTTCATAATATAAGAATGAGGCCGTCCAGGTGATTAATACCAGCCCGGTTAATGACTCTAAGCCGGTTAAATGGCGCAAATCACCGATGGGTTGAATATCCCCAAAGCCTAAGGTTGTAAAGGTGGTGAAAGATAAATACGTGCAATCAAGCAAACTACCATCAAAATTGCCTTCTAAATGCCCCCAGCCTTCAGCATGATGCATAAAGTAAAACGCAAAGGCAAAGACCCAAACCTCTACCGCATGCGCAATAAGCGCAGTAAAAACGCCAAACAGTATTCTCAGTCGATGCTTTAATTTCATTTTTGGGATATATCGAGAAACACGGTATAAAAATTCGTAATGGATGATCACAGCAATGGCGACAACGAGCGAATTTAAAAAAAATATATGAAACATTGATTTGAAGAATAGGGGCTAAACGTAATGGTTATTGGTTGATTGTATACTGGCGGGCAGAAAATTATCGTGTTCATACGTATGAACGATTTATCGGCCTTAAGGGTATTCCGCCACTAGGTCGAGTGGGGTTAGATTGGGACAGTGGTCAAGTAGTGGGTAGTAGGCGGTGATGATAATAAATTGGCGAGTTTATCAATATCGCCACGCTCCGTCCGCCAGGCCATATAGCTTTCGTAGTCACTGCGTTGGTCCCACTTTTCAAGTAAAACAATATGGTGTCTATCGTCCTCATCACTGGTTACCGAAACACTTTTGCAGCCTTTGAAGGCACGTGTGTCGGGTAGGATCGACATAAAAACGCTTAATAGCTCTTCTCGGTTTTCAGGGTTAACTTGTAAATCTAAAATAACATCAACTGTCATAGCGATACCTTTTACATGGTTTGCCCGTAGGACTGTCCAGTATATGCCTATAAACTAAAGCCCGCAAGAATGAGGAAATACCCTGAGACTGGGCTTTATTCACCGTTACATAAGGGAATAAAGCGTTGTGAAGAACGAAAAAACTCGATATTTGGGAGTAGGCCTTATAAACCGAGAATCAGGCCAAAACCAGCGACTAATAAACTGGCCTAACAGTAAAATGAGTAAGCAAGCTGTTTTATCGTGTACGTTTTTGAATATTTAAAACGGGTTAACGGTGTGTTAGTGACCAGCAATAATGTATTTTTGGATTTCGTTCAAAGTCTTTTGATATTGTTTTTTGACTAATATTTTGAACAGCCAAGTGGGTGAGCGAGGCTTCGTTTAATTTAAACTTTCGAAAGTTAGTTGAAAAGATCATTGTGCCTTTTTTGCTTAGTAACTTTGCCGCTTTATTAATTAATTCAACATGATCACGTTGAATATCAAACACATTGTCCATCCGTTTTGAGTTGGAAAAAGTGGGTGGGTCAATGAAGATAAGCTCGTACTTTTTTTGCTCTTCTACGGCAGTATCAAGCCATTCCATGCAGTTAGCTCGAATAAGCTGGTGCTTGTCTAAGTTTAAATGGTTTAGCTCAAAATTATTTTTTGCCCAATCTAAATAGGTTTTTGACATATCCACAGTTGTAGACGTGGTGGCACCGCCCAGTGCCGCATGTACAGTTGCCGCGCCTGTGTAGGCAAATAAGTTTAAAAACTGTTTACCGCCGGCGTGTTCGCCAATCCAAAAACGTATCGGGCGATGGTCTAAGAATAAACCTGTATCGAGGTAATCTTTGAAGTTGACGAGAAACTTTGCCTGCCCTTCGCTGACTTCATGGAAACCACCATCGGTACCTTGTTTTTCGTATTGTGTGCGACCTTTTTGGCGACGACGAATTTTCAGTGATAATTGCTGGGGAGGGATGTTTAATACCTCTGGCATAACGGCTAAGGCATCACGAAGACGTAGAATAGATTTAGCCTCATCAATGGTTTTTGGGGCTTCATACTCTTGTACATGTACCCACTTTTTTTCGCCTTGGTAAACATCAATGGCCAATGCGTACTCGGGTAAGTCTGCATCGTACAAGCGGTAACAATGGATGTTGTTTTTCTTCACCCAAGGGGAGAGTTTTTTAATGTTTTTGCGCAGGCGGTTTGCCAGCATGGTAGCGCCGTCGCTCCAATCACCGGGTGTCGGTAGTAAGGCTTTTTTTAAATTGTCGCCAATGTGTTGTTGCTGACTGGCATGCTGTCCTTCAAAGTGCCGTTCTGGGGTCACCGAAAAGTTAAAGACTTTACAAGCGATAGCGCCGTTAAATAGTTGGTACGACTTATGTGACTTTAATGAAACATTAAATGCAAGTTCAACATTACCGGTAAACACAGAGGCGTGCCAGCCGTTAAAGCGGGCCTTTAGGATGCTGCCAATTTCTTGATATAAGGGTTTGAGTTGTTTAATGTCGCCGAGTCGCTCACCATACGGTGGGTTAACGATAAACAAGCCAGGTTTCCATGACGGATCGGGGGCTACTTTTGTAAGCGGTAAGCTGGTGGCCTTAATAACGTCAGTAAGATGAGCCGCTTTAATATTGGCTTTAGCAATGCCAGCGTGTTTGATGCTGATATCAGAGCCGGTGATGGGTGGGATGTTATGTAGGCCTTTTTCTCGGCGATATTCGGCTTCTTTTATCAGTCGTTGCCATATTATGGGGTTAAAGTGTTTCCATGCTTGAAAGCCAAAATACTCACGCAGCAAGCCAGGTGCAATGTCGCCGGCCATCATGGCGGCTTCTGTTAAAAAAGTGCCTGATCCACACATGGGGTCGTATAAAGCACCGCCTTCGGCGGCTATCTTTGGCCAGCCTGCGCGAATTAAAATAGCCGCGGCAAGGTTCTCTTTTAATGGCGCTTCTACAGACTCAGTACGATAATGACGACGATGTAAGCTGTCGCCAGATAAGTCTAAGCTAAGCGTTACTTTATCTTCATTGATATATGCGTTAATGCGAATGTCTGGTTGCTCACGCTGGACGTTTGGCCGCTCGTCTGTTGCTTCTTTAAATTGGTCGACAATAGCATCTTTGATCACTTGCTCGGCATATCTCGAGTGGTTAATTTTTGAACGTCTAATAGAAGCGTCAATGGCAAAAGTGTTGTAGACATCGAAGTGCTTGGACCAATCTATTTTTAAGGCACCGGCATACAATTGCTCAGGTGTTTGTGCTGCATATCGAGCCAAGGGCACTAAGACGCGATTAGCAAGGCGAGACCATAGGCAAACGCGTAAAGCCATTTCCAATTCACCCTCAAAATAAACTCCACCGGCAGCTGGTTTTACTTGCAAGGCGCCGATTTGTTCCAGTTCGTCGGCTAAGATCAGCTCCATGCCTTTGGCGGTTGTCGCGAAATAGTTATTGAGTTGTGGCATGGATATCCTTTTTAAGGTGGGTCGGCTAGAGGTGCTTGATTTGCAACGAACTAAGAAGGCTGGGTCCTTAGCGGTAAAAACTTAAGCGCTATGCGCATTTTAATCGTTTTTACGGCAAGGTAAAGGAAGCAATTACTGGCATGTGGTCAGATAAAGTGAGTGACTGAGCTTGTTCTACAAACGCATTTTGTACAGATAAATTTGGGCTGTAGAAGTAATAATCGATTGTCCGGTCAGGGTCTTGGCTTGATGAACTATTGGGGGCATAGGTGAACCATGCTTTGCGTTGCTCGGATTGCGTGTTTGCAAGGCTGGGTACCGCTAAATGTTGCTGGTACAAGGTTTCTATTGCAGATTGTTGATCGTAATTGAGACGTTGTTCTTGTGCGAGTAATGGATAGGCATTAGGCGGCAGTAAATTAAAATCGCCAGCAAGAACCCAAGGCGTTTGAGTCTTGTTAAGCGAATGTAATCGTTGATTAATTTGTGTTACTTGCCGTTCAAGGGTGTCGGTGCCTTTGGAAAAGGCGGATAAGTGAGTGTTTAAAAGCACCAGTTTATCTGCACCCTCTATGGGCAGGTGAACTTCCTGTAAGGCACGCTTAAGGTTAAATAATTGCGTGATGGGGTCTTGTGGGATAAGGCTGAGTTGAGTGCGTGTAGCCGTGGTTATTTTGTATTTTGAAATAATACTCAACTTGGTGCCCACAGCGCCCATGATACGTGGGTGAGGGAGATAACGGGCTTGCCAATAAAAGCTACTGGTATGACAGGCATAATCGCTGGGAAGCAACTCAAGTAATTGAGCTAATTGATCGGCATGATCTGTTCGCTGAGCACCTTCATCGACTTCTTGTAAGAGGATAATATCCGGATTTTGCTGTGTAATTAGGTTGGCTAAACCCTTCAGGGTTTTTGTGATGTCGTCGCTAGAAGGGCGTTCGTCGGGACCGGTATTATTAGGCAGGTCATAGAAAAAAACATAGTTTTTCCCCGCCATAAATTGAACATTTTGGTTATACAGCTTAAGGGTTTGGCCCGCCGTTAAACGGGGTGTGTTTTCGCCACAGTATACCGCTTCTTGTTGAAGAGCTGGTGGGTGGTATGTGCTAAACCACACTAAGGCAAACAGCCCTAAAAGACAGAGGCTAAGGGAAAATAACAGTCGATAAAAGACCTTTGTTATATCCATGTTATGAATGTACTTGCATCTGGTCTATTGATTTACACGTTATTTTAGTTTGATAGCGATACTGTCTATATTGTTGCGGTGCAAGCGATTTTGAATTTTATCGACCATTCTAAAGGAAGTGTACGGGCCCGATTTAACTCGGTGCCAAATGCTACCGCTTTGGTTTACTGTTTGTACGGTCGATTCAATACCTAACAATGCTAAGCGGGCGCGAAGAGTATCAGCCTGCTGAGCTTTTTTAAAAGAACCTATTTGAATAATAAAGGTGCCAGGTTTGCTTTTTCCAGTGCCTTCTAGCCGACGCCTTTCTTCAATTTCATGCTCAGGAATAACAATTTCCATGTCGGGCAATATTTGATAAAAATCAAAACGTGGTTTAGTGCTGTCGATGGGTTTTGCAGTTGTTGCGATGGGCTTTTTTACATCACGTACGTCTTGTTGGCTAACAGGTCGCTTCACATCAGTAACGGGTTTATTTGGCGCTTCTTCCAAGTCAGATAAAAACATCGCAAAACCGCCAATTAATAGGCCAGTAATTAGCCACCAATAACCGGGAATAGGGCGTTTTTTTTTGCGCGCGTTATTGCTGTTAATTCGGTTTTTGTAATCTCTAGGCACTACATGGACTCCGGTGCATTAACGCCCAGTAGCTGTAAACCATTGGCTAGGACTTGCTTTGTTGCATTAATAAGAACTAGGCGAGCTTGCATCAGTGCTACATCATCAACAATGAATTTGTGTGAATTGTAATAACTGTGAAACTGCGTAGAAAGTTCACGTAAATAATGGTTAAGTTGATGTGGTTCGTATTGCTGAGCGGCTTGCGTCAGTTTTTCTGGGTAACGGTTTAAGGTATCAATCAGGTTGGTTTCGTGCGTTTGCGCTAATTGATCTAAATGCTTTAAACCCTCCTGTGCACTATAGCTGAGGCCTTTTTCTGTCAGTAATCGCATCACACTACAAACACGCGCATGAGCATATTGAACGTAATATAAGGGGTTTTCATTGGACTGCGAGGTAGCCAAATCAAGGTCAAAATCCATGTGCTGCTCGGCTTTACGCATGACGTAAAAATAGCGTGCAGCATCAGCGCCGATTTCATCGCGTAACTCCCTAAGTGTTACAAATTGACCAGAACGGGTCGACATTTGCATTTTTTCGCCACCTTTATACAAAACGGCAAATTGGACCAGCAAGACTTTCATACGCTCGGGGTCTGCGCCCATTGCTTGCAAAGCGGCCTTAACACGTGGCACATAGCCGTGATGGTCAGAGCCCCAGACATCGATGATATCGTAACCACGTTCGAGGGTGTGTAAATGATAGGCTATATCGGAGGCAAAGTACGTGGTTAAGCCATTATCGCGAATAACAACACGGTCTTTTTCATCGCCAAACTCGGTTGATTTAAACCACCAAGCACCTTCTTTTTGGTACATATAGCCAGAAGCTTTAAGCTTTTCAATGGCTCGATCAATGGCTCCTTTGTCCATAAGTGAGCGTTCTGAAAACCAATCGTCGTAATGAACGCCAAAGTCTTCAAGGTCTTGACGAATATCGCCGAGAATGGATGTTAATGCGGCGTCAAAAATAATGCGGTAGTTTTTATCCCCTAAGGACTCTTTAGCGCGCGCAATAAGGCCGTCAATATGTTTTTCCTTGTCGCCGCCATCAGGCTCATCGGCGGGGATATCAAGAAACACATCACTGACAGGCATGTTAAAGGTTTGGCCATGTGACTGTTTAATCAGCGTTGCAATGTCAGCAATATAGCCACCTTTGTAACCGTTACTTGGAAACGGGATGCTTTCACCACAAAGTTCTAAATATCGTAGCCATACGCTGGTAGCTAGGATGTCCATTTGGCGGCCAGCATCATTAACGTAATACTCGCGATGGACATCGTAACCAATGGCTGTCAGTAGATTAGCAACGGTTGCACCGTAGGCTGCACCTCTTCCGTGCCCTACGTGAAGGGGCCCGGTTGGGTTCGCTGAAACGAATTCAACTTGTACCTTTTTACCTTTGGCAATATTGGAGGTGCCAAAGCGAGAACCTTGTTCAAGAATCTGTTTGATGACGGCGTGTTGGCTAAGCGGGTTGATGAAAAAATTAATAAAGCCTGGGCCGGCTATATCAACACTTAATACGTCGCTGTCTTCTGGCAAGCTATTGATAATAGCTTGGGCTATTTGGCGAGGGTTCTTTTTTGCAGGCTTTGCCAACATCATTGCAACGTTACTGGCGTAATCACCATGAGATGGGTCACGAGTATGCTCAATTTTGATAGTAGGCGTTAACTCTTCAGGCAATTCGCCTTGAGTTTGTAGCGATGAAATGGCTTGCTGAAGCAAAGAGGCCAAACGTGTTTTCATAGTAAATTTAGATCGTTGATTGATGCGCTGAATAGCTGTTCGGTGTTGAACACCGTTGTCATTGCGTATTATCGCTTGTGGGGTAAAACTTGCAAGTCTAAACGCTGTTAAAACAAGTCAATGGGATCAACATCAATGGACCAACGTACCTTACGCGAGGATTTGAGTTTTTCAAGTTTCGGTAAAAGCTGCTGTAAAAATTGATGGCGGGGTTTTCGCTGGGCCGATTCAATTAATAATTGATAGCGAAACCGTCCCGCCCTTTTTAGCATGGGGGCTGGAACGGGGCCTAGAATTTGAATCAGCGGTGCTTGAATCGTAGAGATCAACTCCTTAGCATCGTTTAGGAAGTTTAGAACCGCTTGTTCATTGATGGCGTTCACTCGTAATAGAGCTTGATAATGGTAGGGGGGCAATTGGGCTTGCTGCCTTTCATCCAGTGCCTCTTTTGCAAAACGCGTGTAGCCGTGCGTGATTAAGGTGTTTAATAAGGGGTGCTCGGGGTGGTGGGTTTGAATGAGTACCCGGCCGAGTTTTTCTTCGCGTCCTGCACGGCCAGCGACTTGGGTAATAAGCTGGGCCATACGTTCGCTGGCTCTGAAATCACAACTAAACAGTCCCGCATCAATATCAACAATGCCTACTAAGGTCACATTTGGGAAGTGGTGTCCTTTAGCAAGCATTTGCGTGCCGACTAAAATTTGAGCGCCGCCTTCATGTACTTTGTCGATGACTGACTGCATGGCATTTTTTTGTCGTGTGCTATCGCGGTCAATTCGACTCACAGGGGTGCCAGGAAAGTGCGAGCTCAATGTTTCTTCAACGCGCTCAGTCCCAAGCCCTAATGGAAATAATTCTGTTTGTTGACACGATGGACAGGTATTCGGAATGGCATGTTCAACTCCGCAATGATGGCATCGAAGTAAATTGGCATTTTTATGAATGACTAGACGAGAGTCGCAACGACGACACTGTGCAACCCAACCACAGCTATGACACATTAATACGGGAGCAAAGCCTCGGCGATTCACAAAGAGTATGACTTGTTCGTTCCGCTCAAGTGTTTTGCCAATCGCTTTTAAAAGCGATTGGCTTAAATGATTGTCTAACGTTTGGTTTCGGCAGTCTAATAAACGAATATCAGGGTGTGAGGCACCTGCGGTACGCTCGGGCAACACTAATTGTTTGAAACGACCTTGTTGTACGTTGTATAGACTTTCGAGCGAGGGTGTTGCAGTACCTAATACGATAGGGATGCTGTAGTCTCTTGCACGCATAACAGCAATATCTCGAGCGGAATAGCGAAAGCCTTCTTGCTGTTTGAATGATGTGTCATGCTCCTCGTCCATAATGATCAGGCCGGGCGTACGCATCGGCGTGAATACTGCCGAGCGGGTGCCCAGCAATATATTGGCAAGGCCTTCTTTTAATCTAAGCCAGGCCTGAGCTCGTTGAGTGTCGTTAAGGCCGGAATGTGAAATGACCATCTGTGCTGTTAGGCGTTGCCTAAATCGCTGAGCTAATTGAGGTGTTAGGGTGATTTCAGGCAATAAAATTAACACCTGTTTTTCAGCACTAATGACGTGCTGAATAAGTCGAAGATAAACTTCTGTTTTTCCACTACCGGTGACGCCATCTAATAAAAATACTTGAAAGCCTTCGAGTGCCTTAGCAATTGAGTCGATGGCAGTTTGTTGGGCCGGGTTTGGGTCAAATAAAGGTGTGGTCGGAGAGTGTGTGGCTGTGTTGTGTTCTTGTGAGGCAGTGACCCAGCCTTTCTCGATCATGCTTTTAAGGGGCGAGCGCCAGTTCCAGTCAAGTGTGGAAAAGAAATCACGATCAACAGGTGCATCGGCGTTTTTTAGTTGATGCCATAAGCCTAGCTGCCTTGGGGAGCGTTTTAAGGAATTTTCATCGAGTGTCAGGCCATGTTTGGATAATGTGTATCGCGTGGTGAGCTCTATAGTGGGTGTTAATCCGGCTCGAAGCTGTTTTGGGAAGGCCTGAGCAAGCACCTCGCCGATAGGGTGATGATAGTAGTTAGCAGCCCATTTATATAGTTTTAAGTCATCAAGCGATATTAGAGGCTGTCTATCAATTAATTGGGAGATGGGTTTGAGTTGTTTTCGGCTAAGTTCGGTTGACGAAGAAATGTTAAGAATAACGCCAATTTTTTTTAATCGGCCAAAGGAAACAAAAACACGCTGGCCGATTTGGTAATCAGAGCGAGCCGAATTTTTTATCGGGAGATAGTCAAAAATACGGTGCAGGGGGGTGTCGACAGCAATATTGAGGTAAAAATCAGACATCAAGTAAAAGCGTTATTTGTTTTGTATCAGTTAGCCTGAAAAGATTAAAAAAATCTACAATAAATCGCTAACTTAATGAGTTAACTATGGTTTTTATTTTATCCACATTTTCTGTGGATAACTATGTGGATTATCTATTTATAATAGCTCTCAAAGCCCATGCAAAAAGGGCTGACATCAAATTGTAACAAAATAAACCATTGTTAACATATCTATAAAAAACAACAAGTTATATAATGCAAGGGTTATTTTAATCATTGCGTCGCAATATGTTTATGGCGACTAATCTAGTGTTTTTAGCTTGTGAATAAGAAGTCTTTGTGTATAGGGCTTAAGGCGCCTTTCAGCTAAATTATTACAAATAAGAAGGTCAAGTTAAGTGTTGCCGTGAATGTCTTTATATTCCTGTTATTTGTTTAGACTATCAATGTTTATCACTATCTTTTTGTTCAGCTTAATGTGTTAATTATTAGCCATAGCGTGAGATTGACCATTCGTTGTGTTATTGGTGTAGGTGTACCATAATAAGGTTGTCAAAGATGATAATAGTTAATCAGGAAGAATTTTCTGCTGGGTGTGGCATCATTTTTTAACTTGAAAGATAGCCGGTGCTATCGAGGTCTAATATTGCAACAGAAACGTAAAAAACTGGAATATGAGCGCTTAGTGTTGGCATATAGTGATGAACTTTTTCGTTACGCGCTTTGGCTATGTCACGATAAAAACATGGCTGAAGATTTGCTTCAAGAGACCTGTATGCGTGCTTGGAAGTCATTGGATAAATTACGTGATAGTTTATCCAGTAAGGCGTGGCTGATGACGATCTTGCGAAATGAACATGCCCGTCAATATGCACGCTTCCGGCCGGAGATAGTTGATTTCGATATAGATATGTTGAGTTTGAGGGATGTAGACAATGATACGAGTCCTGACGCGTTTGCTCTTAAGCAGGCATTGAATGAGCTTGCGAATGAATATAAAGAGCCGCTGTTGTTGCAGGTAATTGTTGGATTAAGCTGTGAAGAAATCGCCTCGGTTTGTCATATTTCTAAAAGTGCGACCATGACCCGTTTGTTTAGGGCAAAACAGAAGTTAAGAAGTGTTTTAAGGCCCGAAGCGGGCCGGGCAGGTGAATGATGAAATGTGATGATTTTAAATTTGAATATACGGTCGCAGCAAATGAGGTTGGGGCAGAGGCCAAAGAGCACCTAGCATCCTGTGAGCAGTGTCAAATATTTGCAGCGCAAGAAAACTTGTTTGAGCAGCAACTAAAAGAGGTTGTTAACCAAGGTGTTCCAAGCAGTTTAAAGCATTCGATAAGAGACTATGTGTATAAGGCACCTTTTTGGAGTGCGACTAAAATGAAGCCTATTGCCTTTGCGGCATCGTTACTATTAGCGGTAGGCTTGGTAACGTTTATACCAACGCAAAACGAAGAGTCAGTGTTGCCAATAGATCAGTTAGTTTACGAACACTTTTCACACGATGGGGCATCTTCAACGCAAGTGGCTTACCCGCTTAATGAGCAAGAGCTCATAAAGTTGAGTAAAGAGTTTGGTATACGGGTGAGGTTAGCTAAAAATATTAGCTTTGCAAAAAAGTGCCCTATTGGAGATAGTTATGGCTTGCACATGGTGTATCAATACCATCAGCAAGCCATAACGATTATTTATATGCCAGACATCAGTCTAGATAAAACCCTACCTTTCCATTATGCCGGTTTACATGGCTGGGTTAAGCCATTGAAAAATGGCTCGATGGCCGTCTTAGCTGGTACAGCGACTGATATACCAGACGAGGAATTTGCCAGCAACGCAGTAGAATGGCTCTAATCATTGCCTTTTGAGTGATCCCTAGCAAAAATCAAGTAAAAAGCAGGCAGAATATAAAGTGTAAATATAGTGCCTATACCTAAGCCAGTAGCAATAACTAACCCAATATCAAACCGACTAACCGCACCAGGGCCTGATGCAAGTAGCAGCGGAACCATCGCAACAATCATCGATGCAGTTGTCATTAGGATCGGCCTTAAACGTACTGTAGCTGCCTCCTCAACGGCATTTCGAATAGAAAGCTTTTCCGTAATTTGTAATTGATTGGCAAACTCAACAATTAAGATACCATTTTTAGCGACCAGCCCAATTAAGGTAATAAGCCCAACTTGAGTATAGATATTCATCGTTGCGACCCCTAGCATAATAAAAGCCATTGCACTGGCCAACGATAAAGGCACCGACACTAAAATAATAAGCGGGTCACGCCAACTTTCAAATTGGGCGGCTAGTACTAAGTAGATAATTAACAATGACATAAAGAAAGTTAGAACAAGCGCGCTACCTTGCTGTTTGTATTGTCGTGAACTACCCGTGTGGTCCCACTTAAAGCCTCTAGGGAAAGATTTTTGAGCTTCTTCTTCAAGATAAGCTAAGCCATCTCCCATGGTCACACCTGGGCGTAATAAGCCCTCAATAGTTATACTGTTAAGTTGTTGAAACTGTGTGCGTTTAGCCGGTTCAACTTGCGTTGATACGGTGACGATTGAACTGATAGGAACCTTCTTGCCTGATGAGGTTTTTAGGTAAATGTTATCAAGTTTTTCAATATCTGAGCGACTAATATCGGCTACTTGCGGAATCACTTTATAGCTTCGCTCTTGCATGCTAAAGCGATTCACATAACCTTCACTAAAATAAACCGATAAGTTACGGCCTATTTCTTCCATGCTGATCCCTAAATCTGCCGCACGGTCTTTATCAACCATCAAATTGTACTTAGGTCTGTCAAATTCTATGCTTTTTTGTAAGAAAATAAAGTTGCCGCTTTGCATAGCTTTACCAATCAGCTCACCTGTTACATCACTAATTTGACTATAATCAGCGTCAGAAATAACAACAAACTGTACAGGCAATCCACCGCCTGCGCCTGGAAGACCTGGTTGCTGTACAACAGCTGTTCTCACACCTGTAAGCGAGGCCACTTTTTGTTGGAGCTCGGGCTGTATCTCCATCTGAGTACGTTCGCGGGTGGATTGAGGGCCCATTTTTAGGCCGCCAAGTAATTTAGTCGTATCATTCCCTAGCCCCAGCAAGATGAAGCTATGATCATACTCAGGCATGGCTTCAAAAATATCTGATAGCTTTTTGCCTTGTTGTTGTAAAAAGTCAAGAGTAGATGTCTGCGGTGCCGTACCCATCGCGATAAGCAAATTCTTGTCTTCAATGGGAGCTAATTCTGATTTTGATAACAGGTACATCGGGTAAAGGCTTAATAACACAACCAAACCAAATATAACGGGAATAGAAGGGGTTGATAATAAAGGCGAAACAGTTTTTTTGTAGCCACTGGCTAATTTTTCAAAAAAGTGTTCAGCGTACTTTTCAAATCGGCCGGCACTTTCAGAGCTTTTTAGAATGCGAGCACTCAGCATAGGAGCGAGTGTTAGCGCAACAATGCCAGAAATAAGGACAGCAGCAGCTAAAGAAAAAGCAAATTCAGTAAACAATGTACCAACTAATCCACCCATAAAGCCTATAGGGAAATAGACGGCAATAAGGGTAGTTGTCATTGCGATGATAGGCAAGCTGAGTTCTTTTGCGGCATCTATGGCTGCTTGAATACGTGGTTTTCCCATGTCGATATGGCGGTGAATATTTTCAACCATGACGATAGCATCATCCACCACTAAGCCAATTGCTAAGATCATCGCCAGCAAGGTCAGTAGGTTTAATGAAAAACCAAACGCTAGCATAATGAAAGTTGCACCAATGAGTGATAAAGGAACGGTGACTGCCGGTATAAACGCAGCACGCATGGTGCCTAGCGATAGGAAAATAACAACAATAACAATGCTGATGGCTTCAAGTAAGGTTCTTCCTACCTCGTTGATGGAGTCGCTGATAAATTTACTCGCATCATAGGGCATGTGAGACACAAGTCCCTCGGGCAAGTTATTATTAATGTCTACCATGGCAAGGTTAACCCGTTTAGCTACATCAAGCGGGTTTGCGTCGGGCGATTGATCTACCGTCATAAAAACAGCAGGCTTTCCACTGTAGAGGTTTTCGCTTTCGTAACCTTCGGCGCCAAGTTCAACATCGGCTATATCAGATAAACGAATTAGGGTGTCGTTTTGTTTGCCAACGACCAGTGTTAAGAAATCTTCTTCTTTAGCGACATCGGTTGTAGCGCCCATCTCAACACTGACCAGTGTGCCTTTTGTTTTACCAACACTGGAAAGGTAGTTGTTTCTGCGTAAGGCGGCAGAGACATCTTCAGCGCTCACACCTAAAGCAGCCATCCTTTTTGGCTTTAGCCAAATACGCATTGCGTATGTGCTATTGCCTAAGAGGCTTGCTTGGCCAACACCTTCAATGGATTGTAATCGTGGTTGAACGACACGCAATAGATAATCGGCGATTTGAATATCTTTCATGGTGTCACTAACAAAAGCGATATAAATCAGCGAAGTGGTAGACCCTGTTTTGGAGGTGATGATAGGGTCTAGTGCTTCTTGAGGTAATACACTACTTTGACTAGCCACCTTGGCTTGTATTTCTGCTATTGCGGCATTAGCGTCATAATTGAGGCGCATATGAGCCTCAATGGATGAGAGACCTTGTGTGCTGGAAGAAAAAAGGTAGTCTATTCCCTCAGCTTGGGCAATGGCCTGCTGTAAGGGAGTGGTAATAAAACCTTTTATAAGCTCACTACTAGCGCCAGGGTAAGACGTAGTAATAGAGATGACGGTATCTTTGGTTTCTGGGTACTCACGTATTTCTAGTGAAGCTATTGAGCGCAAGCCCAACACCAAAATAATTAAACTAACAACGCTGGCTAATACAGGTCGCTTAACGAAGATGCTGGTAAAGTTCAAAGCAATGCCTATTGTTGGTTATTGGAAAGGGTAACTACCTGACCGTTTCTGAGTTTTACGTGACCCTCATTAACGACTATATCGTTTAGTTGGAGTCCTTTAACTATTTCAACGCGGCCTTCTTGATGGGCGCCGGTTTCAATATTACGTAGCTCAACACTATGTTGGCCGTCCTGTTGTTTTACGACATAAACGCTCTCACCATAGGTATTAAATAAAACAGCGGTTTCAGGCAATGTTAAAACGGGACTGGCTTTTGAGGTAATAGCGGTTACTTCAGCAAACATCCCTGCTCTAAGTTTTTCATTGGGATTGTCGATAGTGGCTCTAACGCCAATAGAACGGGTTTCTTGATGTAGGCTTGGGTTTATCGCTTGGATATTACCTGTAAAGACTTCGTCGGGGTAAGCTTGAACCTTAACCTTTACCAATTGCCCTGTTTTAAGTTGTGCAAAGTGGCGTTCAGGAAATGAAAAATCGGCGATGATGGGCGATAAGGACACGAGTTGGGCAATTTGAGCGCCTTTGTCTAAGTATTGTCCAAGGCTGACAAGTCGAATACCTATTTCACCAGAGAATGGAGCACGTATTTTCTTTTTGTTAATAATGCTTTGTTGCGAAATAACGGCTGCTTTTGCGATGTCTAATTCGGCACGGGCCTCATCATGACTAGATAGGGAGGTTGCTTTGTTTTTTAACAAAGTGACCTGGCGTTTAAATTTTATTGTCGCAAGCTTTTCAGCTGCGACTAAACCATCAAGGTTTGCTCTATCTGTTGAGGTATCAAGCTCGAGAATCAAATCGCCTTTTTTCACAGTGGCGCCTGAGTCTACGTGCAGAACGGAAATGATGCCTGCAATTTCATTGCTTAAAACAATGCCTCGTACAGGGTTAATGGTGCCGACAGATGACAAGGTGTTTTCCCACTGTTCTTTAATCACCTCGACCGTTGTTACTGTAGGCGGCGGTGGTGCTTTGCGGGATGACATTGCTTTGTTGATTTGAAGGAATTTCGAACCGAATAAGCCACCAAATATCACGATAATAATAATGGCTAGTAAAAGTATTTTTTTACTCAAGGGGGTCTCCGTAATGATGCTTGAATTGATTGCTAGCGGCCTAAGTATACGCCGTCAAAGAAGGCTTCTCAAACTGAATATTAGCATTCTTTAATGTAAAAACATTGTTTATCCGTTAAAAATAGACTAAGACTGCAACAGAAAAAGGACAATTTAGGCATAATAGACTGACGTTAGATATAGAGTAAGGCGTTGAATGAAAAATATAAAATGGGTTTGTGTTGGCCTAATACTGATGCTGTCGGCTTGCGCGCATATAACAGAGCAAAAAAAGTTAGAGCATCTAGATGCTAAACAAAAACTGTTTATGAAAGCGTTACGCTGGAAGTCGTATGAAACGGCGGCAAGTGTTATTCGTTATAGAAATCCAGCGCGCAAATTAGCTCCAATTGATGGGCTTAATAAAATTACGGTGACTTCTTATGATTTGATAGGTTCTGTGCCCAACGAGGAGGATGACACCATCATAGCGCAGGCATTATTTGGTTATATTCAAAATGAAACAGGGCGTGTCTATCAAGTAAAACATACTCAAGTTTGGTGGTTCGATGAGGAGTCAAAACAGTGGTTTTTAGACAGCGATATGCCGGACTTTAGAATAGATTAAGTTTTTTTGTAATTGTTGGCTTGTCAGATCTGCTCGAATGTTTATTTTTTCGTGAAGGTTTTTGTTATCGCCACAATTTATAAGTAGTTGGCAGTATTTGTGCCTTCAAGTTTGTCTTGAAGGTTAGTGTTGGTTGGCAATAAACGTTTAAGCCCTTCTTTAAAAGCGCGTATTTCATTGATAATGCTTGATGTTTTGTTTATAACGACGCCGATTTAAAAGGTAGGAAACTAGTGAGGTGGTCTATCTGTGCGTTAACCTGTATTTTTTCATCGTCAATAAACTGTTCAATGGCTTGACGAAATTCGGCATGTAATATCATGTGGTTTGACAAGGTTTTGACGGGCTTGAAACCACGTGAGATTTTATGTTCGCCTTGAGCGCCCGGGTCAAAGCGCATGAGTTTATGATTAATACAGTATTCAATGCCTTGGTAATAACAAGCTTCGAAATGTAAAAACTCATATTCATGCTCACAGCCCCAATAGCGACCATACAGTGTTTGATGATCTTTAAAACACAGTGCAGCACCAATGAGCCTATTGTCTTTTTGGGCGCAAAACATCACCAAGTTCTCAGCCATGGTTGACAGTAATAAGTTAAAAAATTCTAAATTTAAATAGCCTTGTTGCCCGCTACGCTTTAAGTATGTGAAATGATAAAAACGATAAAATTCAGCCATTAATTGTTTGCTAATATCACAACCATCGACCACCGTCATTTCAATACCTTGTTGAGTAATTGACAGCCGTTCTTTACGTAATGTTTTGCGTTTACGTGATTTGAATGTTTGTAGGAAATCGTCGAAAGACGTGTAGTGATGGTTGAACCAATGGTATTGAATACCACTGCGTTGTTTATACTCGGAGTCCTCCAGTAAGGAAGACATTTCGGTGTCAGGGAAAAGCACATGCCAACTCGATAACCCCACTGAAGAAACTGAATCGAGAGCAGCCTGTCGGATATTTTTAATGATGGTCTGTTTTTCTTGTGTCAGTTGAATGCGATTGTGAAAAGCTAAACGAGGGCCTGTGGATGGTGTGAAAGGGATGGCTGATAATAATTTAGGGTAATAGTGTAATTGGTGTTGCTGATAGGCATTGGCCCAAGCCCAATCAAAAACGTATTCGCCGTACGAGTGGGTCTTAAGGTAACAAGGCATGGCAGCGATAATGTCATCTCTATCGGTGACAATTATATGATGAGGGGTCCAGCCGGTAGAAGCTTGGGTACAGCCGCTTTGTTCAAGTGCGGATAAAAAAGCATGTTGAATAAACGGATAATCAGTTTCAAATACACTGTTCCAGTGTGTGTCTGATACCTTAGATATGCTAGAGAGAAATTTAATATTCATAGTGTTAAGGTTAACGAAAAATAATGATTAAGGCGCATGCCATTGTAGTCGTTTCTAACGCTGTTATGGCTAGCTATTATGAGAACCATTGGCCATAACAAGCCACTAAAACGCTGACGCTGAGCAGTTCAGATAGGGTTTTTAAAGAATAAATTGGTAACGCTAAATACTGGAATTATATATTGTCGAAAAGTAAACAATGGCATAGAGTATTCTTTACAAAAAAAACATGATGGATAGGGATATGTCTAACGAAAGTATGGCTCAAAAGAAGGAACGAACCCAAACAAGTGGTTTGATCCGTGAGTTACTCGAAGAACGAAAACAAGTCTGGTCTTCTTACTGTGCAGTATCGGGCATTGAGGAACATAAAGGCCAAAAACCAATCGAGGAGCTGCTTCAAGATTTTTGTCAGTTGACGGTTGATTATATTTCATTAGGACATTTTGGCGTGTATCAACGTATTTTAGCGGGTAATGAAAGACGCAAGTCTGTACTGGCCGCCGCTGAGCGCATCTACCCAAGTATCTCTAAAGCTACTGAAACTGTTTTAGACTTTAATGACAAGTACCAGACGTTAACGCCAGCAATGATTTTAAATGAATTGGCTAGCGACTTATCCTCAGTCGGTGAAAATCTGGCAAACCGAATTGAGTTAGAAGATCAATTAATAGGCGAAATGCTTGCCTAGACCACAGATAAAGTATTGCCCTGAATGTGGTAATAAGACGGAGTCAAAAACGCCCGAGGGGGATAACCAGATTCGGGATGTTTGTGACGCCTGCGACCTTGTGCATTATCAAAACCCACGAATTATTGCCGGCTGTATTCCTGTTTGGGAAGATAAAATTTTGTTATGTAAGCGCGCTATTGATCCTAGAAAAGGATTCTGGACATTGCCAGCAGGTTTTATGGAGCTGGGTGAAACGACCGAGCAGGCGGCTGTACGAGAAACTTTGGAAGAAGCCGAGGCGGTTGTCCAAACTGAAGAGCTATACGCGGTTTTTAACTTGCCACACATTGACCAAGTGTATGTGATGTATCGTTCAGTATTATTAAAGCCAGAGTTTTCAAGTGGTGAAGAAAGTTTAGAGGTGCGTTTATTTGCGGAGCATGAAATTCCTTGGGATGAGCTGGCTTTTGAAACCATGCGTAAATCGCTAGAGTTTTATTTTCAGGATAGACAGTCCGGTTGTTTTAAGTTTAGGTCTGCAGATATTACAAGACCGTTATCTCGTTAACCATTTAGCCATGGGTGTGAAATGAAACGAGAACAGATTATTCAATGCCTAGAGCCGGCAAGCAGCCTTCAAGGTTGGTCGCAGCAACAGCGTAAAGATGGTTTACGTAATGCAGCTGTTCTGATTCCTTTGGTTGAACGTGATCAATGGCAAGTTTTGCTAACTAAGCGTACCGAACATCTTAATAATCATGCTGGACAGGTTAGTTTTCCTGGAGGACGTGCTGACAGCATTGATCTTTCGCCACTACAGACGGCATTACGAGAAACCGAGGAAGAAGTGGGGATTCAACAGGACTTAATAGAAGTGGCCGGAATTATCGAGCCCTTTTTAACGGTAACTAATTTTAAAGTCGTTCCCATTGTGGGTTTTGTGGAACCTTCGTTTACTCTCAATATTGATGAGTTTGAAGTGGCTGATGTGTTTGAGGTGCCACTATCAATCTTGGCAGACCAGTCTTGTTATGAAAGAAAAGAAGTTGTCTGGAAGGGTCAAAATAGGATGTATTGGGAGTTGATGTACGACGGCTTTCAAATCTGGGGTGCAACAGCCGCTATGCTGTATGCATTTGCTGACCGTTTAAGGGTGGCGAAAAACACCTAATTTACTAGTTTTTGGCTGAGCTGGGCCGGTACTTGTTTTGTAAGCCTTGCAAGAAATTTCGTAGGACTTGGTCTTTACAAGGACGATAATGTTTATGGTCTGTGCGACGAAAAAATGCGCTTAGCTCATGTTTACTAATGGAAACGCCATTGTTTGATAACAGCGCTAAAACGTCTTCATTTTTCATGTCGAAGGCGATTTTAAGTTTACGTAACACGATATTATTAGTGATTTTTTTATCGGGCTCAGGTGTGGGCCTATCCTGTTTTCCTCGTCGGTCGATAATCAACCCATTTAAAAATATTGAAAATGAGGTGTCTCCACAGCTTACATAAGCTTCGTCGTCATCTTTTTTTAACCAGTTGCTTATTTGCTCGCGTGTCACCTCGTGATCTGCCTGTTTAAAAATATCGATCATTTTTGCATCATTGAAATCGAAGGTGTAGCGAAGGCGGCGTAAGATATCGTTATTGGTCACAAAGGTTCCTAGAATGGTTTGGTCTGGTTGGTGAGAGTATTTTACAGCTTCGTGGGCGCCTGTAGTTCATTTTTTGTATGCGCTGAAAAAGTAAACCGAATAATAGGTGTTTTACAGTGACGAAGCTTTATTGATTTTGTTCTAAGGCCAATAACTGTTTTTTGGCCGCTAAGCCTCCCGCATAACCGGTCAGGCTGCCATGGCTGCCAATGATTCGGTGACAAGGAATGATTAAACTGACAGCATTAGCGCCTATGGCATTAGCAACAGCACGAACAGCCGTTTTATTATGAATAGTGCTAGCGATTGTTTGGTAAGAAGTAGTTGAAGCGTATGGGATGGTTTGTAGGCTGCGCCATACGCGTTGTTGGAAATCAGTGCCTACCATTAAAATGGGTAAGTCGAATTGTGTTAATTCTTGGCGAAAGTAGCGATTGAGTTGCTTAAAGGCCGTGTCGATGATAGCGGTTTTTTTGTTGACATAATGCGCGTTTAGACCCGTTTGTAGGCGTCTGTCAATGCTCGCCCGTTTTTGCCGCTGTTGCCAATCACATAGGCATAGTTGATTCTCAAAGGAGCCAAGCAGTAGTTCACCTAGTGGGCTATAGTATGATTGGATGTGGATTTCATTTAGCGATCGCATGCTATGGGATTCAGTCCTTTGTAGCGATAGCCCAGTGAATTAAGCGGTTAGGCTACGAGAAACAATTTCAGACACATCTTTTGATAGTGGTGTATGAGCTTGTATGCGCGATAGCTGCGCCTTAATCAATTGTTGTCGCGTACTATCAAATTTTTTCCAGTGGCTTAGTGAATTAGCTAATCGAGCCGCCACTTGAGGATTAATGCTGTCCAGCAGAAGAATGTTATCGGCTACAAATTCATACCCAGAGCCGTCTATTGCGTTAAAGTGCAAAGGGTTGGCTGTGGCAAAAGCGCCAATCACACTCCGAACTCGATTGGGTGTTTTCATGTCGAAGTCTGGGTGCTGAGTTAACTTTTTTACGCTGTGTAATGCGTCGGTTTTTTCTGAACAAGCTTGCAAGGCGAACCATTTGTCGATGACCAGGTCTTCATTTTTCCACTGTTGATAAAAAGCATCAAAATAACTCACATTGAGTGAGGTATCGAGGTGGCTTAATTCGGCTAGCGCAGCAATTTGATCGGTCATGTTCCGAGCCGTTTCAAATTGTTGAATACACATTGAACGAACCTCATCGGTTTCTAACGCCATTAAATAATCGAGACAAAGGTTTTTAAATGACCGTTGAGCAATACTTTGTGAATCGGTGCCAGCGCCTACGTGATGATTAGCGTGATAGTGTGCTAGCCATAGGTCTTGTAGAGATGAGGCTAAGGTTTGCTTAACAATGCGGTGTGCTTGGTATAAGGCATCAATATCAATAGTGCTCATTTGTTCGGCCAGGTAAGCTTTGCTTGGAAGGCTTAATAATAATGATTGATAAGCTAGATCTGCTAAAGGCTGTTGCAAAATGGCACGGAATGTACCCACCAGTTCATCGGGTAAGGGCGGTACCTTATGATGGTTCTGTATCGCATCAAAGGTTTTAAAAATAAAATAGCTTAGGCAGTTTTGTCCTGCTTCCCAGCGATTAAAGGCATCTTTATCATGTTGAAATAAATGGATTTTCTGTTCAATGCTAAGTGTTTGTTGCAGTTTTATCGGTGCTGAAAATCCACGGAGTATAGAGGGGGTGGGCTCTGTATTAATATCAGTAAAAGTAAATGATTGCTCCGCTTTAGTTAACTCAAGAACCGTTGATGTTTGCTCGCCATGCAGGTTAAGTTCTTTGCCGTTGTCATCGAGTAAACCCAGTCGAATGGGGATGACTAGAGGCTCTTTATTGGCTTGAGTTGAGGGGGAGTTATTGTGTTGTTCGAAACTTACGGTGTAGGTTTTTTCGTTTTGGTTATAGCTTGTTGTTACTGTAACCGTCGGCGTGCCTGCTTGACTATACCACTGTTTAAATTGCTCAAAGTTGGCGTTATTCGCATCTTCTAAGGCAGTTACAAAGTCTTCGGTGGTGACAGCTTGTCCATCATAACGTTCGAAATATAAGTCACAGCCTTTTCTAAAGCCGGTTTCACCTAACAATGTATGAAGCATTCGCACAACTTCAGCACCTTTTTCATAGATAGTAAGGGTGTAAAAATTATTGATCTCAACGAAGGAGCTGGGGCGAATAGGGTGTGACAATGGCCCCGCATCTTCAGCAAATTGATGTGTGCGAAGCATATTGACATCTTTAATACGTTTTACCGCTTCAGAAGTTTGATGGGCGGTAAACTGTTGATCGCGAAAAACGGTAAAGCCTTCTTTTAAACTCAGTTGAAACCAATCTCTACAGGTAACGCGATTGCCGGACCAGTTATGGAAGTATTCGTGGCCAATGACAGCTTCGACATTTTCAAAGTCGGCATCAGTAGCGGTTTTTTCACTGGCCAAAACATATTTTGTGTTGAAAATATTGAGGCCCTTATTTTCCATTGCCCCCATATTGAAATGGCTCACAGCAACAATCATATAGATATCAAGGTCGTATTCGCGACCAAAGGCTTGTTCATCCCAACGCATGGCATTTTTTAAAGACTGCATGGCATGTGACGTCTTATCTAAATCATGCTCTTCGACGTACACTTCTAACGCAACCTCTCGCCCCGAACAGGTTGTAAAAGAGTCTTTTAAGCAAGCTAAATCTCCAGCGACAAGCGCAAATAAATAGCTAGGTTTGGGGAAAGGGTCATGCCAACGGGCAGCGTGTTTATTATCTGCTAGGGCAATGTTTGGGCTACCAGTGCGGTTGCCGTTGGATAATAAAACGGGGTATTCATCTTTGTCGGCCACCATCGTGACGCTAAAGATAGACATGACGTCTGGCCTATCTAAAAACCAGGTAATACGTCTAAAGCCCTCGGCCTCGCACTGGGTACAGAGCATGGTGTTTGATTTATATAAACCACTAAGCGCTGTATTGGTGCTTGGGTTGATGTGATTGCTGATTTCTAAAACAAAACGAGCACTAGGGTTGTGAATAGTGAGTGTTTTATCATCGAGTGTATAGTGTTCAGGGTGAAGTCTTTCACCATCAACTTTAAGGTCAATAAGCGTTAGCTCTTCACCCATTAATACCAAATCAGGGTTAGTTTTTTTACAATCAGGGTTACGGTAAATATTGAGGCGAGAATTGACAAGGGTTTTGTCAGCCGATAAGTCAAAATGAAGCTCAGTTTTGCTAATTAGGAACTCAGGAACGGTATAGTCTTTTAAGTAAATAGTTTTTTGTTCGGAAGTAGACATAAGGTTATTTTGATTTAAAGGAGTGGTAGGCAAACAGTAACCATGCGATGAGCAAGGCAACGCCACCAATGGGTGTGATTGCGCCGAGAATGGTGATGCCTGTTAAGCTGAGGATGTATAGGCTGCCAGAAAAAATTAGCATCCCGGCAAGCATAAACCAACCCGCTATGCGTAATAAATTAGATGGATTGTTTTGGTGTAACACGCCGATGAGAATCAGGCCGATGGCATGCCACATTTGATAATCCGAAGCGGTGTGGTAAACGGCTAAATAATGAGGCGATAAGCTGCCTTTAACAGCATGTGCTCCAAAGGCTCCTATTACTACGGCCAAGAAAGCAAAGAAGGCCCCTAAGGTGATAAACGGTAAGGTTTTCATAAGGTGTTACTTTTCTAGTAAACGTGGCATTACTTCAACCAGATTGCAGGGTCGTGTGCGGTAATCAAGCTGTGCACTAATTAATTTGTCCCATGCGGTTCTACAAGCACCTGATGAGCCGGGTACGCAAAAAATATAATGTCCATTAGCAACGCCAGCAATGGCTCTTGATTGCATGGTTGAGGTACCTATTTCATCGTATGAAAGTGTGCGAAAAACTTCACCAAAGCCTGTCAATTCTTTATCTAGTAAAGGTTTTACAGCTTCAGGCGTGCCATCACGGCCAGTGACGCCAGTGCCGCCAGTGGTGATGATGGCATTAATAGCTGGGTCGGCAATCCAAGCGGATATTTTTGCGCGAATTTGGTAGATATCATCAATAACAATAACTTTTTCTGCACACTGGTGGCCTGCATCGACGAGTCGATCAACCAGTGTTTTTCCAGAAGTGTCGGTTTCTTCTGTACGCGAGTCTGAGACCACCATAATGGCGATATTAAGTGGAATAAATTGACGAGAATTTGTGGGCATTTTGGCTACCGAATAAGTAAAAAGAAGGCACTATTACCGCGTTGAATATTCAGTAGTAGCGAGTTGGATCTACGTTGTTTGATGGCATTGGTTAGTTCAAGGATGTTACGAACGGGAATGCGGTTTACTTGGCTAATGATATCACCTTTACGTAAACCGTTTAGCCAAGCAATAGAGTTGGTTGCGACGTCGGCAATTTTGACGCCGTGTTTGATGTTGTACAGTTGGTCACCATCAGATAAGTTAGACAGTGTTACCCCGACCAATTGATTATGAATACGCGCCCCATCGATAGAAACCACTTCATGTTGAGCGATGGTGATAGAGACAGGTAGTTGCTTGCCGTTACGTAAAATTTGTAGTTTGGCATTGTCGCCAATAGTTAGCAGTCCTAGGCTGTTACGTAAACTGGCACTATTTTTTATCGGTTTGCCATTTATGCTTAACACAATATCGCCGGGGCGTAAGCGGGCTTTTTCTGCCGGGGAGTTGGCAGCAACTTGGCTAATAATAACGCCATGTTTGACCCTAAGACTAAATGCTTTCGCCAGTTCAGGGGTTAAGTCTTGAACACTAATACCTAACTGCCCACGTTTGACTTTACCAAACTTAACCAATTGGTCTTTTAGGCTAACGGCCATATTACTAGGGATCGCAAAACCAATACCAACATTGCCGCCGCTCGGTGCCAGGATGGCGGTGTTAATCCCCACCAGTTCACCTTTCAAGTTAATTAACGCGCCACCAGAATTACCAGGATTAATAGACGCATCTGTTTGAATAAAATCCTCATAACCTTCAATCCCAAGGCCAGAGCGGCCAAGCGCACTAACAATACCTGAAGTGACGGTTTGCCCAAGGCCAAACGGGTTGCCAATGGCAATAACAAAGTCGCCAACCCGTAAAAGGTCAGAGTTGGCGATGTGTAAATCGGTGAGCCGATCGGCCTTAATTTGAATAACCGCAACGTCAGAATCAGGGTCGCTGCCGACCACGTTGGCGTTAAATGAGCGGCCATCGCGCAAAGTCACCGTTATTTTGTCGGCTTTATCAATAACGTGATGATTAGTAATGATAAGTCCTTTATTTGCATCGACGATGACGCCTGAACCTAAGCTTTGCGTGGAACGCTTTCTTGGTGTGTTGGGGAGCTGGAAAAAACGTCGAAAGAAAGGGTCTTGTAATAGAGGGTTTTCGTGCTGTTGAACCATACTTCTAGTGGCAATATTAACAACAGCAGGCGTTACTTTTTCTAAAACGGGCGCTAAGCTAGGCAGTGGTTTTTCGCCTATAAAAGCAGGCAGTGCAGCGTGCGTAGGTAAACTCGTAGCAAGGACTAATAAACCGATCAGTACAAATTGTTTAAGTCTTAACATCATAAACCTCTATGCTATTGATCTACATCGTCGGCGTCAACTTGTCCGCTCATACGACGACGTATGTGTGACCAAGACATACCTGTTGTCATAATAAAACATAAAATACATTGAATAATATAAGTGATCGCATCGATGTTATCAGCTGGCACAAGCCCCCAATCAACAATCATCCAGAATATGGTGCCAAAAAAAGCAATTGCCAAGGCAATGCCGATAGCACCAAGGGAGCGTAAAGTGGCGCGTATATAAATGACCCAACCAATTATTAAAATCAGCCCGGCAAGTGCCATAAGGGGTGTTATATCGGGTGTTTTTGTGACGACCCAATGGTAATAAGATAAGCCAGCGGGGTTGTAGCTTGCAAAGACGAGTACTGTTGCAATGGCTAAACGAATGAAAAAATTAGTGGCCGAGAACTGATTTGTTTTCAATGTATTATCCTTGATGAGTCACCTTGATTGGACGTATTCTAACTGAAAATGCTAACTTCTTTGCGAACGCTTTAAAAGCGTTTTGAAAAAAGTGGAGCAAGTGTGACGTAATTGGAAAACACTAATTTCTAATGTTGAAATCAGACCATTTTTATTGCATGCACTACACTGTGTTGTATATATAGATAATTAATTGATCAAACCAAATTAAATGAGCGTGAGACCACATCAAGATAATCAAGCTATTTTAAGGAATTTTATTCCTTTAAATACCTTACCAAGTGCCCACTTTTCAACTATATGTGATGAATGCCATATCGAAGAGTGTGACAAGGGAGTGGTGTTGTTTGAGCAAGGTGATGAGACTAAAGAGTTCATCTATTTAATTAGCGGAATGATTAGTTTATTTGCCGGTGAGATGGAAATGGAAACCATCGTAACAGGTTCGGAAGTGGCGCGTTTTGCAATCGCCCACCAATTGCCCCGTAAAGTTCGGGCGGTGACGAAGTCTAAAGCGCGCATTTTGCGTGTTCCTACTTATATGCTGGATATAGATAACCCTGGTGAGGACGAGCAAACTTATTTGGTTGATGAGGTTGGCGATCATGGTGGGGACTGGATGACAACGATGTTGCAATCGCCGGTCTTTCAACGGTTGCCCGCATCAAATTTACAAAAAGTAATGATGCAAATGGAAGAGGTTACTTTTTCACCTGGAGACGTTGTTGTTAAACAAGGAGACGAGGCGGATTTTTATTATATTATCAAGTCAGGTAGCTGTGAATTGATCCGTCAGCCTGCTGAGGGCGCGCGGTTAATTAAGTTGGGTGAATTACACAGTTGTGATGCTTTTGGCGAAGATGCGTTGCTATCGGGGAACCTTAGGAATGTAACGGTTCAAATGAAAGGCAAGGGACAAATGCTTCGGTTATCAAAAGCTAATTTCATTAAGTTGGTTAAAGAGCCGGTTTTGCAATACGTAAACTTTCAAGAAGGACAGGGAAAAGTCAGTGCTGGTGCCAATTGGTTAGACGTAAGAGGGGTCGATGAGTATGTTGATGATCATATTGAAGGCAGTGTAAATATCCCCTTCTTTTCGTTACGAATGAAAATCGCTGAGTTGCGCCATGATCAATTACAAGTATTGGTCTGTTCCAATGGTCGAACCAGTGAGGCCGCAGCATTTCTACTATTGAAGTTTGGTTTTAATGCGCTGATTTTGAAGGGGGGAATAGCTAGCAAGCATACTAGTAAGAGCAAGCAAAAGGCATCAGAATTGTCCTTAAAAGAGGTGCCGTTATCAGCCGTTGCGACAGCATCAAATGTGAGTCAAGGTGCGACGGTTAGTAATGCTGACGGTTTGAATACTAAGCAGTTAGAAGAGGCGCAACGTAAAATAGCAGAGCTTGAAAAATTATGCGCGCAATCAAATGAAAGGTCCAATAAGCTTGAGTTAGAACGTAGGGGGCTACAGCAACAATATGAGCAACAAGCAGCCCTAGTCGCTGAGCTGCAATTATCATCAAAGCGTGTGTCAGACGAGCTGCTAGCACTGCGCAATGGTCATGGTGACCGTGAGGTGGAAATGAGCCAGGCGCTGCTTGCTGAAAAAGAAGCAGGTTTGCGGCTTTCAAAAGAACTGGAAGATAAAGCCCTAGCGCTGGATAAGGCGCAGCAAGCGATGGAGAGTTCTCGTGAATTGCTTAGCCTGTTAGGCGAAGACATTAAGGCGAAGGATAAGGAGCTCGATGAGCTTAAACGAACGATCAGTGATGTTAATACTCGAGAGGCAGAAACGACAACAACGTTTAAGGAAACGTTGGCGATGGCAAAACAAGAAGCCATCGAATTAAGAAACCAAAAAAAGGCCTTGGAAGAAAAAGTAGAGGCGACTGAGCGCGAAATGGGCGCGTTACTTAAATCTCAAACTAAACTGGAAGAAGAAAATAAACAGCGGATTAGTGATAAGGAAGCGGCTAACTTAGAAAAAGATAATCAAATTCAGCAGCTAAACTCCCAATTGTCTGAAATGCGTTCGACTATAAAGAGCTCGGGCCAGTTGCAAACACAATTAGAGAGCCAACTTTCGCAGACTAGGCATGAACTAGAGCAGTTAAAAGAAAAGCAAAACGATGCGATAGAAAGAAATAAAGCAGAGGCTGACGCGCGTCGCCAAGAGCTTGAAAGCGATATAAACGCGTTAACACAACAAGTAGAAGAAAAAGATACAGCGTTAGAAAAGCAAACAGAGGCGCTAGACGTCTTGGCGGAAACCTGTGAATCGTTGAAAGAGAAAAGCAGGAGGTACGACCAAACCTTGCATGAAAAGACAACTAAACTTGAGGCTTTGACGAAGGCATTAGAAACGGCAGAGAAAAAACTTGAGGCGTTTAGTCAAGAACGAGAGGACCTAGAGTCCGCTGTGTTAGAAAAAGATACGCTGTTGGCTGAATGGCGTGAACAGTCTGTTGCAATGAATGCTGAGGAAGCTGCTTTAGAAGAAAAGCTAGCACAGTCGGACAGTCATTTATCGAATGTGTTGGCTGAAAAAACAGTTTTAGCTGAACAGTTAAATGAATTGCGAGAATTGACCGATGAGCTAAAGAGTAACGAAGATAACTACTTAACGGAGGTTGACAGTCTTAAACAACAAAAATCACAAGCAGAAAAGGCGTTGGCTGAGTCGCTTAATGAATCAGAGGCTCGAACAGAAAAGTTTGAAAAAGAAGCGATAAAGCTACGTCAGCAGGTGATTGCCCTAGAAAGCTCTCTGAGTGAAATAAGCTCAGGCAAAGAGTCGTTAGAGAATGAGTTGAAGAAGCGCCTTGCCGAGGCGCAAAATGATGCCAAAGTAGCATTAACAACGCAACAAGATGTTGAGCAGCAACTGAATCGCGAAGTGAGTGAAAAGGAAGCTATCCAAAAAAGTCTAATAGCCTTGGAAAAACAGTTGGCGCAGAGGCAGGGTGAGCAGCAACAATTAAGCAAACAGTTAGATGAGTCGCAAGAAAAGCTTGAAGAGCTGCATGAAGGAGGAGAAGCTGAAGTATTACGTTTAACGAAGTTGCTACAGCAGGCCGAATCAAAACTTCAAGAAAGAAACGTAGAGTTTAATTCGTTGGCTAAGGAAAAAGAGGGTGATGTAAGACAGTTACAACAAAAGGCCGATATGCTTGAAGCCGAGTTGGAAATGCTGCAAAGAGCTGAGGCTGAAAACGCGCAGGAACTTAATAAGTTAGCGTCAGAAAAAGAAGCCGCAGATCAAGCGTCATTAGTTGCTAAATCTCAGCTTGATAGTCTGTTGATTGAGCAACAAAAAGTCACCGCAGAGCTGTCTCAAGTACGACAAGAAACGAAAATAATCCTCGAAGAAAAGGAGGCTAAAAATGCTAAATTAGCAGGCTCGTTAGAGCAGTTCAAAGGGCAGCTAGTATCAGTGCAAACTGAGAAGGATGAGCTACAACAAAAATTTCTTGATGCGGAAGCGGTTTTGTCGGATGCCACGGGTGACCAGCGAGAATTATTGGTGCAGCTAGAAAAAGCGCGTGATGAGTCGGTGGAGTTAACGCGGATGGTTGAATTAAAACAAGTTGAAATGGATGAGTTTGTAGCGCTAAAAAAAGAACTAGAAGAAGAGTTGTTGACGTCTAAAGAAGTGCATAAAACGATGGGAGTTCTAGTTGATAGCAGTGAGCAGCGTTGTGATGAATTGACTAAGACTCTAGCCCTACAAGCATCGGAACAGCAAGATAAAGAAAGTGTGCTTGAAGAGCGATTGAAGGGCTTGGAACGCCAGCTTCAGCAGACAGAGATGGACCTTCAAGCAGAACGTGTGGACCTGAAAGAAGCAAAAGCAAGTTTATCTTCCAGTGTCAGTGAAAAGGAAAAAATGCAGGTCGCATTAGACGAGTTAGAGCAACTTAAATTATCGGGTGATAAGGTTGTTAACGTATCACAGCAAAAAATGGCTGAGCTGGAGCAATCGCTAAAAAGCCTTAAAGTGGAAAAAGAACAGTTGATCGAAGCGCATAATGACGCAGATGAAAAAACTGCTCAGTTAACTGAGCAACTATTAACGGCACAAAATGCAGAGAAAGAAACATTAAAAAGATTAGATCAGCTAATGAGCTCACTTGAGACCGATAAGCACGAAAAAGCGGCCCTGGAAGAGAAGCTGGCGGATATTAATAACAACAATAATGAGTTGAAGCATCAACTTGAAAAGATGGAAAGAAATGCGTCTAGTGCGGTCGAGAGTGATCCAGCAGAAAAACGAATAAAAGAGTTGGAAAAACAGTTAGATGAGGCGTCAACTATGTTGCTGGATCTTGAGATAAAACTAGAGACATCCTCTAGCGATGTAGTAGAAGAACCCAGTGAAGAAGAGAAAAATGCTCTTAAAGCACTTCAGTCAGAGCTAGATTTAGTTCGGGAGCAAACAGAAAAAGATATCCAAGCAATGCAGCTAAAAGTAGAAAATAGTGAAAAAATGAATTTGGCGCTGAAGAAAAAGATCTTGACGATGCAAACGTTAGCAAACCAAGAAGTGCTTCCTGAGAAAACACAAAAAGAAAAGAAAAAGGGCTGGTGGAAATAATACAAAAAGATGGTGTTGAATATGTGGCTGCGGTTGAAGTTGAAACGCTAGCAAGCCTAAGTTCCAGAGCATTTGAAGTCGACTTGGGTGGTAAAGGTGCTTGCAGTGGTTTTTTTGTGCGCGAGCAAGATATGACGCTGAGAGCGTATAAGAATAACTGTCCCCATACAGGGGCGCCATTGAACTGGATGCCTGACCAGTTTTTAAGTCGAACTGGTTTATATATTCAATGCTCTATTCATGGGGCGATGTTTAAAACACAAGATGGCGAGTGTTTTGCTGGGCCATGTAACGGGAAGTGGTTAAAGGCATTGAGCTTTATTGAAAAAGACGGAATGTCTTATATTGCATTGCTTGATCTCGAAAAAAGCCCGTCAATTTGACGGGCTTTTTAAGGTGTTTTTGCGCAGACTATGGCCTGTGCAGAAAGCTAAGTGCTGATTGGTTCAGACTTATTTTATTTTAGCTTCCTTATACATAACATGCTGTCTAATGGTTGGATCAAACTTTTTGATTTCCATTTTTTCTGGCATATTACGTTTGTTTTTTGTTGTTGTGTAGTAATGGCCTGTTTTAGCGCTTGAAACTAATTTAATTTTATCTCTCATTTTTCAGTCCTTAAACTTTTTCGCCACGTGAGCGAATGTCGGCCAAAATAGCGTCGATGCCATTTTTGTCAATTGTACGCATGCCATTTGCTGAAACGCGTAAGCGAACAAAACGATTTTCGCTTTCTACCCAAAAACGGTGGTGATGAAGATTCGGCTCAAAGCGACGACGAGTTCTGTTTTTCGCGTGAGAAACATTGTTTCCCGACATAGGGCGCTTGCCAGTGACTTGGCATACTTTAGACATGATAAAACCTCTATTAAAATTAATTGATTGGCAACTTACTGCGAAACGGTGCGAATTTATACCAGAATATGATAATTGAGTAAAGAAAAAATTCGTTTCTATTCTTAGATATGGCCTAGTTCAGCGAGTGAGGAAGCATCGCCGCTGCCGATGATTAAATGGTCTAAAACGCGAATATCGATTAACTTTAATGCCTCGATTAATTGGTGGGTAATCTGTATATCGGCTTGACTGGGTGTTGGATTCCCTGATGGGTGGTTGTGAGCAAAAATTACTGCTGCGGCATTGTTAGCAAGTGCGCCTTTAACAACTTCTCGTGGGTGTACACTAGCACCATCAATAGTGCCAAAGAATAATTCTTCAAAGGCAAGAACGTGGTGCTTGGTGTCCAAATAGAGACAAGCAAATACCTCTCTTTGCTGATGAGCTAGTTTGCTTTTTAAGAACTGTTTGGTGTCATCGGGGGTGTTGAGCGCGTTTTTATGGCGGATGTTTTCGTGTAAATATCGACGTGCCATTTCTAGCACGGCTTGCAATTGTGCATATTTAGCCTTACCCAACCCATGCCCCTGACAAAACTCAGGTTGCGATGCGTGCATTAGCGAGTTTAATGAGCCAAATTGCTTGAGAAGGCGGCGAGATAGGTCTACGGCGGTCAAGCCTTGAGTGCCTGTACGTAAGAAAATGGCGAGAAGTTCTGCATCGGACAGTGAGGCGGCGCCTCGACTTAATAATTTTTCACGGGGCCTTTCCAATTCAGGCCAGTCAGTAATAGACATAATCAATCCTTGATAATGATAGTGGCTTGGATCATAGAATATATCGTGTTGTGTGACATAATGGGGTATTACTTACATAAAGATGCAGAAAATATTGTGAATGAATTACAGTATCGGCGTGTGTTATTGGGCGTGACGGGCGGAATAGCCGCTTATAAGGCCGCCGAAATTTTGCGCCAATGTCAAAATATGGGTGCTGAGGTGCGTGTTGTGATGACCCCAGCGGCAACAGAATTTATTACCCCGTTAACGTTTCAGGCGTTGTCAGGCTTGCCGGTGCATACTCAATTGATGGATGTCGAAGAAGAAGCAGGTATGGGGCATATTAACCTGGCTCGTTGGGCTGATGTGATTTTAGTGGCGCCAGCCAGCGCAGACTTTATTGCTCGCTTAGCTTCCGGTATGGCGAATGATTTGTTGACAACGCTTTTGCTGGCAACAGAAAAACCAGTGATGTTGGCGCCAGCAATGAATCGTGCGATGTTTGATGATCAAAATACACAAAACAATCTCCGTCAGCTTGAGTCTCAAGGCGTGGTTATTTTAGGGCCAGGCGAAGGCGTGCAAGCCTGTGGTGAGGTTGGCTTAGGGCGAATGCTCGAACCGGAAGATTTGGCGCAAGCCGTTGTCGAACATTTCCAAACAGGTGAGTTGGCAGGGTTAAATGTTTTATTAAACGCAGGGCCAACAAGAGAAAACATTGATCCTGTTCGCTATATCAGTAATCACAGTTCTGGGAAAATGGGCTTTGCATTGGCGCAAGCCTGTGTGGAGGCGGGTGCGCACGTGACGTTAGTGGCGGGGCCTGTATATATGCCAACACCGTCTGGTGTGGAACGAATTGATGTGGTGAGTGCGCGCGAGATGGCGGATGCTGTGCTTTCAAGGTCGGCGCAAGCCGATATCTTTATTGCCTCAGCTGCAGTTGTGGATTACACCCCAGTTGAAATTGCCGAGAATAAGATAAAGAAAAACGCATCTCAGATGCAGCTAATTCTGGTTAAAACAATAGACATTTTGACCAGTGTCGCAACACAAGGCAGTGCAACGTTTTGTGTTGGTTTTGCGGCAGAAACGGATAATTTAGAAGCGTATGCTAAAGACAAGTTAGAAAAAAAATCATTGGATATGATTGCGGCAAATTGGATAGGCCGGAAAAACGTTGGTTTTAACAGTGAAAATAATGCCTTATCGGTCTACTGGAAAGGTGGTGAGCAAGAGCTCGGCTACATGCCTAAGTCTGAATTGGCTCGTGAATTAGTGACATTAATAGCAAAAAGGTATCATGAAAAAAATACAACTTAAATTACTGGATGATCGTTTAGGTCAATCAATTCCTTTGCCAGAATATGCGACAAGTGGTTCTGCGGGGTTGGATTTACGTGCATGTTCGGATGAATCGTTATTGGTGAAGCCTGGGCAAACAACGTTAATTCCAACCGGAATGGCCATTCATATCAGCGATGCTAATTTGGCGGCAGTCATCCTACCTAGATCAGGTTTGGGGCATAAACATGGCATAGTATTGGGTAATTTAGTTGGTTTAATTGACTCTGATTATCAAGGACAGTTATTTGTTTCATGTTGGAACCGTGGTGATACGGCCTTTAATATTGAGGTTGGGGACCGGATTGCACAATTGGTTTTTGTGCCTGTGGAACAAGTTGAGTTTGAGCAAGTAGATCATTTTGATAACAGCCATCGTGGCGAAGGTGGTTTTGGTCACACTGGGAAAGGGTAAATAGATGATCTATAAAACAGTACTTGTTTTGATGCTTCTCGTTACCATTGCGGGTGGAGGGTACTACGTTTATCTAAATCAAATTGAACAGCAAAATATTGAGAAAGTTGATCAATTAATAGAACGTACTCAAAAGGTGAGTAGCATTTTGTCGTCAAAAGTGGGTGTGTGGCGTCAATCTATAGAGGGAACGGCGAAGAAGCCTGAGTTACTGGCTAGTTTGGGTAAGGGCGAGTCGGTAGCAATAAACTGGGTGAATGAGTATGTACAGAAGATAGATGATTTGGTGTCGTTGCGACTTGTTCGGCCAGGTCTTATGCAGATTGATACGATGAGCAAGCCACCTTTGGGGTATGCTTGGTTAGACTTGATTAGAAAAGTTGAAGCATCTCAGAAAGCTCAAATGCCTGAAGTCTATATGATGGGGACAGATCACCAGCATATTGCAATGGCAGTCCCTGTGCTAGAAGGTGAGCAGTTACGAGCTGTTGTGTTGGCCGCATTTCCGGTATCGGCTATTCAGGATACATTTAAATCTGCTATAGCCAATGAAAAAGGTGGGTTTCTAACTCTTAAACAAGGTGCTTTGAAGCTTGCTGATGGTGGCGAATCATTACATCACATGGGTGTGGAAGTTAGAAATATAGTCATAAAAGGTACGCCTTGGCGAATAGTTGTCAAAAAGAATGCGTTGGCACCCTATATTGATAAAAATGAGCTGTTTGCATACCTTTTTACAATAGTGATTTGCATGTTAGCACTGGCCTTCTTAGTGGCAGCTATAAAGAACAAAAGTAAGTATAAGGGAGTGTTTCATTCAATTAAGGCAAGAATAAAGAAGAGCCCTGCTGAGTCTTTAGGTGTTGAAGACGAGTATGCTTACCTAGATGAGGGTGAGGCGTTAGCTCGTAAAAAAATTTCAGATAGTATAAATGAGAAAATTGGTGATGGTGGTGATTTATCACATAGCCAAACCATGGAGAAAGATGAGGCAATTGAGGTCGTGATGGAAACGGGTTTAGCACAGTCTATTTTTAGGGCTTATGATATTCGAGGCGTTGTTGACGAAACATTGACTGAGGACGGTGTTTTATCTATTGGGCGTGCTATTGCTAGCGAGGCGTTAAGTGCAGGCCAAAAGACAATAGTGATCGCTCGAGACGGCCGATTACATAGTCTAAAGTTAAGTGAGTCATTATCCAAAGGCATACAAACTGCGGGGTGCAACGTGATAGATGTTGGTCAAGTACCAACCCCCGTCTTGTATTTTGCAACTCATCAACTGGACACCCAATCAGGGGTAATGATAACGGGAAGCCACAACCCAGCAAATTATAATGGTTTGAAAATTGTTATTGCGGGTAATACTTTGTCAGGCGAGGCGATTCAGCAGTTATATCAACGCATTCAGCAAGATAACTTGGAAACTGGTGAAGGCGCTTACCAAGAGCAAATGATGTTACCTGAATATATTGGTGCTATTACTGGCGATGTTCGTTTAGGCAGAATGATGAAAGTAGTGGTCGATTGCGGTAATGGAGTGGCTGGAGAGGCTGCCCCAATGCTACTGTCGACGTTAGGCTGTGAAGTGATTCCGTTGTATTGTGAGATTGATGGTAATTTCCCAAACCATCATCCCGACCCGAGCAAGCCAGAGAATTTACAAACGCTGATCGACAAGGTGCGTGAGGAAGAGGCGGAGCTGGGTTTAGCTTTTGATGGCGATGGCGATCGTTTAGGCGTGGTTGACTCGGATGGCAATATTATCTGGCCGGATAGGCAAATGATGTTGTACGCGGTTGATGTGCTATCTAGACAAGCAGGCGCGGACATTATTTATGATGTGAAATGTACACGGAACCTTGCCAAAGTAATTGCCAAACATGGCGGGAAGCCCATTATGTCGCAAACAGGGCATTCACTGATTAAAGCTAAAATGAAAGAGACTAAAGCAGAGCTTGCAGGTGAGATGAGCGGGCATATCTTTTTCAAAGAGCGTTGGTTTGGTTTTGATGATGCTTTATATACCGCCGCACGACTATTAGAAATTGTGACAGCAGAGTTTAGGTCAACAGCCGAGATTTTTGCAGAACTACCTGACAGTGTGAGCACCCCCGAATTAAATATTAGTTTGGCAGAAGGTGAAAACTTCAGTTTTGTTGAAAAATTGCAGTCTCAGGCAACCTTTGACGAAGCTAAGGTTATTACCATTGATGGTATCCGTGTTGAATTTAAAGATGGTTGGGGGCTGGTCAGAGCATCGAATACAACGCCTTCGTTAGTATTGCGCTTTGAAGCGGATAATGAGGTGTCGTTAGAGCGTATAAAAGATGTATTTAGAGAACAAATGTTGAAAATTAATGCGGACATAGCGTTACCTTTTTAACCGTACTATTTATCAATATGATTTGTAGATGAGGCATGATGGAAAATAATAAAATTGATCCAATTCAGACAGCGCATGTTTTAAGTGAGGCGCTTCCGTATATTCAAAAATTCTCGGGTAAAACCATTGTCATCAAATATGGCGGAAACGCCATGGTGGACGAAGACTTAAAAAGTGGTTTTGCACGAGATATTGTGTTGCTAAAGCAGGTGGGTTTAAACCCGGTTGTTGTTCATGGTGGTGGACCACAGATTGGTCGTCATCTCGAAAAATTGGGTATGAAAAGCCAATTCGTAGATGGTATTCGCGTGACAGATAGTGACACGATGGATGTTGTTGAGATGGTGCTTGGCGGTTTAGTTAATAAAGAAATTGTAAGTCTTATCAATCAGCATGGAGGCTCAGCTGTTGGCCTAACAGGTAAAGATGGTGACTTAATACGAGCGAAGAAAATTTCTAGTAAAGAAGCAGCAACAGAAGAGGCTTCAGAGCTGATAGATATGGGACATGTTGGTCATGTTGATAGCATTGACTCTGCAGTTGTTGATATGCTGGTTCAAGGTGATTTTATTCCTGTTATTGCGCCTATTGGCGTGGGTAAGGATGGGGCTTCTTACAATATAAATGCGGATCTTGTTGCGGGGAAAATGGCCGAAATTTTATCTGCAGAAAAGCTGTTGTTGTTGACCAATACATCAGGCTTGCTAAGTAAGGAAGGTGAATTATTAACAGGCTTGTCTATTGATGAGGTAAATAAGTTGATAGACGATGGCACCATTTTTGGTGGCATGCTACCAAAAATTCGATGTGCGATGGATGCGCTGAATGGTGGTGTGAACAGCGCCCACATTATTGATGGGCGTGTTCCACATGTTGTTTTGCTAGAGCTATTAACTGATAAAGGTATGGGTACTTTACTGGTTAGAAGTTAAGGTGTTAGCTGATTAAATTGCTCGATGAGCTGGGCAGTTTGTTCGCTTTTACAGGTAGCTTTTCCGCCTTTTGAATTAGCACAACGGATATCCAGCATAATATTTAGTTCGGCTTTATTGTTAACTTTAGTTAATGAAAGGCCGATGTCTTTGCTAAGCCTTGGTGTCCTGGTAAGGATGAGTTCATCCGAGCGATACACAATGGTAGCGCCAGCGTCAGTGATAAAGGATGATGCTTTGTCCCATAGTGTTTCGCAGGTATTTGCGTCACATGTTAACTGGCCTAGAAAGGGGCTAGGAATGGTTTCTGAATCAATGGTAGGTGTTTCAACTGAATGAGCTTTTAATACGTTGAAGCGTAATTTATCGTTCGCGAGTTGTTCGCTTAACTGTGTTTTTTGTAATTTAAAGTCAGCGATTTCTTGTTGATTTTTATCAAATTGTGCTTGAGCAGACTGAATGTTAGAAAGGTTTTTTTGCGGTATTTTTTTTCCTGAACGTTCGAAATTTGCAGCCGCCGCTTGGTGAAGAATAAGTTGTTTTTTAAGTGTCTCAGACTGACTTGTAGCGATTGTTATATGTGAATCAAGCATCTCAAGTTTGCTGTTTGCCAGCGTGTCGATATCTTCTTCTGAGCGAAATGTTTTTAATAAAGCGCTATCTTTAGCCAATTGTGACTGTAAGAGCTCTTTTTGTAAGGCTTGTAAGTGATTGATTTCTTTCAGGCGCTGAATTTCTTCCGGGGTTTTAGCAGCATCTTTTACAGCGATGGTGCGGCCTTCTTCATTTAGTTCTTCTCGTTCTCGCCTTGACTCTTCAGGTGGCACTTTGTCCGAAAAGGATACGTTTCCATTCTTATCAACCCACTTATATAGTTTTCCAGCAAAGGTTGGGTTTGAGAGAGTCAATAAAAGGATGGATAAAATTAAACGGTTTTTTTTTCTCATGGGAATTAAAGGTCTATTTTTTTTGAAGATTAAATCAATTAATGGTTATCATAGGCATAGACTGAAAACTTAGGTATCAGAGTGAATAACATTCATTATGGTTATATGCCATTTTTCGTTATATAACGAATGTGCCTGTTAGTGAGTATAGTTTAGAAAGTGGTATTTGTGGGAATGTAAACAGATGCTGGTTTTTTTAATATTTGATTCATTTTGGAGTATGTATGCCTACCGATAACTTCCCTTTCATCGCCGATGCGAATGATACGGATCCGCAAGAAACCAACGAGTGGCTTGAGGCACTTGAGGCGGTCATTGAACATGAGGGTAAAGATCGCGCCCATTTTTTACTTGAAACATTGATAGAGAGAACCAGATCTGCAGGAGCGGATATCCCGTTTAGCGCTGCAACGGCGTATATCAATTCGATATCGATTGCAGAACAAGCGCAATATGTTGGTGATAGAACCTTAGAGCATAAAATTCGTTCGTATGTTCGTTGGAATGCCATGGTGATGGTGCTTCGAGCGAATAAAAATACTAATGTTGGTGGGCATATTGCCAGCTTTGCATCATCAGCTACGTTATATGATGTAGGTTATAACCATTTTTGGCACGCAGCGAGTGAAACGCATGGCGGAGACTTAGTCTATGTGCAAGGACATGTAGCAACTGGGATTTATGCACGTGCATTTATGCTGGGTCGTTTGAGCGAAGAGCAGATGGACGGTTTCCGTCAAGAAGTTGATGGTGGTGGTTTATCATCTTATCCGCACCCTTGGTTAATGCCCGATTTTTGGCAATTCCCAACGGTTTCAATGGGCTTGGGGCCGATCATGTCGATTTACCAAGCGCGCTTTTTGAAATACCTGGAAGACCGAGGTTTTGCTAAAACTTCAGAGAGAAAAGTCTGGGCGTTTTTGGGCGATGGTGAAACCGATGAGCCAGAATCCTTAGGTGCCATTGGTATGGCTGGTCGTGAAAATCTTGATAATTTGGTATTTGTTATCAACTGTAATTTACAGCGACTAGATGGGCCGGTTCGAGGTAATGGGAAAATTATTCAAGAACTAGAGTCAGAGTTTAGAGGCGCTGGCTGGAATGTCATTAAAGTTGTTTGGGGTAATCGTTGGGATGCCCTGTTAGCACGTGATACTGAAGGTCATCTACGTAAACGTATGATGGAGTGCGTTGATGGTGACTACCAAACCATGAAAGCCAAAGATGGGGCTTATGTACGTGAGAACTTCTTTAATACGCCAGAGCTAAAAGCAATGGTGGCTGACTGGTCCGATAAAGATATTTGGGATTTGAATCGTGGTGGACATGATCCCGCTAAAGTATATGCAGCGTATGATGCAGCTTGCAAAGAAACCAATAGACCAACAGTGATCCTAGCAAAAACCATCAAAGGTTATGGCATGGGTGAGTCAGGTCAGGCGCAAAATACCACGCACCAGCAGAAGAAGATGAGTCATAACTCATTGCTCCACTTTAGAGATAAATTTGAGCTGCCGATTTCTGATGAAGATGTTGATAATCTTGCCTATCTTACTTTTCCTGAGGGCTCTGCAGAACAAGAGTACATGAAGAAAAAGCGCGAAGATTTAGGCGGCTACTTACCTGCGCGTCGTGAAAAGTCAGAGTCTTTAACGATTCCAGACTTAGCCGTATTTGAGCCGATGATGAAAGGGACATCGGAAGGCCGTGAGATTTCCACCACGATGGCTTTTGTTCGGTTATTAAACATTTTGTTGAAAGATAAAGAGATTGGTAAACGTATCGTGCCTATCGTGCCAGATGAGTCGCGTACGTTCGGTATGGAAGGCTTATTCCGTCAGTTAGGTATTTGGTCGCACGTGGGTCAGTTGTACACACCACAAGACTCAGATCAGCTGATGTTTTATAAAGAAGATAAGAACGGTCAAGTATTGCAAGAGGGCATCAATGAGGCCGGTGGAATGTGTGACTGGATTGCAGCAGGTACGTCCTACTCAACCAGTGATGTGCCAATGATCCCGTTCTATATTTTTTACTCAATGTTTGGCTTTCAGCGCATTGGTGACTTGATATGGGCTGCGGCTGATCAGCGTGCACGTGGCTTCTTATTAGGCGGAACAGCCGGGCGTACGACACTTAATGGTGAAGGGCTTCAGCATGAAGATGGGCATAGTTTGTTATGGGCCTCATCTGTGCCGAACTGTATTTCATATGATCCAACGTTCAATTATGAATTAGCCGTCATCACGCATGATGGTTTAAAACGCATGTTCCAAGAGCAAGAAGATGTTTTCTATTACCTAACGGTTATGAATGAAAACTATGCGCACCCAGCAATGCCAGACGGTGCAGAAGAAGGCATTATTAAAGGCATGTACTTGTTTAAAGAAGGGGCTTCGAAGAGCAAGCTGCGTGTGCAGTTATTGGGTTCTGGCACGATCTTTAACGAAGTGATTGCCGCGGCAGAACTATTGAAAACTGATTGGGGTGTTGAAGCTGATTTGTGGAGTTGTACCAGTTTTACGGAGCTGGCCCGCGAGGGACAAGCCTGTGAGCGTGAAAACCGCTTGAAACCAACGCAAGAAAAACGGATACCTTATGTGTCTGAATGTTTAAATGAACGTCAAGGCCCCGTTATTGTGTCGACAGACTATGTGCGTTTATTAGCAGATTCAATTCGCCCATTTATTCGCAAGCATTGTTCAATATTGGGTACAGATGGTTTCGGTCGATCAGACACTCGTGAGAACCTACGTCGTTTCTTTGAAGTTGATCGTTATTATGTTGCCATTACCGCACTAAATGCGCTGGTAGACTTAGGGCAAATTAAGGCTGAGGTTGTTCAGCAGGCCATAGAAAAATATGAAATAGACACTGAAAAACCTGCGCCATGGTTAGTGTAGAGCGAGCGATAGGAGAATTGAATGAGTGATTTAATAGATGTAGCGGTGCCAGATATTGGTGATTTTGATGCTGTTGAGGTTATTGAAGTCTTAGTTTCTATCGGTGATTCAGTTGAGGTAGAACAAGCCTTGTTGACGTTAGAGAGTGATAAGGCAAGTATGGAAATCCCTTCATCAGCAGCAGGGGTGGTCGAAGAAATTTTAGTGACGGTTGGCGACTCTGTGGCAGAAGGCACTGTTGTCGTTCGCCTAAAAGAGCTTAACTCGTCAGAGCAAGCGAAGGCACCAGCTCAAGAAGCAGCAGCTGAACCAGTACAAGAAGAAGTAACAGAAAGCGAAATTAATATTCATGTCCCAGATATTGGTGACTTTGATGCCGTTGAAGTTATTGAAGTGAATGTCGCTGTCGGCGATGTGGTTGAAGAAGAACAATCGTTGTTAACCTTAGAAAGTGACAAAGCCAGTATGGAGATTCCTTCGACCTCAGCAGGTACCGTTAAAGAGGTTAAAGTCGCCGTCGGTGAGCAAGTCTCAGAAGGTGATTTAATTGTAGTTTTATCCGGCCAAGCGGCTCCAACAGTGAAGGCTGAGAGTCCGGCAAAGTCTGAGCCTAAAGCAGAAGAAAAAGCGCCGGCAAAGCCAGCGCCGAAATCGCAAACGAATACCAATACCAATGTTGCAGCGGCACCGGTGACTTCAAAACCAATGGGACATATTCATGCAAGTCCAACGGTACGCAAGTTTGCAAGAGAGTTGGGTGTTGATTTATCAACGGTTACCAAGGCAACAGGGCCTAAAGGCCGGCTTTTAAAAGAAGACATTAAACAACACGTTAAGCAAATTATTGCCGGCCAATCAGCGACGTCTTCATCAGTTGGCTCGGGGATTCCACCTATTCCAGAGGTTGATTTTACAAAATTTGGTGAAATAGAGGAAAAACCGCTCAGTAAGATTAAGCGCTTAACAGGCACGAATTTAACGCGTGCTTGGCTGAATGTGCCGATGGTGACACATCATGAGCTAGCAGATATTACTGATATGGAAGCGTTCCGTAAATCATTAAAAGCAGATGCTGAAAAACGGGGTGTGAAGGTCACGTTTTTAGCATTTATGATGAAGGCTTTAGTGGCTACATTAAAAGAGTTTCCACAGTTTAATGCCTCGTTATCGCCAGATGGTAATAGCTTGATTTATAAAAAATATTACAACATTGGTATAGCTGTTGCGACACCAAATGGGCTTGTTGTACCTGTCTTTAAAGATGTTGATAAGGTCAGTATTTTTGAGTTGGCTGAACAAATGGGCGTGATCAGTAAAAAAGCAAGGGATGGTAAGCTTTCGCCAAAGGAAATGCAGGGCGCATGTATGACGATCTCAAGCCTAGGTGGAATTGGCGGTACTGCTTTTTCACCTATTGTTAACGCCCCCGAAGTGGCGATCTTAGGTGCGACACGTGCAGAGATGCAGCCAGTCTGGAATGGAAGTGAATTTATCCCCCGCTTAATGCTTCCATTAGATCTCACTTATGATCATCGCGTGATAGATGGTGCGGATGCTGCCTCCTTTATGGTAGCGCTTTCACGTTATCTCAATGACATCCGTCGTGTGTTGTTGTAGGAGGATATGATGGCTAATCTAATAGATATAAAAGTTCCAGACATTGGTGAGTTTGATGACGGCGTAGAGGTAATTGATATTCCGGTCGCTGTGGGTGATAGCGTTGCGGTCGAAGACAGTCTTTTGACCTTGGAAAGCGACAAGGCGTCGATGGATATTCCAAGTACCTCAGCCGGTGTTGTGAAAGAAATAATGGTTGCATTAGGCGATAAAGTGGTTGAAGGTGATTTATTGATAAAGCTTGAAGCATCTGAGGCTATGGCGACGCAGGACTCGTCAGCTGCTGACGATATTCCAGTGGCAGAACCTGTTTCAACGCCGCCTGTAAGCGCAAATGAAAGTGCTGATCTGCATGTGGATGTACTGGTTATGGGCGCAGGTCCTGGTGGTTACACGGCGGCCTTTCGCGCAGCTGACCTCGGCAAAAAAGTGGCGCTTATAGAACGCCATGCCTCGTTAGGGGGCGTTTGCTTGAATGTTGGATGTATTCCATCAAAAGCACTATTGCACCAAGCGCAGGTTATTCATGAGGCGGCAGAAATGTCAGCACATGGCGTTACTTTTGAACCTCCGACGTTGGATATCGATGCCATTCGTGGCAATAAAGAGAACATTATTCAGCGCTTAACAGGTGGCTTAGCAGGCTTAGCAAAACAACGAAATGTTACGGTTGTGACAGGGTATGCGAATTTTGCATCCAGTCATTCTGTTGTGGTTGAAAATGAAGGCAGTAGCCAAACGATATCCTTCGATAATGCAATTATTGCAGCCGGTTCGCAGCCGATTAAAATCCCTGGTTTCCCGTACGACGATGATCGTCTGATGGACTCAACAGGTGCGCTCGCTCTGGCCGATGTTCCTGAAAAAATGTTGGTGATCGGTGGCGGTATTATTGGTTTAGAAATGGCGACGGTCTATCATGCTTTAGGTTCAAAAATTAGTGTGATTGAATTAATGGATCAATTGGTAGCCGGTTGTGATAAAGACCTTGTTAAGCCCCTACATAAAAGATTATCGAAACAGCTTGAAAATATTTACTTGAAAGCAAAAGTAACGGCTATTGAGTCAACAGATGATGGCTTGAAAGTAAGCTTTGAAGGCGAAGGTGTGCCCGACTCAGAGGTATATGACCGAGTGTTGATGTCTGTAGGTCGTCGTCCTAACGGCAGTTTAATTTCGGCAGATAAAGCCGGTGTGAATGTAGATGAGCGCGGCTTTATTTCGGTCGATAAGCAAATGAGAACCAACGTACCACATATTTTTGCGATTGGTGATGTCGTTGGTAACCCTATGTTAGCGCATAAGGCAGTTCATGAAGCAAAAGTAGCCGCTGAAGTGATAGCGGGTGAAAAAGCAGCCTTTGACCCTATGACGATTCCATCGGTAGCATATACCGACCCTGAAATTTCATGGATGGGATTGACCGAAACAAAAGCAAAAGCGGATGGTATTAAGTACGAAAAATCTGTTTTCCCATGGGCAGCGAGTGGTCGCGCCTTGAGCATTGGCCGCGATGAAGGGATGACCAAAATCCTTTGGGATCCTGAAACAAAACGTATTTTAGGTGCAGGTATTGTTGGCACTAACGCAGGTGAATTAATTGCCGAAGCGGTTTTAGCATTGGAAATGGGTGCGGATGTTGACGATATGGGGTTAACCATTCATCCACACCCGACCTTATCTGAGACCTTGTGTTTTGCAGCAGAAATGCAGGCGGGTTCAATTACCGACTTATACGTTAAAAAGAAATAAGTCGGGTCAGGCGATGAGCGTATCACTGAATTTTGTACGACACGGTGAAGCGGGTAGGCCGATAATTATTTTACATGGGCTATTTGGTAGCGCGCGTAATTGGCAGGGAATTGCAAAGCAATTGGCAGAACGCGACACGGTATACAGCTTAGATTTACGTAATCATGGTTCATCTCCACATGCTGATGAGATGGGGTATGAATCAATGGCGGCTGATGTGCTAGCGTTTATGGCGCTTGAAGACATTAAAGAAGCGGTGGTACTAGGCCATAGCATGGGTGGGAAAGTTGCGATGCAACTGGCCCTCTCAGAGCCAAAAAAGGTGAGTCAATTAATTGTTGTGGATATGGCACCTGTGACGTATTCGCATAATTTCGATGATGTGTTGTTGGGCCTATATCATGTACCACTTGACAGCGTCGGCTCAAGAAAAGAAGCTGATCAGTACTTAGCTGAAAAACTAAGTACGCCCAGTTTAAGACAGTTTTTACTGCAAAACTTGGTGGCGAATACATCAGGGGGTTATCAGTGGCGAGTTAACCTTGCGAGCATTGAAAAAAGCATGCCTGATATTATGGGGTTTCCAGCAAATAGCCTTAAGAAGCAGTATGCGAATCGTACGTTGTTTATTAATGGTGGTCAATCAACCTATATGACGTCACGCTACCGAGAACCGACGAAAGAAATGTTTCCAGCCGCCGAATTTCAAACCATAGCTAAGTCTGGCCATTGGCCGCATATTGAATCACCGGTGGAATTTATGACGTTGCTTAATAGTTTTTTAAGTTAGAAGAAAAATATAAAGTTCTATTTTTATCTGCCGATATAGGCGGTATGAAGACGATTAAACACTATATATTCTTACTGGCAATGATGCTGTTTAGTGCGAGCACCTTTGCTCAGCAGTATCAGGCGCCAGTTACGCATTCACAATGGACGTTCTCTGGTAACAAAGTTGGGTGTTATATAACGCATGTTATTCCACAATATGGTGTGGGTGTTTTTGAGCAAAAGTCAGGTGAGCGTGTTAATTTTATTTTAAAAGCAGAGTCATACGTGCCACCAATTCACACGGCTATGTTGAGCTCTGTGCCACCTGTATGGATGCACGATGCGCCCTCACTTAAATTAGCAAAGGTTAAAACGAAAACCAAAGAATTGGTGGTTCAAAGTGATGTATCAGAACGTATGTTACAAGAACTATCCAATGGCCGTTTTCCACAGTTTAGTTATAAGGCGAATCAAGGTGGGCAGGTTAACGTAGCGATATCATCGGTTAACTTTTTGGATGTGATGGCGCAATTTGAGTCATGCCGCCAAAATCTACTCCCCTTTAGCAGGGACGATGTGCACCAGCAATTGTCGTTATTCAACTATTTAAGTACAACAATCACACATAAAAACCGCAAGCTGTTAAGCAAAGCGGTTACGTATGTAAAAGAAGCTGGTCAGTCAGAAAGAATTGACTTAGTTAGTGGCACAGAAGATTTTTCTGTCAAAGACGGTCGGCGCATTTATGATGGGCGGGTTCAGGCGTTACGCCAGTTCTTAATTAACGAAGGAATGCCTGAAGAGCAGGTTATTGCCTTAGATGACCCCGAAGCATTAGATACACCCGCCGCCAGTGTGCGGATGAAAGTGGCTGGCCCTGAGCCTTTTAAGCATATCTACTTTAGGTCCGGTTCAGTCAGCTTAAATGAGCGTGATAATAAAAAGTTAGACTACTTATTACAATATAGGCGTTTACAACATCCAGACGGGAAGATAGTGCTTAAAGGATATAGTGATAGTCAAGGTCCTCGTCAGATTAATATGGCAGTCTCCAAAAAGCGTGTTGAGGTAATAAAAAAATACCTCTTATCAAAGGGTGTTAAGTCAGATCAAATAGTGACTAAGGCGTATGGTGAAAGTCGCCCTACATCTAGTAATAGGTACCCTGCAGGGCGTCAATTAAACAGACGAGTGGATATTTCAATTTCAGGGTAGCGCCAAGTGGTCATGCAATCGGGTATAATTCGCGGATTATTTTTAAGTCGCGAGTGATCTCATGTCAAAGCAAGAAGTCAATAAAGTTGTTTTAGCTTATTCTGGTGGATTAGATACGTCGGTTATCCTTAAATGGCTAGAAGATGTATACAATTGTGAAGTGGTTACGTTTACCGCCGATTTGGGTCAAGGTGAGGAAGTAGAGCCAGCCCGTGAAAAAGCACGATCCTACGGCATTAAGGAAATTTACATTGATGATCTAAAGGAAGAGTTCGTCCGTGATTTTGTTTTTCCAATGTTTAGAGCGAATACAATTTACGAAGGTGAATACCTTCTCGGGACATCTATTGCTCGCCCGCTAATTTCAAAACGCTTAATTGAAATTGCTAATGAGACAGGAGCGGATGCCATTTCACACGGGGCAACCGGCAAAGGTAATGATCAGGTGCGTTTTGAGCTTGGTGCCTATGCGTTAAAGCCAGATGTGAAAATTATTGCGCCTTGGCGCGAGTGGGATTTAACCTCGCGTGATTCATTGCTTGCGTATGCTGAGAAAGCGGGGATAGCCGTTGAAATGAAACGTGGTAAAAAGTCGCCCTATTCGATGGATGCGAACTTGCTACATATTTCTTATGAAGGGGATATTTTAGAAGACCCATGGGTTGAGCCAGAAGAAAACATGTGGCGTTGGTCTGTTTCTCCAGAAGCAGCCCCCAGTGAGCCGACCTATATTGAACTGGAGTATAAAGGTGGTGATATTATAGCGATTGATGGTCAAGCGATGTCACCGGCTACCGTATTAGCGGAATTAAATAAAATAGGTGGGGCAAACGGTATTGGCCGTGCAGATATTGTTGAAAACCGTTATGTGGGTATGAAGGCGCGTGGTTGTTACGAAACCCCAGGCGGCACTATCATGCTAAAAGCGCATCGTGCCATCGAATCGATAACATTAGATCGCGAAGTGACCCATCTGAAAGATGAATTAATGCCACGTTACGCTAGCCTTATTTACAACGGCTACTGGTGGAGTCCAGAGCGTGAAATGTTGCAAACAATGATTAATGCGTCACAAGTTACGGTAAATGGACGAATTCGTTTGAAACTCTACAAAGGAAATGTGATTGTTGTGGGTCGTGAATCAGCCTCTAATAGTTTATTTGATGAAAACATTGCCACATTTGAAGATGATGGCGGCGCATATGATCAAAAAGATGCAGAAGGGTTTATTAAATTAAATGCATTACGCATGCGAATTGCGGCTAGGAAACGTTCTTAATCTTTATAGTCAAAAAAAGCCCTCTGGGATACAGAGGGCGATAAAGAACTCTTAATAGATTTGAGGTCGAAAAAGCAGCCATAGAAGGGAGATTCGGGCTGCTTTATGCCCATAGGGCATCAGCATGTTTGAAGTAAAAATTACTCAATCAGCTTTTAAGAGTTGCTGATAGCTTACCGAGATATGTGAGTCCTGAGAATGTGGCAAATTGTCGCAGAGGCTTTAACGTTTATTTTTGTGTGACGCTATAGAGGTGTGACAATTTGTCACATTTCAGAAAACCGATTCATTGGTAAAATCCACCTTGTTGTAAAAAAACAAAAACTAATTAGAGGGTTTATGAAACGGTTTAAATTAAGTTTATTATCATTAGCTGTCATTGCAGCTTTGCCAGTTAAGGCGGCTGATTATACAAATCAAACAATCATTGTAGAAGGTGCTAGCATGCGTCCGGGCGCATTCGGGATTGCACCAGAATCGTTAGCATTGAAAGATACTGCTGCGCTTCTAAAAAGAGTGCCTGGCGCTAATGTTAACCGTAATGGTCCGCTAACCGGTATAGCCTCATACCGAGGTCAATTTGGTGGTCGTATTAATGCAGTGGTTGATGGCATGTCTTGGAAAGAAGTTGGGCCAAACAGCATGGATCCTCCATTAAGCCATATACCAGCAGCATTAACCGATAAGCTGACTGTGTATCGCGGTATTGCGCCGATCAGTAGCGGGATTGAAACAATAGGTGGTTCAATGATCGCTGAGTCTCGTAAAGGAGAGTTCACCGATGGTGAAGAATTTGAGTTTCATGGCTTAGCGTCACTGGGGTTTAGTGAGGTGGATAACGGCTTAACCAGCAGTGTGTTGAGTGCATATTCGAATGATAGCCATCGTTTTTATGCGAGTATTAGCAAAGAACAAGGCGATGACTATGAGTTTGACGGTAGTCGTACAGTTGACCCTAGCCAATATGATCGTGATGCTTACACCGTTGGTTATGGTACAAAATTTGGTGCTCATGAGTTAGGGTTTAATTACAGTAATAATGATACCGGTCATACTGGCTCCGCTTCTTTACCGATGGATATCATCTGGGTTAGAGGCGGTATATTTTCTGCTGACTACAGTGTCCAGTTAGCTGACAATCGTTCATTAGAAATCGATTACTATTATCAAGATATGCGTCATTTAATGAATAACTTTAGCTTACGTTCTAACGGTACGAACATGACCGCCATGGCAGGTAGTAGCCGCACCCGTGAAAACCTAACAACAGTTGATGGGGGTGGCTTATCGGCTGTTTATAAAATGCCTTTTTCAAACGGTCACCTTAGCCTTGGTGTGCAAGGCGATCAATCGACGCATGACGGTTTTATTACTGATCCGAATAACCCAATGTTTGGCGTGGATAATTTTAACGGCGCTGAACGCAATCGTTACAGTGGGTTTGCAGAATGGAAAGGTGACGTCCAGCAGGGTTTAGAGCTTGAAACAGGCCTTCGATATACCCAAGTTAAAATGGACTCAGACGAAGTGGGGCACCACATGTACGGGAATATGATGATGATCGGGCCTCAAGTCACAGAATTGGTTGATAGCTTTAATGAGGGAGATCGTTCTCAAACAGATCATAACTGGGATTTTGATGTTATTTTAAGGCAGTCGATATCAAGCGAATTAACAGCCGAAGTAGGTTTTGCACGTAAAATGCGTTCTCCCAGTTATCAAGAACGTTATTTATGGATACCGTTAGAAGCCACGGGTGGTTTAGCGGATAACCGAGTGTATATCGGCGATGTGAATTTAGAGCCTGAAACGGCCTATCAGTTTGAGCTGGGTCTAGAATATGCTGCTGGCGAGTTATACCTTGCGCCGCGTGCTTTTTATCACCGTGTGAATGATTATATTCAAGGTGAGCAAGTCACTGGCACAACTGCAAATATTGTAGCAGATGGCGCGAACAGTATTTTTGGCGGAGATACGGTGTTACAGTTCAGCAACGTAGATGCTGAACTGTATGGTGTGGATGTGGAGTGGGGCTATGAACTTACGACAGACTGGCGTTTGGATGGAACGGTCAGTTATGTGCGCGGTCGTCGCCGTGATGGAGGTGGAGATAATCTTTATCGGATAGCACCTTTTAATACGAGAACGCAATTAACGTTCGAACAAAATAACTGGTCATTAGCCACAGAGCTCGAAGCGTACAGTGCGCAAAATGACGTAGCTAATTATAATGGGGAGCAAAAATCAGCCGGTTATGGGCTACTGCATGTTCGTGGTGAAATAGCACCTACTGTAGGCTTTAAAGTTGGGTTAGGAGTAGAGAATATTTTAGATAAAGATTTTGAAGATCATACCTCAGCTGTTAATCGAGCAATGGATAATGAAGACGTTGCAGTGGGTGACAAAATACCAGGTCAAGGCCGTAATCTTTATGTTACGGCGAGCTACGAATGGTAAGCTGAAAGAGGTAAGTTTTACCTAACGATGGTAGTAAAAAGCCTAGGTGACACCTAGGCTTTTTTATGCGGTATTGGAAAGCAATAAAATACTAAAAGTATATAGAGAATGATAATTGTCTCGATTAGCTCAATTATTGTTTGACGATAGAAAAAGATGATGTTTTTATAGTGTGCAAACGTAGAGCTAGCTATTAAGTAGCTGTGTTTTTTATAATTTTAAAGCAATTTAGGAGAACAAGTATGAAGATTGAAGCAGCGGTGGTTCGTGAAGGTAAAGGGGATTTCAAAATTGAAACCTTAGAGTTGGCTGAGCCAACTGATGATCAAATTTTAATTAAAATTGTTGGAGTTGGTTTATGCCACACTGACTTAACCTGTCGTGATCAGCTTTACCCAGTACCACTGCCTATGGTGTTTGGCCATGAAGGGTCGGGTGTGGTAGAAAAGGTAGGTAAAAATGTTAGTAAGGTAGCCCCAGGTGACCATGTTGTTTTAACCTTTTACACCTGTGGTAAATGTGATGCGTGTTTAACAGGTGATCCTACAAGTTGCATAAACTCTTTTGGTCCTAACTTTATGGGGCGTGCTGTTGATGGTAGCTGCACCATTCATGATCATGATGGCGGCGAAGTCGGCTGTAGCTTTTTTGGTCAATCATCATTTGCAACGCATGCATTGGCATACGAGCGTAATACGATTAAAGTAACCAAAGATGCGCCGCTTGACCTACTAGGTCCACTAGGTTGTGGTGTTCAAACCGGTGCGGGTTCTGTGCTTAATGCGTTAAACCCACCGGCAGGTAGTGCGATAGCAGTGTTTGGTGCCGGAGCAGTTGGCCTTTCAGCTGTGATGGGGGCTGTGGTAGCTAATTGCACAACAATTATTTCAATTGATGTTAATCCAGAGCGCTTAGAATTAGCTAAGGAATTAGGCGCGACGCATACTCTTAATGCTCTAGAGGTTGACCCTGTTGAAGAAATTCAAAAATTAACCGGTGGTGCAGGTATAGCTTATGTGCTGGAAACCAGTGGCGTAGGCCCCGTGCTATCTCAAGCGATTATGTCATCTTGTGTTGGCGGTGAGGTTGGTATTGTTGGTGCGCCTGCTATGGGTACAACAATTCCTTTAGATATTAACCATATGTTATTTAACCGTAAACTGCGCGGTATAGTAGAAGGGGAATCAAATTCTGATATCTTTATTCCTCGGTTAATTAGTCTCTATCAACAAGGTAAGTTCCCATTTGATAAATTGATTAAGTTCTATGATCTTGATCAAATCAATGAAGCGGCTGAAGACTCAGAAAAAGGAACAACGCTAAAAGCTATTATGCGTCTTCCTAAGTAGTCATTTATAGGGCATTAAAAAACCGGCGTCATATTGCGCCGGTTTTTTTATGTCTATGGTAATTGGTAGTCGTCTTGGGTTAATAAGTCTAAGCCACACTGAAGGTTTTCAATATAAGAAAGAAACTCGGGGATTGCCTTCCCTGATAGAGCCCTACCATGTTGTGGCACAATTAAGTTGATATCGAGTTGACGTACCATGTTGACCCAAAAGCGCCCTGCTTTGTTGCTACACATATAGCGTTTATGAAAACCATTCATATAAGGCATAATGTCAGATAACTTTTTAACCTCTTTACCCAAGTCACTTTGCGGGCCAAGATTTGCGCCCATATCACCTGAAAATAAAATTTTACTCACGGGATCGTAAAATTGGAAATTTCCCTCAGAATGTAAAAAGTGTGCGGGAAGAGCTTTAAGCTGAATAGACCCTAATAATAAATTTGTTCCTTTGTCTGGCATGGGGATAACACGGTTGTCGCTTTTACCGGGGCGGGTGAAATGGGGGATAAATCGTTCCCATAGTTCTGGCACAACAATTTTGGCTTCAGTGCCCGAGAGCCATTTATTTAAGGAGGCAACAATATCGGGGTCTTGGTGAGAAGCAATAATATAATCAAGTCCTTTAACGCTCGTCAGATTACAAATCTCAACAAATAAGCGTGAATATGTCATATCACCGCCAGGGTCAATTAATGCGGAGTGCTCTTCGTCAATAATTAAAAATTGATTGGCTTGGACGGCTTCTTTGCCAGTAACCAAATCTCGAAAAACGTGGCAAGAATGCGTTCCATTGTTAAATATTTCCATTTCCCTGTAACCTCTTGAATTTATTAACGTGTGTCAAGTTGAGTAGGTGCATAAGCTGTTTAAAGCTAAGCCTATTAACTATAGGGCAAATGTTTAAAATAAGTTGTGAAAGCCTTTGCACATTGATGAAATGTTTTTTGAAGAAAAAAGGCCATCAACTACGGCGGCAAAACTAGCGCCTGCATTAATGATAGGTTTTACGTTATCCACTGTGATACCTCCAATTGCAACGATGGGGATACAGATATTTTTTTTGGCATTGATGAGTGTATCAATAGTGGCTAAAGGAGCGCCAGGTTTTGTAGATGAGTTAAAGAAGCGCCCAAAAGCAACATAGTCGGCACCTTGCTGCTCAGCTTTGATGGCTAAGGCAACGTTATGGTGGCAGGTAGTGCCGATGATCGCATTATCACCCAATAAACGACGAGCATGCTGTATAGAGCCATCGGTTTGCCCTAGGTGAACTCCTTCTGCTTCGCAAGCCAAGGCTAGTTCTGGATCATCATTTATAATCAGTGGAACGCGGTACCGAAGACAGAGTGTATGAATCGCTTTTGCTCTAAAATTTTTTTCTGGAGCGGTGCTGATTTTATCTCGATATTGAAGCAAGGCGATGCCACCGTTCAGTGCTTTCTCTACCTTATCTAATAGCGATGATGTATCGCTTATATCAGGTGTGATAGCGTATAGGCCTTTTGTTGGAAGAGGTGAACGCATCAGCTAGCAGCGACAAGGAAAAGCCTGCCCGTGGCCAATTTGTTGGGCACGAGCAATGCAGGTGTTGGTGTAGTCTTGTGCTTGTTCAATGGCGTTAGAAAGGCTGTTACCTTGAGCAATTAAGGCCGCTATTGATGCCGCGAGGGTGCAACCTGTTCCATGAAATTCACCTGCCTGTCGAGGCCATTTAGACACACGAATGGCTTCATGGGCTTGGAAAAAATGATTAAAAATATTCGGGCCTGGCATATGTCCACCAGTAATTAAAACAGATGTAACGCCTTGTTCTAATAGCTGAGCCCCTAGTGTCTTTATGTCCGTGCTATTACTTAAGCCCGTTAATTTAACAGCTTCTAATGTGTTGGGTGTTAATACAGTTGTTAACGGTAGGAGTTTTTTCCTTATCGTATTAATAAGCGCCGTATCGGCCAGTGGGGTCCCATCGCCGCAGGCTAATACAGGATCAAATATGACAGGAATGTTTGGGTGTTTTCGTAACAGGCTGGCAATAGCCTCTACACATTCTACAGAGCCAGTTAAGCCAATTTTAATAGCAGACACCGCTAGGTCGTTTAATAAGGTGTTTGCTTGCTCAAGGATATTAATACTATCCAGCGGGATAAGCCGATGAACCGTGTAGGAATCCTGTACGGTCAGGCAAGTGATGATTGAACAGGGGTGGCAGCCAAAGTAATGGATCGATTCGGTGTCAGCCTGAATACCTGCACCACCGCTTGGGTCGTGGCCAGATAGGCTGAGCACGATAGGTTTCTTATGGATGTTGTTTGAAGGGTGTGGCAAAAAAGCGTGTTCCAGTTGAGTTTTAATGGATGTTAGAGGAATAAATTTATAACAACAAGTGCCTGTTTGGTGGCAAACGCGTAAAATAGCCGACTATTTAAACGTTAATACATCGAATAATGGCTCAAACAGAAAAACATACTCAGCTTTTAGACTTATTAAAGCAACGCATTCTACTGCTAGATGGTGCTATGGGTACGATGATTCAGTCGTATGATTTTAACGAAAGTGATTATCGGGGGGAGCGTTTTGCTGACTGGCCAAGCGATGTGAAAGGTAATAATGATTTATTGTCCTTAACCCAAGCTGGAACTATTCGTGATATTCATTTAGCGAACCTTGAAGCGGGTGCAGATATTGTTGAAACGAATACCTTCAACTCTACTCGTGTTGCTATGGCTGATTACGATATGGAAGATTTGTCGTATGAAATTAACGAGCAGTCAGCGAAAATTGCACGGCAAGCTGCCAATGAAATAGAGGCTAAATACCCAGGTCGTGTTTGTTTTGTGGCCGGTGTTTTAGGGCCCACTAACCGCACAGCGAGTATCTCCCCCGACGTAAACGACCCCGCTTTTAGGAATATTAGCTTCGATGAATTAGTTGATTCTTATACTGAATCAATAGATGGGTTATTAAAAGGCGGTGCTGATATTATTTTGGTGGAAACCATTTTTGATACGCTGAATGCAAAAGCGGCTTTGTTTGCTATTGAGCAGTATTTTGAAACCCATCATGTTGAATATCCGGTCATGATTTCAGGCACGATCACCGATGCCTCCGGTCGAACACTATCGGGGCAAGTGACGGAAGCATTTTGGAACTCGTTAAGGCATATCAAGCCAGTTAGCATTGGCTTTAACTGCGCGCTGGGTGCCGAAGAGTTGCGTCAATATGTGGAAGAGTTATCTCGCGTTGCAGACACCTATATCAGCGCGCACCCCAATGCGGGTTTGCCGAATGAATTTGGTGGTTATGATGAAACGCCAGAAGATATGGCGACTCATATTCGTGAATGGGCGCAAAGTGGCTTTCTAAATATTATTGGTGGTTGCTGTGGTACATCGCCTGAGTTTATTAGAGCGATGAAAAATGCAGTGGCAGATTGCGCGCCACGGCAAGTCCCAGTGTTAGAGACGGCGTGTCGTTTGTCGGGGCTTGAGCCGATGAACATTAGTAAAGATTCTTTGTTTGTTAACGTGGGCGAGCGTACCAACGTAACGGGTTCTGCACGTTTTAAACGGTTGATTAAAGAACAAGATTACGAAACAGCCTTAGATGTAGCGCGTCAACAAGTAGAAAGTGGCGCACAGGTGATTGATATCAACATGGATGAAGGCATGTTGGATTCCAAGGCTGCAATGGTTCGCTTTTTAAGCTTGATTGCTGCCGAGCCAGATATTTCGGTTGTGCCCGTGATGATTGATTCATCTAAATGGGAGATTTTAGAAGCGGGTTTGAAATGCGTGCAAGGCAAGGCGATTGTTAACTCAATTAGCTTAAAAGAGGGGGAAGATAACTTTATCGAACAAGCCAAAACCATTATGAGTTATGGCGCAGCGGTTATTGTTATGGCGTTTGATGAAACAGGCCAAGCCGATACATTTGAACGCAAGGTAGAGATTTGTACGCGTGCTTACAATGTCTTAACCGAAAAGGTTGGCTTCCCGCCTGAAGACATTATTTTTGACCCGAATATTTTTGCAGTCGCCACGGGTATTGATGAGCATAATAATTATGCGGTTGATTTTATTGAAGCGACCCGGGTTATTAAACAAACATTGCCGCACGCGATGGTATCTGGTGGGGTATCTAACGTATCGTTTTCATTTCGTGGAAATAATACCGTGCGCGAGGCCATTCATGCAGTGTTTTTATACCATGCCATTAAAGCGGGTATGGACATGGGAATCGTTAATGCAGGGCAGTTAGCAGTGTATGACGATATTCCAAGCGAGCTACGTGAGTGCGTAGAAGATGTTATTTTAAATCGCACCCCAAGTCAGGGTGAAAGCGCAACAGAAAACCTATTGGCGGTTGCTGAGAAATACCTTGATGGTGATTCAGAAGAGGCAGTGAAAGAAGCGGCTGAATGGCGTTCATGGCCGGTCAAAAAACGATTAGAGCACGCGCTCGTCAAAGGCATTACCGAATTTATCGAAGAAGATACCGAACTGGTTCGACAAGAAGTCGATCGTCCTTTACATGTGATTGAAGGCCCGTTGATGGACGGGATGAATGTGGTGGGTGATCTGTTTGGCGAGGGCAAAATGTTCTTGCCACAAGTGGTTAAATCTGCCCGTGTAATGAAAAAAGCGGTGGCTTACCTTATGCCCTTTATGGAAGAAGAAAAGGGTGATGTTATTAGCAATAATGGCAAGGTTCTAATGGCGACTGTTAAGGGTGATGTGCACGATATTGGTAAAAATATTGTTGCCGTGGTGCTGCAATGCAATGGGTTTGAAGTGGTCGATTTAGGTGTGATGGTTCCCGCAGATACTATTTTAAAACAAGCTAAAGAGCACAAAGTGGATGTGATTGGTTTGAGTGGCTTGATCACACCCTCGTTGGATGAAATGGTACATATGGCTAAAGAAATGGAGCGGCAAGGGTTTAACATGCCGCTGATGATCGGTGGGGCGACCACCTCGCGCGCGCATACTGCCGTTAAGATTGAGCCAAACTATAAAGGTGCCAGCGTGTATGTAACCGATGCCTCACGTTCAGTTGGTGTGGTGACTAACCTTCTTGATACAAACCCAGATAATAACTATCGGCAGCAAATCAGAGATGAATACACCGAGGTGCGAGAGCGGCATAAAGGTCGTCAATCAACCAAGCGTCAATTAAACCTAGAAGATGCAAGAGCGAATGCTGCCGAGATTGATTGGGCTCACTTTACACCTGTAAAACCCAGCTTTTTAGGTACTCAAAAACTTGATGATTACCCGCTAGCCGAGATTGCCGAGTTTATCGATTGGTCACCGTTCTTTCATACATGGGAGTTGATTGGCAGTTATCCTAAAATTCTCGATGATGAGATAGTGGGTGAGCACGCACGTGACCTGTTGAAAGACGCAAAAGCGATGTTAACGAAAATTATCGACGAAAAGTGGTTAACTGCGAAAGCCGTTTTTGGCTTTTTTCCAGCGAATAGTCAGGCAGATGATGTGGTGATCTACAAGGATGAAACTCGCCAAACTGAATCTGTGGTTCTACACCACTTACGTCAGCAAAACATTAAGCCACCGGGACGTAAAAATTACTGCCTGTCTGACTATATCGCACCAGCAAGCTCAGGGGTGAGTGATTATATAGGAGCGTTTGCAGTCACAGCAGGTATTGGTATAGAAGAGCATATTAAGCGTTTTGAGGCGGAGCATGATGATTATCAATCGATCATGATTAAGGCCTTGGCAGATCGTTTAGCGGAAGCTTTTGCAGAACTTTTACACCAAAAAGTACGCAAAGAATACTGGGGATATGCGGCTGATGAATCCTTAGAAAACAATGATTTGATTGATGAAAAGTACAAAGGGATACGCCCAGCCCCCGGTTATCCAGCCTGCCCGGACCATACCGAAAAAACACCGTTGTTTAACCTGTTAAAGGCTACCGAAGAAGTCGGCATTGAGTTAACAGAAAGTTTTGCCATGTACCCAACAGCAGCGGTGAGTGGTTGGTATTTTGCACACCCTGACGCCCAATATTTCAACGTTGGTAAACTGAAGAAAGATCAGGTTGAAGATTATGCGCAACGAAAAGGTGAGAGCATCGATTACGTAGAGCGTTGGTTGGCGCCAAGTTTAGCGTACGACCCTGATGACAACTGATTTAGTCTTTTACACAACCGAAGGCTGTCACTTATGTGAGCAGGCGCAGGCTTTATTGCAAAACTTGTTGCTACAGTATCCAACTGATTTTCAAATAGAAATAATTGATATTGTTCACTCTGAGGTGCTTATTGAGCAATATGGGACGAGAATTCCTGTGTTATTAAAGGTGGCTACTCAAGAGGATTTAGGATGGCCTTTTGATTACAAAGGTTTATTGCGCTTTTTGGGGGAAAATATTGAGTGACGGGAATAGAAAGTTTTCAATGATAATGGTGATTTTGAGTATTATCGCGGTGTTAATGGGTGTAGCTGTTTTTTATTGGTTATGCCAATTTGAGCCTTTACCATCAAGTTATTTATCCAGTCAATTAATGCTCGACAGGCTGCAGACATTCAATAAGGTTTATTTTTTCATTCAAAAGTTTGGTTAAAAAATAACAAATGTACTTAGATTATTTTGGTTTAAAGAAACAACCCTTTGGTATTACACCAGACACCTCTCTGTTTTTCAAAGGTGCTGAGCGTGGTGATGTGCTGGATGCGGTGTTATATGCCTTGAATTCAGGCCAGGGAATCATCAAAGTGGTTGGTGAAGTGGGTAGCGGCAAGACCATGTTATCCCGTATGTTGGTTAACAAGGTGCCGGATAATACAGTATTTGTCTATTTGTTAAACCCAAGCATAGAAGCAGAGCAAGTACTTTATGCCATCTCTTATGATCTAGGTTTACAAGTTGACCTCAACGATAAATCTATTCAAATACTACATGTGCTTCAACAAAAGTTATTGGATTTTTATCAAGAAGGAAAAAAAGTTGTCTTAGTGGTGGATGAAGCACAACAAATGCCCCTTAAAACCTTGGAAGAAATTCGCTTGCTGAGTAATTTAGAAACAGAAACAGAAAAATTATTACAAATCATTCTTTTTGGCCAGCCTGAGTTGGATGAACATATTGATACCCCGAGTGTTAGACAGCTTCGAGAAAGAATTATCTATAGCTTTTACCTCAGTCCGTTGGATTGGAAAATGACCGATAAATATTTACACTTTCGCCTTGAGAAGGCAGGGCATCAAGGCCGAGGGATTTTTGATAAGAATGCAATAAAACTATTAACAAAATATGCAGATGGCACGTTAAGAAGGCTAAATGTATTGGCAGATAAATCATTGCTGGCAGCTTTTTTACAAAAAAGCCCAGTAGTAAAGGTTAAGCACGTTAAGTTAGCATTAAAAGACAATATTAAAGGTCATAAAAAGTCAGAAGCTTTGAAATATGTAGCTTTAACATGTTTAGTTACCGTAGGTATTCTTGCTATGGCATATTTTTTTATACTTGTTAAGAGCCAAGGGTTCGCTGTGGAGACTGTGACGAGAATTGAAGAGGTGCCTAAAAAACGGTCAATTATCACCCATCAAAGCAACGCGGACGAGAAAAAGCAAATGGGCATTCAGGCAAGTTTATCGGACAACTTATTACAATCACGTCTTAGCGCTTTTAACTTATGGAGACAAACTACAAAAAACGTTTATACAATAAGGTTAATGACCGAACCTACTGGCTCTGCTAAAAGGGTTGAGAGTTTTATGCGTTCTGTATCATCTCCACGTATTGAAGATAAAATTTTTGTTAATAAGGCTGACGACAATATCTATATTGTTTACTACGATGGGTTTGAAACCTACTCTGAAGCGAATTTGACGTTAAAAAATTTATCGCCCGCTATGCGTAAATATAAGCCGTATATTGTTAATATTAAGAAATAACATCAAATTGGTTTTAATTATTAAAATCAGTATGATAGGAGCTAGAGTTAATTTTTTTATTAACTTGTATTTTTCATTTCATCGTCTACAATTTGTTTAAAATTAATAATTTCAAAGTGTGTTAACTAAATGAAATCAATAGCTCTTGCTACTTTTATGCTCCTTGCCTTATCGGCATGTAATACGGTTTCTTTTAAACCATCCGATCAACATATCCAGGAAACACCTAAACCGGTTGGCAGCCCTCCAAAGGTATTGGAATCTATTCCATTGCCTGAGAAACCTTCAGCTAAAAAACAAATGGAAGTATTTACGGTCGTTGTCAATGATGTGCCAGTACGAGAGCTGTTGTTTGCGATTGCGCGTGATGCGAATATCAATATCGATATAGTTGAAGATGTATCAGGGGAGGTAACATTAAACGCTATAGATCAGACGTTCGAAGAAATTTTAGAAAGAATAAGTCATCAAGTTGATATTCGCTATAGCGTAGTAAACACCATAGTGAAAATTGAGTTAGATGCACCATACATTAAACATTACGAAGTTAGTTATGTGAATATGGATAGAGGTAGCACAGCAACCATTGCGATTGCTACAGAAGTATCTTCTACAGGCGGTGGTTCAGGGTCGGAGTCTACCGTTGGTAATACCTCTAACACTAGTATCACAAATAATTCAAATCATCGATTCTGGACGACGATTGTTAATAATATTAGAAATATTGTTGGGCAAAACGACTCGGAGAATAACGCTACCGAAGAGGTGACTGAGGTCTTAGAAGGCACAACTGATGCATTAGTGGGTCAAGCTGGTGAAGGGCCGCCTGCTGAGGGCGATGAAACGGAAACAATGAGGACTAGTAGGCAGGCAGTTATGGCTAGTCCTGAAAGTGGAATGATTAGTGTTTTCGCAACTCAGCGCCAACACCGTGAAGTGGAAAACTACTTAGAGCTTGCGTTAGAGGGGGTTCAACGACAGGTTTTTATAGAGGCTACTATTGTTGAAGTTGATTTGAATGATGACTATCAGGCTGGTGTTGATTGGAGTCGTTTACTAACAAACCCCGCGGGCGACGGGTTTGGTTTTGAGCAAACATTAACCGGTAATAATCTATTAGATGCACCTACTACAGCACTTCAGTATGTAGCATCGGGTGATAAGTTTAATGTTACTGCAACGGTAAGGATGTTAAACCAGTTTGGTAATGCAAAAATATTATCAACACCAAAGATTATGGCACTTAATAATCAGACAGCCTTGTTAAAAGTGGTCGATAACCGCGTGTATTTTACGATCAATGTTGAGACTGAAACAAATGATAACAACACAATACGCACATTTGAATCCATTATTCATACATTGCCTGTTGGTTTAGTGATGAGTGTGACTCCTCAGATATCTTCAAGTGATGAGGTAACGTTAAACGTTAGACCCACTATTTCTCGTATATTGCGGTTTGTTTCAGACCCTAATCCAGCGTTAGGTGATGTGGAAAGTTTGATTCCTGAAGTGTCCGTGAGGGAAATTGAATCCATTCTACGAATAAAAAATGGGGATGTTGCTGTCATTGGCGGCCTGATGAAAGATAACCGCAGTAAAAGTACAGATGGTATTCCTCAGTTGTCAAAATTACCATTTGTTGGGGACCTATTTAGTTATAAAGACAATAAAGCGTCTAAATCTGAGTTGGTTATCTTCCTAAAGCCAATCGTTGCTAATAAACCGTCGCTCGGTGGGGAGTTTGCCAAATATAAACACTATATTGAAAATGCAGAAGAAAGCTCAAGGTCAGGTAATGCAAAATGAGCCTGTTGCTAGATGCCTTAAAACAGGCTGAAAAACAAAAGAACGCTGAAAGTACTAATGGTGAAGATCTACCAGAGAGTGAAGTTGATGAGATAGAGTTTATTTTAGATGAGCCTGTTGAGCAAGAACTTACTTCTGTGCCAGTAAATGAAATTAAGGTTTCTGAGCCCAAAGAAATTCCTTCGTTGGTTGAAAAGAAAATAGACGTTTCGATAGAAACACCAAGTAATGAAAATAAAAAAATACGTGAAGACAAAACGGATGGGCTACCTCTCGATTCGAGTTTAAATGTTTTTGCGGTTGGAAATGTGCCTTCGAGCAAGGGCCGGAATAAAAAATACACGTTAATAGGGCTAGCCGTTCTGGTTATTGTTTTACTGGCAGCCAGTATGTGGTATTTGTTTGAGAATGAGTCCACAAGTGATTTTTCTGAGCAGTTGATAGAAGGTGATCCGTTAATAAATGAACGTGAAGCATTGGAGGAGGTCAGTAATATGCAGTCAACTCCTACGCCACCTCCGCTGGCCGGTGTGACTAATAAAATAACAACACCAGTTGAAAATATTAAAAAATCTTCATTAGCACTAATATCAGAGGATGAGATTGCAAAGCCTAGCGCTAGCACGGGTATAAAAATTAAAAAAAGAATTATTTCAGTGGGTGTGTTTACTCAAATAGACGCTGCTTATAAAGCAATGCAACTTGGTAAGCTAGCCCAAGCAAAGTCTATTTATTTAAAAGTACTTAAATCAAGGCCAAACCAAGTAGATGCTTTATTGGGGCTAGCCAATATTGAAGTCCATGAAGGTTCGAAACAAAATGCAATAACACTGTATGAAAAGGTGCTTGCTAAAGAACAAACGAACGTAGTTGCACAGCTAGGGTTATTACAAATTTATTCAAATAAAGCACCATTAGCTAAACAACAGATATTGGAAGAGTTATCTAGTAAACATCCCAAAAACATAAGTGTTTTAAAGGCACTTGGGCAATCACTTTCTGCGCAATCTAAGTGGGCTAAAGCGCAAGAAATTTATTTTAAAGGGTATTCATTACAACCAAACAGTGTGTTCTTTACTTATAACTTAGCTGTTAGTTTGGACCAATTAGGTAAAGGGTCTGCGGCGTCCAGCTATTACGAAAAAGCAATAAATTTAAACAAAAATGCTTCTGACCCCGTTGATATAACTGCAATTGAAAATCGGTTGCAAGAATTAAGGGGTGCAAAATGAGTGACTCTCAGCCTAAAAAAAGGATAGGAGATCAGTTAGTTGATAAAGGTATTATTTCACTGGACCAACTTAAAATCGCTTTACAAGAACAAAAAATTTCCGGAAACCAGATAGGCAAGGTTTTAATAGATATGGGTTTCTTAACAGAAACTTTACTGAAAGAAGTTTTAAGCGATGGGGCACGTGATGAGAGCATTAATTTGGCGGAAGTGGTGCCAGATGAAGATGCAATTACCCTGGTTGATAAAGCATTAGCAGAACAGCTAAATGTTTTACCTTGTAATTTTAATGCTGAAAATAAAACGTTGCAATTAGCAATGGCTGATACGTTTGATATTTTAGCGCTAGATAAAGTTAAATCTCTTATTCCATCGAATATTACAGTCATGCCAATTTTGGCTGGTATTAAAGAGATACAAAGCAACATTGACCATTTTTATGGTTATGAGCTGTCAATTGATGGCATTTTAAGAGAAATTGAAACAGGCGAGTATGATGCCATTAGTCAACACATAGCTGTATCAGAATATACTCACCCACTGGTAAGGTTAGTCGATGCTTTTCTCACGGACGCGGTAAAACGTGGCGCTTCTGATATTCATTTTGAGCCTGAAGAAGGTTTCTTAAGGGTTCGTTATAGAATTGACGGTGTGTTACACCAAGTTCGAAGTTTGCATAATAAGTATTGGTCATCAATCGTTGTTCGTTTAAAAGTGATGTCAACGATGGATTTAGCAGAAACAAGAGCGCCACAAGATGGGCGGATTCATTTGAAAGTGGCAGGCCATCCGATTGATTTTCGTGTGGCAGCGCAACCCACTATTCACGGTGAGAATTTTGTATTAAGAATTTTAGATAGAGAAAAATCTATTGTTCCGTTGGAAGACTTAGATTTAGCAGAAAAAAACCGTCAATTATTGAAATTGATGATGGCTAGACCTGAAGGGATTATATTGGTAACGGGGCCAACGGGTAGCGGTAAAACAACAACGCTTTATTCAATGTTGAGTTATTTAAATAATGAATCAGTAAACATTATGACGCTTGAGGACCCTGTTGAATATCCAATTCCAATGATCAGGCAATCATCAATTGGACATTCCTCAAAAATGAATTTTGCTGATGGGATTAGGTCCTTAATGCGACAAGATCCAGATATCATCTTAGTGGGTGAAATGCGAGATTTAGAAACGTCTGAAATGGGCTTTAGAGCGGCTATGACAGGCCATCAAGTATTTTCTACATTACATACAAATTCAGCAATAGGCGCATTTCCGCGTTTACTCGATATAGGTGTATTGCCTGACATTATGGCGGGTAATATTATTGGTGTTATTGGTCAGCGTTTAATAAGAAGGCTGTGTAAATCATGTAAGTCTGAACAGCCTATTACGGACGTAGAAAAGAAACTGTTAGGCGATGGTGGGCAAAATTTAACGACTATATTTCATGCAGAAGGGTGTAAAAAATGTAATAACACGGGGTATAAAGGCCGAATCGCATTATTAGAAATTTTAAGAATGGATACGGATTTAGATGAACTCGTGGTCAAAAAGGTATCTCAACGTGAACTATTAAAGGCAGCTAAAGAAAAGGGCTATACCACACTCGCAGATGATGGGATTGCGCAGGTTCTTAAGGGTCGGACGACTTTAGATGAATTATCACGGGTTGTAGACTTTACCTCGAGATTAGCGAACTAATATGGCCACTTTTAGCTATAAAGCGGTTAGGCATGACGGCAAAAGAATTAGTGGTAGCCAAGATGCGTTAAATATCTATGATCTAGAATCAAAGTTAGAAAAAACGGGGACAGTCCTAATTACCGCAAAAGAAAGGTCTGCGGGACTATTTGCAAGAAAAAAAAAGATAACAAGGCGAGATATTATCGACTTTTATATTTATATGGAACAAATGCTCGAAGCAGGCATTCCAATTATAGAAGCACTTGTCGATTTTAGAGATGCATTAGAACCAACGCAATTTAAACACGTTATTAATTCACTAATTAGCCAAATAGAAAGTGGTAAATCATTGTCAGATGCCATGGCTGAATACGGTAAGGTGTTTAGTAATTTAATGGTTGAGCTGGTAAGGGTTGGTGAAATGAGTGGTGAATTGGTCTCAATTTTCGGAGAGCTTAAAACATCATTGATGTGGCAAGATGAATTAATTGCTAAAACTAAAAAAGTATTAATGTATCCGATGTTTGTTGGCACAGTTGTGTTTGGCGTGCTGTGTTTTATGATGATTTATTTAGTACCGCAAATGGTTGGGTTTATCACTGAAATGGGCGGTGAACTGCCCTTCCATACCATCGCATTAATTGCCGTATCGGAATTCTTTGTGGAGTATTGGTATATGTTATTAATAGCCCCAGTTTTGCTATTTATTGTTACTAAACTTCTTATTAATAAAAACAGTAAAGCCAGGCTGTTATTCGATAAAAATATTTTACAAATACCTTGGTTGGGCCCCATATTAAAAAAAATTATATTAGCGCGTTTTTCGACCAATTTTGCGTTGATGTACCGTTCTGGCATCGGTATTTTGGATGCTTTAAAGATTACCAAAGGCGTGGTTGATAATGAGTTTGTTGCTGGTGAAATAGAGTTTATCCGCTCACAGGTCACAGAAGGTGCGGGTATTGCCGATGCATTTTCTAGAACTGAGCTTTTCCCACCGCTTGTTATGCGGATGATTCGAGTTGGTGAACAAACAGGTGGCATTGATAAATCTTTAGTGAATGTCAGTTATTTCTTTAATAGGGATGTAGAAGATTCAATTGAGAAGCTGCAGAGCATGATAGAGCCGGCAATGACCGTTGTTTTGGGTGTTATTTTAGGCTGGGTAATGATGTCTGTGTTAGGCCCCATTTATGATTTGATTGGAGGACTAGAGCTCTGATGAATAAAAAATATGCCATTTATTTAAGTGATTCAACCATTGTGCTTTGTACCGTTGGTTCATCGGGCGTCGAGTTATTGCTAGAAGAGTACGCATCTAATCAAAATTTTGAAGAAAAATGTAAGACGATTCTTGAAAAATATAAAGAGACTAATGTCGACGTTTTTTTAGACTTGATTGGTGAAGAGTATAAACACGAGTCAATTCCGCATGTGAGGGGTAAAGATGGAGAGCTTTTATTAGCCAGGAAGCAGCAATCATTATTCCCAGGCGCTGATTTAGTATGGAAAACGCACGTTAAGCGTGAGAAAACAGGGCGAAAAGATGATGTTTACCTAATGATGGGTATGCAGTTGCCAAAAATGGTAAAGGACGTCTTTAGTCTATTGATTGAAAACGAATACGCTGTATCTGGTGTCTATTCAATATCTATTTTGGGAACAGAAATTCAGAAAGTGCTACCTGATCTACAGCAATACTTGACGATTTCTAGGGTATTAGGCAGGCAACAATCAGACCGGTCATATAGGCAAACATTTACTAAAAATAAAGAAATAGTCATTAGTCGGGTCACACGGGCAAAAGGTGGCGATATAGACGAAGCAATGGTTTCGCTAATGACTGAGATTGAGCGTATGCATCACTTTCTTAATGGCGCCAAACATTTGGGGGTAAACCATACCTTAAATGTTATAGGTGCATTGGGGGAGCATGAAAATCGTAAACTTTTAAGTAATAAAGCGGGTAACAATATTGAATTTAGGTATGTTGATCTTTACGAATTAGCATCAAAACTAGGGTTAAAACGACCTAAGTCGTTACACAGTTTACCGGAATTGTTAACAAATTTGGCGGTAACCAAACAGGTTAAACCACATTTTAAGCCTGAAGACTTGTGTGCAAAATTCCAACGAAATTATGTTAGCAGCCTATTGAAAAGAACATCGGTGGCGATTGTTTTATTGGCTGTTATAGGATCGGCAGGGTTATGGTGGGGTGCTCAAAACAGCAAAGAAGATGTTAAGTACTTACAGGCCCAAATTGAAGCGTTAAATAGTCAACATGAAGATATTGGCACGGAATTATCTGGAGAGGAGATTTCACCACAGTTAATGAAAAGCGTTGTCGATGCTTATGATGCTCTATCTAACAATCAATATGCGCCAGAAGATGCGTTGGGGGTGATTGCAGAAGCCTATATTGGTTTTCATGATATTTCTATCCTGGAAATTACTTGGGTGACAACAAAGTCTAACGAAAGTAATACTCAAGAAGACCAACAAGAAGCGTTGCTAGACACAATAAAGAAACCTAGGAAATTCGCGATCAAGTTAGGACTTCCTCCATCGTTAAGTGACAGAAAGTTGGTCAATCGTGTGAATAGTTTCTCAGAATCTTTGCTTAATCATGGAAAAATAACAGAGGTTGAGCAAACCTCCGCAACAATTAATATTCAGAGTAATGCCTCAATGGAAAGGACGGTTAGTACTGAATCTGAAAATGGAAAACCCATTGAATTTACCTTATTGCTCACGATGAAATTATGATTAATACAGAAATAACTAGTACCTGGCAGTCGTTTAAATTAGAGCTAATATTCCTAATGGGTTCGATCACTCTAGCACTGATTTTGGTAGTTATTTTCTGGGGTGATTATCAAGACGTTGTTACAGAGGAGCAGGCAATAAACCAACAGCATGAACAGCTAAGTCATGATCTTAGTGATTATATTCAAGGCAAAGAGCTATTAAAAGAGGTGGGTGCATCGTTTAAAGCGTTAAAGGCTCAAGGCTTTTATGGCGATGAGGATAGGCTGGCATTAGTAGAAGCATTAAAGAGAGCGGCTAATAAACTTAAGTTAACCGAATTTAAATACACGATTTCACCTCAACATAAAATTGAAAGCGCAGGGGCGTATTTTCCAGCAGAATTAAATCTATTAGAAACGACCGTGATTATTGAAGCAGGGCTTTTGCATGATGCTGACTTAATTAGTATAACGAACGAGCTCTCATCGTACGCTAAAGAGGCATTTATTGTGAAGTCTTGTCAATTAACAAGAGAGCCTTCGGTAAACGTAACCGAATTAACAAAAAATGTTGGACTTGTTTGCAAGCTAGGTTTTTATAACGTAAAAAATTCAGAAGTTGAATCAGGCGATGAAGAGATAGACTTGGGTGATGATATATGAATAAACGACATGGCTGTTTAGTATGCTTTTTTTTGGTCGTGTTGCCAGTAACTAGTTGGGCGATAGGCGATCTAATGTTATCCATTCAGCAGCGCGCAAAAATCGATTTAATTCGTTCAAGCGGTGTTCAAACAATAATTGGCGAAACAACGCCGGTAGCAGAAATCAAAGTGAATGGTTTTTACTTTAATAGCAAAGATGGTCAACATAAGGGGACTGTTTGGGTGAATGGCCAGCAAGTAGGCAATGGATCATTAGACAAAAACAATATCGTCGTAAACGGTTTAAATGAATCCACAAAGTTAGTTGATTTGTCAGTAAAAGAGCCCAACATTAAAATACCGTTTAAGGCGGGGCAAGCATTAAATGTTGATAATGGTGACATTCGAGATGCGTTCCAATAGCAAACAAAAAGGCGCGGCGTTAATCATCATCATCACTATATTGGCGTTGATGATTTCATCCGTATTGCTATTTGGGCTAGATAAAAACTCACTTAATATCGCGCGGGATAAGAAAACGAGTAAGGCATTAGCTAAAGCGAAAGAGGCACTTATTAATTATGCGTTATTGTCAGATAGATTGCCAGCTTCGCCAGGTATTGGCTACTTGCCTTGTCCAGATAGAACAGGCGATGGTTTGGCCAATGAGCCGTGTGGCTTAACTGGAGAAAGTGCAGAAGGCTGGTTGCCATGGCAGACACTGGGAGAAAAACCACTCTATGATAAAAATAAAAGCTGTTTGCGCTATGTGGTATCAGGTAACTATAAGATAAACCCAGCATCAGTTTTAAGTAAGTTACCGCCTACTCAGGGGCATTTCGTTATTCATAATGCAAGCAACTCCGCTATTGTAGGTACTTCGTCCGCTAGCTATGCTTTGGCTGTTGTATTTGCTCCACATAAACTAGTGGCAGGTCAAAATAGAAGCATAGGTGGAGGCGCTAAAACCACCTGTGGTAGTTCATCAGTTGGAGCGCCAATTAATGCAGCATCTAATTTGTTGGACACACTTAATAATGTTAACAATGCAAACGGCACCTACACTGGCCCGGGTGTGCCTGGTAATAATGCATTGCCAACCAGCACAGCGTCTGTCTTTATGCAGGCAAATACACAAGCCAATTTTAACGATGCATTAATATGGATTAGCCCCCAAAATTTTGCAAACGTATACGCGAGGATGCCATGAAGCTTCATCAAACCAATCAACAAACAGGGTTCACTATCGTAGAAATAGCGATAGTTTTATTGATATTTGGGTTGATTGTTGGTGGCATTATGGGGCCGTTACAAATCCAGCTAGACAATATGGATCGTCGTGAAACGGTACAAACGATAGAAACAACTAAAGAGGCTGTTATTGGATTTGCCTTGAGAAATGGCCGAGTGCCATGCCCCGATACAACAGGAGATGGTCAAGAGAATAACCCAGGGGGTAACTGCAGTAGTGCTGGTGGTTCAGTGCCTTGGGTTACGCTAGGCGTTAACTCGGTTGATGCATGGAAGCAACCGCTCACTTACCGAGTGGATACGCGTTTTGCTGATAATACCGATGGTACAGGCTGCCCTGATGCCAATGTACCGGGTATTTCATTTGAAATGTGTTCAACGGGTAACATTACTATTCGGGCAACCAGTGCAGGTGCTTTAGTAGCGGCTAATGTACCTGTGGTTATTGTGTCACACGGTGATAATTGGGTGGCAGCAGGCGATGTAAATGAACAAGAAAACTCAGATAATGACGCTAGCTTTGTTGATAAAAACCATATAAATCAAGGGTATGATGATTTGGTTGGCTGGATAAATATCAATAACCTAATTGGTAAAATGGTTGCTGCAAATAAGTTACCTTAAAAGCTTGTACTTTAGAAAACATCAACTATCTTTAAGAATAACCATAGCAGGTTAATGAATTTAATTATTGAAGGTAAAGATATGAATACGAAGCAACAGGGTTTTACATTGGTAGAAATAGCTATTGTACTGGTGATTATCGGCTTATTATTAGGCGGTGTACTAAAAGGCCAAGAAATGATTAAGAGTGCTAAAGTTAAATCACAAATGCAGCAAATAGATGGTATTTCTGCGGCTTTTAATACCTACCAGGATAAGTATGGGGCAATGCCGGGTGATGATGCTAACGCGGCAGCTAATACAGGTGTCGCAGGTTTAGCTGCAGGTAATGGTAATGGCGATATTAGTGGTGCAGAGGGTAACGCCCGTGTATGGCAGCATCTTGAAGGCGCTAATTTACTTGCAGGTTATACACCGGGAGCAAATGGTCGTTTTTTAAATAAATACGGTCAGCAAACATTTGTCGATTCAAATTATGCAGGTTTATCAGGAGCTATTGTTTGTACATCCGTACCTAATGATGTAGCCGTAGAAATCGATCGTAAAATAGACAATGGTGATGGTGCTTCAGGCTCAATGCGTAGAGATAATCAAACAGCTTATCCTGCAACGGCGGGTAATAGCTGGATTTGTACCGCTGCATAGTTTGGGTTGATTCTTACTTAAGTTAAAACGAAACCTTCTTAGTCTTTGACTTAGAAGGTTTTTTTATAAAATTAAATTATTCGAGCAATGACATGGATAACCGTCGACAAGATAAACGTTTACATTTGCCTGATTTACAAATTAAGGTAAAAAAAATTGGTTTGGCTGAAGGTGATAAGTTCATCAATTGTAAACCGGTTGATGTTAGTTTTAATGGGTTGGCTTTTTCGAGCGATAACTTAAAATTGGATTTGTTGCAGAAAATACAAATTCAGTTATCTTTCGGGCATAGGACGATAGAAGGCAGTGCGGTTATTTGCCATATTGAGAAAACACAAGGTCTGGTTCGTTATGGGGTTTTATATATTGATATAAAGCCTTCATTGGAAGAAACGTTCAGTTTGGACAGTCTAACATCAGCAATGATAGAAGATGTGGCTGTTAATATGGCAGATAATGCCGTTGTTGGTAGCGCTTTAAGTGAAGTAGATGAATTAATCAGGAAGGGACAAATTATACTATTTGATGGGGTGCAAGCCTTTAGGCTTAGGCTCGCAAGTATAGTGGGTGAGGGTTACCCATTAGATGAACTATTTGAGTTTTCGCCAAGCACTATGTCGGTAACTGTTCCATTAATAACTACTGATGGGGTTACCCTAGAAAAGAGAACGTTATCGCCTGTAATGTCCTCAGCTCAGCATAAAGTAGTATTTGAGGCGAGTGATGGTGAGCAATTCGATAGTATCTTGGATGTGCTGCAGAGCTTGAGTGATACTTTTCAAACGTTGTTGGCTAAAAAAACTTAGTATTTTAGCCAGCTGGCGGCATTTGCTCAAACTCGATTGTTTCAGCATCATCATTTAACCATGCCATTTTAGATCGAAAAAAATATTAATGGCAGGTTTAAAAGAACGGGTGTCATCTAAGGTGACGGCTTTTATAATCGCTAAATCAAGCATTGCATCAGCTTCTGAGTATAGAGGAGAGCCACATCGGTTACAAAAACAACGGCGTAAATCTTGGCCACTGTCACCTTTATCTATGTAAGGTGTCAACATCAACGCTAAATTGATTTGACGCGACAACTATATTCAAAGAATATGCTGTTCCTGAGGTTTTCTGGCAATGCGTGCAATGGCGTGCGGCAGACATAGTAGGGTCGCCAGAGATTTCATATTTGATAGAGCCAAAAAGTCTTTGGTTGGCCCTCTTTATTATTGAATAATTGTTCAAACAAATACGATACAACGATTCTTATAGACTAATACTTCACGCATAAGATGATGTCGGATAGCGCGGGATAATACAATTTTTTCGTTATCTTGGCCTTTGCGTTTTAGATCGTCGATATTATCGTTATGCCTGATGCGTACGATATCTTGTTCGATGATTGGACCAGCATCTAATTCAGTGGTGACATAATGGCTTGTAGCGCCAATGATTTTTACACCCCTTTCATGAGCTGAGTGATACGGTTTTGCGCCTGGAAAAGCAGGTAAGAAAGAATGATGAATATTAATGATTTGATGAGGGTAGTGATCTATAAAATTAGCACTTAATATTTGCATATAGCGAGCTAGAACGACGGTATCTATTTGATGCTCGGCGAGTAAATCCAGCTGTCTTTTTTCTTGCAGCTGTTTGTTGTCGGCAGTTATAGGTATGTAATGAAAAGCAATGCCTGCATTTTCAGCAAGTGATTGGTAATTTTTATGGTTACTGATGATGAGCGGGATTTCAACGTTCCACTCACCTGACTGGTACCGAGAAAGAATATCGAATAGACAGTGTCCATGTTGCGAAACAAAAAGTGCAAGCTTAGGCTTAACATCGGAAAATGCAATTTGCCAGTTCATCTTAAGTGCTGAACCAACTTGTTCTGCAAAGATTTGTTGGATGGACTCGCGGTTGATAGAAAAGTTATCTAACTGCCACTCAACTCGCATAAAGAAGTGTTTATCTGCCGTATCAACGTGCTGTTCTAAGTCAACAATGTTGCCGTTATTGTTAGCGAGAAAGTCAGTTACCGTTGCAATGATGCCGGGTTGATCAGGGCACTCTGCTAATAAGGTGGCGGTTGTTTGCTTGTTCAAAATGAGTCCTGTTTTAGCCGATTTGTTGTTTATGTGTAAAACCCAAATTATTGAGCAGTTGGTGTGTTTTATTAATACGTTCTTTTAGTGAAGATTCGCTGTAAGCTTTAGCACTGGCATACCCCCAGATTGGGTTTGGCCATGCAATATCATCTTTATAGCGCACAATATGATGAAGGTGCAATTGGGGGACCATATTTCCTAACGCGGCAATGTTCATTTTGTCCGCAGAAAATTCTTTACTCAACGCATGACTCAGTTGTAAAGATTCATGTTGTAGCATTTGTTGGTCGAGTTTACTGAGTTGGAACGCTTCACTAATGTCCGCTTGCCGTGGAACGAGAATATACCAAGGGTAGTTGGCATCTTTACTTAGCAATAAAGCGCAAAGTTGAAAGTCTCCAAGGTAATGACAGTCTTCGGCTAGTTTGGGGTGTAATTTAAAGCTCATAGTTAAGGGGTCTCGCGTTTCCAGTGCCCAGATTTACCACCTTTTTTTTCAAGCAACCTTACACCTTGAATAGTCATACCGCGGTCAACGGCTTTGCACATATCATAAATGGTCAGTAAGGCCACTTGAGTGGCATTAAGTGCTTCCATTTCCACACCGGTTTTTCCTGAGGTGCTTACCGTTGTTTGGCAGGCAATCCAGTTGTTTTGAGTGTCAGGCTCAAGTTTAATATCTACATGAGTAATGGGTAATGGGTGACATAAAGGCACAAGATCGGCTGTTTTTTTGCTCGCCATAATGCCGGCTATGCGTGCAATGCCAAGGACGTCGCCTTTTTTATTGTTCCCTTCAATGACACGCTGTAGTGTTGCGGCATCCATCTCAATATAACCCTCGGTTACCGCAGTACGGTCTGTATCGGCTTTTTCGCTAATGTCCACCATGTGAGCATCGCCTGCAGCATTAAAGTGTGTAAGTTCAGACATAATCTAGTGCTTCGGTTCCTTTGTTAGCATGATAATATAATGAATTATGACACAATCAAATAGCCAGATGTATGAAGAAACCATGCCGATAAAAGTACTTTATTTTGCCAGTCTAAAAGAGTTGTTTGGGCGGAGTGAGCAACAGCTTAGTATAGATGGGCTAAGCACGGTTGAAGATGTTTGGAGGCGTGTTAGCGAGGGGTACGATGTGTCGCAGCAAGTTCTTTATTCTATTAATCAGGAGTATGCGCAGGCAGACTCGTTAGTAAAGTCAGGTGATGAAGTGGCGTTTTTCCCCCCCGTTACCGGAGGTTAAGTATGATTAAAATTACAAATAATGCGTTTGACCCATGGCAAGAGTTATCTACCTTTCAACTAGAAATGAGACGCGATGGTGAATATGGCGCATGCGCTAATTTTATTGGCACGATGCGCGATATGAATGAGGGAGATGCAGTCAACGGAATGTTTCTTGAGCACTACCCAGGCATGACCGAAAAACATCTGGAAAAAATAGTTCAAAGAGCGAAAGGACAATGGGATTTACTGGAAACCTTAGTCGTTCATCGAGTAGGTGAGCTGCTACCAAATGATCCGATTGTGCTTGTGGCCGTCTGGTCAGCGCATCGCAAAGATGCGTTTGAAGCAAGTCGTTTTATTATGGAAGATTTAAAAAGTAAGGCGCCTTTTTGGAAGAAAGAGAACTTGAGTTCTACTAATCAACGAGCAGAAAAAAACCGCTGGGTCGAAAAAAACACCAGCGGTTATTAATCAAATTAAGTCGATTTAAAAGTGTGGCTTGTCCTCTATAGCATTGTAACGAGCAAGGCTTTCTGTGATTTCTTTGGCGGCACCATCAACACCCTCCCATCCTTCAACTTTTACCCATTTATTCGCTTCTAAATCCTTATAGTGTTCAAAAAAGTGAGCGATTTGTTTTAAGGTAACCGGTGAGATATCTTCATAGGACTTAACATCATCATACAAGGGTGTCAGTTTTGATACAGGTACAGCCAATACTTTGGCATCTTCACCGGCTTCATCAGTCATCTTTAAAACACCAATAGGGCGACAGCGAATAACCGAGCCATTCATCAAAGGAATGGGTGTAATAACGAGCACATCCACTGGGTCGCCATCATCAGAAAGTGTATGCGGCACGTAGCCATAGTTACATGGATAATGCATAGCCGTGCCCATAAAACGGTCTACAAATAATGCGCCAGATTCTTTGTCGACTTCATATTTAATAGGATCAGAGTGAGAGGGGATTTCGATAATAACGTTAACGTCATGGGGTAAATCTTCCCCAGAAGGGACTAGGTTAAGGCTCATGTTTTTTCCTATGTTTTTATGTTGGATTAAATGTTGTGCCGCATTATACAGGCACGAATTGATTTAATTAAGTTTTCTGCTTGCACCATGCCGATAGGCGGAGTAAAAAAGAGAGGGCGTGATGTTTTTATGAAGCTAACCAGCGGTAAATAAAACAATCATCAGGAGAAAACTATGGAGTTGAGTCACTTATTGCCCCCTATTATTGGGTGTTTTGGTTTATATGCAGCGAAATATGTATACGGCTTGGTAATGAAGTATCCAGAAGGTGAGGGTGTGGTCGCAAAAATTGCTGAGCAAATTCATTTAGGCGCAATGGTTTTTATGAAGCGCGAATATAAAATGCTGGTTTATTTTGCGGCCGCTTTATTTGTTTTAACTTTTATATTTTTAGGTTGGGCAACAGCACTTTGCTTCTTAGTGGGCGCCTTGGCCTCTGGTGCGGCTGGTTATATTGGTATGAATACAGCCACCAAAGCGAATGTTAGAACAACAACGGCCGCTCATACAGGTGGCGCTGAAGCAGCTCTATCAGTTGCTTTCTTCGGTGGTTCAATTATGGGGCTAGCGGTGGCCTCTCTTGGCCTAATGGGTTTAGGCTTGATGTATTTATTTTTTGGCAGTGATCCCGAAAGCTCACATGCTATACATGGTTTTGCGATGGGTGCCTCAGTTGTTGCGCTGTTTTCTCGTGTTGGTGGCGGTATTTTTACTAAAAGTGCAGATGTCGGTGCGGACTTAGTGGGGAAAGTCGAAGCGGGCATACCAGAAGATGATCCGCGTAACCCTGGTGTGATAGCTGATAATGTTGGCGACAACGTAGGCGATGTTGCAGGGATGGGTTCAGATATTTTTGAATCATATTGCGGGTCAATGATTGCGACCATTGCGATTGCGTCAACGATGTCAGCTGTTTTGTTATCAGAACTAGGCGCGCAGTCCAGTTTAATGTTTTTACCCTTAGCATTGGCCTCAATTGGATTACTTTGCTCAATAGGGGGTATTGTTATTGTTAAAAACAACGCGTCTAAGTCACCAGAAAAAGCGCTACGTATGGGGACCATGGGGGCATCTGCTTTATTTATTGTTGTGGCCTTGCTACTCATTTTGATGATGGATGTGAGTAACTATGTTTGGGTAGCGGTTTTGGCCGGTGCAGTGGGCGGTATGGTGATTGGCTTAGTGACAGAGTATTACACCGCAGGAGCGCCGGTTAAACATATTGCTAAATCAGGCGAAACGGGCCCTGCAACCGTGATGATTACAGGCTTATCTGTTGGTATGCAATCAGTCGCTATCCCAGCATTTAGTATTTGTGGAGTAATTGCAGTTTCTAGCCATTTTGCTGGTTTATACGGTGTGGGTATTGCTGCGGTGGGCATGCTGGCGACTGTTGGCATAACTATGGCAATTGATGCTTATGGCCCCGTAGCTGATAATGCCGGTGGTATTGCTGAAATGGGGGGCTTGGGCGAAGAGACCCGTAAAATTACAGATTCGTTAGATGAGCTGGGTAATACTACAGCAGCGATAGGCAAAGGCTTCGCTATTGGTGCAGCAGCATTAGCAGCCTTGGCGATTATTACTGCGTTTATTGAAACAGTATCGGTACATGTGCCAGATTTCTCTTTGCAGTTAAATGATCCGCAAGTATTAATTGGTTTATTTATTGGTGGGGTTATTCCGTTTGTTATTGCTGCATTGACGATGACAGCTGTCGGTGATGCGGCATTTGAGATGATTAAGGAAATTCGTCGCCAATTTAAAGAGATTGATGGATTATTAGAAGGAACAGCCGAGCCAGACACTGCTCGTTGTGTTGATATTGCAACAACAGCGGCACTTAAGAAAATGATTGTGCCCGGTGTGATTGCAGTGAGTGCACCTCCTTTGGTTGGTTTTTTTATAAGCGCCGAAGCCTTAGGTGGTATGTTATCAGGCGCATTACTGTGTTGCGTGTTGTTAGCATTGATGATGGCGAACGCCGGTGGAGCTTGGGATAATGCTAAAAAGTACGTTGAAAAAGGAAATTTAGGCGGTAAAGGTTCTGATACCCATACTGCCGTAGTGGTAGGTGATACGGTAGGCGACCCCTTTAAAGACACATCAGGCCCTTCAATGAATATATTGATTAATGTAATGGCGATTGTAAGTTTGGTTATTGCGCCGTTGCTCGGGTAGAGCGTAAAAGGGTATAAAAAAAGCGGCTTACATGCCGCTTTTTTTATATGTGAACTTCTTTATCAGGCCAAATAAAACCGATGGATCGTTGGGGCGCCTCTTCTTTTATTTCTATCGCGTGGCAGAGCATTTGTACACTGGATTGGTGAGCAAACATCACGCAGCTATTTCCGCCCATTTTGCCTTCAATTCTAATACCGTGGAAACTGACTTGAGAGAGTTTTAACACGTCAATTTGAATGCCACCTTGTAGAACGGCCACAATAGCTGGTTGTAGGCCTTCTTCAAGTGATTGTCGCCAAGATAGGGCTTCATCAGCAATGGCTTTCATTAACACACCGGCACTTCTAAACTCATTACTTTCTTGTAAGTTAGGGGTGTCATCCTCTGAAAGAGCGCATGAGTGTATTTGACCAATGTCTACGTTGACTAAATTTGAACCAAGTAATGGTTCTGCTTGTGTTGGAATCTTTTTGCTTTTTGTTGGTTTGCTCATAATGTTCTCTAATTTTTCATCTTATTGGTAAACTTTACCACGATATTTGATCCATCCGGCTGGGTGTATGCCTCTAGGGTCATGATGGGTCCAGTGAATAACACCACCTTTTATATTCCACTCATATTCTCCCTTAAATGTAATAGGGTCGTCTTTTTTTAAGGCCTTTACTCGAGGAGCTAGGTCAATATTATGCGCAACCAAGACTGTTAATACGGGTGAAATACGGACAATAAATTTTTGATGCCTGCTGCCATTGTTATCATCGGCTAATAATTTGCTCACGGTGCCTGTGGCAGTGATAATTTTATCGCTTTGTTTATTGTTATAAGCGCTTATTAACGCATCAGTTGAATACGTGGACGTAGAAGAGCTTGAGTCATGAGGTGTATCAAGGGGTAGATGCTGTTTGTTAAAGAAGGTGAAAAAAATAATGATCGCTATTATTAGAACAAGATACTTTCTCATGGATGTAAAGTTTACAAAGGATTGTTTTGGGGTAAAAAAAAGCCGTACATAGCATTAACGATATATACGGCTTTTATATAGGGTGCTGGAAGCTTTTAATGTGTGATTTTTTTAGGTAAGTCTTTAGCTTGCTCAACCCAACTTTCTACTTGTGATAAGGCGGGAACTTTACGGACTAAATTTTTATCTTCATTCACCTGTGCCATTTTAGCGTGTAAGTTCTCGGCGTTTCGTTGTTTTAGTTCTGGTACCGTGTCAACGCCAGCGCATTCCAATAAGTCTGCATATTGTGTGCTGACACCTTTAATACGCGTTAAATCTGCGCGGTTGGCCCAGCCTAGGATAAGTTTCTCACTCAAGCCAGACTTTTCGGCAATTTCTTTGCGTCCTTTTTTTGTACAGCAAACCTCTAATAAATTTTCAATTGATGTTAAACCGGCGTCCCTTAGTTTTTCTGCATATGCTGGTCCAATTCCTTCTATATCAGATAATGCGGTCATCTTTCTCTCCCTATGTTGTTTTGTCGAGTTGACGTTAAAAACTTTACACTCATCTGTCCTTGTTTAAAACTACTTTAGTAATGAACCTAGGAGACCGCGTATGAGTTTACCGCCAATTTTAGTTCCAATGGCTCGGGCGGCGCTTTTTATCATGGCGTCCATTGGGCTATTGGTAGAGCGTTGAGGTTTCTTACGAGTGGTTTTTTTTCTGGCTTTTTCTTCTTCAATATCGAGCGCACGTTTTTCTGCTTCTTCTGCCCTTATTTTTAAGAGCTCATGAGCGGATTCTCGATCAACTGGCGTGTCATACTTTCCGGATACAGGAGAACGGTCAAGTTTTTCTGCGCGTTCTTTCATCTTTATCGGGCCAATTTGTGATTCAGGTGGGCGAATGAGCGTTCGCTCAACCTGTGTAGGGCTACCGTTTTCGTCAAGTGTGGAGACTAAGGCTTCGCCAATACCTAGCTCAGAAAGGCATGTTGTAATATCAATGTTTGGGTTTTGTCGAAATGTTTGAGCCACCAGTTTGATAGCTTTTTGGTCCTTAGGTGTAAATGCTCGTAAGGCATGTTGTATACGTAAGCCTAATTGCCCTAAGACATTTTCCGGAATATCCATAGGACTTTGGCTGATAAAATAGACGCCAACACCTTTCGACCGGATGAGTCTTACAATTTGTTCGATTTTGTCGGTTAGTGCTTTCGGTGCATCGTCAAAGAGCAAATGTGCTTCATCAAAGAACATAACAAACTTTGGTTTATCTGCATCACCGACCTCCGGTAAGTTTTCGAATAATTCAGACAGTAACCATAATAAAATAGTGGCGTATAAACGAGGTGACTTTTGCATGAGTTGCGTTACATCCATCACATTGATGAATCCTCGACCTGACCAGTCAATACGCATTAAATCCTCAAGCCTTAAGGCTGGTTCACCTAAAAAATTTTCTACTCCTTGTTGTTGTAAAATGAGCAGATCACGCTGTATTGCGCCAATGCTGACGGAGGTGATATTGCCATACTCGCCTTTTAGTTCTTTGGTGTTATTGCTCACCCATGTCAGCATTGATCTAAGGTCGTTGAAATCGAGTAACAATAATCCGTTATCATCTGCAATTTTGAAGCAGGCGTATAAGACACCCGTTTGAGTATCATTTAATTCGAGTAAGTTAGATAGAAGTAGCGGGCCCATATCGCTGACAGTTGTGCGTAATGGGTGACCAAGTTTTCCATAAACATCCCAAAAAACTACTGGTGAAGCTTGCGATTGATAATCTGTTATTTTGATTTTCTTAATACGCTCTTCGATTTTTGGGTGTGCTGATGCGGCGTTAGCAAGTCCAGATAAGTCCCCTTTAATATCAGCCATAAAGACTGGGACACCAAGCTTGGAGAACCCTTCAGCTAACACCTGAAGTGTCACGGTTTTTCCAGTGCCTGTAGCCCCCGCAATCAACCCGTGTCGATTGCCCATTTTAGGGTTCAATTTTATTTGATCAGTAAGGTTGCCGCCAATTAACAAGTTAGATTCATTCAACATTGATAAGCACCGTTTATTTTTGTTGAGTTAATAGCCTTCACAACCATGAAAATAGTGAAAGCAATAATTATAAAATCGACCACCGTATAAATAAAAACTAGCGTATTTAATGACCACAGCAGGTGCTTCGCTGACAGCTTCTTGAATAGTGACGAGAAGAAGTAATTCATCTGTGGATGGTATAATCCTGTCAGCTAAAAATGATGAAAGGGTCCTTAACTACAAGCCGTGCGAATGATGATGCTAATCACCATACCAACGGCATTTCTTTGTACAGTAAACCCTTTCATCATGTTTATTTTATGTTTCTTATACTAATCAGTTGTTCGAGTAGCCACAATAGTTATTTTTGTTGTTAGATTTCATGTCTTATTTAACATGAGAAAAATGTTAAAAATATCGATAACTTTTGTTAATCAGGTTGCGTTAAATAAAAGATGCATGTCTTGGCGTGCACACGCTAAAATATTTACTCCCTTTAAGGATTAAATAATATGTTGGTATACCCTCAAATAGACCCCGTTGCGATCAACCTCGGGCCATTGGCTGTTCACTGGTACGGCCTCATGTATCTTGTTGGGTTTGTGGGGGCATGGTTGTTAGGTCGGTATAGGGCTAAAAAGGTGGGCTGGAGTGTTCAGCAAATTGATGACCTTATTTTTTACGCGGCGATGGGTGTGGTATTGGGTGGCCGTATTGGCTATGTGTTATTTTATAACTTCCCTGCTTTTATCGATAACCCTGTTATTTTGTTAAAAATATGGCAAGGCGGTATGTCTTTTCACGGGGGGTTATTGGGTGTGCTTGTTGCCATGTACCTGTTTGGCAAAAAATACCAGCATCACTTTTTTGAAGTGACTGACTTTATTGCCCCTTTGGTACCGATTGGTTTAGGGGCGGGACGAATTGGTAATTTTATTAATGGTGAGCTGTGGGGTAAACCGACTGATTTTGCGCTAGGTATGCTAGTGCCAGGGTTAGGTAATATGCCTAGGCACCCTTCACAATTGTATGAGTCGGTACTAGAAGGCTTTGTGCTATTTTTTATTTTATGGATTTATTCAAGCAAACCAAGAGCAAGGATGAGCGTGTCGGGCCTGTTTTTAATCGGTTACGGTGCCTTTAGGTTTGCGGTTGAGTTTGTCCGGCTGCCCGATGCGCATTTAGGCTACTTAGCATTTGGTTGGCTAACCATGGGGCAAATTTTGACCTTGCCAATGTTGCTGTTAGGAGCCGTCTTAATGCTGAAAGCAAAACAAAAAGGCTAAGTTAATGAAACAATATTTAGAGTTAATGCAAGATATCCTCGATAACGGGACAGATAAAGAAGATAGAACGGGAACTGGAACGCGGTCAGTGTTTGGTCGGCAGATGCGCTTTGACTTATCGAAAGGTTTTCCGTTGGTAACAACTAAAAAATTACACTTGCGATCTATTATTCATGAACTGTTATGGTTTTTAAATGGCGATACAAATACACGCTATTTGAAAGATCACGGGGTGAGTATTTGGGATGAATGGGCAGATGATAAGGGCGATTTAGGCCCAGTTTATGGTCACCAGTGGCGTTCTTGGCCAACTCCTTCTGGCGAGAATATTGACCAAATCAGTGAGGTGTTGGCGCAAATTAAAAACACCCCCGACTCTCGCCGAATGATAGTGAGTGCATGGAACGTGGGGCAGATACCGGATATGGCCTTACCACCATGCCATTTATTGTTTCAGTTTTATGTCGCTAATGAGAAACTGTCGTGTCAGTTGTACCAGCGCTCAGCTGATTTCTTTTTAGGGGTGCCGTTCAATATAGCCAGCTATGCCTTGTTAACCCATATGGTTGCTCAGCAAGCAAACTTAGAGGTTGGTGACTTTGTTTGGACAGGGGGAGATGTGCATCTCTACAGCAACCATTTTGAACAAGCAAATTTACAGCTATCACGTGATACTTTAGCGTTGCCTCAATTACAGATAGCAAGAAAGCCCGCCTCATTATTTGATTATCGGTATGAAGATTTTGAGATCATTGGTTATCAATCCCATGCCGGGATTAAAGCACCGGTCGCGATTTAATGATTTCTATGATTGTTGCAATGGCTGAAAACAGAGCCATTGGGAAAAATAATGAGCTGCTTTGGCACTTACCTAAAGATTTTCAGCATTTTAAGTCGGTCACCATGGGGAAGCCTATTTTAATGGGGCGTAAGACGTTTGAATCGATAGGAAAGGCATTACCGGGCAGAAAAAACATTGTTATTACCCGTGATAATAACTTTACGGCTGAGGGTATTGTCATTGTTCATTCAATTACAGCAGCGTTAGAGGCGACGGAAGAATTTGATGATGTGATGGTCATTGGTGGCGCAAGTTTTTATGAGCAAATGTTACCGGTGACAGAGACATTATATTTAACGGTGGTCCATCAAGATTTTGAAGCAGATGCTTTTTTTCCTGAGATCAAAACCGAAGAATGGGAGGTCGTTGAGCAGGTTAAGCATGAAGCGGACGAAAAGCACGCTTACCCGTATTCATTTATAACCTATCGACGAATCTAATAAGGTTCTAATGAAGCGTCACAATCTAGCGAGATTATGCGCTCAGTTCCATCCAGTGTCATGGCGCTTAATTGGCCACCCCAAAGACAGCCAGAGTCTAAACAAAAGGCGTTGTTTTGTTTATTGAGGCCTAAAGTTGACCAGTGACCAAACACTATTTTTTCCTGGGCTGTTTGCCGCTTAGGTACTTCAAACCAAGGTATTAAGTGAGTCGGACTATCTGCTGGCGAACCTTTTTCTTTAAACTCTAAATGTCCCTGTTCATCGCAAAAACGCATTCGGGTAAAACAATTAATAATAAAGCGCAAACGTGCATGACCTGACAAGCTGTTATCCCAGTGGGTAGGCTTGTTACCGTACATACTTGCTAAAAAGGGATCGAATAAATCGTTCTGAAAGGCTGCTTCCAGCTCCTTTGCATATCGTTTAGCATCTTCAAGTGTCCATGGGGCAGGCAAGCCTGCGTGAATCATTGTATAGCCGAGTGTTTTGTCGTGATGTAAGAATGGAAGCGACCGAACCCAGTGAATAAGCTGGTCGGCATCGTGAGCCTCTAAAATATCAGCAAATGTATCTGTGCGATGTGCTTTCTTGTGACCACGTGCGGATGCTAAAAAATGGCATTCATGATTACCTAATACACTGTGGGCGCTGTCGCCTAGCGAGATGATAAAACGTAATGTTTCTAATGATTTGGGACCTCGATTGATGAGGTCGCCAGCAAACCATAGTTGATCTTTGTTAGGATCGAATTGAATTTTATCCAATAGCCGGCGAAGAGAATCATAACAACCTTGAACATCACCGATGGCGTAGGTTGTCATAACAGCGCCTTAGTGCAAGGTTCTTGGAGTGGATAAAGAAAAGGGCGCAATGGTAGCGGTGAACTTTTCGCCATCAGCATCTTGTAGATGATAACTGCCTTGCATCGCACCTACCGATGTTTCAATAACCGCACCGCTAGTATATTGAAAAGACTCGCCTGGTTGTAGGTGAGGCTTTTCGCCAACGACGCCTTCGCCATGCACTTCTTGAACTTTGCCATTAGCATCAGTGATAATCCAATGACGGCTCAAGAGTTGTGCCTCAATATTACCGGTATTTTTAATTGTTATAGAATACGCAAAGACGTAACGTGCTGCTTCTGGTTCAGATGAAGAGGCGATGTAAGTAGTGTCTACATCGACTTGAATCTTTTGACGTTTTATATCACTCATGGTTTTTATAAATAATAGCGTTTGCCCAATGTGGGTGGTTGTTCATAATAAATTGGCCTTTACCTTCAAATATAAACAGTATCTGAAGTAAGATGGTCTTCAGCGATATTATCTAGGAAAACGTGAATTGAGAGTACATATTTTAGGTATTTGTGGCACCTTTATGGGCGGGCTTGCCGTTATGGCGAAACGTTTAGGCCATACCGTTACTGGTTCAGATGCAGGTGTTTACCCTCCCATGAGTACTCAGCTTGAAGCCGAAGGGATTGAGTTGATGCAGGGGTATAGTGCTGATAACTTAAGGGTAAAGCCAGATATTGTTGTGATAGGTAATGCACTGTCGCGAGGCAATGAAGAGGTTGAAGCGGTGTTGAATCTAAATCTGCCTTACACATCAGGTGCACAATGGTTGGCCGAGCATGTATTGCAACATCATTGGGTGTTAGCTGTCGCTGGCACGCATGGCAAAACGACAACCAGTTCGATGTTAGCGTGGATCTTAGAGGACGCTGGTTTAAAACCAGGTTTTTTAATAGGTGGTGTGCCGCTAAATTTTGCTATATCTGCTAAGTTGGGAGAATCTGATTACTTTGTGATTGAAGCGGATGAATATGATACGGCCTTTTTTGATAAACGTTCGAAGTTTGTACATTACCGGCCAAAGACCTGTATTTTAAATAACCTTGAGTTTGACCATGCTGATATTTTTGATGACCTTGGTGCGATAAAACGCCAGTTTCATCATTTGGTAAGAACGGTGCCAAACAATGGGCTGTTGATTTCCCCTTCCGGTGATGAAAACTTAGACGAGGTGCTCATACAAGGCTGCTGGTCTCCGGTAGAAAAATTTGCTAAACAGTCATCAGCTAAAGCGACTTGGTTTGCCGATAACCTTGACGCAGGTGAAGGCGAGTTTGATGTGTATTATCAAGGTGATTTTATGGGGCGTGTGTGTTGGAGCTTAAGCGGGCAACACAATGTATCAAATGCCTTAGCTGCTATTGCAGGGGCAGCTCATGTGGGTGTTAAGCCGGCCACCGCAATTAAAGCGCTGGCGCGATTCCAAAACGTTAAACGTCGAATGGAAGTTCGAGCGGTTGTAAATAATATTACCTTGTACGATGATTTTGCCCATCACCCAACGGCCATTGCTAGCACCTTGGCGGGTTTGCGAGGAAAGGTTGCAGATCAACGGATAATAGCGGTGCTTGAACCACGATCCAACACTATGAAAATGGGCGTGCACAAAGAGACCTTGTTACCCTCGTTAGAGCAAGCAGACCTTGCTTTTGTTTTTATGCCGGATGAGATGGACTGGCAAATGGAGATGGGTAATTATCCCAATATTAGGCTTTTTAAAACCATTGATGATTTAGTGGCAGCCATCGTTAGTGTTGTGCAATCAAATGACCATGTGTTATTTATGAGCAATGGTAGTTTTAGCGGTATTCATCAAATAATTGAAGACAGATTAAATTCGTAACACGGCCATGCAAATTTCAACAAACAATGTCCCTATTTTTCCATTATCCGTAGCCCTTTTTCCAGAAGGGGTTTTGTCGCTAAGAATTTTTGAAACGCGATACCTCGATATGGTGAGCCGTTGTTTAAAACAAAATATGCCTTTTGGCGTTAATATGATTGAAGATGGTCATGAGGTAGGTGATGCAGCCAAGTGTTATGCAATAGGCACATTAGCTAAAATCATCAATTGGGATCAGTCAGCCGATGGCGTGCTGCAAATCGAGGCATTAGGTTGTCAGCGATTCAGCATAGTAGATAGCCAAGTGTCTGATCAACAGTTAAGAACTGCCAGTATTAAAATTTTAGAGGAACCTGTGGGCGCAACGATTCCTGCTGAGTGCTCTGAGTTAATCACGATGTTAAAAAGAATACTGAATAAGCATCAGCCCAATAACTCATTGGATGAAACAAGGTTTAAAGATGCAAACTGGGTAAGTTGCCGCCTAACAGAAGTATTTCCAATGGAAAATATTATGCGCCAACGATTGCTTGAAATAGACAATCCTACCGAGCGATTAGAGGTGATTTTGGGTTTGTTATCGGCCCATTGAATTGTCTTTGTTTATCGACTTGTAGAAGAGTTTTTATCTGCTATATTTTAAAGGTTAAAAAAATTTATGACCGGGTGGTTTTGGGTATGTGTGTGAAAACAAGGAGTAATGAAGGCAATGAGCGATCGAGAATATCTTGCTCGTTGTTTTGCTTGGATAGATTTTTTCAGGGGCAATATTTATGCTTGAACACTTGCTCAAGCTCTAAAGCCATTGGTGAGTTGCACACACAAGATGAAAGCGTGGCATATTGAGATGGTGGCCACTTATGAGAGCAAGGCTAGGTGGCCAGTTGTTAATCATGTGGGTCGTTGCCTAATAGCTGTACCTGTGCGCGCCAATCTGACCCCCTTTTTTGAGTGGCAGCAATCTGCTGTCTGTTTACTACAAAAAGCAATTAATTAAAGGGGATAAGCTTGTTAAATACAGTGAAGCTTTCTTATCTCCCTGTCAGGTATCAATTTATCTTGTTAATGATGGTGATGGCGTCAGCACTGATTGTTTTTTATTCTGTGTTTGCCTATCAGCATGAAAAGGCTGAGTATGCTAAAGAGTCAGTTAGCGAACTGAAAGCTATCACTCAGGTCTTAGAAAATGATTATGCTACCTTGGTATTGAATGGGGCTCCAAATTTGCGTGAGGAATTATTGCGCAAATGGCAACAGTTTCCTGTTCTTGAGCATGCCGACCTTGCGGGGGGGGCTGGGCAGACTATTTTGCATTATTCAAAATCTGCGCAAGCACATCAAAATATTCAACTTGTTGAGCCGGATACAATAAAAGCAGTCGACAACCTACTGTTATACAAAAGTATTGTAGTGTCTGGAGATGAGGAAGTAGGTGCTGTCACTTATGCCATTTCTACTGATAGTTCTGAAAAGCTTCTAATAGCGCTAAAGGAGTTGATTGTGATCTCAATTCCTATCGCGTTTGTTTTGGCAATTCTTTTGTCTATCTGGTTGCAAAGTATTTTCGTCAAGCCATTACAGGATTTAATGGAGGATATCAAAGACATTACACTTGAACAGGCTTATGCCAAGACAATCTTCGTCAATAAGGCAGATAGCAGTGAGTATGCTGAAATGGCGAAGCACTTTAATAGTTTATTGCAACGGATGAATGCAACGTTGAATGAGGTTGAACAATCAAAAAAAGTGGCTCAGGAGCTGGCTTATTATGATGAATTAACAGGCCTTGCGAATAGACGGCTGTTAACAGAACACATGGAGTACATTCTCGATATTGCTATCAGAGAACACCGGCACGGTGCGTTACTGTTTATTGACTTAGACAACTTTAAAACACTGAATGATTCACGTGGTCATGCAGCTGGGGATGAACTATTAAAAAAAGTAGCCGCTAGTTTGAAGCATGTTTTTCGTGGGGTGGATACGATTGCTAGATTGGGTGGAGACGAGTTTGTTATTTTATCAGGCCAACTGGAAGATTCTGAAGAGGCGGTTATTAACCAAATTCATTCGTTAATGTTGAAGTTACGACATGTTTTAAGTGAAAAATTCATTATCCAAGGTGAAATTTATCACTTAACAGCGAGTATTGGCATTACCACATTCCCAAATATGGCCACGACCCCGGAAGGTTTAATGAAACAGGCTGATACTGCAATGTATCGTGCTAAAGAAGGTGGACGTGATGGTTATCGTTTTTACCAGCTTGAGATGCAAACAGATGCAGATGCTAAGCTGCAAATGGAGACGGACTTAAGACATGCTCTTAGTGCTAATGAGTTTAAATTATATTATCAACCGCAGGTAGATGAGTTTGGTCGAATTTTAGGGGCTGAGGCATTGTTACGCTGGTTTAAAAAAGATGGAGAAATAGTGTCCCCGTCGGAGTTTATACCAATAGCTGAAATGACAGGTCTTATTTTACCGATTGGTGAGTGGGTTATAAAAGAAGCCTTCGGGCAATTGAAAAAATGGAAGCAAGCAGACATCGCTCCAGATTTTAGATTATCGATAAATATCAGCCCGTATCAATTTGATCAGGATAATTTTCTCGAGACCATAACAAGTTTATTGAATGAAACAGGTGTGTCTGCAAGTTATGTGACGTTGGAGATAACAGAAGGGATTACTGTTAAAGATATACACCTGACTATTGATAAAATGCATGCGTTGACAGATCTCGGCTTTAAAATCTCGATGGATGATTTTGGCACGGGGTATTCGTCGCTGATGTATTTGAAGAAGCTGCCGCTGAGTGAATTAAAAGTCGATCAGTCATTCGTTCGAGATTTGCACGTCGATCAATCGGATGCGGAAATTGCCGCTACGATTATTGCGATGGCTAAAAGTTTGAGCTTGGATGTGGTTGCCGAGGGTGTTGAAAAGGAAAGCCAATTGAGTTTTTTAACCTATCACGGGTGTTCTGTTTTTCAAGGGTATTATTTTCACAAACCAATGCCAGCAAAAGAGATGGATGATTTATTATTTAGAAATGTGGTTGTTTTATAAAGGCTGACAAGCAATGGGTTGGCTTTTGATAGTCGACTTAACGGGTTTTAGTAAGGGTTAAGCCATCAGTTTATTAGCGTTGTTTGAGTATTTTGTAAAAAGCCCAGATAAGCACAGCAAAGAGCAGGATGAAAGGCCATCCATTCTCAAGATTAGTGGTGATGAGGGTCGTCGATTTTCCAAAAAAAAAGCCGGGTATGAGATAAGCAGGCGCCCATAAAGCCGAAGCAATAAGGTTAGTAGGAATATAATGTTTAGTAGGCATGTCTAAAATACCAGCAATAAGTGGAATAATCGCGCGAATAGGGCCAATAAAACGCCCAATCAAAATACTAATTGCGCCATACTTTTCAAAAAATTCGTGGCCGTTTTTTAATACATCCGGATTGTTTTTAAACCAAGCGATGGTGTAAATTTTTTTATCGTAGTGCTTACCTAATGCAAAGCTTAGCCCGTCGCCAAATGATGCGCCTGCTGCCGCCCACATAACAGTGCTGGCCATATCTAATGTGCCATTGCTAATAAGTGTGCCGACTCCAAACATAATAGCGACACCTGGTATAACTACCCCAATAATAGCCAGTGATTCAACCATGGCAACTAGAAAGACAATAAGGCCTGCCCAAGTTGGGTGCTGGTTAATTAGCTGTGTGAAGGTGTCAAGCAGTTCGGCAAACATTCAGTTCAGTTGTTACTCAGTTTGGTTGCGCATAAAATCTGCGGTGTTAAAGAATGCTTGCATCAATTCATCGTGCATGGCTTTTTCGATATTCATTTTGTGGAGAGCTTTATCCATGCAGTGTAACCATTGATCACGCTCTTTAATGCCAATGGAAAAAGGTAAGTGGCGCGCTCGTAATCGTGGGTGACCATATTTTTCAATATACAACGAAGGGCCGCCGAGCCACCCGCTTAAAAAAAGAAATAATTTGTCTTCAGCCTCCGTTAAATCTGCCGCATGCATGTCACGAATTGTTTTAACGTCAGTGTTGTTGTCCATGGCCTCATAAAAGTACTTAACAAGTTGACGAATACCTGTTTCACCACCTAGTTTTTCGTATTGGGTGAGTTTATAGGTTTGGCCAGGTTTTAATGTGTCAATCATGTTAATTTCTCAAAGGCGACCTTGGCAGCATGAAGTGTGTCGTTAATATCTTGTTCACTATGCGCAGCAGAGACAAACCCAGCTTCAAAGGCAGAAGGGGCGAGGTAGATCCCTTGTTCTAACATAAGGTGAAAGAATTGTTTGAAGCGTGCCTGGTCGCATGCCATGACTTGGCTAAAGCGGCGAATATTTTTGTGCTCAGAGAAAAATAGGCCAAACATACCGCCCACTTGGTTGGTAGAAAAAGGGATGTTGGCTTCTTTAGCAATGTTGTTTAGACCATCCAATAACTGCGTGGTACGGAGTGATAGTTGGTGGTAAAAATCAGGTTGGCTAATAAGCTCAAGTGTTGCGAGCCCAGCAGACATAGCTAGGGGGTTGCCTGATAGGGTGCCAGCTTGGTAGACAGGGCCATCAGGTGCAAGTTCAGCCATGATTTTAGCGCGGCCGCCAAAAGCACCGACAGGCATACCACCGCCAATGACTTTGCCTAGTGTGGTTAAATCGGGCGTTACGCCATACACTTGTTGTGCGCCACCAAGCGCGACGCGAAAGCCACTCATCACTTCATCAAAAATCAGCACAATGCCGTATTGGTCACATAATGTTCGTAAGCACTCAAGGAAGCCGGTTTCTGGAGGTATGCAGTTCATATTGCCAGCGACTGGTTCGACGATAATACAGGCGATGTCATTGCCGTTGGTTTTTAATAATTGCGAGACCGCTTCAGCATCATTATAGGGAAGCGTTAGTGTGTGGTCGGCCAGTGAGGCTGGTACACCCGGTGAGCTGGGAACGCCAAAAGTGAGTGCGCCAGAACCGGCTTTTACCAATAATGAATCGGAGTGACCGTGGTAACAGCCTTCAAATTTAATGATATTGTCACGGCCTGTGTAACCACGAGCTAAACGTATAGCACTCATGGTGGCTTCTGTTCCGGAGCTGACCATGCGTACTTTTTCAATGGACGGTACTAGTTGGCACACTTTTTCTGCCATCGTGGTTTCAATAATGGTGGGTGCACCAAAACTAAGCCCTTTTTCGGCCGCTGTTTGGACGGCTTTAACAACATCGGGGTGGCTATGGCCTAAGATCATAGGGCCCCAGGAACCAACATAGTCGATATATTGTTTATTGTTAGTATCAACAAGGTATGCGCCCTTTGCATGGTCGATAAAAACAGGGTCTCCACCGACACCTTTAAAGGCGCGAACCGGTGAGTTAACCCCGCCAGGAATAGATTGTTGTGCTTGATCAAAAAGAGAAGAGTTGCTCATATCAATGGGTGGTTTATTTGAATAACGGAACATTATAAGCAATAAAGATGAAGGACTTAAAAAAAGCAGGCATTAGCGGGTTAAAAAGTTTTGAAAATAGCTCAGGCGGCTATCGCAAGCTCGTTTTAAGTGCTGAGGGTTAAATTAATTAGGGGTAGAAACGACGATACCACGATGAATAAAGTCATTAATTATGGATAGCCCTCCTTGTATAACAACGCTAGGGTCTGGGTGTTGAAGGTTTTTAGCTAATGTTGACAAAATGTCTTTGGTTAATTGGCTTGTGTTGTCGGCTAATGCGATAAGCAAGGCATGTGTTGTTGGTGTTATTTCTAAAAAGCATATTGTGTGCTCAATATTGCGGTAAACGGCTAGGTATGTTGGCTGATCGGGTGGTTCGGCGGGTAAAAAGTCAGGCGAAATTTTATGTACGGGGTAGGTATAGGCAGCAGCTAAGGCTGTTGGCGCAACGGTTAAAGCTTGATTGAAAGGGTCGCTAATGGGAGGGTAGGCTTCATCGTCAGCAATGGAAACGATAAACTCAAGCCATTCATAATGAGCTAGCTCTAGTAGGAATGGAGCATCATTAATGGCGTCTGAATTACTTGTGCGTTCGTGCTCTAAATAGTGGATAAACTCTTGGGGAATGTCAGAAAAGTAGGGGCTTTGACTTGGGTGACGATGATAAAAATCTCTACAGATATTTTCCCATTGTTGTTCAGAGCAAATAGTCTTAACAACCGGGAATCCATCACTAAGCGCGCTGGCAATATTGGTGAACAGAAGGTCGCGGTATATATTTATGCGTCGTTCTTCAATATCACTCGGTTTTGGCGCATTTTTTGGGTCACGAATATAGCGGGTGAACGCATGTTGAGTTTGCATGAAAGAAGGCGCATTATTTTGCGACACGTTTTTGACCTGATTGGGGTGAATAATTTAATTGGGCTTGATGAATAAGGTTAACCTCGTCGAGTAACTCAGGTAGTGGTGGAATATTAAAGTCACGCTCCAATAGGGTGGGAAATAGGCCAAAATTGTCGTAAGCTTTATCGAGTAATTGCCAGACAGGATCAATGACATTAGCACCGTGAGAATCAATAATAATATCGTCGGCTTCGTTATAGTGTCCTGCAATATGTGCATAGCTTATGCGGTCACCGGGTAGTGCTTTCAAAAATTCTTCCGCACTGTATTTATGGTTTACGCTGTTGACATATATATTGTTAATATCGACCAGTAACTTGCAATCGGCTTTTTTTATCACTGCGTTAATGAAATCAATTTCTTCCATTTCCTTACCAGGGGCAGCATAGTAAGAGGCATTTTCAATGGCAATTTGTTGGCCAAGAATATCTTGTACGTGGAGAATCCTCTCAGCCACGTATTCAACTGCTTGTTGAGTAAACGGGATGGGCATCAGGTCGTATAGGTGACCGCCATCACTACAATAGCTGAGATGTTCGGTATAAACCTTAATTTGATGTAGCTTAATAAAATCTCGAATGTCGCGAATGAACTTAACGTCTAGTGGGTCTGGGCTACCTAGGCTGAGTGACAAACCATGTGCTACAAAAGGAAACTGTTCAGTTAAGGCGCGTAACTGCTTACCATATCGGCCACCGATTTTTATCCAGTTTTCAGGAGCGATTTCATAAAAATCTATATTGCTAGGCGGTTTTTCAACTAGCGGGCCTATAAAGGCCCGCCTTAATCCAAGCCCAACTCCATGAACGGGAAAGGTATTAATCATTGCTAGCTAGCGTTACTTCTTAGAGCCACACTTACCTTCTTTTACTTTGTTAGCAGCTTTTTCAGCACCGCATTTACCTTCACCGCATTTTGCTTCTTTTACTTTGTCAGCAGCTTTTTCAGCACCACATTTACCTTCACCGCATTTTGCTTCTTTTGCTTTGTCAGCAGCTTTTTCAGTACCACATTTGCCTTCGCCACATTTGCCTTCGCCACATTTACCTTCGGCAAGCATCATGTAGCCAGTTTTTAATTCAGTTGCGCCAAATGGGTTTGTGTCTGCGTTTACGACTGGAGTAAATGCCATTGAGGTGACAAAGGCAGCCCCTAACGCGGTGATGATTGGTTTTTTTGTAGGGTTTTTCATAAGAATATCCTGTTGTTTTTTTATTCTCGGGTCACTGTTTATTTCAGTGCGTTTGTCTGCAGTACCGACAAGAGTAGGTCGGTTTACTATATGCGCTTTAATAGACCAAGCAAAGTTTAAAAAACTTACAGCTTGTTTTAGTTTTACTAGAATTAATAAGGTTGATTTAAAAATGATCTAATAGATGGTTTTGTCTTTAAATTCACATAAATCTTCAATGACGCATGAACCGCAGCGTGGTTTTCGAGCAATACACGTGTATCGACCATGAAGAATCAGTAAATGATGGGCATCAAGCTTGTGTGCTGTTGGTACGTTTTTTTCAAGTTTCTTTTCAACCTCTAAGACATTTTTACCGGTGGCAATTTTAGTGCGATTACTGACCCTAAAGATATGCGTATCAACAGCGATAGTCGGAACACCAAAGGCAGTGTTTAGAACAACGTTTGCCGTTTTTCGCCCAACGCCCGGTAAGGCTTCAAGTTCCTCGCGAGTTTGAGGGACTTGGCTATTATGTTGTTCCATTAACATTTTACAGGTTTTGATAACGTTGCTGCCTTTGGTGTTAAAAAGCCCGATAGTTTTAATATATTCTTTGAGTCCTTTTTCACCGAGTTCAAAAATAGCTTCAGGCGTGTTGGCAATAGGGAATAATTTATCGGTCGCCTTGTTAACTCCCTTGTCGGTAGCTTGAGCAGAAAGGATAACTGCAATTAAAAGCTCAAAAGGTGAGCTGTAATTAAGTTCGGTTTCAGGTTCAGGGATAGCTTGAGCGAGTCGCTCGAATATTTCTAGGCGTTTAGCTTTGTTCATAAGTGAGTTGAGTTATTGTGTAAGTATCTGTTTATTAGCGCTTAAATAGCATGGGTGGGGGAATGTTGAGAGGCATTGATGGTAAGCAATAAACCACTTATTAGGAAAAGGGATAAGCGTTTGCTGAAATGGTTTAACATACCGGTATGCCTTTTGAAGGTAAGTCGAAAAGTTTAACGTTGTAAAGGTTAGGTTACCAGATGATTAATTGGTCGGAAATAGAAACTGTTTTATTGGATATGGATGGTACTTTGTTGGATCTACGGTTCGACAACCATTTTTGGCAACGTGTTGTGCCTGATTATTTTGCTAATAAGGAAGGTATTTCATTTGATGAAGCAATTAAACAGCTAGAGCCTCTTTTTAAAGCCCAAGAAGGCTTGTTAAATTGGTATTGCTTAGATTATTGGAGCGAGGCATTAGGTATTGATATTGTTAAGCTAAAAGTTGAAACACAGGAACATATTAAAGAATTGCCGCATACACGCGATTTTTTAGGAGCTATAAAAGCATCGGGTAAACGCTGTGTGTTGGTAACAAATGCACATGCAGAGAGTTTAAACCTAAAAATGCAAAAAACAGGTTTGGTAGAGTTTTTTGATGCGATTGTTTCTGCGCATGATTTTGGTTACCCCAAAGAGCAGCAAAGTTTTTGGCATGCTTTTCATCAGCTGGAGCAGTTTGATAAATCTAAAACCGTGATGGTGGATGATAGTTTAAGTGTGTTGAAGGCAGCCGATACATTTGGCATTCAATACATCGTCGCTATTACTAAACCCGATAGCGCTGAGCCACCGCGTATCGTACATGACTATTTAGCAGTCGAAAGTCTTGGCGCTATTCAGCCAAAATAAACGGCTTAATTACCGTTTATGTGAGCGTGATTTTTGTTGTGTTCGAGCGTTTGCTGGGCGTTTGTGAGTAGATGGTTTAGCGGTTCTTTTAGTAGCTGGTTTAACATCCGGTAAGGAGGCGCCATCAATATTTTCGAAAGGAATTTTGTGTGATATATAGGCTTCAATGTCAGGCAGTGAGTAAGCATAGGTTTCACAGGCAAAACTAATGGCTTTACCGCTGGCGCCTGAGCGGGCGGTTCTACCAATTCGGTGAACATAGTCTTCGGCATCTTGAGGTAGGTCAAAATTAAATACATGACTAACAGCAGGAATGTGTAATCCACGAGCGGCCACATCAGTGGCAATTAATAAAGGTAGTTTGCCGTCTTGAAAGCGAGTTAAAATGGTTTGTCGTTTTTTTTGTGGTACATCGCCTGAAAGCACGGCGTTATCAAAGTCGTTGCCCTTTAGGTAACGATGTAAACGGTCTGCAGTGTGCTTGGTATTAATGAAAATAATCCCTCTTTCGGGTTTCTCATTTGTCAGCAGATGAAGAAGTAAGGGAATTTTTTCATTATCAGCAGGGTAATAAACAGACTCAACCACTTGTTTTGCAGTTATTTGTTCGGGTTCAACGCGAACCATTACAGGGTTGTTCATATGCTCGTAAGCCAATTCGGTAACTTTGAACGAAAGTGTTGCCGAGAACAATAAGTTTAAACGGTTTTCAGGTTTAGGTAATCGTCGTAATAAATAGCGAATATCATTTATAAACCCAAGGTCAAACATTCTGTCTGCTTCATCTAGTACTAGGACCTCGGTGTTTCTAAGGTTAAATACTTTTTGTTTGAAAAAATCGATGGTTCGTCCCGGGGTGCCAATTAAAATATCCACACCATCCTCTATGGTTTTACGTTGTTTATCGTAATCTGTTCCACCGTAGGCAAGGCCGACTTTAATGTCAGTGTGTTTACCAATAATTTTTGCATCATTTGCAATTTGTATCGCCAGTTCACGCGTTGGAGCAAGAATAAGCGCCCTAACACCTTTTTTATTATCGGCAGGCGTTTTTGTTAGTAGGGTGTGATACGTGGCGAGTAAAAAAGCAATGGTTTTTCCAGTGCCTGTTTGCGCCTGTCCTGCGACATCGTTGCCGAGCAAACTGATGGGTAAGGTTTGTTCCTGAATAGGCGTGCACTTTATGAAATTAGCCTCGTCTAAACCTTGAATTAAAGGGGCAGTGAGCCCAAGTGAAGAAAATTGAGTATCAGTAAGATGGGTGTCGGACATAAGTTATGTAATTGTTGAAGAAATAGAGGAGTGAATTGGAAGTTTAGTTAGGAATGAAATATTCATGGTAAGCTATGCATCTGATATCGTACTCTATTATGATGTAATAGTGCGTAGTATTAACCGAACGGAGATAAATAGTGAGTGAAAATGTAGTTCATACCACCGATGATAGTTTTGAACAGGACGTTTTGGCGTCTGAACAACCAGTATTAGTAGATTTTTGGGCTGAATGGTGTGGTCCTTGTAAAATGGTAGCACCGATCCTCGATGAAATTGCAGACGAATATGCCGGTAAGTTGAAAGTCGTTAAGTTGGATATAGATTCAAACCCAGCGATGCCAAGGCGTTTTGGTGTGCGAGGCATTCCAACCTTAATGGTTTATAAAGCTGGTGAAGTGGAAGCGACCAAAGTAGGAGCCGTGACTAAATCACAATTATCAGCATTTATTGACAGTAATATCTAAAAAAATACAACGCCTTCGCCTTAAAGGTAGACGAGGGTGTTTTTTAATGCTACCTTTACTTCCATAAGTAAGAACCCCTTAAGCACGCCACTTGCCGTGCAAACAATCAAAAAAATCAATTAAAAAACCTCTAGTGCTAAATGTGCACGTTTATACCTTTTTATTCCAACCTTAAATCTATATGAACCTAACTGAGCTGAAGCGTAAACCCGCAACTGAAATCCTTGAACTTGCGAAAGAACTTGGTGTTGATAACACTGGACGATCATTAAAACAAACCACTGTCTTTCAAATTCTTAAGAAAATAGCCAAAAAAGGCGATGATGTATATGGTGATGGGGTTCTTGAAATATTATCAGATGGTTTTGGGTTTTTAAGGTCGGCAGATGGTTCGTTTTTAGCGGGTCCAGATGATATTTATGTCTCGCCGAGTCAGATTCGTCGGTTTGGTTTAAGAACGGGGGATACCATTTCGGGAAAAATTCGCCCACCTAAAGATAGTGAGCGTTACTTTGCACTATTGAAGGTCGATAAGCTTAATTATGAAAAACCAGAACATGCAAAAAACAAAATAGCGTTTAAGGACTTAACGCCTATTTTCCCCAATGAACGTTTAACTTTAGAAATGGGGAATGGTACCACTGAAGATTTAACTTCCCGTGTTATTGACTTGGTATCACCCATTGGTAAGGGGCAACGTGGCTTAATTGTGTCACCGCCTAAAGCTGGTAAGACCATGATTCTGCAAAATTTAGCGCACTCTATTGCTGCAAATAATCCAGAAAGCCATTTAATGGTTCTATTGATCGATGAGCGGCCTGAAGAGGTGACAGAGATGTCACGTACCGTTAAAGGTGAAGTGATTTCCAGTACATTTGATGAGCCTGCTTCTCGCCATGTTCAGGTGGCCGAAATGGTTATTGAAAAAGCAAAAAGAATGGTGGAGCACAAAAGAGACGTTATTATTTTGTTAGACTCTATTACCCGTTTGGGTCGAGCCTACAATACTGTAGCGCCTTCATCAGGTAAAATTTTGACTGGTGGTGTGGATGCTAATGCACTTGAACGTCCTAAACGTTTTTTTGGTGCGGCACGTAATATTGAAGAAGGCGGTAGTTTGACAATTATTGCAACAGCTCTCGTTGAAACCGGTTCGCGTATGGACGATGTGATTTACGAGGAGTTTAAAGGCACGGGTAATATGGAGCTTCATCTTGAGCGTAAAATTGCTGAAAAACGTATTTACCCAGCGATTAACGTTAACCGTTCAGGCACACGTCGAGAAGAATATTTAGTGGACGCTGATATCCTTCAAAAAACTTGGATTCTCCGCAAAATTCTTAATCCAATGGATGAAATGGGTGCGATTGAGTTTTTGTTAGAACGCTTTAAGAAAACAAAAACAAATGGCGAGTTCTTTGATTCAATGAAGCGTTAGCAATTAATAATTTTAAGAAACAAAAAAAGAGCGTTTATATTTAAACGCTCTTTTTTTGCGTGTTGATATTTTATTAGGCTAGGCCGATTGTTCGCGCTTTATAGCGCGGTGGCCAATATCAGTTCGGAAGTATACATTGTCCCATTGAATTGAACCGACCGTCTCATAGGCCTTTAATTGCGCGTCGAGTACGCTGTTACCTAGGGCACAGGCGCACAGGACACGGCCGCCATTAGTGGTGATATCACCATTGCTCATTTTGGTACCAGCATGAAAGGTTTTAGCATCATCGGTCTCCGTTGGAATACCAGTAATAATGTCACCTTTATGATAGTCGAAAGGGTAGCCACCAGCGGCAAGAACCACGCCAATAGCTGTGCGAGTATCCCACTGAGCTGAGATGGTATCTAATTTATTATCAAGGGCGGCATTACACAGCTCAGTCAGGTCGCTCTTCAAGCGCATCATGATGGGTTGGGTTTCTGGGTCGCCAAATCGACAATTGTATTCAAGTACTTTGGGTGTTCCTTGAGCGTCAATCATTACGCCTGCGTATAGAAACCCGGTGTATGGAATACCGTCTTTTATCATGCCATCCAATGTTGGTTGAATAATGGTTGCCATGATGAGGTCATGCATTTTAGGTGTTACAACAGGTGCAGGTGAGTAAGCACCCATACCACCCGTGTTAGGACCTAAATCTCCATTATCACGTGCTTTATGGTCCTGAGATGAGGCCATGGGCAGTGCTTGATTACCATTGGCAATGACAATAAAGCTGGCTTCTTCACCGAGCAAAAATTCTTCGATCACAACGCGATGACCTGCTTCACCAAAGGCATTGCCAGCTAACATGTCGTTGACCGCGTCAATGGCTTCTTGTTCAGTTTCCGCAAGGATAACGCCTTTGCCAGCGGCTAAACCATCAGCCTTTACAACAATAGGAGCGCCTTTGCTGCGAATGTAGTCGCAAGCAGGTTCGATATCGCTAAAGCTTTGATAGTCAGCGGTAGGAATATTATGGCGTGCTAAGAAGTCCTTACAGTAGGCTTTGGATCCTTCAAGTTGTGCAGCCAGTTGGGTCGGGCCAAAACAACGTAAACCGTTAGCGGTAAATTGATCAACGATACCGGCCACTAACGGAGCTTCGGGGCCAACAATGGTTAATTCAATTTTTTCTTCTAAGGCAAAGGTTAATAAGCGATCAATATCTTCAGCCTGAATGTCAATATTGGTAATGCCGGGTTCTTGTTCGGTGCCTGCATTACCGGGTGCTACATAGACCGTATCTACGTTAGAAGATTGCTTTGCTTTCCACGCTAAGGCGTGTTCACGCCCACCGCCGCCTACGATTAGTACATTCATTATAGAACTCCTTGATTAGTGCCTAAAGTGGCGCATGCCCGTAAAGACCATGGCAATATCGTGCTCGTCAGCCGCTTGAATAACTTCCTCGTCACGCATTGACCCACCAGGTTGAATCACTGCTCGAATACCCACTTGAGCAGCATTATCGAGGCCATCTCTAAAGGGGAAGAATGCATCAGATGCCATGACAGAGCCAGTAACATCTAGACCTGCTTGCTCAGCCTTAATCGCGGCTATTCTCGCAGAATTAACACGGCTCATTTGACCGGCGCCTACGCCGATAGTCATGTTGTTTTTGCCGTAGATGATAGCATTTGACTTAACAAACTTAGCAACGCTCCAGCTGAACAATAAATCTTGCATTTCTTGTTTGCTGGGTTGTCGTTTGGTAACAACGGTTAGATCTGTGAATAACTCTTTATCAATAGTTTGGACAAGTAGGCCGCCATTAACACGCTTGAAATCATAGCGATCTTCGTCGCTTTTTTCCCATGGTCCGCTGTCCAGTAGGCGAAGGTTTTTCTTGCCAGCGATGACGGCCAAGGCATCTTCGTTAACACCTGGGGCGATAATGACTTCAACAAATTGACGATCTGTGATGGCTTTAGCTGTTGCTAAATCAAGTGGACGGTTAAACGCAATAATGCCGCCAAACGCAGATTCAGGATCTGTTTGGTAAGCTCGGTTGTATGCGTCCAGAATGTTATCACCAAGGGCTACGCCACAGGGGTTTGCATGTTTCACGATTACGCAGGCTGGCGAATCATCAAACTGTTTAACACACTCAAGCGCCGCATCGGTATCGGCGATATTGTTATAGGATAACTCTTTGCCTTGATGCTGAACTGCTGAAGCAATTGTGCCGGGTTGAGAGGCCTCTTCGGTAAAAAAGGCTGCTTTTTGATGAGGATTCTCACCGTAACGCATCACTTGTTTTTGTTTAAATTGTAGGTTGATAGTACGAGAAAAGTCGGCTTTATCGCCGTTTTCTTGAATGGCCCCTAAATAATTTGCGATAGCGCCGTCATATTGTGCAGTATGCTCAAACGTCTTAACGGCAAAATTAAAACGACTAGGCGCATCGACCCCGCCAGTTGCCTTAATAGACTCAATGGTTTGTTGGTAATCATTAGGGTCAACAATAATGGTGACATCTTTATGGTTCTTAGCCGCAGCGCGAATCATAGTGGGCCCACCAATATCGATATTTTCGATGGCCGTTGCAAGATCACAATCTGGATTTGCCACTGTTTGTTGGAAAGGGTATAGGTTTACAACAACTAGGTCGATCGGCTTGATATCATTATCTTGCATAATGGTTTGGTCAATATCACGGCGACCTAAAATACCACCATGAACTTTTGGGTGCAGCGTCTTGACGCGGCCATCCATCATTTCTGGAAACCCGGTGTAATCACTGATTTCTACAACAGGAATATTATTGTTTTGTAGTAATTTAGCGGTGCCGCCGGTTGAAATGATTTCAACACCTAAGCTGCTCAATTGTTGACAGAACTCAATAATGCCTGATTTATCGGAAACGCTAACTAAAGCGCGAGTGATTTTATTGCTCATTTTTTGACCTGTTTGTGAAAGAGTGTCAGGCCTAATTGGCCTATCTGAAAACAGGGTATTCTATAGAAAGTCGTATGTTTTTGCTGAGCTTTTTGCTACTCGGCTTAGAACTGAACTAGGGTTAAATATCCAAGTTGTAGCTGGCTAATTTCTTTCTCAGCGTGCCACGGCTTAAACCAAGCATCTTCGCAGCTTTAGACTGGTTAGACTTAGTATGGTTTAGCACTGCTTCAAATAATGGTTTTTCAACTTCACTGATGACTAGTGCGTGTAGGTCAACGACTTCTTGACCGTCAAGTTGTGCAAAATAGTTTTCGAGTGCTTGTGTCACTTGGTGACATAAAGGTTGTTTTGATTTATCTAAACTCATGCTACTTGGTGTTGTGTTTGTGTAAGGGCATGAAAAATTTTATCCATAAAATCTAGTTGTTGCTGAGGCTCTTGGATGGAAAAACTTTTCTTAACAAGAGGCAGTAATGATGTATCTAGGTGTTTAAAATACCAAGCTATATGCTTTCTGGCAATCCTGACGCCCATAATATCACCATAAAATTGATGTAGCTGCGTAATATGGCGAATAACAACCTGTCTTATTTCCTCAAAGTCAGGTGGCGCTAAGGTCTCGCCTGTTTTCAAGAAATGGTCAATTTCTCTGAAAATCCAAGGTCGCCCTTGGGCACCACGGCCTATTAACAGACCATCTGCATTGGTGTGATGTAATACGTCACGTGCTCGTTGAGGGGTAGTTATATCTCCATTGGCAAATACCGGAATGTTGATGGATTGTTTAACGAGTTTAATGGTGTCAAATTCAGCGTTTCCATCATATTTACAAGCACGTGTCCGACCATGAATCGCAAGGGCCTGTATGCCGGCTTGCTCGGCAATTTTAGCAATGGTGGGGGCGTTTTTACTGAGTGGATCCCAGCCAGTTCTTATTTTTAGCGTTACCGGAATGTGGACGGCAGAAACCACAGACTTTAAAATTTCTTCAACCAAAGGTTCGTCTCTTAATAAGGCTGAACCAGCAGCGACATTACATACTTTTTTAGCAGGACAGCCCATGTTGATATCAATAATTTGTGCGCCATTGGCTTGATTAAAGAGAGCCGCTTCAGCCATTTGTTTGGGATTTGTGCCAACAATTTGTACCGAGCGAGGCTCGTCCTCGCCATTATGATCGAGTTTTAATAAGGTTCGTCGGTGTTTGCGTAAAGCTGGGTTTGACGCAGTCATTTCAGACACCGCTAAGCCAGCGCCTAATTCCCGACAAAGTTGACGAAAAGGTCTGTCGGTTATTCCAGCCATTGGGGATAAGACTAAGTTGTTACTTAATGTATACGGACCAATTTTCATAAGAACTTAAAGGGGTTGAGTTGAGAGTTTTATGCGACACTCTCAGGTGTTTAGTGTCGCTATTGTCTGATCTTGAGTCAATCCTTAGCGGCGATTTATCGCAAGCATTTTACCTTAAGGTTGAAAGGATATTTCAAAACCAAAGGCAGTTTTGCTAGGTTTTTGGAAGGTAAGCGTAATGTTCCTTAGGGATTGAGGTGCGAAATAATCATTGATTTCACTGTCTGCTAGGTAATCATTTTTAGTGAAAACTCCTTGAGCTATTGGCTCACCGAGAGTCGATGTTAGTAGCAATTTTATGCTTGGATAGGGTTGTTCGGCTAAGGCGGAATTCTTGATCGTGAGTTGAAAAGACAGCAGCTCATATAGCTTTGAGTGAGGCGTAAGCTGGCGTGCAATGATGTGAATTTCATCCAGGTTTTGGTAGCTAGGAATTGATAAGTCGAAGGTGTTATTGAGTTTTTTGAAGAAGGGTTGTAATTGTGTGTTCTGAGTTAATCGTGTTGATTCAATGAAGGCAATTTGAGTGAGAAGCGCTAACACTAATACAAATGAAAGCAGACCGTAAGGCAGTTTATAGTGATGGGTGGTTTTTGTAGACTCCCATGCCGCAATAATTGGAGGAGAATCAGCTTCAGACGAGTGCTCTTGGGTAGCAGTCGATGACTGAGTGATGTCTTCATTGGGCTTAATGGGAATAGTTCGCTCAATATCGGCGCTGAGTTCATTTTCCCGTGCATTAAATACTTTATGGCAATGGCCGCAGCGAATAACGCCTGACTTAACTGCTAATTGTTCAGGGGTGACATGTAATGTACTAAAACAAAAAGGACAAAGTGCATAAGGCATTGCTCAAGTTTTTTTAACGGCATGGAGGCAAGCCCAATTGTCTCTAATGGTGGCAGGGCAGAAGATGAATTCATGTTGGTAGGCGCTAATAACTTGCGTTACTTGTTCGCTAAGGATGCCAGACAATAATAAATGGCCTTTGGGTTTAACTAAGGCTGAAATATCGCTTGATAGTGAGATAAGCGGCTCAGCTAAAATATTCGCAATAACAATGGCTTGGGGTTTTCGAGGGTATTGATCAGCGGCATAAACTTTGACTTTATCAAGTACATTGTTTTGTTCGGCATTGCTCGTTGTGGCGATAAGTGCCTGAGGGTCAATGTCTATGCCAATAGCACTTTTTGCACCTAATAAAAGACCTGCAATAGCGAGTATGCCAGAGCCACATCCAAAGTCGATAATATTGCTTTTTGTAAGATCATGTTTGGCTAACCAATCGAGACAAAGGGCGGTCGTAGGGTGTGTGCCGGTGCCAAATGCTAGACCAGGGTCGAGTCGTAATAAGGTTGCATTGGAATCTGCAATGTCATGTTCGGTAGAGCAAACCCAAAAGTTATCGCCAAATTTAATGGGTTGGAAATTTTCAAGCCAAACACGTTCCCAGACTTGGTCTTCTAGACGCTCAATAGTTAATTGCCACTCGCCCTGATGGCCAAGTTGTTGGTTAAAAAATTGCTCGATATTTTTAAGGTCGTCTTGTTCGTCAAACAAACCTGTAATGGAGACATGTTGCCATAGAGGCGTGCTATTTAATGGCGGCTCATAAATAGGTTGGTCGGCTCTGTCTGTGATGGTCACAGACAGAGCGCCAAGGTTTTCTAATAAGCCTTCAATCGTTGCGGCTAACTCTTGAGTTGTTGCAATGGTCAATTGTTGCCATGCCATGCCGATTACATCCCCAGTTTCTTTTCAAGGTAATGAATATTATAGACGCCTGAGGCAAAATCTTTGTCGACCACAATGTCCTTTAATAACGGGATATTGGTGTGAATGCCATCAATAACCGTTTCGTTAAGAGCTGTTTTTGTGCGAGCAAGTGCAGAGTCGCGAGAGGGGCCTGATGCGATCAGTTTGCCGATCATCGAGTCATAGTATTGAGGCACGGTGTAGCCGTTATAGATATGGCTATCAAAGCGAATGCCAGGACCGCCTGGGATATGTAACTGTGTAATTTTCCCTGGTGAAGGCATAAAGGTTTCAGAATGCTCAGCATTTAGACGACATTCAATAGCGTGACCTGAAATTTTAATATCATCTTGCGTGTAACCAAGTGGTAGACCAGCGGCAATTTTCAGTTGTTCAGCAACAATATCGACACCAGTGACAATTTCTGTAATTGGATGTTCTACTTGAACCCGTGTATTCATTTCAATGAAATAAAATTCACCTTTCTCATATAAGAACTCAAAGGTTCCTGCTCCATAGTAGCCAATATCTGTACAGGCTTTCGCACAGCGAGTACCAATTTCTTGGCGAACCTCTTCGCTGATGCCAATTGCGGGCGCTTCTTCAATTACTTTTTGGTGCTTACGCTGAGTTGAGCAGTCACGTTCTCCCAAGTGAATGGCGTTACCGTGTTGGTCGGCCAGCACTTGGAATTCGATATGGCGTGGCGTTTCAAGGAATTTCTCCATATACACCATATCGTTACCAAAAAAGTTTTTAGCCTCGGTTTTGGTCAGTGAAATGGCATTCAAAAGGGCTGCTTCTGTATGAACCACACGCATCCCGCGGCCACCACCACCGCCAGCAGCTTTAATGATAATGGGGTAGCCAATATCACGGGCTAATCTGACATTTCGTTCTTTGTCATCGTTTAACGGGCCATCTGAACCGGGAACGCAAGGCACGCCAGCCTTAATCATTGCCTCAATCGCTGAGACTTTATCACCCATTAGGCGAATTGTTTCCGAGCGAGGGCCAATAAATGTAAAGCCGCTTTGTTCTACGCGTTCAGCAAAGTCCGCATTTTCAGACAAAAAGCCGTAGCCGGGGTGAATAGCTTGGGCATCGGTAATTTCTGCAGCACTAATAATGGCGGGTACGTTTAGGTAGCTTTCTGTAGATGAAGGACCGCCAATACAAACGGATTCATCTGCTAAACGAACGTGTTTTAAATCACGGTCGGCAGAGGAGTGAACGGCAACTGTTTGGATGCCCATTTCGCGACAGGCACGCAAAATACGCAAAGCAATTTCACCACGGTTGGCAATAAGAATTTTATCGAACATATTTTTCTCGTCTCAGGGGCGGTTATTCGATGATGAAAAGTGGCTGATCAAATTCGACTGGGTGGCCATTCTCAGTCAACACTGATGCAATAACACCAGATTTGTCCGCTTCAATTTGGTTAAGGATTTTCATTGCTTCAATAATGCACAAGGTATCGCCTTTTTGAACGGATTGACCTATTTTGACGAAAGGGGCCGAGCCTGGCGCAGGTGCGTCATAAAACGTGCCGACCATTGGAGAAGTAATAACATGTCCAGACGGCTGTTCAGTATTGTCGCTTGCAGCTGCTTGAGGCGCAGCGCTGGCAACGGCTGGAGCGGCAGCAGGTGCAGGCATTTGTGTTACGGCAACAGGTTGTGTTGAAGAGTAACGATTGATACGTACAGACTCTTCACCTTCGTGAATTTCAATTTCTGCAATATCGGACTCTTCGATGAGTTCGATCAGTTTTTTAACTTTTCTTATATCCATAATTAATCTCTTGATGGTTTTTGTATTAATGGGAGAGCTGCAAGCAGCGCTAATTTATAACTGTCGGGGCCGAAGCCACAGATAACACCTTTGGCAATATCTGAAAAATAAGAGTGTTGGCGAAATGACTCGCGAGCATGAACATTTGATAAGTGAAGCTCAATAAAAGGTGTGTCGCTTGCTAATAGGGCATCACGCAAGGCAACGCTTGTATGCGTAAAAGCCGCTGGGTTTAATAAGATAACAGCAACCTTATCATGCTTACTTTGTTGTACTTTATTAACAAGGTCATGCTCTGCATTACTTTGATAGAAAAGCAATTCGTGTCCGTGTTGTTCGGCCAGCTGAGTTAAGGAATGCTCTATATCTGCGAGAGTTTGAGCACCATAAATCCCAGGTTCTCGTGTGCCTAGCATATTTAGGTTTGGGCCGTTGATGACTGAAATAATTGCCATAATGTACTAACTTAAAAATAATTGGTTATGCAATTTCATCTTGCAATAAGGGGGGATTTTGCCAAAGCTTTTGGATAAAGTCTATATAAAATGTTATTTCGCGAAAGATAAAGACAAATATAAGCAAGTTAGCAGGAGTTAGCCTTTTGAAAGCTGAATGGATTTAAGAATTTTGGATCGTTCAAGAAGCCCTACTTGACGAGTAATAATGCGGCCTTCAGGGTTGATAATAACAGAAAAAGGAAGGGCGCCCATGGTGTTGCCGTATTGCCTTGCTAGATCCAGACCCTGTATTTCGGCAATTAAATTTGGGTAGTTGATGCCTACTTCTAAAGCAAATTTGTTAACTGAGACCGTGTTATCAATGGCAACTCCAATGAACTGTAGGTTGGTTGTACCATATTCTTTTTGTATGGCAATGAATTCAGGGATTTCTTCACGACAAGGTGGGCACCAAGTTGCCCAGAAATTAAGCACGATATAATTGCCGTCCCATTCCTTTATGTTTCGTAACTGGCCTTGAAGGTCGGGGAAAGAAAACTCTGGCCGCATGGTTGGGGGCTGCTGAGTAGCTGTCGTGTCGTTAGAGCTAATAGTTAAAGGGTTCTTGCTAAACAAAGTGATAGCAACAGTAGCGAAGATAAGTATAAAACCAATTGAAAATAGAGCCTTCTTCTTCATTTATTTCAGTATTTGTAGTTGTTTTAGAAAATCGTCAGCTGCCATATAGCCGATGACTCGATGTTGTTTTATTTCAGTGCCGTTAGGCGAAAAAAATAAAATGGCTGGTGGCCCAATAAGTGAGAAAGCATTTAATAATGCTCGATCTTCATCATTATTTTTGGTGACATCTGCTTGTAATAGCAGGGTGTTTTTTAAAGCCTGTTGGATAGATGGTTCACTAAAGGTAAAGGCTTCCATTTCTTTACAGGAAACACACCAGTCAGCATAAAAATCTAACATGACGAATTGTTTGTTTTGAGAGGCAAGCTGTAAAGCAGCCTGTAAGTCGTCAATATTTTGGATTCTCTTAAATGGCAGGCTATGCTGTAGAGTGTTATTTTTTTGCGAAAGACTAAAGTTGGCTAAAGGTTTTAAGGGGTTGCTTCCGCCGGAGGCTGCACCGAGCATTAAAATAACACCATAGATCATCAAAATAGCACCGACTCCTTTGGATAGTTTTTGCCAACCCGAAGAATTTTCTGGTAACCGATCCAGTGCTTTAAGGTAAATGGCGCAAATAATAAATAAGCTTGCCCACAAAAGGAGTGTGATGCTGGCCGGTAAAATGCGCTCTACAAGCCAGATAGCGACAGCCAATAATAACACCCCAAAGAAGTACTTAATGGGCTCCATCCAGTGCCCGGCCTTAGGTAATAATTTACCCGCAGAAACACCGATAATTAGTAAGGGAATGCCCATACCGATGCCTAACGAGAATAGTGCAAGGCCGCCTAATACAGCATCGCCCGTTTGTCCTATATAAATCAACACCCCGGCGAGTGGCGCAGCAACACAGGGGCCAACAATAAGTGTCGATAAAATACCCATGATTGCACTGCCCCATAAGGAGCCGTGTTTTTGGTGTTGTGACAGTTGAGATAGTTTACTTTGGAGTGCATTAGGCAGCTGTATTTGATACAAGCCAAACATCGATAAAGCGAGTAACACAAAAAGCCCACTAAAAATGCTGAGAATCCAAGGGTTTTGAAAGGTGGCTTGTAAGTTACTACCAAACAGGCCCGCTAATATGCCGAAAAGCGCATACGTTATTGCCGAGGCAAACACGTAACTAAAGGATAAATAAAAGGCTTTACGTGTAGTAAGGCTTTTGCCATGCCCAATAATAATGCCAGACAGAATAGGGATCATGGGAAATACACAAGGCGTCAATGAGAGTAATAGACCAAACCCAAGGAAGGTTAAAGCGGTCAACCAAACGGTATTGTCCACAAGGGCTTTGGCGATTCTGCCCTGTTCCGAAATATTGCTAGGGGTAGGTTTTGTCGGCTGGGTAATATTTAGGTGGTTTGTCGGTTGCAGGGATAAGCTCACCGTTTTATTCATGGGCGGGTAGCAAACCCCAATATCAGCACAGCCTTGAAATCGAATGTTGAGCGTTACGTTTGTGGGTTTAACAAGTGGATTGGTTAAGCGTTGGGTGAGTTGTAAATCATGGTAATAAACCACCGTATCACCAAATATCTCATCTACTTTGCGCTTGCCTTTTGGGAATTTTATTGCTTCTAACTGAACGCCTTGAGGGTTGATTACTGTTACCTCAACCTGTTGTTGATATAAGTAATAACCGTCAGCAATTTGCCAATTTAAGATAATGTGTTGTTGGTCGTTTACCTCTGCAAAAAATTTAAAGGCATCGTCTGGTTCCAGTAATGCATCAGAGGGGGAAGTGCTGAATCGATCAAATAAATCACCTATTGTATCGGTAATATTTTTTTTATTAAGGTCTGCCTCAGCTGCAAGCCCCATTGATGTAGAAAATACAGCGCAAAGGAGAAGACATAAAATAATTACATTTCTTGTTTTCATTGAGTAATTGATTGGGTCAGTATGCTAACTTGAAATATCAAGCATTGCTCAGGTGCTTGTTGTTCATTGTTATTTGTAGGCATTATAACGCCACCGGTAATACAAAGGAGCTGATTTTGTTTTGCATAGAGATTAGGACCTGAAGAGCTCCTGATATCTTTCTTTTTAATGTTGTTATTGTGCTGTTTATCTGTATGCCAGTTTTTACAAAGGCATCGTTCCTGTGTAAGCTGTTGGCTATGAATCCCTTTTCTGTATTTTTGTTACTCTTAATTGTTGTCCCTGTGGTGGAAATTTATTTCCTCATTCAAGTGGGAGGCATAATCGGTGCGTTTCCTACCGTTGTGTTGATTTTGCTGACAGCGGTATTAGGTGCTTACCTGTTTAGATTGCAGGGCCTAGCAACACTACAGCGCATACAGGCAAGCCTGTCTAGAGCTGAGGTACCAGCAGTGGAGATGGTTGAGGGTGCTATGTTGCTGGTCAGTGGGGCCTTGCTGTTAACACCAGGCTTTTTGACGGACATTATTGGTTTTCTTTGTTTAGTGCCGTCGTTACGATATCGCTTTGCGCGCTCTATTCTGCAGAGCTCGTTAATGGGCCAAGCCTCTTTCCAACAAGATGGCCCGTTTCAACAAGACAGCCGTGAAGACGCGTTGGATGGGGATATCATCGAAGGTGAGTTCAAGCGGGAAGACGAGACTGATGTAACAAAAAAAACAACTAAACCACCTAAGCTATAAAACGACTTCAAACCCTTCAAAGTTAGGGTGCCCAATATATAAACCTTTTGTTTGCCCGGCTTGAGCGTGCACTTGTTTAAACGCGTCCGAGTGAGTCCAGTCATCAAAAGCCGCTTTATCTTGCCATGTTGTATGTGAGGCAAATAGGGTGTGATCCTCAAGTGCTGGGCCACGTAAAAGGTGAAATGTTTTAAAACCAGGGACTTCATTTAAGCGAGATTCGCGTGAACGCCAAACTTCTTCAAACTCGTTTTCTTTGCCAAGGCTTACTTTAAAGCGGTTCATTGCGATAAACATAACACTGCTCTTTTTTGGTTAAATAAGACTTTTTTACCATTCATTACGCTGAATAATCGAGACTATTAAATGGATATCGTCGTCGTTAATGATACGTTAACCAAAGAGGTTAGCGTATGTTCTTTTAAGACTGCAATATAAATATTTAGTAAGGGGACTAATACCACTAGTGGTTCAAGGGGTGTTGACAGTGCGTGCAAAATGCGATAGTTAGATAAGTGTTGCACTGCAATAAAAACACTGTATAATCCAACTCAGCAAAGAAGAAGTTATTGCTTATACCTTAAAACAAATAAAAGGATATGACATGTTAAATAATCTAGAAACTTTATTCGCTCCTGCTAAAAAATTAGTTGAATTAAATAAAGCACAGTTCGAAAAAGCTATTGCCGCACAACAAGCTGCAGCTAAAGAATATGTTGCTCTCACTGAAGCACGCATTAAAGCGGCTACTGCCATTACAGATCTTGAAGGCCTAAGTGCTTTTGTTAAAGATCAGGTTGAACTGGCCCAAAGTAGCTTTGAAAAAGTACAAGCTGATAGTAAAGAATTGATTGAAGAGGTTAAGGCTTATAACGAAGAAGTGATTAAGCTTGTTCAAGAAAGCAACTCAGTAGTAACTCAAGAAGTTAAAGACACTGTAAAAAAAGCAGCTAAAAAAGCAGCTTAAAGTGAAACTAATTGCTTGACCATTTGTGAGAAGTCCTCTTTTTGAGGATGGTTTAATAGCTATAAAAATCCGCTGCCAAATTTGGTAGCGGATTTTTTTTGTTTATGAGTATCTTAAGAAAACAGAGGTTATATTTTTTATAGCCAGTTTAGGCGTTTAACTTATAGAAATGGGCGAATGTTTGGTTGGCTGGTTTTCAGATGCTCTTTAAATGCGTTAACTTGATTGGGTGTGCGTTCAGTTCTCGTCAGGCTAATGTTGACCTCGGCGATAATATGACTAGGGGGGGAGGATAAAAATAAAATGCGATCGGCTAGTGTTATCGCTTCGCTTAAATCATGGGTAACAAATAATATAGACCTTGGTTTTTCATGCCATAAGTTTAATAAAGCCCCTCTGGCTTTGTTCGCGTTGGCCTGGTCGAGCGAAACGAACGGCTCATCCATTAACAACAAGTTACTTGGTAAGCAAAAAGCTCTTGCAAGTGAAACCCGTCGTTGCATTCCCAGTGATAAATGATGGGGGTAGCTATGTAGATGGTCGCCTAAGTTTAAGGATTGAAGAGTTTTTATTATGCTGGCTAAAGAAGCATCGGGCTGGGTTGCTAATTGAATGTTTTCCAAGACAGTTCGCCATGGTAATAAACGGGGAGTTTGGAAAACGTAACTGGGTCGAAGCTTGCTGCTTTGACTATTAATAGTACCGTCATAATCACTATCAAGGCCCGCGATAATATTAAGCAGCGTTGTTTTGCCACAGCCTGATGGGCCGACAAGGCAGACAAACTCATTATTTGTTATATCGAAAGAAAGGTTTTCTATGACAGTGAACGTTTCCTTAAGCCCACTTTTTGGAAAGTTTTTCTTTTTTATATCGACAGTAAGAGAGCTCATCGTACGTTATTTCCAGCGTTGAGATTTTTTGTCCAAGGGTTTTAATATCATGCTTTCTATCAATTGAATAACAATAATAAAAGAAACGGTATAAGCCATAATGCTGGGGATATCAAAAAGTTGAAAAAACAGGTGTATTTGATAACCCATGCCATCGCTTCTGCCTAACATTTCAACGACTAAAATTATTTTCCATATTAGAGCAAGGCCGGTTCTGGCGGCAGCCATAATGTAAGGAAAGAGCTGGGGGATAATTACATGACGCAATGTCTTGTAGCGCCCAAATCGATAAGCCCTAGTCATTTCCATAAGGTGCTCATCTAGGTTTTTAGTGCCTTCTCTAATGGTGACGATAACGTTGGGAATCTTGTTGATAACGACAGCGAAAATAGCAGCTGTTTCAACCAAACCAAACCAAATGTAACACAAGATAATAGTCACCAAAGCAGGGATATTTAGCAGAATGATTAGCCAACTATCAAAAAATTGATTGAGTGAATTGTGCCGCCCTAAAAGAATCCCAATGGCGGTTCCTATAAGCATGGCCAGAAAAAAACTAATTATTAACCGATATAAAGTTACGCCAAGGTGATGTGGTAATTCATGGGTTTGAATAGCATGTGCTAGTGTCTTATAAACCAGTAAAGGTGAGGGTAAGACGGGGCTGTTAAATGTGACCGCGGCAAGTTGCCAAATTAATATCAGCAGCCCTAATGATAACACCGAGTTTAAGAATGAGGAGCGTAGCATCATGAGGTTGATTAATTAATGGCCGCTATTCCAAAATAAATTAGGGTCAAATTGCTTGACTGTCCCGACAAGTTTTTCACCTCCAATATCGGCTAATATAGAGTAAATATCAGCAATGGCTTGTTTCTCTTCAGCTGAAAATTTTTTAATTTGTCCTTCGCAATAACTCTTGCGTAACAGTTGTTGAGTCAGTGTGTTGTGTGTCTTGGTTAGCGGCAAGATGGCTTTCCAGTGTTTATCGGAAGTACATAAGAGCTGAGTGGCATCATGGCTAGCGGTGAGAAAATTATTGAGGCTGATTGACTGCTCTCGTGCCCATTTTTCACTAAAAACGTAGCCAAGGATGGGAACGGTTTTGTTGATACCGAGTTGCTGAATAATCTCATGCGTATTAATAATTTCACGATAAGCATCTGCTTTTAAACGCGTACTATAGTGCCAATAATTGATTAGGGCGTCCAACTGGCCTTGTTTGATGAGGCTATTGAGCAGCGGTGGGGCGCCAAAAAATGTATCGAGGCCTGTTTGAAGGTCGATGCCTTTTTTTAATGCTAATGCTCGGAGTAACAGCCAGTTTTTATCTAGCTCGCCTCCTGCGATCCCTAATCTCTTACCGCTCAAATCCTTGATGGAATGAATAGCTGAGTCATTAGGCACCATAATAGAACCTGCCGCGGATGAATAGGGGGTAAATAAATAATCAGATGAGAATTGGCGTTGGCGCGCAACCCATGTCCAATCTGAGACAATAATATCGGCGGCACCTGCTTGCAGTGCAATTTTGCCCGCTTGAGTGTTGGCTAAAGGCTGGATGATGAGTTCAAAACCATTTTTTTTATCAAGTCGGTTTTTCTTTATGGTTTCTAATGTCCAGTTAACAGTACCAAACTTAAGGACAGATATTTTTATCGGCGTGCCTGTATCGGCGACAGCGCTATAAGATAAAATAAATGCAGTAATCAGTACGTAGCTGGTGAGGTATGTTTTTAATGATAGTCGCATCTATAGTAAAGGGGGGCTGTTGTAATAATTGTTATAGAAGCTAGTTTATCTTAATTACAGTGAAGGTGAAGTGAATGATGAAATAGGCCTTGGGAGGTATATAAAAGCCCTAGTTTGGAGTTAGCTTTATGAACTAATTTATTGACCTATAAATTTAAACTGCGGTAAGGTGTACAAAGTACGAATGTGGCTGTAAGTCATTAATTATAAATGAGAATAATTTTCAATTGAAAGTAATTCTCAAGAAGCTCGTAACCTTTTGAAGTGCGGGAGTTTCTTAAGAAAAATTAGGAGAAGCAGTTTAGATTGTATGAATGCCGTATCGCCAATAATAAACACAAATAAGTTAATCGACAAATTTGGTCGACAAGTCACCTATGTGCGAATTTCTGTGACAGACCGTTGTGATTTTCGCTGTGTGTATTGTATGAGCGAGGATATGGAGTTTTTACCGCGCGAAGAGGTATTGAGCTTAGAGGAAATAACTCGTTTATCGAAGGCTTTTGTAGAAATGGGCGTGACGAAAATTCGTATAACAGGGGGTGAGCCTTTGGTACGAAAAGATATCGTCAATATGCTGGCAGATGTTGCTAAGTTAGAGGGCTTGGAAGAATTAGTTATTACGACAAATGGTTCGCAATTAACTAAATTAGCACACCCATTGAAAGAGGCTGGCGTCAAACGAATCAATATCAGCTTAGATAGTCTTGATGCGGATAAATTCAAAAAAGTAACGCGAGTGGGTGACCTTAATACTGTCTTAGAAGGTATTCAAGCTGCTAAAAAAGCGGGCTTTGAAAAAATTAAACTAAATGCGGTGATTCTTAAAAATAGGAATCACGATGAGGTAAACAGCTTAGTTCAGTTTGCAATGAAAGAGGGGCTCGATATCAGCTTTATTGAAGAAATGCCTTTAGGGGCCATAGAAAGTCACTCGAGACAAGAGGCGTATTACTCTAGTGATGAAATTAAGCGCGATATAGAACAACAATTTGAATTGCTACCAAGTACAAAAAATACGGGTGGTCCAGCACGTTATTACGGCGTAAAAGGTTATGATAATTTGGTAGGTTTTATTTCTCCACATAGCCATAACTTTTGTGATACTTGCAATAGAGTGCGTGTTACAGCATCGGGCTTGTTGTTATTGTGTCTGGGGCAAGAGCACTCAATGGATTTAAAGCAGGTACTAAGAGCGAACCCAACAGATTTAAATAAGGTCAAAGAAGCGCTTATAGAGTCAATGGACATAAAGCCTAAAGGGCATGATTTTGATATGACAGAACAACCTGTTATTTTTCGACATATGAGTGTTACGGGCGGTTAAGTGTGAGTGTGGCAAAGAGGTAAGTTTTACCAATCAAATTAGGCCTTATGTCTTTACGGTATAAATTTTTTGTTAATGTTATTAAAAGTAAATAGAACCCATAGGAGGGTGTTATGCAGATGTCATTAGTTATTGACGCAAATAAATGTACGGGTTGTTTGCAGTGTGAAATGGCTTGTTCTTATGAAGGCGAGGGTGTTTTTAACCCAGCAAAATCCAGAATTAAAATCTTCCCATTTCATGAAGAAGGTATTTTTGTACCTTACACGTGTACCCAATGTGATGAAGCGTGGTGTATGCATGCTTGTCCTGTTGAAGCGATTCAGTTGAATAAAGAAACAGGCGCAAAAGAAATTGTTAATGATTTATGTGTTGGCTGTAAAGTTTGTACGATTGCCTGCCCATTCGGAACGGTTAACTATAATGCAGACAGTGGCAAAGTGATTAAATGTGATTTATGTGGCGGTGACCCAGAGTGTGCAAAAGCATGCCCAACGGATGCTATTACTTATCAAGATGCGAATTGGACTGGGTATGACAAAATGAAAGGTTATGCGGCGAAAGCGATGCCAGCAAAATAACGACTGACGTTATAAGATAAATGGCATTGATCGGCGTTTGATATCCATTAGCTGATCAAAGTGCTAATAGAAAGGGCGAGACAAAAGTCTCGCTTTTTTTATGCTTGATTTTAGCTTTAAAGGAACGTGTGATGAATCGAAAAGTTGCAACCTGAACAGCAAAGCCAGTGTTCTTTGAGTTGACAACAAGTGAGGCTGAATAATGAAACTATTTAAAAAAAAACAAAGAAGTGGTTCCACTAATTAGGACAACCTGCTTAGGAGTTATTTTCCCAGTTAAT